>Ga0187812_1000583_pt1 | contig 12828 bp, 13 predicted proteins | sample NC_S_2_FD_130582 | JGI IMG/M metagenome (GOLD analysis project Ga0187812, IMG submission 130582) | Wetland sediment microbial communities from Neuse River Estuary, North Carolina, USA - ASW-S_2 | ecosystem: Environmental > Aquatic > Freshwater > Wetlands > Sediment | place: USA: North Carolina... | reverse complement strand
CGCCGCCTACCTGCTGCAGCGCCGGTACGACGTGACCTTGTATGAGGCGCAGGACCGCCTCGGCGGGCATGCGCACACCCACGACATCGTCGCCGGTGACGGCCGTCTGCTGGCGCTGGACAGCGGGTTCCTGGTGCACAACACCCGCACCTACCCCAATCTCATCCGCCTGTTCGCCGAGCTTGGGGTCACCACCCGGGACACTGAGATGAGCATGTCGGTGCGCTGCGAGGGCTGCGGGCTGGAGTACGCCGGCTCGCGCGGGCCGCTCGGGCTGTTTCCGGCGGCGGGCTCGGTTGCCCGGCCAGAGTACCTGGCCGCCTTGGCCACGGTCCCGGGTTTCTACCGGGATGCACGCCGTCTGCTCCGCTCTCCCGGCCAGGAACCGCTCTCGCTGGGCGAGTTCCTGCGCCAGGGCGGGTACCGGCGCTACTTCGTCAGCCACTTCGTCATTCCGCTGGTGGCCGCCGTCTGGTCATGCCCGCCGGCGGATGCGCTGGGCTACCCGGCCCGGTACCTGTTCGAGTTCCTCGATCACCACGGGATGCTGCGGGTTGCCCGCTCTCCCGGATGGCGCACCGTCACCGGCGGTGCGCGGACCTATGTCCAGCGGATCGCCAAGCAGCTCACGACCGTGGCGGCCGGGGTGCCGGTGCGGGCCATCCGGCGGGTGCCCGGCGGGATCGACATTCACGACGGCGACGGGGGCACCCGTCACTTCGCCCGCGCGGTGGTCGCGACCCATCCGGACGAGGCGCTGCGCCTGCTGGCTGACCCCACCGCCGCCGAACGGGACGTGCTCGGCGCCTTCCGGTACACCTCCAGCGAGGTTGTGCTGCACACCGACGCCGCTCTGCTGCCCCGGGCTCCGGCGGCTAGGGCGTCGTGGAACTACCTGCTGCGCGACTGCGCGGCCACGGCCGTGAACGTGCACGTCAGCTATTACCTGAACCGGCTGCAGGGCCTAGGCGAGGCGACTGACTACCTGGTCACCCTCAACGCGCTGGACCGGGTGCGGCCGCAGCGAGTGCTGCGGCGCATGACCTACGGCCACCCGGTCTATGACGAGCGGTCCGTCGCGGCCCAGGGGCGCCTTGCTGGACTGAACACGCCGGTGATCGCCTATGCGGGCGCCTACCACGGCTGGGGGTTCCACGAGGACGGCTGCCGGTCCGGCATCGAGGCGGCGCGGGCCCTCGGGGTGGACTGGTGACCGCCGCGCTGTACCCGTGCGAGATCACCCATGTCCGGGCCCACCCGATCCGGCGCGCGTTCCGCTACCGCAGCTACCTGTGGCTCGTTGACCTCGACGACCTGCCGCGGGTGCCGCTTGCGCTGCGCCCCTTCGCCCGGTTCCGGTCCCGCGACCACCTTGGCGACCCGGCCTCCTCGATTCGCGCCAACGTGAACGCCTACCTGGCACGCCAGGGCATCAGCCTGGCCGGCGGCCGGGTGCTCATGCTCGGCCACGCCGCCGCGCTCGGCTACGTCTTCAACCCGCTCACTGTCTTCTGGTGCCACCGCGCCGACGGCACCCTGGCAGCGGTCATCGCGGAAGTCCACAACACCTACGGCCAGCGGCACGCGTACCTGCTGCACCCGGACGGCCGCGGCCGCGCGGAGGCGGACAAGGACTTCTACGTCTCACCGTTCCTGCCGGTCGCCGGGCGGTACCGGCTGCACCTGCCCGAGCCCGCCGCAACCCTGCGGCTGAGCGTCACCCTGCACCTCGACGGCCGGGCCGTGCTGGCCGCCAGCGTGACCGGCAAGCGCCGCACCTACACCCCGCGCCGCCTGCTCGGCTGCGCCCTGCGGCACCCCTGGGTCACCGCCCAGGTGACGGCCCTCATCCACTGGCAGGGCATCAGGCTCGCCGCCCGGCGCCTGCCGATCATCCCCCGGCCCGCCCATTACCCACAGGAAGGTGTCCGATGACAACCACAACCGTCTCCTTGCCCTTGCCGGACGCCCGGGCGCTGCACCCTGCGCCAGGCGTGCACCCTGCGGTCCCGGCCGTTCCGCGCGGCGCCGTGGGCCTGGCCCGCGCCGCGGCGGCACGGGCGTTCCTCAGCCGGGCCGCCGCCCGCGTTCCCGTCCGGATCCAGGCCCCGGACGGCAGGCTGTCCGGCGCTGGCGGCCCCAGGTCTCCGGTCCTGGTGATCCGCGACCAGGACGCCTTCTACCGGCGCCTCGGCTCGGGGACCGCCGGGCTCGCCGAGGCCTATATGACCGGAGCCTGGGACTGCGATGACCTGCCCGGCCTATTCACCGTGCTCGCCGGCAACGTCACCGCGCTCGTCCCGGCACCGCTGCAGGCGCTGCGCCGCTGGTACATCCCGCGCGCGCCGGCCGCCGAGGACGCCACCGCCGAAGGAGCACGCCGCAACATCCAGCGGCATTACGACCTGTCCGATGACCTGTTTGCCCTGTTCCTCGACCCCAGCATGACGTATTCGAGCGGCCTGTTCGCCCCCGGCGACAGCCTCGCCGGCGCACAGCGCCGCAAGATCGATGCCCTGCTGGACCGCACCGGGGTGGGCCAGGCGACCTCGGTGCTGGAGATCGGCACCGGCTGGGGCGAACTGGCCATCCGCGCCGCCGCCCGCGGCGCCCAGGTCACCACTCTCACCATCTCACCGTCACAGTGGCGAACGGCCCGCCGCCGCGCCGAAGCCGCAGGCGTCGCGGACCGGGTGGACGTGCAACTGCGTGACTACCGCGAAGCCGCCGGCAGCTACGATGTGGTGCTCAGCGTGGAGATGATCGAGGCGGTCAGTGAGCGCTACTGGCCCGCCTACTTCACCGCCATCGACCGCCTGCTGGCCCCGGGCGGCCGGGCCGGGCTCCAGGCCATCACAATGCCGCACGACCGGATGCTCGCCACCCGCGGCGGCCACACCTGGATCCACAAGTACATCTTCCCGGGCGGGCAGATCCCCTCCCTGCAGGCGATCACCGACGCCCTGCGCGAGCACACCACCCTGCGCGTGACCGCCGACTACCCCATGGGACAGCACTACGCCCGCACGCTGGCCGAGTGGCGCAGCCGGTTCGCCGGCGCCACCGACCAGGTGAGGCAACTCGGGTTCGGGCCCACGTTCCAGCGCATGTGGAACCTCTACCTCGCCTACTCCGAAGGCGGCTTCCGCTCCGGCTACCTCGACGTGCACCAGCTTGTGCTGGAGCGCAGCTGGTGACCACGGCACGGCCCCGCCGCCCGCAGCCTCGCCCAGGCCGCCGTCCGACCCGGCATACCCTCAGACGATGAGGGGGATCTCGTTTCCGCAGCTGGGCGCGCGTGACCTCGACGGGCGCGAGGTGATGCTGCCAGCCGGGCTGCCCGGCGAATGGAATGTCGTCATCGTCGCCTTCCGGCGCCAGCAGCAGGAGCTCGTCGACTCGTGGGTGCCCTGGCTGGAGGAGCGGGCGGCCGTGACGCCGTGGCTGCGGTTCGCTGAGCTGCCGGCGATCGGGCTGCAGTGGCAGCCCGCCCGGCCGGTCATCGACGGCGGGATGGCGGCCGCCATCGGCGACCAGCAGACACGGCGGCGCACCCTGACCGTGTACACCGACCTACGCCGGGTCACAGCCCCGCTGGGCATCAGCGGCCGGAACACGATCTGGCTGTTCCTGACAGACCGTGCCGGCCGGGTGCGCTGGCGTGGCTCCGGCGGCTGGGACCCGGCCACCGCCGACGGCCTCGCCGAGGCGCTGGACGGCCTGCCCGAGCACGCCGCCGCCGCGGCGTCAGCAGCAGGCCCTGGGGCCGGGCAGTTCGAGATGGCGTTCGGCCCGCGTTTCCGGCTGCCCCTCGCCACGCTCGGTGTGACCCCCGCCACAGCGCACGTCACCGTCACCGCCGACCGCCTAATCGCCTGTTTCGGGCCATGGACCTGCCGCACCACGCCAGCGAACGTGCGGGCGGTGGACGTCACCGGCCCTTACCACTGGTACCGCGCGATCGGCCCGCGGCTGTCCCTGGCCGACCACGGCCTGACCTTCGGCACCACCACCGCACGCGGAGTCTGCCTGCTGCTGCGCGAACCCGTCCCCGGCATCGACCCAATCGGCCTGCTCCGCCACCACGGCCTGACACTGACCGTGGCCGACCCCGACCGGTTCGCCGCCACCGTGCGCCAGTACGCGGGCCTGCCCGCCCCCGGCGACGCCGCGCCCGCATGAGCACCCCCCAGCGCCCGCAGGCTGTGGCCTGACTGGTCACCGGGGCGACCGGATACGTGGACGGCCGCTTGGCACCCGGACTTCTGGCGGCCAGGTACGGCTTCCGCTGCATGGCGCTCCGGTCGCCCGGCTGTCGGGAGGACCGGCTTCTGATGTCCTCAGCGTCCCCCGCCAGCCCACAGATTGCCCGGATCTGCGTCTGCTAATGACGGTGCTGTCACGCGCCGGTCACCCGTCCAGATCGGCGGTTCCCGAGCGCAGTCGAGGTGGCGGCGGTCAGTGCCTTGTGGCCCAGAAGTTCAGGTAGCTGTGGTGCAGCCAGTTGTCGACCCATCTGCGGTCGGGCTGGTCGGCGACGGTGGTGCTGTCGCGCAGCCGGGCCAGCTGTGCCTCGGCGTCGGTTATGGCGTCTAGGACTTCAGCCAGCGGCCGCTCGCCGCGGCGGATGGAACGCAGGTATCCCCGGGTGTGGTTCGGGGACGGGCAGCGTGATGCGCCCGGTGCTGAGCAGTTCGATGCCCTGCAGCCCGAGCCGCAGGGCGTGCATGGCGTATTTGGTGTCGTACCCGTGGGCGGCGATCAGTTCCGGCCGGTTGGTGTGCGCGCCCGCCTGCCCGGTCATCGCCGCCTTCTGGCCCTTCAGGTAGCCCAGGTAGCGGGCGGCGGCCAGCCGGGACACAAACCGGTGGGCGTTGGCGGCCAGCTCCGCGCCCGCCTCGTCGCGGTAGACAACCTCGTGGTCGGGGACGAACAGCACCAGCAGCACGGTGGGGTTCCCGGCCAGCGCCAGCCGCGCCCACTTGCGGGCGGAGTAGATGATGACATCCAGGTCACCAGCACCGGACCGGGTCGCCAGCCCGCCCGGCCGGTCCCAGGCGGTGTGCCGTTCATACTGCTCGAACCGCACTGAGGGTGCCAGGCCGCCGGTGCCGTTGGGGACCCGGGCCAGCCCGGTAACGAACTGCGGGGGCTCCAGGCACAGGCCCATCTCATCGCGGTCATCCTGCCCGGCAATCGACGTGCCGTGTACTCCAGACCCGACCTGCACCCGCAAGATCATCCCCTTCTCGGCGATCTCGCGGGCCTCTTCCGAGGCATGCGGATGCGCGAAACCGGCCGGCAACACGGTGGATCCGGCGACCGGCCCGGGTGGGATGACAGGCATCGTCCATTTCTAGCCGTACCCGCCGCGCTGTGCCACGCGATTTGGGCCCCCACATCGCCGCGATCACATACACAGCAATCCCTTACCGCCCGGCAACCGGTAAACCGCAGCACCCGGAACCGAACGGCGTATCCGGGGCGGTCCGCCGTCATGATCGGTCGGCAGGCCGGTGACGGCTAAGGTCTGGATCATGGCGGACGAACGTGATCTCAACGCTGAGGAGCGCGAGGAGATTGAGAGCCTGCTGCCGGAGGCGTACCGGCTCGCGGGACTTGACCCGGAGGCCGCCCCCGCGGCCGGTGCGGTCGTGCGGGCGGTCAATGACCTGGTCGGCCGGCTTCGCGCGGAGGACCTGGACGGGGAGCGGGCAAGCGAGCTGGCGCTCGCGCTCGGCTGCCTGCTCGGCCAGCAGTGGTGCAGCGAGTTCGGCTGGGAATGGCGCTTGGTGATCGAGGGGGAGTTCGAGGGCTACGGTGTTGTGCCCGCCGATCGCCGTTTTGTCTACTTCCCTATGCAGGACGTATACGACCTGCTTGTTCGCGAGGCTGATGAACTTAATCTGCTCTTGCTGTTCAACATGACTGCCGCCGACTGCCTGCCCGCGGCTTCCGGCTATGCATACGTGGGGCTCGGCTGACCGGGACAGCAGCGACAAGTCGGCACTAACTGCCCCGGGTAGCCGACGACGTGCCAGAGCTGCTTGATGCGCCCATAACAGCCTGCACTGCGTCTGGGTCACCTGAACAGCTGATCGCTGGCCACCAGTCCAGAACGGCGGTTCCCGCGCGTTTCGGCCGGTATCCGTTCGGCATGATCCGTAGCCGGCAGCGCTCGGTGTCCGCCGCGGAAGCCAAGTGTTAGGGGTGGTCTATGTCGATGTGGCGACTGACCGCCGCGGCGATGGCGGCCAGGTCGCGTTCGCCGGAGCTGACAATGAGATCGCCGCGACGGAGGGCGCCTTCGACGACGCTGGCGTCGACGATGTCGGTGGTGCGGGCGCGCCCGGCGAGGGTGCCGGTGGCCCTGGCCCTGGTGTCATCGAGAGCTTCGACTTCGCATCCGGCCAGCAGCCGGGACAGCTGCGCCTGGCGGGGCGTTCCTCGCCAGCACTGAGCAACGACGGGGGCGGGGACGGTGGGCACGACGCGGCGGAGCAGCAAGGCACGATGTCGGGCCCATAGCGGCCGCTCTCCCCGTTCGGCGGCGATCAGGGCACCGGAATCGTAGGTGACCCCCGTCACGCGGACCGCCGGGTGCCAGATGGCTGGGTGACCCGGGCAGCCCATTCGTCAGCCTCGGCGATCTCATCCGGGGTGAACGGGCCGTGCTCGGCCTCGTACTGGCTGACCGCTTCCAGGCCGGCCCGGATGATGAATTCTTTCTGCGCGGTCTGGGTGAGCCAGGCACTGTAGCTCATCCCGGCGGCTCGGGCGGCGGCGGCGATCTCGGCGTCGAGCTCGGGCGGGATGGAGATGGAGCGCTTCCTGCGGACGGCCATGACACGACGGTAGCACAGCGGTACGACAGTCAGGAGAGAGCCAGACCAGCGATGTTCCCTGCCGAATCGGCGCGCCCGGGACTTGCGCCGATCAAGCGGGCAACCGCACACAGACGCTCCTATTCTGCGCGTTCTGTGCCCGCCGCCGAGGTGGCCTTGATCTGGCAGTTCAGGACAGCCGCAGCCTGGCGGCTGGCTGCTCCAGTCGTGGTGACCCCGAGAAGTGTCACCGAGTCTGGCTGGAGGGGGTGCCCTTACCGAATCCGAATGCTGTCACGGGAGCGACCCGGAATATGAGGACTTCATCGCGCCGGATCGTGTCACCGAGACTGCACCAGTTACCCTCATGGCGGCGCGGATCGGCGAGGACTGCGAGGCATCGAGTTCCTGGTTCGGCGGTGCGGATAATCACCGTCGCCGAGGCGATCGCGCTACTCGAGCACCTGTACCCCTACCGGGAGCCGTCACCGAAGACCCGCAGTCTTCCTGGAAGAACTGGCACTGCTGTCGTGACCATCACGAAGACGATCACGGTGGCGGCGGGGGTGTTCGCGCCGGGGCATCTGGGCGAGCTGACGCGGGTTCCTTCTCAGGCAGAGACCGGGAACTTCTCGCCGGCGTGGAGCATCTGGATCCCGGGCACATGCAATGGCCGCGCGACACGGCAGAATCCGGCCTACGTGACCTTGGTGATGACCCACGGGCCAGGAACGCTGACCGGGCGGACGCCGGTGACGGTGAAGGTCTTGCCGCCAGGCTTGGTGACCTTGAAGGTGTTCGCGCTCACCTGCCGAACCACCGAGGCGGAGCCATAGCCACCCGCCCACACCTGGACGGCGAACGACGGGCTGGACAGCCAGGGCTGGTGACCGTTGAGCCAGGAATACTGCGTGGCCCAGTACTGCGGCCAGCTGGTGATGTCCCAGATGCCGGGGAACTTGCCGAGCGCCACGTGGCTGACGTCCATCACCAGCCGGTCCGGGTTGGTGAGCGTGAAGATGTGGTAACCGCCCTGGGCGGCCAGGCCGATACCGAACGACAGCACTCCCTCGAAGTCACCGGCCGCGCTGACGGTCAGGAGCTCCAGATAATACGGCGTGAGCACCGTGGGTCCGGTATAGGTCTGGTGCAGCGGCCGCGGGCAGACCGCGCTCGTGCCGTGGAAGACCACCCGCAGGTAGGACTGGCCAGCCAGCGGGACCGGGGTGCCCTTGGGGTCGCTGTACACGGCCTGGACCCGCTCGACGGCGTAGCCGGGCAGCTTTCCGGAGAACTGGAAGACGACCCGGTCGTAGCCGCTGTGCCCGCCTGTCCTGACCGCCGTCAGATAGGTACCGGCCTGGGAGCAGACCTGCGCCGGACTACCCGGCTGGACGCTCGGCTTGCCGGTCGGCGCGACCGTCGGTTCGGGGGTGGCAGTCGAAGGCGCCGGGCTCGTAGCCGAAGGGGTGGTGGTCGCGGGAGCGGGTGACTGCGCCCCGCCCGGCGAGCGCGCCGAGGTAGAACCGCATCCAACCAGGCCAATCAAGCCCGTTACTACCGCAAGCCCCGCATATCGCATGAACGCTGACATGACGCTCACCTCTAACCAACGACTGCGTTCTAGACCTGTGGGACGCCGGTCGCGGGCAGGGGCCTACGACCCGATTTCCGCGCCTTTGGTCACGTCCTGCGGTCTGCCCGAGTGCGGGACACGTCGGGGGAGGTGAACGTGCCGAGTGGTGCGGCAGCCTGGCGACAGCTGATCCAGGGATCGGCTAGTGCTGCAGCTGCTTACGTTTGCCCTGTCCCGGCGGGCCAGGCCGGGCGTCCCGGGGTTCCACTAGCTGGCCAGACACTGCGGCGCGCGCCGTCGCCCACGTCCCCGCTCACAGCGAGTGCAGGGGCAATGCCCGGCCCGGATCGGTGGCTCCTCGTGGCCGGGCCCGGCGTCGTCACCCTCGTCCTGGTGCTCGCCCGGCCGGGCAAGCCTTGCCCGGCGGGCTGCCATCACCTGCAGGACGTTCGTCAGCACCTGATCGGAAACCTCTTCGGTCGCTGCGGCGTCGGCGGAGGCACGCTCCGTGCGGCTCAGCATGGCCGTTCCCCCGCCGCCGCAGATACCGTCTCAGCAGGCGTAGATGATGATCGTCCAGCCGTGCTGGACCGTGTAGTCGGCCGAGAACCTGACGCCGCCGACCAACCCTTCGTAGTGGCTGGAGTGCTGATCGGTGCTGGGCTGCCAGACGATCGTCTCGAGGCTAGTCGGCGCATATCCGCCGAATTCCTCGCTGCAGCTATTGCGGAGGCTGATGGACTGGAGGCGCAAGGCAAGCTCCAGAGCGGCCCGCGAGTCCGGAGCCGCGACGGTCACCGGGGGAGTCTGCTGCGCGAGGGCACGCGCGGCAGCGAGGTCGCCGTTGAAGCGGGCTGCTGCGGGCGCTCCGTTGCGCAGTCCGCGGAGCACCGATTGGGCCTCCGGGCCACCGATAGGCAACGCGCGGCCTGAGGAGCCGTACACTCGCACCGCATTGAACGCATCGGTGCGCGAGGCCAGGTCGCCATAGACCACTAGCACCTCGCGAAGCATCTCGGTGGGCAGGCCGGCCGGTAGCGCGGAGGCGACAGGTGCCAGCTCGATTCCGCGAACCGCTGCGATGGTGGCGGGTGTGAACCGCATCGACGTGGCTCCGATATCGCCGTTGATGAGAGCAGCGGCATGACGTAGCTGGCTGTCTGCGTGCCCCGCGGCGGCAAAGAACGCCGCGAGCTGCGTGGCCGCTGAGGGTGCCGACGGCGCTGTGGTGCTGGTGCTGGCCGGTGCTGGCGGCGACCGCGCGGGGTTCGTCCCGCCCCCGGGCGCAGAGGTGGCCGCCCGGCCGCTTGGTGTGGAGGATGCTCCCGGTGGCGCGGCTGTCCCGCACCCGGCAGCAAGGCCAACCGCCACAGCCAGTACCGCTAGGCCGTATAGCGATCGCATGGTGATCATTCCTTCATAGGCAGGCGTACTCTCCGTCTATGCGGCAACACCGCCAGGGAAAAGGGGCGAAGGTACTCTTTACCCTGGCACTTGGTAGGCCATGTCGTTAAACGCGAGCGGGCGCCCAGAGGAACGCGCAATAGCGATCTGCACCTGCGAGAGCATCATCGAAGCCAAAGAGGAAACGGTCGGGGCCATGGCAGTCTGCCAGGGAAAACGACGCCCAGCGCCGCGTCAGGCCCGCCGGAAAACAGGGCAAACATAAAGCAGCTGCAGCACTAGCTCACTGCCGGGCCCGCGCTAATCGTTGCTTTTGCGCTGGAAGCTACGGGGAGCCCTAGCATGCGCGCAGAACGTCCAGTTACGGAGTAACTAGATAGGTCTCTTTCGGGCGTCGCTTGCCGGTGCGACGCCCGCGATATGTGGCGTTTCCCAGATTTATCTGTCGTGGTCCAGGGGCGGGATGATGTGGTCCGGTTCCCGCCAGACAGTGCAAGCGCCGTGGCCGCATAGTTGCGGCATGGGATTTGCGCAGCCGCCCGGTCCCGTAGTGACCCGGGACGATGCCAGCCCGCCTTGCGGTGCTGTCGCGCCGTTCCTCCGCTCGGGAACCCCCGCCGCAGCCGGCTTTGCCGCTCGTGCCGGGTGCCCTGGCGACGGGTCATTGCGGGCCGCTGAGGTCGCCAGCGCTGCGGCGTTGCGCGGTCTTGCGCTGCGCCCCGTGACCTGCTCCGAGGTCCTCGCTATCGGCGCCATGTGGGAACGGTGCTCGCTGGCGACCCGGATAGCCCGCTTCCACGCGCCCGTGAGGGATATTCCCGCCTCATACCTGAAAGCGGTGCTATCTGACCCCGCCGCTAACATCCTGGCAGTCCGCGAGCCCGCCGGCGGTGTGGTCGCCCTCGCGTCCTTGATCCGCAGCCCCGGCAGCGGCACCGCTGAGCTCGGCGTGCTGGTGGAGGATGCCTGGCAGCGCCGGGGAATCGGGCGGCGGCTGGTCGCATACCTGGTCGCCGCCGCGCCCGCCCGCGGGATCACCACGCTGACCGCGGCCGTCCTGGCTGGGAACGCCGAGGCCGCCGAGCTGCTCCGGCAGGTTCCCGGTCAGTTCTCCATTGCCGACGATGGCGAGATCCTGAATGTGCGGGTGCGCCTCGCATCTTTCCCGGAGGAACGCCGCCCCGGAGCGCTGCCTGCACGCTAGCCAAGGCTGGCAGGTCACGCCAGCTAAAGCTGGAAAGCCGGCCGCGCATCATGAGTCCCGCGCCATTCAACGCTGGCGATCACAGTCGGCCGGCTTGGCGTGTCGCGTTGACTACTGAGGGCCGGCTCCGGCAGAGTGCCGGGCGTGCCCGATACGTCCCGTGTGCCCGGTGAGGCTGCCTCTTCTGATGAGGTGATCGCCGCGCTGCGTGCCGCCAACTCGCGGCTGCGGGAGCTGCTGGCCGAGAAGGATGAGATCATCGCGGGTTTGCAGGCGCAGGCGGCGAAGGTCACCGAGCTCGAGGCCCGGGTGGAGGCCCTGGCCGCCCAGGTGAAGCAGAACTCGAAGAACTCCAGTAAGCCGCCGTCGTCGGACGGGCTCGCGAAGCCGGAGCCGAGGTCGCTGCGGAAGAAGACCGGGCGCAAGCCCGGCCGGCCCAAGGGCCAGCCGGGCGCGACGATGGAGCTGACGGACAACCCCGACCGGGTGGTCCGGCACGAGCCGGCTGCCTGCCAGGGCTGCGGGCACGGGCTGGTCGGCGCACCGCAGACCGGGGTGGAGCGGCGGCAGGTCACCGAGGCGCCCGAGGTGACGGTGACGGTCACCGAGCACCAGATGATCGAGCGGGAATGCCCGTGCTGCGGGGCGCGCACCAAAGCGCAGGCCCCGGCCGGGGTAACGGCCCCGGTGCAGTACGGGCCGCGGTTCTCGGCGCTGGCTGCCTACCTGTGGCACGGGCAGTTCCTGTCGAAGGAGCGGACCCGCGCCGCGCTGGGCGAGATGCTCGGCTGCGCGCCGGCCCCGGCGGTGATCGCGGCCGCGGCGAAGAAGATCGCCGCGTTCACCTCCCCGGCCATCGGTGCGATCATCAAGGCGCTGCTGGCCTGCGAGGTGGCGCACTTCGACGAGACCGGGTTCCGGGTCGCGGGGAAGCTGGCCTGGGTGCACTCGGCATCGTCCGGCAGGTACGTGCTGCATACCGTGCACGCCAGGCGCGGCACCGAGGGCATGGACGCTGCTGGCGTCCTGCCGTCCTTCGCCGGGATCGCGGTGCACGACGCGTGGGCGCCGTACGACACCTACGAGGGCGTCGCCGGGCACGCCCTGTGCAACGCGCACCTGCTCCGCGAGCTGACCGCGGTCACCGAGACCGGCAGCAAGCTCGACGTAATCTGGGCGGAGCAGGCCATCGACGCGCTGATCAAACTGAAGGACGCGGCCGGGGCCGCCCGCCAGGCCGGGCAGGCAGCCATCGACCCGGTGCTGCTCGCCGAGCAGGAGAAGTACTTCACCAGCGCCGCCGAGACCGGCATCGTGCTCAATGCCGCCCGGCGCGGCTCGCTGGAAAAGAAGCGGCACGCCCTCGCCAAGAGGATGCGTGACCGGGCCGACGACTACCTGCGGTTCGCCTATGACCTGCGGACCCCGTACGACAACAACCCGGCTGAGCAGGCCATACGGATGAGCAAGCTGCGGATCAAGGTCTCCGGCTGCATGCGGTCCATGGCCGGCGCCGAGATCTTCTGCATCCTCCGGTCCTACCTGGCCACCGCCGCCCGGCACGGCATCAGCGCCCTCGACGCGCTCACCCGCGCCGCCCAAGGCGACCCCTGGATCCCCCCGATCCCCGCTACCGCCTGACACCGGCCAACCCTGCCCTCAGCCAGCTACACAGCGCACACACAGGCTCACGGCCGACCGGAAACCTATCCAGTTACTTCGGAATTACGTGGGTGGCCGGCATGTACCGCAGGGCGCGACTGCTGTCCCTCAGGTGAATGCGGCACTGTGACTTTGCAGCGAAGATGGCCACCACGTTG
>Ga0187812_1000582_pt1 | contig 12832 bp, 14 predicted proteins | sample NC_S_2_FD_130582 | JGI IMG/M metagenome (GOLD analysis project Ga0187812, IMG submission 130582) | Wetland sediment microbial communities from Neuse River Estuary, North Carolina, USA - ASW-S_2 | ecosystem: Environmental > Aquatic > Freshwater > Wetlands > Sediment | place: USA: North Carolina... | reverse complement strand
TGCCGCGAGCAGTACGGCCACCAAGGCGTAACCGAGTGCGTTGCCGATGCGCCTGAGGGCCTGCACGCTCATCCCCCCGCCAGGAGTATAGGGGAAGGCTGGTCCGGCCACGGTGCACTGCGGCATACCCCGTGTGGCACCTCCGGCTACGCCGGCGTGGCCGCAGGTGCCAGCGGTCCCAGGGCAGGCCTCCTGCGCTGTGCGCCCAGTCCTGGCGCGGCCCGCGGACCACAGCGGCCTGCACCTGGCACCCGCGGTGCGGACGGGTGTCCTCAAGGACCATGGGCCCGGCACCTGGGCACCTGCACGGGTGTCCTGGGGACAGACAGGGCCGACGGGCGCGCGCCCGGGAAGGTGCTCCCGGGACGAAGGCGGTGGCATGGGGTACCGGTCAGGTCTATCCCAGGGCGGGACGCGGTGCGGGGGACCCGGGTGCTAGCTTCGTGCCAGGGTCGAGACGAAAGGAAGGGAATCCATGAGGTTCAACCTGCATCGGGCCTTGATGGTGGCCGGCGGCACCCTGGCGGTCGCGGGGTTGATGGCGGCGTACTCCTACACGACGGCCAGCGTGACGAACGCGGCGACCCTGAGCGTGGTCGACACGAACCAGGCGCTGCTGGCCCTGACGCCCGGCACGCCGGCCGTCGGCGGCTATCCCGACAAGGACGTGCCCGCATCGATCCAGAACGGCAACCTCGTCTTCGACTTCAACAAGGGCCTGGGCGGCGCCGACTTTGGTCTGCAGCAAAACAGCACCTACTACTGGGACGGCATGTTCACGATCCAGAACAACTCCAGTAACGCCGTCCAGGTGACGATCACCGACGCGAACCTGCCGGCTGGCGTCACCTTGAGCATGAACCAGGGCGAGACCGGCAAAGGGGCCACGACGATCAACACGAACGACGCCTCGGGACTCGTGAAGATCCAGGGGAACACCGGCCTCACCTTCACCATCCCGGCGGGCGGCTGGCAGGAGATGGACGTCCAGGCTCAGGTCGGGGCCATGGGCATCTCGAACAGCAGCAACATGACGATCAACGTCAACGCGGCCGCGGTGGGCGGCGACCTCTAGACCTCATCTTCCCAAGGCCCCGCCGGTCGACCGGCGGGGCCTTCGCCTGCCCCGGGGCCTGCGGCAGCTCTCCGAGGTGGGCCGGGACGGGTAGCCTCCCATCTACCTGCGCGGTATCCGCAAGGGCCACCAGGTGGTCGGGTCGTGCTCTCTGGACCGTGCCTGGACCAGTCCGCGCTGGCCGATCGCGCACGGCGTCCTATCCTTGCGCGGGACGCGGCGGACCCCGCAGCGATGCTACCGTCGGGGTGCAACCAGGAAGGGGCGGATGCACGATGCGACTCGAACTGCGCCACAGCCTGCTCGTCGCGGCAGGCGCCCTCTCGATCGCTGGGCTCATGGCGGCGTACTCCTATACGTCCGCGACCATCAGCAACACGGCCTACCTGTCCGTCAAGAGCACCGACACGGCCCTGCTCGCGCTGCTGCCCGCGAGCCCCTACAGCCCGACCTCGACACCCGATCCGGACGTGCCGGTGTCGGAGCAGAACGGCGTCCTGGTCTTCGACTTCAACCACGGCCTGGGTGGCGGGGAGTTCGGACTGCAGGACCACAGCACGTACACCTTCATGGACCTCTTCACGGTCCGCAACGATTCGGAGAACCAGGTGGCCGTGAACCTCTCGGCCCAGAACCTGCCGTCCGGCGTCACGCTCTACGCGCAGCCGGGCGAATTCGGCGTCGACCGCTACTGGGTCGATGCGAGCCACGAGAACGGAGGCTTCGTGCCGCTCGGAGCGACCGTGTTCACCTTGAAGCCCTTCGAATGGGTCGAGATCGACGTCAAGGCTGTGGTCGCGGCGGACGCCCCGCAGGCCGACAGCATGCAGGCGCAGCTGATCGTCAATGGCGTCGCGGTGGGCGGCGACCAGTGACCGCCGCCCGCACCAAAGGCCCGGCCGTGGCCGGGCCTTTGGTGTCGGCCGGACAGCGCCCCGCTACGCCGCGGGAGGTGCCGGGGTACCTGTGATGAGCAGCCATGGCACCTCCGGCTAGCAGGAAGTGGTGCGCCGGGACCAGAGCCTGCGCCGCGCAGGCCACACAGTGTCTCCGGCGGGCCGCTCGGCATGGTGCGGCAGGGTCCCGAGAGCTATCCCTGCGCGGGACGCGGTCGAGACAGCCCCGATGGTAGCGTTTTCCCAGGGCCGAAATGAAAGGATGGTTGATCCATGCGGTTCAATCTGCACCGGACCCTGATGGTGGCGGGAGGCACGCTGGCCATCGCTGGCCTGATGGCGGCCTACTCGTACACCACAGCCACCGTGACGAACGCGGCGAGCCTGAACGTGGTGAACTCGAACCAAGCGCTCCTCGGCCTGATGCCCGGCAGCGCGGACGGCGCGACTCCCGGCAACAACTTCAACAGCAGCCCCGACAAAGACCAGGCGGCGTACCTCAGTAACGGCAACCTCGTGATCGACTTCAACCGCGGCCTCGGCGGCGGCGACTTCGGCATGCAGCCGAACAGCACCTACTTCTGGGATGGCCTCTTCACCGTGGAGAACAACTCGAGCAACGCCGTCAAGGTGACCATCACGGCGAACAACGTCCCGGCCGGCGCCACCCTCATGCTGCAGCAGGGCGAGGACGGCACGGTGTCCTACGGCAAGGGCGGGCCGTCCTACGCGACCACAGACACCAACGACGTCGGCGGCCTGACGGGCGGGTCCTGGACCTTCACCCTGCCGGCCGGCGGCTGGCAGGAGATCGACGCCCAGGTCCAGGTGGGCGCCACCGCCACTCCGGTCAACAGCTCGAACATGACGATCAACGTGGCTGGCGCGGCGGTCGGCGGGGACCTCTAGTCCCGTCTGTTCCGCCCCGCATAGGCTCCTTGGCCCCACCGCAGCTGTGCGGTGGGGCTTCCTTGTTCGGCGCCCGACCCGGGTGGAGATCCCGCCACCCAGCTGCGGCAAGAGGATGCGCGGCATGCGGGAGCCAGCCCCTCGCAACCGCGCTGGCGCCGCGCCGTCGCAGCCTGAGCAGACGCCAGGCCGCAGTGCAGAGGGGCGTGCGGTCATGGTAGGATGAGGCAGGTGCGCAGGCCATCGGAGGCGTCGCCCATGGTGGGGAAGGTGCGGCACGGCACGGGCCCCGGCACGTCGCGGGAGGAGATCTGTGTCCTGCTGAGGCAGTTCTTCGCGCGTCAGGAGGACGTGGCTGCGGCCTACCTGGTCGGCTCCCGCGCCAGAGGTGACGAGCGCGCGGACAGCGACGTCGATGTCGGCGTCTTCTTCCGCGGAACGGTCGCGAGGGACGCCGTGCAGAGTCTCGAGCGCCGGAGCGCCATCGCTGCAGACCTGGAGGGCATTCTTCCTGCTCGGGCCGATGTCGTCGACCTCGACCGCGTGTCGCCCTGGATCTTCCACGCCATGTTCGAGGACGCGCTCCTGGTCTTCCTCGCTGACCGCCAGCGCCAGGTCCTGGCCGTGCTCAGGCAGGATCAGCTGTACCAGGATGAGTTCGACCTCTACGTCGAGCGGATGGCCTACGTAAGGAGGCAGCTCCTGTGACACCGATGGAAGGCAAGTTGAGCCTGCTCGTGGCGGAGCTCGACCTTCTTGAGGCGAGCCGCCCGCAGAGCTTCGCTGCGCTCATGACCGAGCCCATGCTGCAGCGCGGCCTCGTCAAGACGCTGGAGAATGCCATCGAGTACTGCCTGGACCTCGGCCGGATGCTCATCCGAGAGCGGGGTTGGGAAGTCCCTGAAAGGTACCGGGACATCATCACCACGCTGACGCAGCATGGTGTTCTCCCCACTGACAAGCAGGACGTGTTCTACAGCATCGTCGGTTTTCGCAACCTGGCGGTACACGCCTACGAGAAGATGGACCCTGAGGCGCTCTATGGCGTCCTCACGCGGCACGTTGCAGATCTTCGGCTGCTTGGGCGCTCGATCGCCGCGGCAGCCCGCCCCGGGGACGGCGCGGAGTGACGCGGGCGGCGGCCCAGATTGCCTAGCGTCCCAATCCGGCGGGGCGAGCGCTTCGGCGCGGAGATCCGATGGGACGGCGCGCCGCCTCGAGCCGCTCATGTGCCGGCGAAAATGAGCCGGATCGCCGCTGTGCACATCGGATGTGCCGAGGACGCAGGGTCGCGAGATGGGATGAACGAGTGAGGCAAGGGCCCGGGAGCGTTCCCGGGCCCTTGCCTTCTGCTCGGCTGCCGGTACCGGGAAGTGAGCGGGGCGCTAGGCGCGGGCAGGGTGCGGCCCGTCCGCGTCCGCGACGAGCCACGCGAGCACTGCACTGTAGACGAGGAGCAGGAGGCTCGCGATCAGGACGGCGTGCAGCAGCACGCCCACCAGGGCGAAGAGCGCGTAGGCGATGGCGCCGGGAAGGACGTCGGGCAGGGGCATGCCCCTGCCCTGGCGGGCGACGGCGCCCACGGCCTGCGCCAGGGTCGTGGCGGCGATGAGGCCGAGAAGCAGCAGGATCGCCTCGAGCGTGCCCGCTGCGCCGAGGCGCAGGAAGGAGATCTCCACGGCGCCTGCGAGCAGGACGATGCCGCCGGGAAGGAGCGCGTCTCCGAGGAGGAGGCGCAGCAGAGGCAGATGCAGGAGCTGGCGCCACTGGGGATCCGTGTCCGCCTGGAAGTCCTCCGCGAGTGCTCCCGGCGGGTAGACGAAGGCGATGAGGAGCCAGAGCAGCCAAGTGTAGCCTTGGGTCGGCAAGACCGCCAGGTTCACTCCGCCGATGAGGATCGTCGCCAGGCGCCATAGCCCCCAGAGTGAGCTCGGGTAGCGCAGGCGCGCGAGCGCGGCGCGCAGCGGGAGGAGCATGAGGCCCTCGGTCTGGGGAAGACGCAGGACCGGGCGGCGCCGGCTCAGGATGGCCGCCCTGCGCTGCTGCAGGGCCACGGGTGCGTTCCAGCGCCGGCCGGCGTCGATCGAGCGCAGCAGGCTGCGGCGCAGGCTGCGGTCGAGGAGGAGGCTGCGGTGCACGTGCCCGGCCGCCCAGAGCATGGCGAGGAGACCGGCGACGAACCAGAGGAGGAGCGCGGGCCACTGGGCGGACCCGGCGAGGGCCGCGGCGGCGAACGCCTGTCCTGGCCAGAGCAGGAGCGGCACGTGGAGCGCCAGGAGCGCCAGGAGGGCCACGGGGATGAGCCAGAGGAGCGCGCGTCGGGGCGCCTGCGTCACGGAGAGGCGCAGCAGGCCGATCGCCCAGGCCCAGGCGTAGGCGCCGAAGGCGAGCGGCAGGAGCACCGCCATGGCGAGGAGGTAGTGGCGCGGCGACCCGCTCGCGAGGACGGCCAGCACCGTACCCACGGGCAGGGTGAGGGCGGCCACGGCGAGCGCCGCGGGCGCGAAGCGCAGGCCGGTGAGCCAGCGCAGGGAGATCCGGGCGCCCGAGAGGTGCTGCACGTCCGGTCCGGAGAGGTGGAGCGGCATGCTGACGAGCGCCCCCGCCGCCAGGGCGACGAGCAGCAGGCCGAAGAGGCCCGGCAGTCCCGAGCGAAGCAGCGCGAGAGCCTGCGGCGGCAGGATGCCGGCGAACTCCAGCGTCAGGCGGACGAGGGCGCCCCAGCTGGCGCCGATCCACAGCAGGCCGAGGGCGAGGGCGTACGCGGCGTAGGCGTAGCCGAGCGCTGGCGCGTCGCGGTCCGGCATGAGGCCGATGGAGAGGAGCCACTGGCGCGATGCGGCAGCCCAGAGCCGCAGGTGAAGCCGCAGGAGGGGCCAGGGTGCGCCGGCCCTCACTCGTCCTCCACCGCACTCGGCCCCAGGGCCGCGCGCAGGAGATCCTCGCCGCTCAGGCTGGCCAGGCCGTACCGCTGCCTGAGCTCGGGTGGCGTCCCCTCGCAGAGGAGCTCGCCGTCCTCCAGGAGGAGGTAGCGGTCCGGCGCGACCGAGGGCGGCATCTGGTGGGCGCTGACGAGGACGCCGCGACCCTCGGACGCGAAGCGGCGCAGCTCCCGGTAGAGCGCTTCGGACGAGAGAGCGTCGAGGGGACCGAAGGGTTCGTCCAGGAGCAGCACATCGGGCCGGCTCAGGAGGGCGATGGCGAGCCCGAGCTTGTACTGCATGCCGCGGGAGAAGGAGGAGGCGTAGGCCCTCTCGTGGCCCTCGAGGCCCATGACCTCAAGGAGCCGCCGCCCTTCGGACGCCCAGTCCCGGCGGCCGTGCAGCTGCGCGATGAACTGCAGGTGCTCAAAGGCCGTGAGTTCGGCGTAGAAGGCGGGCGTGTCCGGGACGAGCACCACCGTCGGGCCGCCCGCCTGCCCTCCGCCTTGCTCGACGGTGCCCTCCTCCACCTGGTACCAGCCGGCGAGGCAGCGCAGGAGCGTCGACTTTCCGGCGCCGTTGCGCCCGACGAGGGCCAGGAGCTCACCTGGCGCCAGCTGGAGGGAGACGTCGCGCAGGGCCCGGAAGGCGCCATAGCGGTAGCCGAGGCCTGTCGCCTGCAGGAGAGGTTCACGGTCGGGGGTCAACTGTCCACGCTCCATCCACGGCAGGCTCTCTGGATCCTCCATCCTTCCCGCCGAGGGGCGGACGATCCTGCCTGAAGGCTTGCACCGCGGCGGCGGTGGGCTATCTGTCGCCGGGCGGAGCATCGCCGGTCAGGACCTTGGCCGCAAGCTCGGCACGCCCGCGGGTCGCCGTCTTGCGGTAGACGCTGGCGAGGTGCGTCTTCACGGTGTTCTCGCTGACCACGAGCTCCCTCGCGACGTCGCCGAGGCTGTGCCCGCGCAGGACAAGGCAGGCCACCTCGAGCTCGCGTGGGCTCAAGGCGGGCCGAGCGACCGCGCGCAGCCTGGGCTGCAGGGCATCACTCTCGGGACCGGGTCCCAAGGGCATGTCCGCGCCGGCGGCGTCCGCAGGGGCTTCGCTCCCATCGGACGCCGCCGCTGGCGCGACGCGGTCGCGACGCAGCAGGGGCGTGTCGCGGAAGAACACGACCGCGAGGAGCATCAGGAAGAGCATGCCCCCGGCGAGGGTTGGCGCAGGGAGGCGCGCGAGGACCGGCAGCCGAGCCTGCAGGCCGGCCCCGACCAGGATCGGCAGCACGTTCATGTTGAGGCCGATGCCGAAGACGGTCGCGGTGGCGTGGGGTGGCGCGATCTCCAGGAGAGCGACCCATGTCAGGAGGTCCATCGCGGCATAGCCGACGCCCATCAGCGTCTGCACCGCGATCGCGCCGCCCGGGTCGGGCGCGGCGGCCCAGACGAGGAAGGCCGCGCCGAGGAGGAGCGGTCCCAGGAAGGCGACGCTGCGCAGCGTCGTTCGGTCGCCGAGCAGGGCGAGAAGCGGTATGAGGAGGGTGTAGGAGAGCAGGCTCGGGTCGACCGGCGTGTGGAGCTCCGCAAGGAGGCGCGGCGTCACCGCGGCGTAGGTGACGCCCGCGGCGAGGTACACGACGAACAGGAAGGGCGCGAGGAGCCAGAGCGGCTTCAGGTCCACGGGCGGGAGCGCGCGCGTCGCCGCCTCGGCCGGCAGGACGTCGCCGGTCCAGCCGAGGAGGCCGGGGCCCACGGACGCGCTCGCGAGGAGGGGCAGCGCCGCGATGACCACGAGCCAGGCCGCGGCGACGTGACCGATGCCGAGGGTGAGGAGGTACTTCGCGGCGTTCGCGGCGATGGGCACGCCGACAAAGGCGAGCGCCCGGCGCCGGACGGGCACGCGCGCCCGGAAGGCCGGCGCCCACGCCACGATCCCCCAGGCGGCCACGAGGCCGAGCACCGGGAAGGTGAGCGGCGCCGCGACCGGCGCGAGCAGCGTCAGGAGGGTCAGGAGGAAGGCGAGCGGGGCCGCGGTGAGCAGACCCGCCCGGCGGAACGTGGGCCAGACGTCGGAGATCAGCCCGGCGCCCGCGAGACCGAGGACATGGCCCGCCAGGAAGAGGTATATCGGCCCATTCGGATCGACATGGGCGGAGGGCGCCAGCGCAAGCCATGTGGGGCCGAACAGAGGGACGGAAACCATCCACGCAAAGATGCCGCCGAGGAAGACGACGCCGGGCCATAGGCCTGCTCCGGCCGAATTGTCCTGGGTGAACGGCAGGGCCATGTCCACTTGGCGGCACCCCCGGGGGATGATCATTCCTCTGGGTGATGGCCATTCACCGCTTGGGGTGATTCTCCTTCGGAGCGACGTGGGCTTTCATGGACCATGGTGGATCGACGTCATTGGCCGGCGGCCAGCGCCGGACGGAGACCGCAGAGCAGGGAGGTGGCACCATCAAGGCACTGCAGTGGATCGGCCGCATCATTGCGATCCTCGCCGTCGTCATGGCGGCCGTGATCGGACTGTCCGGCAACTGGGGGGACGCTCTCTATGCCCTCTTCCTGGCCGCCATCGTCTGGTTCTGGACCGACTACACCGTAGCCCGCCTGCGCCAGCGGCGGAAGGCGCAAGAGAGCCCTGGCGCCGGCCAGGGCCAGGACTGACGCGCAGGTCCCGGGTCAGGGGGAACGCCCGATGTACTGTCCGAGCTGCGGCCACCAGGAGGAGAGCGCGGCCGTCCGCTGCGGGCGCTGCGGCCTGGACTTCGCGGGTCGCAACGCGCCTTCGAAGCCGGGGCGGCTGCCCACGGCGCAGGGTCAGCACTGGGCGGTTCCCGACCCCGTCTCGACCATGCTGCCGCACGTGGCGCCGCACCGGCGCCGGCTCTTCTGGCTCGCCATGCTCGCGGGTCTCGCCGTGCTGGGGGCGTGGGGCCTCCTAGCCTTCTGGCTGGACGACCCCGGCGTGACCATCCGGCTCCTCGTCGTCGGCTCCTTCTTCGTCCCCGTCCTGTTCGTCTTCTTCATGGCCAGCGAGGGCCTGGTTGAAGAGCCGCCGGCGATCCTGCTCGTCGAGGTGTTCGTCGGCGTGGCCCTCCTCGGCAACCTTCTCGCCTTCCTCCTTAACAGCTTCCTGCCGTTCGGCCTGGCGGGCGCCGGCCCGATCGAGGAGACCGTGAAGTTCCTCGGCGTCGCGTGGCTCCTGCGCCGGCGCAGCCACGTGACGATCATGGACGGCATCCTCTTCGGCGCCGCCGCCGGCATGGGCTTTGCGGCATCGGAGAACCTCGCGTACTTCTTCTCCTCCTACTCCGCCTATGGCCTCGCCGCCGCCGCGCACGCCCTCGGCGCCGGCACCGTCCACTCGCTCGCCGGGCTCGAGGCGACGTTCGACCACGCGGGCCTCGGCGGCCTGCTGAGCGTCTTCCTGCTGCGCTCCTTCCTCGGTCCCTGGATGCACGGCTCCTGGACCGCCATCATCGCCGGCGTCGCCTGGCGCGAGGCGGCCGGCGGCAAGATCCATGTGGACGGGCGCCTCATCGGCACGGCCATCCTCGTAATGGCCATGCACTCGCTCTGGGACCTCTCCACGGGGGCGCTCTCGGACGTGCTGTTCGTCGTCATCCTCGCGGTGGACATCTACCTTCTGCGCGTCCTGATCCTGGCCGCGCACCGGCAGGAGCGAGGCGAGCCGATCGACGCGCCGCGGATCGCGCGCCGGCACTGCGTCAACTGTGGCCATCGCCTGGGCTCCGGCGGCCAGTACTGTCCGCGCTGCGGGGAGGCCGTGCCCGGCGGGTCGGGCCGCGGCCAGGGTGCGGCCGGGGAGGCCGCGGCGTCCCGGTGAGGCCCGACGCCGGCAGGGAGGGCTCTTTGTGACGAAGGCGGGCGCGCGCGGGCCGGACGCTACCCTGACTCCCCTGGCGCTGCCCTACTGGCTGCGCTACGCGGGGCACCTCCTCGAGTTCGGCAGCCTCGATCCGGTGGTTCGCGCGCTTGCGCTCGCCGCCAGCGCCGCCGTGGTGCTCGGGCTCCTGGTGCTGACCCTGCCGCTCGGACACCTCGCGGCCGTGGGAGCCCTCACGAACCTTCTCGCGATCCGCATGCCCTGGGCGGTGCTCGCGGCGGGAGCGATCTTGCAGGCCGCGGGCTGGTGGTACCTGCTCGCGGGGGCAGCGCAGGCCGGAGCCGCCCTGCGCTGGCCGGTGGCGCTCGCCTTCCTCGCGTACTTCGGCCTCGCCGTGCCGGGAAACCCCGCCCTGGGTGCACCGCTGCTCATCGGCCTCGGGTACCTCACCTACTCCGCGGTGCGCCGACCCAAGGACCGCAGCGCCCTTGCCGTCACGGGAGCCCTGGTGGCCTTGACCTACCTCGCGCTCCTCCTCACCGATGCAGCTGCGGTGGCGATGACGCTCCTCAATCAGGTCATGGTCTTCTACCTCCTCTTCATCCCCGTGATCTTCTACTCGGGCTTCGACCTCGGCGAGACCGGCCTCTACCTGACGCGTCTCGCCCTGACGCGGCTGCATCCGCGGCTGGGGGCGCAGGCCGCCTTCCGGCTCGCCCTGCTGGTGGCCCTTGGCAAGGCCGCCATCCTTCTCGCCACCTGGCACGGCACCCGCTTCGGCTTCCTCACGGCTCTCCTCGTCATCGCCGTCGCGGCTGCCCTTTCCCACCTGCTGCGGCCGCGCGAGGACGAGCCGCCCGAACTCCTGCCGTTCCTCGCCGCGCTCCTGATCGTCGCCGTGCTCTTCCTGCCCGGCGGGCTGCCCGCGGTCTACGGCTGGAGCGCGCTGCTCGCGCTCGTCGCGGCGGCGGCCCTGTCGCCGTGGCTGCGCAGGCGCCACGCCCTGCGGCCGGCTCTGGTGTTCCTGATCCTCTACGGGGTGTGGAATCTCCTCAACTCCATCGCCTACGGTCCAGGGAGCCCGCTCTGGGACATCGCGCAGGGGCTGCCTGCGATCGGCGCCCGCGACATGAACGAGGCCGTCACGCTCTTCGCGCTCGGCTACCTCGCCTACATCCGGCTGCGCGGCGGCGTGACCGTCGAGCGGGCGCTGTTCACGGTCTTCTGGATGCTCGGCCTGTCGCTCGCTCTCGACACCTGGAACCTCTTCGACGCCATGCACAGCCTGACGCGCGGCCTCCTCTCGGCCGAAGCGGTGCTGCTGATCATCGGCATCGGCCACGAGGTGCTGGCGAGCGGCGGCATCCTGAACCGCGGCACGCGGGCCTTGCCGCGCAACGCGCGCGTCCTCGCGTACCTCGGCTACCTGCTGCTGCTCGTCGGCGCCACCGTGCTGGCGAACGGCACCCGGGGCCCGACGGCGGACCTCATCAACGCCGACGACCTGCAGGCGGGCGGCCTCATCCTGATCGGCATCCCGCTCTACCTGCAGCAGTTCCTGCACGCCTTCGCCTTCGGCCACCGCCCGCACCTGATCGGCAGGGGCGAGGCGACGGGGACCGGCGAGGCGGTTTCTTCCGGCCTGACGCACGGAGCCTGAACGGACGAAAGGAGGTGGGGATGTGCACAGGCGGTCCCTCGCGGCCGGGGTCGCGGCGCTCTTGCTGGTGTACGCGCTCTCCCTGGCGGCTCCCGCCAAAGTCGTGGCCGCCGACCAGACGCTGCCGCTCGAGATCTGCCTCGGGCAACCCGCAGTCGTGCAGGGCAGCCTGCGCTGCCCGCACCGCACGACGCAGGTGCCCCGCGGCAAGGACTTCTACGTACTCGTGGCGGTCACGGCGCAGGCGGGCCTCGGGACGTACGGCCTAGACTGGTTCCTCGACCGCTGGCAGCCGAAGGCGCGGCGGTGGGCCGTCGTGCGCAAGGCGTTCGGCGTGAAGATCCAGCCGGACTGGCAGTTCACCTGGCTCCACCAGAAGGGGCTCAGCCCCGGCAGCTACCGGGCGCACGTGCGGTCTGACTTCCTCGCGACCCTCACGAATGCGCCCTCCTACGCCTTTGCCGCCCGCTTCACCGTGCGGTGACGACGGTGGGGGGGGCGTGGCGCGCCCTCTGCGCCGCGGCGCCCTGCAAAGGAGGTGACAGCATGCTGAGATCGACGCAAGGACAGCGGCTCCGGCGGGCGGTCCTTGGCGCGGCGGCGGCCGCGGCCCTCTTCGGCCTTGCGGCGTGCGGCGGCCAGGGAGGCGGCAGCCCGTCCCCGGGAGCCTCCGCGGCGGCGTCCTGCCCCGCCGGTGCCGCGCTGCCGTCCGGCACGGTCCAGGCGCGGGGCGACCGCGCGGCCCAGGGTGGGCTCGACGTGACGGCGGTCGCGAGCCTCGACCCGAACTACGGCGTCAACGGCACGGTGGACGTGACGGTGACGGTCTCCTGCCCGACGGACATCAGCGACGTGGCCGTCTTCCAGAGCTACCAGGCCTTCGGCTCGACGGTCGGGGCGAACCTGTCCGAGGTGGGGCACAGCGGCGACCGCTGGACCTTCGCCCTGTACGCGGACAACCTGAGCGGCCAGCAGCCGTTCTACGTCGCCCTCTACCGGGGGGCGCTCTCGGGCAGCGGCCAGCCGGCCGCCGCCACGGTCCGCTTCACCTGGCCGGCAGGGCTCGTCAAGCACCTCGCCAGCTGATCCGGTGCACCCCGGGCAGATCTCATCACCATGAACGCACCTGCGTCTTCACCCGGGTCGTCGCACGGACGACCCGGGTGCGCTGTCGGTGCGGTCGGGTCGGCGCACCGTCTCGTGCGGCCGTCCTCGCGCCCGCTCTGCGCGCAGGGGATCCAGGCTCTGTGGCGCTGTCGCCTCCCCTCGGGGACACGGTCTAGTCGCCTACGCCCGACCTGCAGATGACGCGCCCACGGCCGTCCTTCAAGGTCACGCCGGCCTGACCACCGGTGTTGCGGACGTCGACGAACCAGAACCCATCGGGTAGCAGGTGCGCGGAGTAGCTGCGCCCCCCGAGAGAGAACACCATGCTTCCTACTGGCCCCGAGTTCTGGTCAAGTTCTCCGACTATCAGGACGCGCTTCGGTTGGAAGACCTGGTCGAGATGCGGCTTAGGCGGTTT
>Ga0187812_1000580_pt1 | contig 12848 bp, 10 predicted proteins | sample NC_S_2_FD_130582 | JGI IMG/M metagenome (GOLD analysis project Ga0187812, IMG submission 130582) | Wetland sediment microbial communities from Neuse River Estuary, North Carolina, USA - ASW-S_2 | ecosystem: Environmental > Aquatic > Freshwater > Wetlands > Sediment | place: USA: North Carolina... | reverse complement strand
GGGGGGGGCGGGGGGGGGGCGGGGGCGGGGGGCGCGGGCGCGGGGGGGGGGGCGGGGGCGGACGAGGGGGGGGGGGGGGGTGGCGGCGTCACGGGGACCGATATCTCGGTCGGGACCGGGCCGGGCATCACCGGAGGATCCCAGGATACGGACGGGAACCCAGTCGCTGAACGGGCTGGAGTCGCTGGAGGGCTCTGGGATGCGGTCGGGGTGGGAGGTGGCGGGGCCGGGGGCGCGGATGGGATGGGTGGCGGCGGCGGGGTCAAAGGTGCGGACGGGATGGGGGGTGGCGGGGGGAAGGCTGACTGGGCGGTGGCGAAGTTGAAGCCGCAGGACTCGCAGAACTGGCCGATCCTCGCGGTGCCGCACACCGGGCACGACTGGTCGGGGCCGACGGCCTGCGAGCCGCTGCCGGAGGAGGAACTGGCCGCGGCTCCCGCCGGCGAGGGGGGCGACGAAGGGGGCGGCGGCGACCCGGGAGACGACGACCCGGGATAGGGCGACGCGGGGGGCGAGGACGCGGAGGCCGGGCTGAGGATGCGCATGCCGCATACGTCGCAGAAATCGTCGCTCGCCGAGTCGTGCCCGTTAGGACAAACCGCCATGCCCGTCTCCTCCTCGGGTCGCGATCGCTACTTGCGCGCCCGGACCGTCTTGGTCGACCTGGTGTCGAGCGCCATTTCGTCCGCGTCCTCGACCTGCTTCTTCAGGCGCACCGTTCCGGTGTCCACGTCGACCACGTCCACCACCTTGGCCAGCAGCTTCGCGGTGTCCTCGTTGCCGGACTGGTGCGCCAGCGCGACGGCCCGGCCCAGCTTGGCCGTTGCGGTCTCCTCATCGCCCTGCTTGCGCGCCTCCAGGCCCTCCTGGATCGCGTCGGCGAGCTCGGCCTGGCCCGTGTAGTGGGCCACCCGCTGGTTGAGCTTCGTGGACAGCGCCTCGTCGTCGGTCCAGATCGCGCGGATCAGCCCCTGGCCCAGGATCTCGTCGCCGGCCGGCGAGCTGGCCACCAGGCTCACCCGGGCGGCGAGCATCTCCTGCCCGATCCCGGCCGGGGTGACCTCGACGCCGACGTGGTAGTCGCGGCTCTCGCCTGGGCCCCACGCGCCGGTCGGGTAGTCACCCGCCTGCGGGTTCCGGGAGGCGCGCCTGCCGGTCAGGTCATCCACCGCCGGCGCCACCTGCTTGACGAACGAGACCGTGGCGCTTTGCGGGGTCCAGACCCGCAGGGCCACGTCGGCCACCTGCTTGCCCATGGCGGTCTGCATCATGGCCGCGAAGTCGGCGGCCAGACCGGACGGGTCGGGCACGATGTCCACGGTGCCCAGGAGCGCGGTCGATATCCGGCGCAGCTCGCTGACCTCCCAGTCCGTGCCGACGCCGCGGCAGTCGCAGCTGAACACGCCCTCGCACTGGCTGATCGCCGCCGCGAGCTGCTCAGGGGTTTCGTGCTGGTTCTTGCCGTCGGTGAGCAAGATGGCGTGCCGCAGGCTGGCCGGGTAGGCCGAGAAGGTCTGCCTGGCCAGTCCCAGCCACTGCCCGATGGCCGTGCCGCCGCCAGCCCGCAGGCCCGCCACCGCCTGGCGGGCGGCGGCCCGCGAACCCTGGTCGGCAACGGCCATGCTCCCGTCGGCAGGGAACACCGGCCAGGCCAGGTTGGTGCCCGCGATGACCGCGAACCAGGTCCCGTCGCGGATCACGTCGATGGCGGCGGCCGTCGCCGCCCGCGCTTCGGCGATCTTGGTGTGCGGGTACTCCATCGATCCGGAGCAGTCGATGATGATGATCTCCGCGCTGCCCGTCTGGCCGCCCGCCGGGCCCGCGCCGGAGAACCCGGTCGCATCTGCGGCCGAAGTGACGGTGACGATGGCGCTGACGTCGCGGCCGCCCTCGGGCAGGTACTGGTTCTGGTCGACGTCGATAGTGAAGCCGGACTCGGTCATGGCGCGATTCTCCTCGGTTACGTCGCCGAGCTGACGGGCGGGAAGGGGATCAGTACCACGGTGATGTTGTCGACGCCCCCGGCGTCGAGCGCGAACTTCACGAGGCTGGCCGCGGTGCCGAGCGGGTCGCTGAGCGCATCGGGAAGAGCAAGCTCGGCGAGACCGGCCGCCTCGGGCCGGTAGTTCCACAGCCCGTCCGAGCACACCAGCACGACACCGCGCCCCACCGGCTCGAACCGCGACAGGTGCGGCTCGGGCTCGGTCAGGTCGGCGCCGAGCCAGCCGGTGATGACGTGGGCCTGCGGGGACGCCATGGCTTCGGCCTCGCCCATGGCACCCCGCGCGACCAGCTGTTCGGCCACGGAGTCGTCGATGGTCAGGCGGGCCGCGGTGCCGTCGGGCCCGGCGGGCAGCCAGTAGGCGCGGCTGTCACCCAGCCAGCACACGCTGACCGCATCGCCCGAGACCACGGCCGAGACGTACGTGGCCGACGGCGACTCCCCGGGCGAGCTCAGGGTGGTCAGCGCCTCGTGCGCCGAGCGCACCGCGGAGAGCGAGGACTCCGCCGGGTCGTCACCGCGCCGCGCCGAGGTCAGGAGCACGCGGACCGCGGTCTGCGCGGCGGCCAGGGACGCCTCGTCCGGGCGGGGCGAGCTGGACACCCCGTCGCAGACGACGGCGATCGCGACCTGGCCGCCGGGAGTCGCGGCGGTCGCCAGGGCCATCGCGTCCTCGTTGCGCGGGTGCCGCAGGCCACGGTCGGTGACCCCGGCGAGCAACCCGAGGTCAAGCTCGGCATGGTCGCGTCCGGAGGGGACCTTGCGCCCGCACGACTCGCAATAGCCGTCGGGGCTGATCGCGCCGGGCGGAGCCGACGGGTCCACCGAGCACACCGGGCACTCCGGCGTGTACTCGGGGGACGCGGTGCTCACGACGGCCGGGGCCAGTTCGGTGCCGCAGGACTCACAGAAGCTGTCCGTGGCGACGATGGGCTGACCGCAGGTCGGGCAGGTACCACCAACCTCGGCCGTCGCGCCCGTCACGTCAGGGTCCTCGGCCTGATGGCGTTGGCCATATCGACCAGCTCGATCCGGCGGGCCTCGTCCGGTGTCAGCCGGGCCAGCGCCCGGTAGGTGCGCTCCAGCCCGAAGCGCACCGCGCGGGCGTTTGGCTCGCAGCCGAGGATGCGGGTCCCGCCGACCGGCTGCCCAGACGTGCACCAGGCGAGCGCGGCGCGCAGGACCTCAAGGGTCAGCTGCTGGCGCCGCACGTCGTCCAGGACCAGCTGGGTCAGCCGGCCGTCGGCTTGGCGCAGGTCGTCCCCGCTCACCCCGCCCTGACCACCGTCGGCGACCAGGATCCGCACCGCGGTGATCTGCGCCTCCGCGTGATGGCTGGAGGTGTTGGGCACGCCGGCCAGCGCCGCGATCGCGCCGGGGCGGTCGTTTGCGGCGAGCCGGGCCCTGGCCAGCCCGAACGCCGCGCTGATATACGCCTGATCCACGGTCCAGACCAGCCGGAAGTAGCGCCCGGCCGCCGCCGGGTCCCCCGCGGCCTCGGCGGCGAAGGCCAGCGCGAGCTTCGGCGCGAGCTCGCCCGGCAGCTCGTCGTACACGGCGTTGAACGCGCCCTGGGCCGCCTGCGGCTGGCCGGTCGCCAGCTGGCGGATCCCGGTGTACCAGGCGATCCGCCAGTCGGACGGATCATCGGCGGCCAGGTCGGCCAGGACGCCCGCGGCCGCTTCATAGTCGCCTGCGTCGATCCTGGCCCGGGCCAGCGCCAGGCGCGTTTCCGCCGACTCGGTCACCTCGCGTGGGATCGTCGGGTCGCCCGCCACGGCCAGGGTAAGCGCGACGACCCGCTGCGCCGGGTTGAGGCCGGCGAACGTGGCCAGGTAGCCGGCGGCCGGGTCGGTCCTGTCGACCTGAGGCAGCGGGAGGCCGGCCGCGACCTCCGCGGGCCCGGGCGCGGGCAGCGCGGCCGACGGGTCGGACCCGTCGCCGACTCCGACCCAGGTGGTCCCGATGGCCTGAACCTCGGGGCTGAACAGGGTCGAGAAAGCCGGCCTCGGCACCCCGTCGGCGACCGCGAGTACCTCGCGGAGCACCCCGGTAAGCTGCTCGGCCATCTCGTTCGCGGAGCCGAACCGGCGATCGGGGTCCTGGTGGGTGGCGCGCCTCAGGAGCCTGGCGAACGACTCCTGCTCGGCGAGGACCGGCACCCCGTCCGGCAGGGTGTACTTGTAGGCGCCCTGGTAGCCCCTGAAGTCGAAGGTGAGCACGGCCAGGGCCCGGCCCACCGTGTACAGATCCGAACTCGGCGAGGGCCCCTCGGCCTCGATCTCGGGCGCCTGGTAGCCGACGGTCCCGTAGATCGCCTCGTCGCTGTCGATCCGGCGCACGCCGCCCATGTCGATGAGCTTGAGCTGCTCTTCGGTCTGGATGACGTTATCGGGCTTGAAGTCGCAGTAGACCAGGCCCCGGTCGTGCAGGTAGCCGAGCGCGGGCAGCACCTCGATCGCGTAGGCTAGCGCGTGCGCGACCGGGACGGAGCCGCCGGAGGCCCTGGCCTCCTGCAGGATCTGCTTGAGCGTCTTGCCGCCCACGTACTCCATCACGATGTACCCGGCCGACTCCCCGGTCCGACGGTCCGCGTACTGGACGAAGTTGTAGATCCGGACGATGTTGGGGTGCTCGACCTCGGCCAGGAACTGCCGCTCGGCCAGGGCGGCCGCCATCGCGTCGGGGTCCGAGGTGTTCAGCAGGCCCTTCAAGACGACCCACCGGTCGCTGACGTTGCGGTCCTTGGCCAGGTAGATCCAGCCGAGCCCGCCGTGGGCGAGGCAGCCGAGTACCTCGTACTGGCCTGCCACCAGCTCGCCCCGATCCAGCTTCGGGCTGAACGAGAAGCGGGTGCCGCAGTTACGGCAGAAACCGTCGGTCAGGCCGGGACGGCCGTCGTGGCCGCGCCCGACCGGCTGGTCGCAGTTACTGCAGAAGCGCTTACTCTCCGCGACCTGCGGATCCACCAGGATGGCACTGGCCGGGTCGCGGTAAGGGACGGGCGGTATGTCCACCAGGCCGGCGCCCAGCCTGCCCCGCGCGGACCGGACGGTCCCCCGGCCCGCGGATCCCCTGCCCCGGGAGCGCGTGCCCTGCGTAGACGCGGAAGACCCGGTAGGTCCCGAAGGTCCCGAAGACCCTGAACGTCCGGAAGGCCCGGACACGCCGGATGGCCCCGCGGCCGGCGGCGGGCTGGCGGCGGCCAGGCCGCAGGTGGTGCAGTATCCGTCTTGGATGGTCCCGTCGCAGCCAGGTTGCGTGCACCTGACCATGGCCGTGGTCATCGCGGCTATCCTCCTAGCGCCAGGACGGCTTGCTGGTAGCCGGTCACGGCTTCGGCCGCGGCCTCGAGGTCACACGGTGCCGTCCACAGCAGCCCGTGGGCGCGATCGTAGCGCTCGGTCAGGCGGGGGTCTTCCGCGGCACCGAGCCGCGCCGCCTTGGCCTGGTAGGCGCCGAGCAGACCGCGCAGCTCATCCCGCCTGCCGACCAGGGCCGTCGAGGTCCGCTCGGCATCCCGGAAGCCGGCGGTGGCCTCGGCCAGATCGCGTTCGAACTGGTCGAGTTCGGACGCCAGCCGGGTCCAGCGCCCGCCGTCCAGCAGCGCACCGAGGTTGGCCAGCCGCGCGGACATGTCGGTGACCAGCGGCGGCTGGGCCGGCAGTGACGCCGCAGTGACCTTCGCCGCGGCACGCCGCCAGGCGGCGGCCGCGTCCTCGCCTGCGGCGCGCGCCGCGGCAACGGCCGCCGTCACCTGGGCGACGCGCTGCCGGGCGTCGTCGCGCAGCCGGAGGAGCTCATCGACACGCGTCACCGTGGCCGCGACCCGTTCGGCCAGCCGCTCCGCGCTCGAGGTATCGACCTTTCCCGGGGCGGGCCCGCCCAGCCACAGGGCGATCGGATCGGTATTCAGGGTCTCGCGCAGCTTGGCCAGCTTGCCCTCGGCCGCCGCCACGTTCCCGGTCAGGGCCTCGTCGCCGAACGAGGCCGCCAGCGGCCTCACCCGGGCGAGTTCGCTAGCGATCGAGTCGAGCCTGCCCGCCATCTCGTTCCACACCTGCTCGGCGCCGGAGGTCACCTCGGTGATGTCGGCGAAGGCGCGCCGCATTCTAGTGACGGCGGCGACCAGGGTGAGGGTTTCGCGGCCCGAGTCGGCGAGATCGCGCCCGCCCAGGGGGGCCGGTCCTGAAGCCAGCTCGATGGACGGCCCGGTGAGCAGGGCGGTGATCGCGGCCAGTTCCTTGGCCCCGAGATGCCTGGTCACCGCGTCGGCGGCCCGGTCCACGACGGCCGAGTAGGCCGAGAAGAGCTGCCACAGCCGGCCCAGCGAGGCGGAGGCCAAGTCCCAGCGGCGTTTGGTCTGCCCGGTGAGCGCGGCACCCTCGAGCACCCGCTTGCCGAAGCTGCCGTCAAGCTCGAGCAGGTTCGCCTGGATCGCGTCGCGCTCGGAGGCCGCGGCCTGCACCACGCCGGGGGCCCGCTCTCTGGTCAGTACCGGGGCGGCGCTCATCGGTACTCCGCGAGCCGGAGGGACAGCCCCCAGGCGCAACCGGCTGCCATCAGCAGGGCCAGCACGATGAGGCCGACCTCCAGGCCGGTGAACGCATCGGCGCCGGCCGCCGCGTTGGCGGCGAACACGCCCTGATCGGTGTTGACCGCGGCCCCCAGGTCCGTCTCGAGCTGGCTGAAGTAGGTCCCGGCCGTGCCCGGGCCCGACCCGATCTCCAGTTGCGTCTCCCCGCCGTAGTCGAAGACGGCGTCGAGCGCCTGGGCTTGCCGGTTAACCGTGAACCAGCTCGTCGCCGCGCTCTTGGCCGCGGCAATCTGGCTCGCACCCGCCGTGTTGCTCTGGGCAGCGGCGTTCGGCAAAAGAGTGTCTAGCCTGCTCTGGGCGGCGCGGAAGTCCTGCTGGAAGTTGGCGTCGCCGCTGCGGGAGATCAGGTTGAGGGTCTCGTCGCCTCGGGCCTGCAGCGCCTCAATATCGGCCTGGGCCAGCGTCTCGGCCGGGGTCGAGCCGTGCCCGGTGGCCTGCAGCAGATCCGAGCGGCCCGCGGCGAACGCGACGACCAGCCAGATCAGCGCCGCGAGGACGGCGACGAAGGCGAGGAACACGCCGGCGTTGACGGTCCGGTGGGTACGCCGGAACAGCCAGCGCTGCGTGCGGAACAGGAAGAAGGCGGTGACCAGGCCGGCCACGATGGCGATGACCGCCAGCGGGAGGCCAGTCGCCTGCGCGCTGGCCCGGGTCAGCTCCGCGTTCTCCTGTGTGTACACGCTGCGGGCCGCCGGCAGGAGCGTCAGGTGCATTTCCTCCGACGCCACCTCAATGAACGAGCCGCCCGCCGGGTAGCCCAGCGAGTTGTAGATCTCGCCGTCCTCGACGTAGCCGGTGTAGATCGGCAGGGCCGCGGACAGCGTGGACAGGCTCCCGCCGATGCTGGAGGTCCCGCTCGCGGCCGTCACCGCCTTCAGGTCGGCCGCGGCGACGGCGATGTCGCTCTGGTATCGCTCCCGGTCCGCGAACGGCCCGGTCCGCCCGTACAGGTACGCCGTCGAGACCGTGACGTCGGCGTCGGCCAGCGACTGGTACATCTGCTGGGCGTCCAGGCTGATCGGTTCGCTGCGACCCGACACGTCGTCAGCGGCCGACGCGTGCTGGCTGACGGTGAGCGCGGCCAGGGCGCCCCAGGCCAGGCACAGCACCACCAGGGCGGCCTGGACCAGCCGCAGCTTGCCTGGCGTCGTCGAGGCACGCGGCAGCCCGATCCTCCGCTGCCGCCGCACGGGAGCTTGCCCCGGCGGTGCGGCCGGCCCCCGAGGCGGGTTGCCCGTTGCCGTGGCCGTCATCGCCAGCCCGCCATTTGAGCTCCCGTCATCGGAACCGACGCACCATGACGTTCTCTATTTTGCCCGTACTCGATGGCTACTTCGGCGCAACGCTCCTAGCCGTGATGCACCGTGATCACGGTCCAGACGCCGAGGTTGATGCGGTCGCCGTCGCGCAACGGGACCAGTTCCCCGACGGCGACCTCGCGGCCGTTGAGGAGCGTTCCGTTGGCCGAACCCGGATCGAGGAGCGACCAGCTACCGTCCGGGCCCGGGATCAGGACCGCGTGCAGCCGACTGATGCCCGGATCGGCGGGCGGGACGGCCATGTCTATCTCCGGCTCGAGACCACGTGCCGCGCTGCGCCGACCGATGCGCATCTGCCTGCCCTCGAGCGGGAACCGCCGGGTACTGGTGAAGGCGGGGAACGCCACGTCGGGGCCCGTCCTGACCCCGACGAGCTGCATCCTGTCGTAGTAGGCCCGGTCTGAGCTGATAACGATCGTCCAGGTAACGGGCGTGATGGCCGGCGCCGGTCGGGTAGTCGGAGACGACGATGCCAACGGGACGGGCGGGATCGATGGGGCCCGTACGCCTGCGTAGGACGACGAGAACGCCGGGGCGGGGGGCGGCGGTTCGGGCGGAACGCGAGGCGGGGATGGCAGCTGGGGCGACGCTGGCTGCGAGGACCAGGAAAATTCCTCAGACGCGACCGGCGGCACGGGCTCGTCCGGGGTCGGGAGTTGGTCCGCCAGCGCGGCCTGGTCCGGGATCGGAGACGGCGCCTTAAGCGCTGACCGGTCCGCGATCGGGGGCGGGTCGGCAAGCGCGGGCAGGTCCGGGATCGGAGGCGACTCCGCAAGCGGAGTCGCCTCCGGGGCAGAAGGTGCTTCCGCAACCGCGGACCAGTCTGGGATCGCGGGCGGATCTGTGAATTCGGGCTGGTCCGAGATCGGTGACGTTTCCGGGATGGGAGGCAAGTCCGCCACCGCGGGCAGGTCCGGGATCGGGGACGGGTCCGTAAGCGCCGACCGGTTCGGGATCGGGGACGAGTCTGAAAGCGCGGGCTGGTCCGGGACAGGGGGTTTAGCCGGGAGCAAGGCCTCGTCGGGGACCGAGTCCTGTTGCGGCGGAGCATACGAGTCCCAGGACGGCTGAGCGTGCGAATCCCGGGACGGCTGAGCGTGCGGGTCCGGAGGCGGCGGGAAGGAGGGCTCCGCGGGCGGCGGGAAGAAGGATGCGGAAGCAAACGGGGACTCGGACAGCAGTTCGGGCAGTGTGACCGACGCTGGTGGCGGCGCGGGTGGGGGCGCCGGTGCGGGTGGGGACGGCGGCTCGGGCCAGTCCCATGAGGGCCCCTCGGGCCGGGATAGGGGCGGGAACAGCGATTCCGGCGGACCGCTGCCCGTACGCGGCGGGCCGGGCGGGGTGATGGGCGGGAACAGCGATTCCGGCGGTCCGGACTGGGACGGCGGGCCGGGAGGGAAGGCCGACGCCGGGGAGGAGGCCGGCCCCGGGGAGGAGGACGGCCCCGGGGAGGAGGACGGCCACGCGGGTGGTGGCGATGGATCGTAGGACCAGGGCGGCCCCGAGGAGGGCCCGGAAGAGGGGAACGGCCCCGTTGGGGGGGAGGACGACCCCGGGGACGGGAACGGACCCGAGGGGGAAGCCGGACCCGGAGCGGGGAACGGACCCGAGGAAGAGGACGGCCCTGGGGAGGGGAACGGACCCGTGGAAGAGGACGGCCCTGGGGAGGGGAACGGACCCGTGGGGGAGGACGGCCTCGGGGGCGGGGCTGGGTCGGAGGGCCAGGGCGGCGCCGAGGGGAAGGGCGCGGTGGCGGCGGACGAGAAGGACGACGCCGACTCGTCCAGGGGGGCGAACGGTCGCCGGCCCCAGAAACGGTAACCGCATTCGGGGCAGAGCTGTCCGGAGCTCACGGCGCCGCACCTCGGGCACGTGCTGGCCGAACCCGCCGCCTGGCCCGCCCCGCCGACGTGGTGCTTGCCGACCATGCGGCCCGGGTCGGACGGAGACCTCCTGGCGATGTGCTTGCCGCACACGTCGCAGAAGTCGTCGCTCGCCGAGTCGTGCCCGTTCGGGCATACCGCCATCACCATGAGCTGCCCTGAGACCCCCTCACATCCCGTTAGATGCGTGGATCTCAGGATAAGTTGACGAACGCGTTTTTCCTGGCCATTTGTCAGGGTCAGGCCAGCGGACGGGCGGTCGGCGGGATGGGAGCGGGCAGGGCGGACGTCCCGGTCAGGTAGCGATCGACGGCGGCGGCGGCGCTGCGGCCCTCGGCGATGGCCCAGACGATGAGCGACTGGCCGCGGCCCATATCGCCCGCGGCGAACACGCCGGGCACCGACGTCGCGTAGGCGGCATCGCGGCCGACGTTGCCGCGCTCGTCGAACCGAACGCCGAGGTCGGTGAGCAGCCCGGGCCGCTCCGCGCCGGTGAAGCCCATGGCGAGGAGGACCAGGTCGCAGGGCAGCTCGCGTTCGGTGCCGGGGACGGGGTCGAACCCGGCCGCGTCGGCCAGCCGCAGGGCGCGGACCCGGCCGCTGGCGTCGCCGAGGAACTCCAGCGTGGACACCGCGTAGGCCCGCTCGCCGCCCTCCTCGTGCGCGCTTGAGGTGCGGTAGATCATCGGGTAGGTGGGCCAGGGCTGGTGGCCGGGGCGTGACACCGATGGCCGCGGCATGATCTCGAGCTGGGTCACCGACGCCGCGCGCTGCCGGTGCGCGGTGCCCAGGCAGTCCGCCCCGGTGTCGCCGCCGCCGATGATGACCACCCGCCGCCCGCGGGCGGTAATCGAGGGCGCGGGCCCGGAAACAGCGCGGTTAGCGAGCGGCAGGTACTCCATCGCCTGATGGATGCCGGCCAGGTCCCGCCCGGGCAGCGGCAGGTCGCGCGGCACCCGGGCGCCGCCGCACAGCACGATGGCGTCGAAGGCGGACCGGAGCTCGGCGGCGCTGATATCGGTCCCGGCCGCGACTCCGCAGCGGAACCGCGTGCCCTCCGCCTGCATCTGGGCCAGCCGGCGGTCCAGGTGCCGCTTCTCCAGCTTGAACTCGGGGATGCCGTACCGGAGCAGGCCGCCGGCTGCGTCGTCACGCTCGAAGACGGTCACCGCGTGCCCGGCCCTGGTCAGCTGCTGGGCCGCCGCCAGCCCGGATGGGCCGGAGCCGATCACCGCCACCGTCCGGCCGGACAGGGCGGCGGGGGGCCGCGGGACCACCCACCCGGACGCGAACGCGTGGTCGATGATCTCCACCTCGACCTGCTTGATCGTGACGGGGTCGGCGTTGATCCCGAGCACGCAGGCGGACTCGCACGGGGCCGGGCAGAGCCGCCCGGTGAACTCCGGGAAGTTGTTCGTGGCGTGCAGCCGGTCGGCGGCCTCGCGCCAGTCGTGCCGGCGGACCAGGTCGTTCCACTCCGGGATCAGGTTGCCCAGCGGGCAGCCGTTGTGGCAGAACGGGATCCCGCAGTCCATGCAGCGGCCCGCCTGCCGTTCGAGCCGGCCCGGCGGGAACGGCTCGTAGACCTCGCGCCAGTCCATGAGGCGCAGGTCGACGGGGCGCCGGGCCGGGGTCTCCCTCGGCGTGGTCATGAAGGCCTTCGGGTCAGCCATGACGGCCCCCTACCCGTGGGCCGCGGCCATGACGGCCTCGTTGACGTCGCGGCCCTCACGCTCGGCCTGCGAGGCGGCGGACAGGACCCGCTTGTAGTCCTGCGGCATGACCTTGGTGAACCGGCCGGGATCCCAGTCGGCCAGCAGCCGCGCGGCCACCACGGAACAGGTGAGCGCGTAATGGCGCTCCACGACGTCGCGCACGAACCTGGCGTCGGACTCCTCCAGCGGGTCGAGGTCGACCATCTCCCGGTTGACCCGGCGGGCCGGCAGGTCGAGCACGTAGGCGATGCCGCCGGACATGCCGGCCGCGAAGTTCCGCCCGACCGGGCCGAGGATCACCACCCGGCCGCCGGTCATGTACTCGCAGCCGTGGTCGCCGGTGCCCTCGGCGACCGCGAGCGCGCCCGAGTTGCGCACGCAGAACCGCTCCCCCACCAGGCCGGACAGGAAGATCTCGCCGGCCGTGGCGCCGTAGCCGATCACGTTGCCCGCGATGACCTGCTCGTGCGCGGCGAACGGCGCGCGCGCGGGCGGGCGCGCGACGAGCCGCCCGCCGGACAGCCCCTTGCCCAGGTAGTCGTTCGCGTCACCTTCCAGGCGCAGGGTGATGCCGCGCGGCAGGAACGCGCCGAACGACTGGCCCGCCGACCCGGTGAACGAGACGTCGATCGTGCCGTCGGGCAGGCCCTCGCCGCCCCAGCGCCTGGTCACCTCGTACCCGAGCATGGTGCCGACGGTCCGGTTCACGTTCCTGATCGGCAGCTCGAGCCGGACCGGGCGGCCTTCCTCCAGCGCCCCCTCGGCGAGCTGGATGAGCGTGTGGTCCAGCGCCTTGTCCAGGCCGTGGTCCTGGCTGCTCACGCATCGGCGCTCCGCCCCTGAAGGCAGCGGCGGCGCGTACAGCACCGGGGACAGGTCGAGCCCGGAGGCCTTCCAGTGGTCCACCGCGAGCGCCGCGTCGAGCAGGTCGACCCGGCCGACGATCTCCGCCAGGGTCCGGAACCCGAGCGCGGCCAGGTACTCGCGGACCTGCTCGGCGATGAACTCGAAGAAGTTCACCACGAACTCGGGCTTACCGGTGAACCGGGCCCGCAGTTCGGGGTTCTGGGTGGCCACGCCGACCGGGCAGGTGTCCAGGTGGCAGACGCGCATCAGCACGCACCCCGACACGACGAGCGGGGCGGTCGCGAAGCCGAACTCCTCCGCCCCGAGCAGCGCGGCGATGATCACGTCCCGGCCGGTCTTCAGCTGGCCGTCCGCCTGCACCACGATCCGGTCGCGCAGGTTGTTGCGCAGCAGGGTCTGCTGGGTCTCGGCCAGCCCGAGCTCCCACGGCGCGCCCGCGTGCTTGATCGAGGTCAGCGGCGCGGC
>Ga0187812_1000579_pt1 | contig 12852 bp, 12 predicted proteins | sample NC_S_2_FD_130582 | JGI IMG/M metagenome (GOLD analysis project Ga0187812, IMG submission 130582) | Wetland sediment microbial communities from Neuse River Estuary, North Carolina, USA - ASW-S_2 | ecosystem: Environmental > Aquatic > Freshwater > Wetlands > Sediment | place: USA: North Carolina... | reverse complement strand
TAAGAATTAATTAGTTGAATTATTGATTTGTAAATGCTCCGCTTATGGAGAATGAAGAAAAAGCCGCATTTATTATTATTCCCATTCCGGAATATGGGTAAATTCCGGAATATATTATCACTCCCATTTGGGAATATGAATAAATTATCTAATACATTGCCACTCCCATTTGGGAGTATGAATAAATTTTCTAATACATTGTCACTCCCATTTGGGAGTATGAATAAATTTTCTAATACATTGTCACTCCCATTTGGGAGTATGAATAAATTCTCTAATACATTGCCACTCCCATTTGGGAGTATGAATAAATTCTCTAATACATTGTCACTCCCACTTGGCAGTATGAATAAATTATCCAATTTACTGTTATTCTCATTAGGGGACACGGATAAACACTTAGCTTTATACATATTCAGATATAAGTATTGCATTAAGACTTTAGAAAAATAGGTTACTTTTTATTCAGTATTCCCGCGCTGTGTTAAATCGCGATAAAGTTCAGCGAGAATACAATTCTTTTTGAAATTTGAAGCTGCCCCGTGGGACAACCACTCATCTCAAATCAGAAAGACTTCGTGGTTGGATTTATCGGTTTGCTTTGAATGGGTTAGTTCTTTGTTATGTGAATTGGAGAAATTAGCTTCTAAAAATTTTGCATTTACTCTGCCGGTTTCTTTAAGCTTGTTCTGGTGCGGCGGTCTCTGGGAAACAAATTTATTTTTTACAAATGATATTTCTTCAGTCGGAAAGTTAAAGACAAGGTTATGATAATCGAAGTCTAAGCAAGTAAAGCCGGTCCGTTCATTGGATGAAGTAATGTTAGAATCAATATCGTTTGCTGCATCTAACTGATGCGAGGATACCCCCACAAACGGAGTAAATCCCGCATACGGGATAAGGTTAAATAAAGAGGAGACGAATAAAATGCAGAAGACGTACAAGAAATAATATTTTATAATTTCTTTAAACATGCTCTAAGATTTATTAATGCATGAGAAAAATTGGTAAATGTTGAGTTAAAGTCAAGTAAAATAAAAACTTTTTCTCAATCTCCCGTGTGCTTTGCGGATTCTCCGCGATCTCCGCGAGAAGCAGCAAGGGCTTCACGCGGTGGACGCAGAGGTTACCCTCCAACAATCGGCGGGCAGGCGCAGTGAGCGCAGAGTTACTTTAGTAGAATCATTTTCTTTATCGAAGCATAATTGCCGGACTTTAGTTGATAGAAGTATACGCCGCTTGCAAGATGTGAAGCATCGAAAGTAACGGAGTATTTACCTTGAGATTTAAATTCATTGACAAGAGTCTTTACTTCTCTGCCAAGCATATCATAAATCTTTAACGTTACAAAACCATCGTTTGGTACTTGATAGCTTATCATGGTAGTAGGGTTGAACGGGTTGGGATAATTCTGTAATAGAGAATATGATGTTGGCTTTTGTATTTCCTCTGTCTTCTGTTGTATCTTCGGAAGAGTGCTGCCGGAATTAGCTGCTAACATATTACCATATACATTATAATCATCCTCTGCTGTTGCAATCTCTACCGGTGTTGATAAGCTCGACTCATTTTCTACTTCATTTAATAATGATGATGCTGTGTTCACATCATTGTTATTGTATAACGCAATATAAAAATTATTGAGCTTTGCTCTTACTCCTAGAGGAGTATTCTGATTTTCGGCAATTATTTTATCATTTACTTTTTTTGCTAAATCAATATTTCCTTCTTTAAGATATAAATATGAAAGCAGCAGCTTTTGTTCCTTAGATGCCTTAGACGGCAGTGAGCTAAAGTAGTTTATTATGTCCGGTGTTGTACTGCTGTCGGCACAATTATAAAGGTATGTATATGCAGCTTGATTGTCCGGATGATTTTTCAAATATGCGACAAAGAAGTCTTTTGCCTCGCTAAATTTATTACTACTTATTAGATCAATGCCGGTAAAAAGTGAATCAGCAACAACGGCAACACCTATGGAAGAGCCTGGAGCATTTACTACATTTTGAGCGCTTGCTATTTGATTCTCCAACTTATTATCGCCGGGAGAGACAACAGGTACTTGTTGTTTTATCGAAGGCAAAGGATAACCCGACCATGGATCTGTTTGTTCGTAGGGTGCATAATTAAAGGACGATCCGGAACCTACTGAGAATAATGAAGTATTAAGAGGGTATCCCCAATAATTATAACATCCATATACACTGCTTGGATAGTTAGAATATGACAGACCAATTGCAGCATTTGAAGTGTTGCCATATATGCTATTTCTTCCATATGTATCGCCCGGCGTAGGTATGCCGAATGTCGGATTGCTGCTATAATAAACCTCTAATCCTACATAGCAATTAGTAATGCGGTTATTCTTAGCCGGATAATTAACATTATGTGAGGTGGGAGATGAACCCCATATAGCGCATATACCCCAGCTAAATCCTTCAATGTCATTTTGTGCTACTATGCCGGTTCCACCGCCTCCGAAATATATTCCAACGCCGCTATGATTTAAGTTTGTTTTCTTAATAACATTACCTGTGCAGGTTACATTAGCTGAATTCTGTACAACAATGCCGTGTGCTGTGTTTGTATTTTCTATTACATTATTAATTGCAGAACCCGTACTGCCATTGAAGTTTAATCCGTGCATGGATGAATTAGTAATATTACAATTTTGAATTGTTACGTTGTTAGCATTGGTTATGTCTACTTCTGTTCCATACTGGATATTAGCATAGCTTAGATTAGAGCCTTTTGCGCCTGAACCGTTAATTGAGAGTGTACCCCAATTGCCGGGGGTCGGGTTTGGGCTATTTGATGTAAAAATAACTGGGTATCCAGCCATCCCCTCAATAGATAAATTACCATTCACTGTAAACTCAAATCCCGGTCCGGAATTAAAAAATACTTTTGTGCCTGGGTTTATTTGTAATTCTGTGCCTGAATTAACTACAACATTACTATTTACATAAACTACACCAGACCAGGAGGTGTAATAAGAAATTGTACTAGGACTAGTAAAAACATTTATAAGATTTGAGTATGAAGCACCATTATTATTAAAAGCACTAATTTTATATGTTGCAGGTAAAGAATTAATTGCATTAGCATCAGTAAAAGAAGTCTGCGTTGTCTGAATCCAATTACCATATGGCTGCCCATTTTTAAATATTTGTAGACCCCATGCGCTTTGATCTGTATATGTACTCCATGTCAGAATTGTATTCTGACCACTTACTGACACTGAGAAATTTTGAGGTGCACTTGGTGCGCATGTATTGCAGACAGGTGTTATCTGCCATAATAAGTCTAATGCCTCTTGATCATTTTTCCCAATGCTCCAAAATGAAAGGTCATTAAAAGATGGAGGATACATAATATTTCCCTCCACAGGATCATGTGACATTCCGATTAAATGCCCTAGTTCATGTACGGCTGCATTTTGAAAGTTGAAATAAAGATCACCGTTACTGGGGAAATCAATATCATTTGGATCAGCATATTGATTAACTGTCCAGTAAAATCCACGGTTAGAATAATTAGTACCATTGAAATATATAACTGTATTTGGATTTTGGTCCTGGGAACTTTCACCAGTGGGTGGCGCAACAACAATTTTGTTATTATAAGCCGCAAGAGGGGTAAGAGCTTCAGGTTCTCCAATACCAGGAGGAAATACCGAAGTATTATTAAGAAAAACAACTATTACACTTCCTTGTGTTTGAGTTTGTGAGGAAAACCTAAAGCCTGAATTACTCGACCAAATTTGCTCTGCAGAATTAAATTCGTCAGTACATGAACTAACATCTAATTTATCATATGTCCCATCAGTTGGAATATTTGAAGTGGTTATACCAAAATAAATTGGTATTTGTGAAGCTTGCTGCGAATCCCATGTTAATATACTCGAAATGTCATCAGGTGGTACAGTGATTTGTACAGGATTTAGTAATCCATTTTGAATATTATAAAACCATCCCGTTTGTTGCGCAAAAAGGTTTATAGTTAAAATTGTAATTATTGTAAAAGTCTTTAATAAATTTTTAAATAACATAATAAACTCCTTACCATGATTTTATTTTATCAATTTCATTAGATATAATTGATTTAAAATTCTCCCATTTTATTTTAGTTCCCAATCCGAATGAGTTTCTCCTATCAATTAGTGTATCGTTGATAAGAGGGTATCTGCCATAACTTGAACTATCTTTGGGATTGACGGCACTAACGTCATTTCCTTTATTATCCATCCAAGCTACTAATGCGATTTCTGTTTTTCTGTTATTGTTATTTATTAATGGCTGGAGAGGCAGTAAGCAGGTTTCTCCAATTTCAAAGTTCCAGCGTGTAGGTCGCCAAAATGAGAAAAAGTAAAACTTTATTGTGTCTTTTAAAGAAAAATATTCTTTTCCTTTAATAATTTCATCAATACATGCTGTTACCTCAGTTTTAGGGATTTCACCAAGATTCATTCCAGCTGGTCCCCCTTCAACTTTGTATGGGTAGGTATTTACGGTCAAAATTTTAGCCTTAATTAAACAAGGTGTGCTTATTAACATAAAATCTAGCAATGAAATTCGAGTCTTTACATTTTTTAATAAAATTCTTTTGAAATAAGCAGGGCTAATCTTCCATTTGTGATGATTTTCTATTTCTTTATCTACCGCAAGAGGGTCCTTTTCCTCTGATTCGTATATTATTCTTGCATTATGTTTCAACTCATTTAATGACATAGAATTTAGTTCTTGATAAAATTTATGTGGGGACTGAAAACTATCAATCAATTTCACATAACTCGAATCTTTAACAGTTTGAGATATTCTATCTTGTTGTTGTGCATAACTAACAAACTGCACCAACATTAATATTATAAATATTAATGTCGAAATAATTTTTTTTATACTCATACAGAGACCTTTTAGTTTATTTAAGTTTAAGAACTCGATTTGATTACTTGAGTTATATTACAGTTTAGAATGGTAAAAATAAATAAGGGAACTCCCTTATTTTTTCTAAGGGAGTTTATGAGGTAATAAATATTTATTAAAATATTATACTAAGACATCTTCCAAATAATTATGCCCTAATTTTATTTTTATATTTTGTTTATGTACTTCAACTGTCTTCACACTAACACATAGCAATGCAGCAATATCTTTATTATGCATTCCAGTTTGTACAAGATTAAAAATTTCTTGTTCCCTTCTAGTCAGCATTTCTAATTTACCTTGCTTTTCGTTTTCCTCTACTTGAGAAATTATTTCAATTATTTGCTCGCAATAATACTTACCGCCATTAGTTACTGTTATTATTGCCTCTCTTAATTTCTCAACCTTGGTTTTCTTGCTTACAACTCCGTTCACACCGCTATGGATTATATTTATTAGTCTGCCTTTTTCAATTTCACCGGTGTAAATTATTTTTTTTATTTCGTTACCAAGAGAATAATTTGCCTTTTCTATTTCTTCTTTATGCAGGCAGCCGTCATTTATTACAACAAGCTCATACTTCTTCCTGTTCTTATCCGGCAGGTTGTTCAAGTCATTATAATCATAAAAGTCGGAAAGTATAAAAGGATCGTTCGTAAAGAAGCTTATCAATGCTGTAAGTACGGAAGGCTGTGCGGATAAAAATAACGCCCTAATTTTCTTCATAGTTTATTACCTCCATTAAAATGATATTTTCTTGTTAAGTAAAAACTGCGGGGGGGGACACTTCTAATTTTCATAAACCACCATTATAAAATTATTTGTTGTTTGTAATTTCGATAATTGCCGCTTTTAATGCAAGCTGCATTTTAAAAAACATTAATATTATTCTTTTCTCTGCAAAACCCTGCAATCTTTTTTTATTAGTCACTGTCAATAATTTTTATTATTTCGTACATTTGAACCATAAAAACAAACGGCATTTAAAACACTTAAAATTGTAATAGACAGAGGCGAAGATGAAAGAGAATTTAAATAAATACAGCAAAAGATTAACCGGGTCGCGCTCGCAGGTAGGCTCGCAGGCTATGCTGCACGGCATTGGCTTAACGGATGATGATTTTAAGAAAGCGCAGGTGGGCATTGCAAGCATGGGCTGGGAAGGCAATACATGCAACATGCATTTAAACGATCTTGCAAAGGTTGTTAAGAAAGGCGTAACGGACAGCGGGCTTGTAGGATTAATATTTCATACAATAGGCGTAAGCGACGGAATTGCTATGGGCACCGAAGGAATGAAATATTCTCTTCCTTCAAGAGATATAATTGCCGATTCAATTGAAACTGTAATGGGCGCGCAGTGGTATGATTCTTTAATCGCAATCCCTGGCTGCGATAAAAACATGCCTGGCTCTGTAATGGCAATGGCTCGCTTGAATAGACCGAGCATAATGATTTACGGCGGAACGATACGCGCCGGTTTTTTTAAGGGGAAAAAATTAGATGTGGTCTCAGCGTTTGAAGCCTACGGGCAATATCTTTCAAAAGAATTTACTGAAGACGATCTGGAAAACGTACTGCATCACGCTTGTCCCGGCGCGGGCGCTTGCGGAGGAATGTACACCGCCAATACAATGGCATCCGCGATTGAAACTATGGGAATGAGCCTGCCGCAAAGCTCTTCGTGCCCGGCAAACAGCGATCTAAAAGTAAAAGAATGCTACGACGCCGGTAAAGCAATTCTGAATCTTATGGAACTCGATTTAAAGCCGCGAGACATCATGACGAAGAAAGCGTTTGAGAATGCAATCACGGTTATAATCGCGCTTGGCGGTTCTACAAACGCCGCGCTTCATTTAATCGCGATGGCAAAAGCTGCCGGAGTAAAATTAACTTTAAAAGATTTCCAGGATATTTCAGACCGCACTCCATACCTCGCCGATTTGAAGCCCAGCGGGAAATATGTAATGGAAGATTTATATGAGATCGGCGGCGTTCCGGCTGTGCAAAAATTATTATTGAAAGAAGGAATGCTCGATGGAAATTGCATAACTGTAACCGGAAAAACCTTAGGTGAAAACATTGAAAGTCTTGACGGATTGAAAGAAGGACAAAAGATTATTTATCCTTTGACTAATCCGATCAAGAAAACCGGACACTTGCAAATATTATACGGAAACCTTGCAGAAGAAGGAGCCGTAGCAAAGATTACCGGCAAAGAAGGCTTGAAGTTTTCCGGTCCGGCAAAAGTTTACAACTCCGAAGAAGAAACTTTGAAGGCAATTGAAAATAAAGAGATCGCATCGGGCGATGTAATCGTCATTCGATACGAGGGACCGAAAGGCGGACCGGGAATGCGTGAGATGCTTGAAGTAACCGCCGCGTTGATGGGCGCGGGATTAGGCAAGAGTGTAGCGCTAATTACCGATGGAAGATTCTCCGGCGGAACTCATGGATTTGTCGTCGGACATATAACACCCGAAGCTCAAGTCGGAGGAAATCTTGCTCTTGTGCAAAACGGAGATGTTATAACCATCGATGCTGAAAAGAATACTCTTAATGCCGGCATAGATTCAAAAGTTTTAGCAGACCGCAGAAGCAAATGGATGCAGCCTAAGTTCAAAGCAAACAGCGGAATATTATTGAAGTACATAAAGAACGTTTCTTCAGCTTCTGAAGGATGCGTTACCGACGAGTTCTAAAAATTAGATTGCATCATAAATAAAGAAAGAATCTTTCGAAAAGATTTCTTCTTTTTATTTGAAATTATTTTCTAACATTATTTCAAAATCAAAGGAGGATAATATGAGCAATGCAGGTAAATTAATAATCGTATTGGCAGTAATTATTATCGCTACGATACTAATTACAATTAATATCGGCGACAGCAGTAAAAGAAACAGCCAAAAGCTTTCTGAGATGAATAAACAATCTCTCATCAAGGCGGACGAGGATTTTTATAAGGCTTCAACTAAAAGCGGAACGGGCAGAGCTTTCATTGATTTTGCCGATGACAGCGTTGTACTTTTAAGACAGCAGCAATTCCCCATCATAGGTAAAAGCGAGCTTGCAAAAAACTATTTAAATCATGAAAGTGATAAAACAACTTTGCGGTGGGAGCCGACGAAAGCAGAATCTTCACCGGATGGAAAATTAGGATACACAACCGGAAATTGGACGTACACAGGAACGGATAAGAACGGCAAGCAGATAAAACAGTACGGCAATTATGTTACAATATGGAAAAAGCAAGCCGATGGAAAATGGAAGTATTTGCTTGACGGAGGAAATTCAACTCCGCCGCCTGATTCGGCAAAATGAAATTCTATATAATCTACTTATCTTCAAGCCCGAGAATATCCATCAGGCGATTGTGCATCGCAGGATTAAATTCAAGATTGTATAGTTTGTAGAATTCGATCGTCTTTTCAACAGAGTTAAAATACTGGCGGCAGTCTGTGCATTCATCAAGATGGTTCTTTATTGCAATGCACTTTGGAGAATCCAGTTCTTCGCCGAGACTATCGCAAATATGGCTCATTACTTCTTTACAAGTAACATTATTTTCTTTCATCTTTTAAATGCCTCATTAATTTCTTTTCTTAAAAATGCACGTGCGCGGTGAAGTCTTGATTTAACCGCCGGAACAGAAAGCTCGGTTATTTTTCCGGTTTCTTCCGTGGATAAGCCTTCAACATCACGCAGTAAAAAAACAACTCTGTATTCCGGTGATAGCTTTGTAATAGCCTCATCCAGAATTTGTTTTAGCTCTTCATTCTCAGTCACGTTTTGCGGTTCAAGATTCCAGTCGCCCGCAAAGTTATTATCATAATACCCGTCTTCGTCGTCATCGATAGAAACAAACTGGTGTCTGTTTTTCCTTACTTCCATTAAGCAGTGGTTAGCGACAATCCGGTAGAGCCAGGTGGAGAGTTTCGATTTACCGTCAAACTGGTTAAGCGATTTAACCATGCTTAGAAAAGTTTCCTGCATTATATTTTCTGCGCGTTCCGGGCTGCGGCAAATTTTGAATGCAAAGTTGTAAATGGTCTTTTCATAGCTTTTAACAAGCTGCGCCATCGCTCTGCGGTCCCCATTCTTAGCCGCTTCAATAATTTGTTCTTCGTTCATGTGATGCAATTTTTAATTTAAAGATTCATACAAATTTAATTTAATGCAAGCTTAAATGCAGGTTAATTAGAATTCAAAAAAATCATAGTTTCAGGCTCTGCCACAAATACCAGCTTGCTACTGAGTTATACGGCGCCCAATTATTCTTTTCCGAAATTTTACATAATTTTTTTTCGTCCGGAAGCTTGCGCAAATTATAAATATTCATCGCAGCGCGGCGTATTCCAAGATCGCCTACTGGAAGAATGTTCAATCTTCCGAGAGTAAAAATCAAGAACATGTGAGATGACCAAACTCCAATTCCTTTTACGATTGTCAGCTCTTTTATAATTTCATCTTCGGTTTTAGAAGATACTTTTTTTAGGTTCAGCTCGCCTTTTAATACTTTAGCGGCAAGGTCTTTTGCGTATTTAACTTTTGCATTTGACATGCCGAGATTTCTTAAATCCGAGTCTTGCGCAGTCAATATTTTTTCCGGATCAATCTTTCCGTTGAAGTAAGAAATAAATCTATTATAAATAGAAGCCGCCGCCGCAATTGAAAGCTGCTGCTGTACTATCGCTTTCAGCAGGGAATTAAAATAATCTTTCTTCGGCTTCAAAAGCCACTTGCCGGACACATCAATTACCTTTGCAAGGCGGTCATCATTTTTATAAATATGGATAATGCCGTTTTCTATTTCTGTAGAATTCATTATAATTATATTGCTTAATAATATTAATGTTGAAGCCAAATATAAATTAATTGTATGCCTCAAATCAAAAATTTGTCTTTAATAATAAAGAACAAGCTGTTTTTAGGTATAAATGAAAACAGCATAAAATTCAATTTCGACGAAAATGAATTAATAAAATTCAAAGAAGGGGATGTTATTTTTAAAAAGGAAGACAGCAGCGAAGAATTTTATTTATTGATCAGCGGTAATGTGAAGCTTAAATTCCCGGTGCCCGACGGCGTTGCCACAATTGAAAATAAAAACAAGAATGATTACTTCGGCGAAAAAGAATTTTTTGAAAATACTCCCAGAAAATCTTCGGCGGTAGCGGAAACAGACTGCACAATATTTAGAATAAAGCGTAATGATTATAACCAGCTTATATCACTGCACAGTGAAATAAAAAATAATCTGCCGGGACAAGGTTCGGATAATTTTGAAGACAGCTCACACGATACTTTTCAAAAAAAATATATAAAAAGACCGTGGGTTATTGAGCCCGAAAGAAACACAAGTGAATCTGAAGTTATAATCCATGAAACGCCTTTAGATGAAAAGTTTTTTGAGGAGCAAGTTATCTTACAACCTGATGAACCGCCGGAAATACCGCAGCAAATTTCTGAAGAATCTCCGGAAGAAGTTCCATTGGAAACGCCGATAGAGTTAAGCGAGGAACAAAATACAAATCCGGAAGAAAACTTAAACTGGAATTTCAACGATCAAGATACAGGCGAAGATCAAAAAAATAATACAAGTGATCCGTCCTCTATTGATTCAGAACCTGAAAAGTTTGAATGGAATTTTAAAGAACGTAAGACCAATGAGGAAACGGAGCCGCAACAGGCTGCAACACAGGAGAATTCATTTTTTGAAACAGAATTTTTAATGGCACTCGAAGCGCTCCGAAAAATAAATTCAAGCCTAGAACTTGCAAGCGTAGCCGAGAGTATAATAAAAGAAATAATAAATATTACCGGCGCTGAATACGGAAGGCTATATATATTCGACAGAGCCGCGAATGAATTTTATGGATTAGTGCCGGGAACAAGTGAAAAAAATGAAATTAGGATAAAACTAAACGAGGGTTTAACGGGCATTGCGGCGGCTGAAAATCAAATAATTAATTTGAAAAATCCCGCGGAGGATCCGCGCTACGTTCTGCAAGTTGATAATCCTGGTGATGATTATTTAAGGAACTTGCTCTGCATTCCTATTAACAACAATGATCTCATTACGACAGCTGTAATTGAAATGATCAACTCACCTAAGGAAATTTTCGGTACAAATGAAATTGATATTCTTTCTAAGATTGCTCCCAACATCGCTCAAGCAATTGAAAATGCTTTGGACAAAACTGCTTTGGCAGAAACTAAAGTGATTGTGCAAAAAGTTGAGAGCAAAGCGGATGTTAACGTAACAAAGATTACAAACTCATTGATAAGCGATGTGAATTCACCTCTCTCTTTAATAAAAACATATTCCGATTTAATTAAGAGCAGAGATATTTCACATGAGATTAATCCAATTCTTAACATGATCACAAGCCAGGCAGAATTGATAAGTGACACTTTAAAATTTATGTCGGGATTCTTTTCAGAAGAGCATTCTCTTCAACTTGAAAGGGAAGATTTTAACGTTGTAATGAACGATATTCTTGCGCTTCTTGTTGAATATATCGGGCAAAAAAAAGTTACGCTTTATAAAAAATTAAGCGGGAATAATTTCGTGATGGTCGATAAGAAAGCGCTCTACCAGGCTTGTTATCAAATTACGAAAAACGCGTGTGAAGCTATGCCTGACGGAGGCGAAATCTTTGTCGTTACAAAATACAGCGACAATTATGTAATCGCAGAATTTAGAGACACAGGCAAAGGTATACATGAAAGTATTTATGAAAATATTTTGGAGCCGTTCTTCTCTTATGATAAGGGGGAGCGCGCGGGAATGGGTTTAACAATCGCGGATAAAATTATTACAGATCATGGCGGCAGAATTTTAGTTTCTAAAACCGAAGGTTCCGGAGCGGTAATTTCAATTTACATTCCTATTGCAGAATAAACTTTCAAGCTTTATTATCTCAAACAATTTAATGAATGAAAAATTAATTGTAGTTCTTGGACCTACGGCATGCGGCAAAACAAAATTTGCTGTCAAGCTTGCAGCGGAATTTAACGGTGAAATTATTTCCGCAGATTCGCGCCAGGTTTATAAAGGGATGAACATCGGGACGGGAAAAGATCTTGACGATTATTTAGCGGATGGCAAATCCGTACCTTACCATTTGATCGATATTATTGAGCCTACCGAAGAATTTAATTTATATTTATTCAAAGAAAATTTTATAAAAGCATTTGAAGATATTTCTTCAAGAAAAAAATTACCTTTTCTTGTCGGCGGCACAGGGCTGTATTTAAGCTCGGTAATTCAAAATTATGAATTAAAAAAAATAGAGCCCAATGATTATGATTTTAACAAGTTGAACTCTTTGAGTCCTGAAGAATTGAAAAATCTTCTTGTAAAGCTTAAGCCGGATCTTCATAACACAACCGATTTGATTGATAAAGAAAGAACCGTAAAAGCAATATTGGCGGCAAGAGCTGAAAAAAATATTCTTGATAAAAAATTTAACTCAATAGTAATTGGAATTAAACTTGAACGTGAAAAAATCAAAGAGAATATTACCACAAGATTGAAGAAGAGGCTTGACGAAGGAATGGTCGAAGAGGTTAAGCGTTTATTGGCAGACGGAATCTCGTTTGACAAGTTATATTTCTTCGGGCTTGAATATAAATTTATAGGCATGTATTTAAAAAATGAGATAAGCTGCGACGAAATGTTTTTTAAGTTAAACTCCGCAATTCATAAATTCGCCAAACGCCAGCTGACCTGGTTCAGAAAAATGGAGAAAGAAGGAATTAAAATTAATTGGATCAACGGCGCAGATTATGCGGCTGCAAAAGAAATAATTCTCTCTGCTAATAATCATTTAAATTCTTAAATTTGCATAACAAAAAATTAAAAGATTATAATGCTTTCAATATACAACACACTTACAAAACGAAAAGAAGAATTTAAACCTAT
>Ga0187812_1000577_pt1 | contig 12865 bp, 7 predicted proteins | sample NC_S_2_FD_130582 | JGI IMG/M metagenome (GOLD analysis project Ga0187812, IMG submission 130582) | Wetland sediment microbial communities from Neuse River Estuary, North Carolina, USA - ASW-S_2 | ecosystem: Environmental > Aquatic > Freshwater > Wetlands > Sediment | place: USA: North Carolina... | reverse complement strand
GTGCGGCGCAGGATGCGCAGTTCGCCGCCGACGTACCCCTGCACCTCGGCGCCCATGCCGAGGCAGATGGCGACGGCCCGGCGCGCGGCCGACGCCGCGATCGACCGCTGCCAGAGCGGCGCTGGCCCCGTCGGGAAGGCCCAGAGTTCCGCCCCGTTCAGGGCGATGATGTACCCTTTCTCGACGCCGGTCTCCGCCAGCACCTGCGTCGCGGACTGCACCATCCGCCCGGTCGCGATCGCGAGCTCAACGCCGCTGCGGCCTAGGGACGCGAAAGGCTCCCGGGCCTCTTGCGCGCCGCGCCCGTCGCGCGCGATGAGCGTGCCGTCGAGGTCGATCGCCACGAGGCGGATCACAGTGTCCGCCAGATGGCGCCGAGCACTGCGCTCAACACGCCGACGAGGAAGGCTCCGAGGACGGCCGGCCAGAAGCCGCGCACCTGGAAGCCCGGAGTAAGGGCGGCCGCGATCAGGAACACGAGACCGTTGACGACGAGGGTGAAGAGCCCGAGCGTCAGCAGGTTGATCGGCAGGGCGAGCAGCAGCAGGAGCGGGCGCACCAGGAGGTTGGCGAGGCCAAGGACGGCCGCCGCGAGCAGGGCCGCCCAGAAGTTGCGCACCTGGACGCCGATGCCGAGCAAGGCGACGAGGTAGATGCTGATGGCGGAGATCAGCCATCTGGCAAGCATGGCGCTATGGGCCCCCGCGGGCGAGGGCCTCCCCCCTTGACGAGAATCGCAGCATCTCGATGGTACTCCGATACGGGCCGTGCGCTCAACGTGCGGCGGTTCGAGCCGAGGTCACGCTGCCCCCTCACAGGCATGTCCGACCATCCATCGGGAATCTGGCGGACAGGCACATCCCGCTCACCTTCCTCCAGACCCTCCAAGCTGATGCTTTCCCAGGAGCGAACAGGCCGTTCGACATAGGAAGTGCCTTGCGTCAACTTATACATACATTCAGGTTGTCGGTTCTGACACGAGGGGGAACGCATCCTGCGCAGCACTCTACCGATCGCGATGTCCCTGTCTCTGGTCCTCGGCGCCTCCGCCGCGGCGACAGCACTGCAGCCGGTCGCCACACGGGCGGCGACGAAGACCGCGGCACGCCACACGGTGGCCGCCGCCGCACAGAGCAAGGCGGTGCAGGTCGCGACCGCGACGGCCGCGGCGCCCAAGCCGTTCGTCCTGGGATACTACCTGCCGGGCAGCGGGTCATTGCAAAGTCTTGAGGCCAACTACAAGGACATCAACGCGATCGCGCCGCTCTGGTTCGGCATCCACGCCGACGGGAGCGTGCAGCACAACAGCGGCGGCAACCTCGCCGCCATCGTGAACGCCGCGCACAGCCTGGGGCGAAAGGTGTACATCCTGGTCACGAACATGGCGCAGGACCGCATCCTGGTCAACGCCAGCGTGCGCGCGACGGCGGTGCACAACCTCGTCAACGCGGTGCTGCAGAACCACCTCGATGGGGTGAACATCGATTTCGAAAGCATCGACGGCACCGACGCCCAGGGCCTTGTCGACTTTGTCTCGGCCGTCCACCAGGCGCTCGCGCCCCATGGCATCGCCACGAGTGTGGCGGTGGGTCCGCGCACGTCGAGCCAGCTGCCGGTCGGCGACCAGTCCGACGCCTACAGCTACGCGGCGCTCGGCAAGGTCTCGGACTACGTGGTGCTGATGACCTACGACGAGCACTGCCCGCCGGGCGGCGCCGGTCCGATCGCCGGCCTGCCGTGGGTCAAGAACGTCGTCAAGTACGCCGAGTCCCAGATGCCAGCGTCGAAGATCCTCCTCGGCATCGCCGCCTACGGCTACGACTGGTCCCAGGCGGGCACCCCGACGGTCACCGCGAGCCAGGCCATCGCTCAGATCGACGCCGGGAACGTGAACCTGGGCTGGAGCCAGGCGCAGGCCGAGCCGTACTACACATCGGGTTCTCACGATGTCTGGTTCGAGGACAGCTACAGCGCCGCGCCGAAGTTCACGCTCGTCCGCAACCAGCACCTGGGCGGCATTGCCCTCTGGTACCTCGGTGCGGAGGACTCCCAGTTCTGGCCGACCGTGCAGTCCGACCTGCTCAACTGACGATCCGCTCCGCCCACGGCTCCCCGCCCATTCCGGCGGGGAGCCGTGCGCTGCGCGCGTCCACCGTCTTCGAGCGAACGGCAGGAAGCCGCCGCGGAGCCGAGAACGCTCGAGGCGGGAATGGGATGCCTGCGCGTGCCGGCGTCCTGCCGGCGTCGCCTGAGCTCTGCCCGAGGTCCCAGTCCTGCGCGGACGGAGGCATCGGTCATGTGGAGAACGCGGCTCGTGGCTACGCCGCGGGGCCGTTTCGAGGTGTTCGAACTCGGTCAGGGTCCGCCGCTCTGCGTCACGCACCTGTACTCCGCATTCGATGCCTCGGGGGATCTCTTCGCAGCATGCTTCGCGCCGTATAGAAAGGTCTACCTGGTGAATCTGCGCGGCGCAGGCAACACCCAGCCCGCAGAACAACCGGACGACCTTTCGATGTCGGCGGCGGTTCTGGACCTCGAGGCCGTCCGCAAGGCCCTGGGCCACAGCCAATGGGACGTGGCCGGCCATTCGACAGGCGGCATGCTTGGCCTCGCGTACGCTGTCGCGCACGGCGAGGCCCTGCGCTCGCTCATCGTCGTCGGCGCCGCTGCTTCCCGTCACTACGCCGACACGCCGCACTGCATCTACCATCCTGAGCATCCGGCATTCCAGCGCATGCAGGACCTCATTGAAGCGCTCAAGGCAGACGGCGCGACGCCGGACCTGCGGCGGCGCCTCACCGAGGAACGGACGAAACTCTCGCTCCACCATCCGGAGCGCTACAGTACGTACGTCCGGCCCGATGTGACAAAGCGGATCTCAGCTCCGCGGCTCGACTACTACGGGCAGACCGACTTCCCGCGGTTCGACCTCCGCTCCCGGCTCCGGGACTGCCCTGTCCCGACACTGGTGCTCTGCGGTCGCCACGACGTGCAGTGCCCGGTCGCGTCGTCGCAGGAGATCGCGGCCCTCATGCCCCAGGCGGATCTGGTGGTGTTCGAGGAGAGCAATCACTATCCGCATCTCGAGGAGGAACCGGCCTTTGCCGGGACCGTGAGCCGCTTCCTTCGTCGCTAGCGCAGGTAGGTGGCCCTGCCCGGGTCAGGTGCGGCCACGTGCGCGGCGTCCCTTGGCCTCGATCAGCCGATCTCCGCCTTGAGACGCTTCGCCAGGCTCAGCGTGAACCCGCGCACCGCGGCGATCTCCTCCACCGTCGCCGCCTGGACTCCGCGCAAGGAGCCGAAGTGCTCGATCAGGGCGCGGCGGCGCTTGGGGCCGATGCCCGGCACGTCGTCGAGCCGCGAGTGCAGCTGGGCCTTGGAGCGCCGCGAGCGGTGCAGTCCGAGCGCAAAGCGGTGGGACTCGTCGCGCACCTGCTGGAGGAGTGTTCGCCCCGGATGCCCTTCGCCCAGCTGCAAAGGTTCGGACTCGTGGGGCAGGAAGATCTCCTCGCGCTGCTTCGCGAGCGAGCAGGTGGGCAGATCCTCTAGGCCGAGCTCCTGGAGCACCGAGAGCACGGCGCTCAGCTGCCCCTTGCCGCCATCGATCAGCAGCAGATCGGGAAACTCCGCGAACTTCCCCCCGCCTTCAGCCTGTTCGCGCTGCCCCCGACGGAACCTCCGGCCGACGGCCTCCCCCAGGGAGGCAAAGTCGTTCGGCCCCTCGACCGTCTTGATGCGGAAGCGGCGATACTCGCCGTAGGCCGGCTCGCCGTCGATGAAGACCACCATCGAGGCGACGCTCTCCCGACCCTGGGTGTTCGAGATGTCGAACCCTTCGATCCGCCGCGGCGGCTCGGGCAGGCCGAGCGCCTCGGCGAGGGCTTCCATCATGCGGCGAGGTCGCCCCTCGCGGTCCGAGAGGACGATCTCCTGCAGGGCGATGCGGGCGTTCTCCGCGGCCAGGGCGAGCTGGGTCTGGCCGGTGCCGCGGCGCGGCACCTTGAGCAGCACCTGGGAGCCCCGGCGGTCGCGCAGCCACTCCGCCACCACCTCGGGCTCCTCGGGCAGCGCCGGCACCAGCACCTCGCGCGGCGGCCGCTCCAGTGCGTAGTGCAGGGAGAGCGCCGCTGCCACGACCTCCTCCTCGCCGTCCTCGTCGCTCACCCGCAGGACGTAGCGCTCCCGGCCGACGAGCTTGCCTTCGCGCACGCGGAAGACCTGCGCGACCGCCTGGCCGCCCTCGCGCGCGAGGCCGACGACGTCGCGATCCTGCACCTTGCCCGAGTCCACCTGCTGCACCGGGCTCGTCACGTACTCGACGGCCCGGATGCGGTCGCGCAGCTCCGCGGCCTCCTCGAAGCGCAGCGCCTCGGCCGCCTCGTCCATCTGCCGGCGCAGGCTCGTCAGGAGTTCCTCGGGGTGGCCGGCGAGGAAGTCCGTCGCCTGGCGCACGATGTCGCCGTACGCCGCCTCGGCGATGAGACCGGTGCACGGCCCGCGGCACCGCCCGATGTGGTAGAGCAGGCAGGGCCTGGCCGCATGGTTCAGCTTCTGATCCGAGCAGGTGCGCATCGGGAACACGCGCCGCATGATGCGCAGCGTCTCCTGCATGCGCCCGGAGCTCGGGAACGGGCCGAAGTAGCGGGCGCCGTCCGGCTGGACGCGCCGCACCACCAGAAGGCGCGGAAAGCGCTCCTGCGTCACCTTGAGGTACGGGTAATGCTTGTCGTCCTTCAACAGGACGTTGAACTTCGGCCGGTGCTCCTTGATCAGGTTCTGCTCGAGGAGGAGCGCCTCGACCTCGCTGCGGGCGACGATGCACTCCAGGCGGTCCGCCTCCTGCACCAGGCGGATCGTCTTCGCGGCGAGCCCCCGCGACGACTGGAAGTAGCTGCGCGTGCGGGCGCGCAGGTTCTTGGCCTTGCCGACGTAGAGCACCGTGCCGTCGGCGGCGCGGAAGAGATAGACGCCCGGGCGCTCCGGCATGGCGCGAGACGCCTCGCGCAGCTCCTCGAACACCTCAGTCGCCTGCGAGAGGCTGGCGGCGCATCAGGGCGCCCTGCAAGAACCTTCCCGTGTGGGAGTGCGGCAGTTTCGCGATGTCCTCCGGCCTGCCCTCGCCGACGATGCGCCCTCCGGCGTCGCCGCCTTCCGGTCCCAGGTCCACGATGTAGTCGGCTGTCTTGACGACGTCCAGGTTGTGCTCGATCACCAGCACCGTGTTTCCCGCGTCGACGAGCCGGTGCAGGACGTCGAGAAGGCGCTCCACGTCGGCCGGGTGCAGGCCCGTCGTCGGTTCGTCGAGGATGTAGAAGGTCCGGCCGTCCTGGCGGCGCGAGAGCTCCGTCGCGAGCTTGACGCGCTGCGCCTCGCCGCCCGAGAGCGTGGTCGCCGGCTGGCCGAGCTTGATGTACCCCAGCCCCACCTGCGACAGGGTCTCGAGCTTGCGCCGGATGCGGGGCTGCGCCTCGAAGAAGCTCAGCGCCTCGTCGACCGTCAGGTCCAGCACGTCCGCGATCGTCTTGCCCTTGAAGCGCACCTCGAGCGTCTCCCGGTTGTAGCGCTTGCCCTTGCAGCTCTCGCACGGGACGTAGACGTCCGGCAGGAAGTGCATCTCGATGCGCAGGATGCCGTCGCCGTGGCAGGCCTCGCACCGTCCGCCGCGCACGTTGAAGCTGAAGCGGCCGGGCTTGTAGCCGCGGATGCGCGCCTCCGGCGTCTGCGCGAAGACGTCGCGCACCAAGTCGAAGAGCCCGGTGTACGTGGCCGGGTTCGAGCGCGGGGTGCGGCCGATGGGATCCTGGTCCACGTCGACCACCTTGTCGAGGTGGTGCAGCCCCTCGATCGCCTGGAACGGCAGCGGGCGATGGCGCGCGCCGTTGAGCTCCATCGCGAGAGCCCTGTAGAGGATGTCGTTGACGAGCGTCGACTTGCCGGAGCCCGAGACACCGGTCACGGCGATGAAGACGCCGAGGGGCAGCCTGACGTCGATGTCCTTGAGGTTGTTGCCCCGGGCGCCGCGCACGGCGATCCAGCGGTCGCCGAGCTGCCTGCGCACCTCGGGGACGGCGATCTGGCGCTCGCCGGAGAGGAACTGGCCCGTCAGGGACTCGGGGCAGCGCTCCACCTCCTCCACGCTGCCGTGCGCGACGACGTAGCCGCCGCGCTCGCCCGCGCCCGGTCCGAAGTCGATGAGGTAGTCCGCGGCGCGCCAGGTGTCCTCGTCGTGCTCCACGACGAGGACGGTGTTGCCGAGGTCGCGCAGGCGGCACAGGGTCTCGAGCAGCCTGCCGTTGTCCCGGGGATGCAATCCGATCGACGGCTCATCGAGGATGTACAGCACCCCGACGAGGCCCGAGCCGATCTGCGTCGCGAGGCGGATGCGCTGCGCCTCGCCGCCCGACAGGGTCGCGGCGGCGCGGTCGAGCGTCAAGTAGCCGAGCCCGACGCTCTCGAGGAAGCCAAGGCGCTCCGCGATCTCGTGCAGCACGTCGCGTGCGATGCGCGCCTCCATGTCCCGCAGCGTCAACGAGCGCACGAAGGCCAGGGCCTCATGGACCGAGAGGCCCGTGAGCTCGGCGATCGAGACCTCGCCCACGGTGACGGCGAGACTCTCCTTGCGCAGGCGGCGCCCGCCGCAGGTGGTGCAGGCCACCGGCGTCATGTAGGCCTCGAACTCCTGCTGCTGCATCTCCGACGAGGCGTCCTGGTGGCGACGGCGCACGAATTCGAGCGGGCCCTGGTAGTGCGTGTGGCTGCGGCGGTGGCCCCAGGCGCCGACGTAGTGGAAGGGGATGGGCTGCGGCAGGCCGCCCAGCAGCTGATCGCGCTGCTCCGCCGTGAGCTCCTGCCACGGCTTGTCGGGGTCCGCCCCGATCGCGGCCGCCGCGGCGAGCGCCAGCTGGCCGTAGTACTCCGACGTCGCCCAGGGCGCGATCGCGCCCTCGCGCAGGCTGCGCCGCGCGTTGGGCACGACCAGATCCGGGTCGGGCTGCAGGTGGAAGCCGAGGCCGCTGCACGCCGGGCAGGCACCGTAGGGGTTGTTGAAGGAGAACATGCGCGGGCTGAGCTCCGCGAGGCTCTCGCCGCAGGTCGGGCAGGCGTAGTTCTGCGAGAACACGACGTCCTCGCCCTCGCCGCGCTGGACGAGCGCAAGCCCGTCCGCGAGGCGCAGCGCCGTTTCGAAGGAGTCCGCGATGCGGTCTCGGATGCCCTCGCGCACGATGATGCGGTCCACCACGACGTCGATGGTGTGCTTCTTCTGCTTGGTCAGCTGGATGTCTTCCGAGAGCTCACGCAGCTCGCCGTCCACGCGGACGCGCGCGAATCCCTCGCGGCGCGCCTCCTGCAGCGCGCGTTCGTGCTCGCCCTTGCGGCCGCGCACCAGAGGCGCCAGGATCTGCACCCGCGTGCCCTCGGGGTAGGCGAGCACCTGGTCCACCATCTGCTCGACGGTCTGCTGCTCGATCGGCCGGCCGCAGCTCGGGCAGTGCGGATGGCCCACCCGCGCATAGAGGAGGCGCAGGTAGTCGTAGATCTCCGTGACCGTGCCGACTGTCGAGCGCGGATTGCGCGACGTCGTCTTCTGGTCGATCGAGATGGCCGGGCTGAGCCCGTCGATCCCGTCCACGTCTGGCTTGTCCATCTGCCCCAGGAACTGGCGCGCGTACGCCGAGAGCGACTCGACGTAACGCCGTTGACCTTCCGCGTATAGCGTATCGAAGGCAAAGGAGCTCTTTCCGCTGCCTGACAGTCCGGTCACGACCACAAGACGATCGCGCGGGATCGTCAGGTCGACATTCTTGAGGTTGTGCTGCCGCGCGCCCCGGACGACGATCTCCCCCGACACGAAGGCTCCCTCCCCGCGCCAGGCTTCGGCCTAGAGTATACCACAGCAACCGCGTACATCTGTTCTGTTTCAATACGGTCATCCAGGCAATGCTACGGAGAGGAGGTGCCTTGATGCCAAGAGCCGCCAGCAGGATCGGAACCGTGCAGCGCTACATCTTCGGCCAGCTCGACGAGGCGATTGCCCGTGAGGAGCGCTCCGGGCGCACGATCTGCGACCTGTCGCAGAGCGATCCGAACTGGGACCCCTCGCCAGCCGTCGTGCACGCCCTGACGCAGGGGGCGCAGCGCCCTGGTTCCAACCGGTACCCTCCGTACGACGGCGACCTCGCCCTGCGGCGCGCCTTCGCCGACTGGTACACCGGGCACTACAACGCGCCGTGCACGGTCGAGCACGTGCTGATCGTCGAAGGCTCCAAGGCGGGCATCGCCCTGCTGCCACTCGCCTACCTCGACCCGATCGACGTCGGGTTCCTGCCGGATCCCGGCTACCCCACCTACCGCGCGAGCATCGCCCTCGCGGGAGCGCAACCGGTCACCATGCCGCTGCGCGCCGACCTCGGCTACCTGCCGAGCTACCAGGACCTCGATCCCGAGCGCCTGCAGCGCGGCAAGCTGATGTTCCTCAACTATCCCCACAACCCGACGGGGGCCGTCGCCACCCGCGAGTTCCTGGAGGACACCGTACAGCTCGCCCGCCGCTACGACCTCCTGGTCGCCTGGGACCTTGCCTATGCGCAGATCGTGCTGCAGGGCCCGAAACCCGCGCTTGCGCTACGGCCCGTCGCCGGGGCGGATCCCCTCGCGGTCGAGTTCTTCACCTTTTCCAAGTCGTACGACATGCAGGGCTACAGGCTGGGCGTGGCCGTCGCCAACCCGGACCTTCTCGCGCCACTCCGCAAGGTGCACGAGAACGTCATGGCCGGCACCTTCCTGCCGATCCAGGCCGCGGGGCGCGCCGCCCTCGACCCGCATGAGGACTCGGCCCTCGAGGAGCGCCTCGAGGGTTACCGCCACCGGCAGGCCGTGCTGTTCGAGGCGCTCGAGGCGCTCGGCGCGCACGTCACGCACCCCAAGGCCACCGTCTACCTCTGGCTGCGGGCTCCGCGAGACCTCTCCGGCGACCGCTTCGCGCAGGAACTCCTGCGCGGTGCGGGCATCGCCGTCACCCCGGGCTCAGCCTTCGGGCAACAGGGGCAGCCCTACGTCCGCATCTCGCTCACGGCGGCGGACGAGGTGATCGAGGAAGCGGCGGATCGCCTGCGCCGCTGCTATCCGCAGGGGCTCGAGGCGCGGCCGCAGCAGGCCCTGCAGCCGCAGTAGGTCAGGACGCAGACTCGTCGAGCAGCTCCTCGCCGGCGAACTGGCTCTGGTAGAGCTCGTAGTAGGCACCGCGGCGCTGCATCAGTTCGTCGTGGCTGCCCTGTTCCACGAGGTGCCCGTGCTGCATGACGAGGATGTGGTCCGCACCGCGGATCGTCGAGAGCCGGTGCGCGATGACGAAGCTGGTGCGCCCCTTCATCAGGTCCCGCATGGCGGACTGGATGGCCATCTCGGTGCGGGTGTCGACGCTGCTCGTCGCCTCGTCGAGGATGAGCACGCTGGGGTCGGCGAGGATGGCGCGGGCGATCGTCAGGAGCTGGCGCTGCCCCTGCGAGATGTTCGACCCTTCCTCGTTGAGCTCGGTGTCGTAGCCATGTGGCAGCGTGCGGACGAAGTGGTCGGCGTGCGCTGCGCGCGCGGCCGCCTCCACCTCCTGCCGCGTGGCCCCTTCGCGCCCGTAGGCGATGTTGTCGCGGATCGTGCCGTGGAAGAGCCAGGTGTCCTGCAGCACCATGCCGAGGCGGCGCCTGAGCCCGGACCGGGGCACCTGGCGGATGTCCTGGCCGTCGAGCAGGATGCGCCCGCCGTCGACGTCGTAGAAGCGCATCAGGAGGTTCACGAGCGTGGTCTTGCCAGCGCCCGTCGGGCCAACGATCGCCACGGTGTCGCCCGACTGCACCTCGATGTTCATCTCGTCGATGAGCGGGCGGCTTGGCTCGTAGCGGAAGGCGACGCCGTCGAACACGACGTGCCCCTTGCGCTCCTCGGGCAGCGCGGCCTCATCCTGGTCGGCGGGCTCCTCCGGCTCGTCGAGGATCTCGAAGACGCGCTCGGCCGAGGCCAATGTGGACTGGATGTTGTTCGAGATGCTCGCGAGCTGCGTGATCGGCTGGGAGAACTGCCGCGCGTACTGGATGAACGCCTGGATGTCACCGATCGTGATGCCGCGCTGCACCACCAGAATGCCGCCGATGACGCTCACCAGGACGTAGCCCACGTTACCGATCGCGTTCATCAGCGGCATGATGATGCCGGTGACGAACTGCGCGCGCCACGTGGCCTCGGAGAGCTTGGTGTTCATGGCCTCGAACTCCTGGACGGAGCGCTCCTCGTGGCCGAACGCCCGCACGATGAGGTGGCCCGTGAACATCTCCTCGATGTGGCCGTTGAGGTCGCCGAGCTGCTGCTGGCGCTGGAGGAAGTACTTCTGCGAGCGCTTCGCGATCACCATGGTGACGACAAAGCTCAGCGGCAGGGTGATCGCGACGGCGAGCGTCATGAGCGGGCTGATCGTCAGCATCATGATCGCCACGCCGATGAACGTCACCACGGATGTCACGAGCTGGGTCAGGCTCTGCTGCAGCGTGCTGGAGATGTTGTCGAAGTCGTTGACGAAGCGGCTCATGACCTCGCCGTGCGGGTGGGAGTCGAAGAAGCGCACCGGCAGCCGCGTCAGCTTGTCCATCACCTGTCGCCGGATCTCGTACGTCGCCCGCTGGGCGACGCCGGCCATGAAGTACTGCTGCACCCAGGTGAAGATCGCGCTGACGATGTAGACCGCGCCGAGCTCGAGCATGATCTGCCAGATCTTGGCGAAGTCGATGCCTGCTCCCGGCACGTGCCGGTACATGGCGATGAACCCGTTGAACAGGACCGTCGTCGCGTTGCCCAGGATCTTCGGGCTCCAGATCGTGAAGACCGTGCTGAGGATCGATGCCGCGAGGATCACGAGCAGGATCGGCACGCTGGCGCGGAAGTACGCTGCGAGCCGCAGGGCGGTGCCGCGCGCGTCCCTCGCCTTTTCGACCGGCATCGCCAGGCCCATCGGTCCCCCGCCGTGTCCGCCCCAGCCGCCGCGGCCTCCGCGGTTGGCGCCGCCCGGCCCTCTCACTGGTGTGCTCATGCAATCTCCTCCGGGGAGAGCTGTGACGAGACGATCTCGCGATAGACGGGGCACTCGCGCATCAGGGCCTGGTGGTTGCCTGCGCCGACGAGCCTGCCTTCATCCAGCACGAGGATCTGGTCGGCGTCCATGACGGTCGAGACCCGCTGCGCGACGATCAGGACCGTCTGGCCCTTGAGCTCGCGGCGCAGCGCCTGGCGCACCAGCGAGTCGGTCTTGAAGTCGAGGGCGGAGAAGCTGTCGTCGAAGAGGTAGATCTCCGCGTGCCGCGCTAGGGCGCGCGCCATCGCGAGCCTCTGGCGCTGGCCGCCGGAGAAGTTGACGCCGCCCTGGGATATCTCTGCGGCGAGGCCGTCCTCCATCTCGCGGATGAACCCGGCGGCCTGGGCAGTCGCCGCGGCGTGCAGCGCCTGCTCCTCGGTCGCCTCCCGGTCGCCGTAGCGGATGTTCTCGAGGACGCTGCCGGTGAAGAGCACGGCGCGCTGGGGAACGTAGGCCAGTTTGCGCCTGAGGTCGCCCTGGCGCACATGGCGCACGTCGACCCCGTCGACGAGGACGGAGCCGGACGTGGCGTCGTAGAAGCGCAGGATGAGGTTCAGCAGGGTGGACTTGCCCGAGCCGGTCCCGCCGATGATCGCCGTCACCTGACCCGGCCGCGCGGTGAAGCTGACGTCCGCAAGCGCCGCCTCCTCGCCGCCGGAGTAGTGGAAGGTGACGTTGCGGAACTCGATCAACCCCGGACCGGGGACCGCCTCCGCGGGGTTCTCGGGATCCTTGATCTCGGGCTCGATGTCGAGAAGCTCCTGGATGCGCTGCGACGACGCCTGGGCCCGCGGGACCTGGAACAGCATCATCGAGACCATCATCACGGCGAACATGATCTGCATGACGTACTGGATGAACGCCATGAGGTTGCCGACCTCGAAGCTGCCTGTGTTCATCTGCACCGCGCCGAACCAGAAGATCGCGACGGTCGAGAGGTTCATGATCAGCATGACGATCGGCATCATCAGGGCCATGATCTGGAAGACCCGGATCGATGTATCCGTGAGGTCCAGGTTCGCCGCGTCGAAGCGCCTAGTCTCGTACGGCACGCGATCGAACGCCCGCACGACGCGGACGCCCGTGAGATTCTCGCGCAGCACGAGGTTCAGGCGGTCGATCTTGCGCTGGATGGAGCGGAACAGGTCGAAGCCCTGGCGCATGACGAGCCAGATGGCGAGTGCCATCACCGGCACCACGACCACGATCACGAGCGACAGGCCCGGGTCGCTGCGCACGGCGAGGATGATGCCGCCGATCGCGGTCAGTGGAGCCATGATGAGCATGGTGAGCGCCATCGTGACGAACTGCTGCACCTGCCAGACGTCGTTCGTGCCGCGGATGATCATCGACGACGCGCCGATCTGGTCGAACTCCTTCAGCGAAAACTCCTGCACGTGGCCGAAGATGCGACTGCGCAGGTCCTGACCGAAGCCAGCGGACGCCTTCGCGCCGTAGTACCGCGACACGACGCTGGCGATGGCGCCGGCCGCCGTCACCGCGAGCATCAGCAGGCCCTCGCGCCAGATGTAGCTTTGATTGCCGAACACGATGCCCTTGTCGACGATGTCCGACATGAGGTTTGGCAGGTACAGGTTCGCCATCGTCTGCACGAAGGTGAAGGCAAGGACCAGCCAGACAGCAACCCTGTAGGGTCGCAGGAACGCCATCAGCTTTGCGATGTCCGATCTCTCCTCTGCAGGGGCATGGGGTCGAGGGGCCTCAGGCCCCTGTCTGCACGCGCTCTTC
>Ga0187812_1000576_pt1 | contig 12870 bp, 13 predicted proteins | sample NC_S_2_FD_130582 | JGI IMG/M metagenome (GOLD analysis project Ga0187812, IMG submission 130582) | Wetland sediment microbial communities from Neuse River Estuary, North Carolina, USA - ASW-S_2 | ecosystem: Environmental > Aquatic > Freshwater > Wetlands > Sediment | place: USA: North Carolina... | reverse complement strand
CTGTCGACGCCGGCGGCGCCATTGAGGGAAGGGATGATGACGCTGATATCAGCTGGCATCCGGAAGGCTCCCGGTGCGGCCACGGGGTGTCTTGGCCCTGGCTGCGGCGCGGTACACGTCGACGGTCGCCTTGATCACCGAGCCGAGCGCCGCGTCGTGCCGCCGGCCGGTGCTCCGCCCGTCGGTGCTCCGCCGGTCGGTGCTCCGCCGGTCGGTACTGGCCGCACGCTCATCCGGCGAGGTCGTCAGGAAGCGGGCCAGGACGCGGGCTAGCTCGCGCGGGTCCCGGGGAGGGAAGGTCCAGCGAGAGGAGGCGTACTGCTCGCCGAGACCACCGGCCGTGCTGGCCAGGACGGGTACGCCGCAGGCGTTGGCCAGCGCCGCGACTCCGCTCTGCTCGGTACGCCGATAGGGAAGCACCATGGCCGCCGCGGCCTGGAACCACGCCGCCACGTCCGTTTCTGGTACGTAACCCGTGAGGACGATCTCGCGGTGCAGGCTGGTGCGCCGGGCCAGGCGCAGCACTCGCGCGAGATGACACCGGTCACGCCACCCGAGCAGGCGGAACAGCCCGTGCCGCGGCCGCACCGTTCCCGCGATGACCACGCGGACGTCGTCCAGCGGCGGGCTGCCGGAGCGGCGGAGGATGGCCAGGGCCCGGACCAGGTCCCGCAGGCCCTTGTCGGCGTGCACGAAGCCGAACGCGACCAGCAGCTCGGCGTCACCGAGGCCGAAGCGCGCGCGTAGTTCCCGCGGGGTTGAGGCGGCGCGCGGCGGCGCGGCCTCCGGATGCGGTATCACGCTGACCTTTGCCTCGGGCACGCCGACTCGTCCGGTCAGTATCGCGAGCGCGGCCCCGGTATGCACGATCACGTGGTCGCAGTGGCCGGCCAGCGCCCGGTAGAGCGCGCGCCCCGCACCGCGCAGGGCGGCCGTGTCCCGTGTCACCTCGTGCATGGTGGCGACCACCGGTATGACTGTGGTGCTGCGGATGCCACGCAGCCAGGAGAAAAGCCCGCGGATCTGGGCGCCGAACGCGGCGACGGCAAATTGCACGTGGATGACGTCGGGACCCCACGTCAGCACCGATTCGCGCAGTGCGGCCAGATCGGGCTGGCGCGGGCCCAGCGCGCCGATCACGTCGCCGGGCCGGTCCTGAAGCCTGCGCGGGACCACGACCAGCGCCTGGTGCCCCTCGGCGCGCAGCGCCCCGATCACGGCCTGCGAGTACGCGCCGATGCCGTCGCGGGCCGGAGGGAACGGGCTGACGAGCAGGATCCTCATGCCCGCAGCGCCTCAAGCACCTGATCGGCCATGGCGTCCCAGGTGTACTCGCTGAGCCATGGTTCGGGGACGGCCGGGCAGGCACCGTGGCGGGCGTCCGCGAGCACCGCCCTGATCGCGGCGGCGATAGCCGCCGCTGACGGCTCACATACGGTGCCGCGCTGCGAGCGCGCGACCAGATGCCGGGCCAGGTTGTCCGGCGCCGAGGTCGTGATCACCGGTATGCCGCAGGCGAGCGCCTCGAGCACCGCCACCCCGAACCCCTCGCGAGCCGAGGGAAAAACACCTACCCTGGCCGCCTTGAGCAGGCCGTACACGTCTTTCTGCTCGGTGACGTCGCAGCGGAACTCGACCGCGCCGGCGATGCCCAGCACCCGGGCCTTGTCGCGAAGCGCCGTTGCCTCCGGCCCGTCGCCGATCACACGGCACGTCACGGGCAGTCCCTCGGCGTGCAGCAGGGCGATCGCATCCAGCAGGACGCCGACCCGCTTGTGTACGACGAGCCTGCCGACCACGGCGACGTCGCAGGGCGTCGAGTCTGCGTACGCGCAGGCCACCTCGGCCAGGTCTATCCCGTTCATGGCCAGGCTGATCCGGCGCCGTTCACCGAGGGACGCGCGCAGCCGGTCGGCTGTCTGCGCCGACGCGGCGAGTATGTGGTCAGGCAGGCGCATCGCCGCGGCCTCGACCAGCCAGGCGGCCACGCCGGCTGCGCCGAGATACTGGCGCCAGTAGGACCTGCCCCAGACTTCGTGCCAGGTCACCACCAGGCGTTTGCGTTTTACCAGCGTCACCAGTCGCAGCACGAAAATCTGCAGGAAAGGGATATGGTCGGCCTCGAGCACGTCGAACCGGTAGCGCAGCAGGCGCAGGCAGGAAAGCGCAAACCAGAGCGCCTGCCGGACCGACCGGCGGTCCCTGGCGTAAAGCGGCAGCATCCGCGAGATGGCGTGGAACGATACGCCGTCCTCGGTGCGCATTCGCGAGCCACTCCACCAGTGCATGGTGTACACGTGAACCTCGGCCCGGTCGGCCAGTCGCCGGGTCAGTTCGCGGTAGCGGAGTTCCTTGCCGCCACGGTGGTAGGGATGGATGGCGTCGCTGACCATGGCCACCACGAGACGGCGCGGGGCGGTTCCGGATTCATCCTGGCTAGGCACGGCAGGAGGCCCGGAAATCGATGGACTCCCGCGGGGCGGACAGACGGATCACGAGTTGCAGCGTTCCTGCCGTGCAGAACCCCGAGACCGGCTGGTCCAGGTTCGCCGTGCGGTCCGGCGCAACGCTGAGGCGCCCCCTGGCCGCGGCCCGGGTCCGCGGGCCCTGCAGGGCCAGGACCGACCACTGGTAGTCGCGCGCCGTGGCCGAGACGTTATGAATCGTAAACGGCACGGCCAGGGCAAAATGCCTGGACGGCACTCTGGTCGGCAGCGCCCGCGGATTGGTGAAGTAAAGCGCGGTATACGCGGCGGGCGCGCCGATCAGGCCCGCCCTCTGCATGAGGCGGTGACCTGTCCCGGTCTGGGCCAGTCCGGCCGCAACGACGATAGCCAGGGCCAGGGCCAGGGCGGGTGACCGCATACTCATGATCGGGCCGCCTGCAGTTGACACGGTGCCGGGATGACTGGATCGCCGCCCGCGGCATCGGATACGCACACCTCGGGCAGATGATCCCGGGCGATCTCGCTCGATGGCCGTGGCCGCTGAGGCGGGTGAGCAGGCGCCTGGGCCAGGGCAACGGAAAGGGATAGTGGCCGACTGCTCCGTGCCGTCCGGATCCGGAGCAAGATCCACACGCACCTGAGGGCGTCCCGCCAGGTGATCTTCTTACCCTGGACATGCGATCGGCCGTAATAACTGACCGGGACCTCGAATGGCCGCAGGCCGTGCCGCAGGAGCGACGCGGTCAGTTCAGTATCCAGCCCGAATCCGGTTTCGCTGAGGCCAAGGCTCCTGAACAGGTCGAGCGGTATCAGCTTCAGGCAGGTGTGCAGGTCGCTCAGGTAAGAATTGAATAGCAGGTTGGCGATCAGCGTGAGCAGCCTGTTGCCGGCCGCGTAGCGATAGGAGTGATAAACTGTATTACAGCCGAAAAGACGGGCACCGTACACTACTTGAGTGCGTCCTTGCAGCACGGGAGTCAACATCCTCGGTATATCTTCCGGGGCGTACTCGAGGTCGGCATCAAATGGCAAGATATACGTACCGGTAGCGACCGAAACCGCAGTAATGAGTGCGGCACCCTTCCCGCGATTGTTCGCATGGCTTCTCATGACAACACGAGGATCGCGAATCTGCGCTATTAGCTTTGCCGTGTCGTCCGTACTGCCATCGTCCACGACGATAAGCTCTATTTCGCATGGATAGCGCACCTCTAGCACCTCGGCCACTGCCCGCATTATGGTCTGCTCCTCATTGTAGGCACACATGAGGATAGAGAGCTTAGGTTGCATCAACCGACGTCCTTGGCAGACGATTGTTCCCGGAACTATTGGCCGATTACGCTGTGAGTAGATACATTCAGGTGATAACCCGGTCAGTATTCCGTCACCTTACAGCCCGAGCTGCGGCAGCCGCGGTGCTTTAGCAATGGCGAAGCGCCGGACTGCTGTATTACGAACTGATCGAAGCTGCTCGGCGCGGCCGCTCTTGGCCTAAATAGGTACGTTCCGCCGCAAGGCGCAAGAATCGCCGGTTCGGTTTGCCTGCAATTTAGCCGTCTGGTTCCTTTTGCAGCCCACTGTCAGGCGGTGGTCCCCGGTGTAAGGCGTGACGCAAATCACAAAGTCGTGGCGCGCTCGCCCTGGTCAGTTCCGGTCCTGCGAGACCTGCCCGGACGGCACCGTCTCGCCGCCACTTCGCGATCAGCGCCTGCCGGCTGTAATGTAGCGGCACATGAGGTAACGCTGGATAAACGGACATACCGGCACTCAGGGGGCACGGTGATCATCTCCGAAAAGTGGAAGTTCATCTTCATACATATTCATAAGACCGCCGGAGATGCCATAACTGACGCCCTGATGCCCTTCCTCGGAAAACGGGATGCGGTGATCAGCGGATCCGTCTCCGAATGGCTTAGGGGGTCAATTCCTCTCTCCTCCCAAGCTGGCTACAGGGCACTGCATAAGCACAGCGCGGCCGAGGTCATACGGACCGTCGTACCCGTGGCCGCGTGGGACGATTACTACAAGTTTGCGTTCGTCAGGCACCCTGTTGACCGAGCTATCTCGATGTATAGATATGCGCTAACCATGGAGAGCTCGCGGAAAAGCGCACCCGCCTGGCGGCAAGCCTTGTTCCGGGCACCGGTTGGTGCCCGATTCGATCCCCTCAGCTGGCCGGCCGTAAGGGCGGCGGCAGAGTGCGACAGCTTCAGCTCCTTCGTCCGCCATGAAGGTGCAATGAGCGATCTGGGCATGCTCCCCCAGTGGGTTTCCGTCTCGGATACTCACGATGGCAGTGTCATCGTCGACGCAATAGGTAGATATGAGCACCTGGAACGTGACTTCGACCAGATCAGGAATGAGCTCGGTCTGCCCCGTGTCTGCATTCCCAGGCGCAACGTGAGCACTAAGCGGGAGGTAGTGGTCTCCGAAGCCGACTTGGCGCTGCTCCAGCGCCGCTACCGGGACGATCTGATTCGATTCGGGTATCCCGCCCCGTTGGCCTCAATACCGCTCTGACAGGCGCCGGTGTGGTGTGACGCTCGCCCTGGCCCACCTCCGGGCCCGCGAGGCACGAAGTTGGCTGACGGAGCAGACGCAGAGCACGAGCGCGATCACGCGAACCGTTCCCTCGGTGGGCCAGGGCGACAGGTGAGTCGCCTGCATGTCGAGGCTGGCCGGATGGCTGATCGTATTCACGGAGAGATAGATAACCAGACCGGTAGCCAGGATCGCGACCGTTTCCGCGGCGGCCAGCGCGGCTATGGCCGACCAGCGTTCGCCCGGTGCGTGGTCCGGCGCAGGGATGTCCGCGCCCTGCCGGCGCAGGCGCAGGAACTCGCTGCTCGTCAGGAACAGCGCGACCGCGAAGAACGCCAGGACCCCGGAGGTATCGGAGCGCAGGTCCGGAACCGCACTCCAGTACGGAGCGCTTAGGCCAGCCGGCCGGAAGCTGGCCAGCAGGCAGACGCTGGCCCAGCACAGGCCGGCGCCGTAGGCCAGGCCGAAGGCCAGAGCCTCGACGGCCAGCCAGTGACGCTGCTGACCGGTGACGGGCCTATAGCTCACGTGCCGCTCCCCCCATGCCGTCGTTGTGAGAGGTCCTGCCGGTCAGCGGTCAGGAAGACAGCCGACTTCGCGGGCCATGGCCACGATCCGGTCGGCCTGCCTCGCGCTCAGCCGCTGTCGCCACCTACCTGCTTGCAGCGACGCCACGCGATTGGTCTGGTATCCGCTGCCGGGGCGGTCGGAACTGCGAATCCGCTGCCCGACAGGCGCCGAGAACGGCAAGCCGAGCTCGGCCAGCAACTTCGCGAACCCGGTCGAAGGATCGGCACACAGATCCTCGTGAACGACCGGGTACCAGCCGCGATTCGCCGCTACCGCCGCGCGCAGGGACGCCGAGAGCACCAGGTAGGTGTAGGCCACGCCGGTCAGGTGGTCATCCCCGCGCGGGAGGGGCAGTCCGAGGCGGTCGATGACCTGGCGGCGAACGCGGCTGTCGGCCTCGAAATGCCGCGGCTTGAATCCCAGCTCGAGCCAGCTGGCAATCGCGTTGAGCGGATCCCGGAACACCACCACGACGGTCGGCTGCCAGCGCGAGGCGATAAAGTCCAGGGCGAACGCCGAATGTACGGACTTGACCATATGCATGTCAGCGTGCGGGCCGCCTCGGCTACGAGGTATCGCCAGGGTGTCGAACACGGCTTTAAGGGCACGGGCCGGCGGTCCGGTATCACCCGCTACGATGCGGTCAGCCCAATTCGCGTGCGTCACATGCAGGATGCCGCGAGCCATCGAGTCGCGCGGCGAGAGCGCACGCAAGCCCAGGGTAAAGGCTGATTCCCAGAGCCGCTCGTACTCCCGGGCCTTATCACCGGCGGCCAGTACCGGGTAACGCCCGAGGCCAGCCTTGGCCCGCAGCGCGAATGGGTCCCTGAGATCGTTATCTGGCTCATGGACCAAGCGGGCACCAGATACCTGGCTGAGCACGCTCGCTACCCAGGTCGTACCGGAACGCGGCGCCCCCACGATCAAGACCCGGCGCCGTTCACATTCGTCGGCCATTTCCCTCCGACCGCTTGTTATATCAGCCGCTTCCTGGCCGTGCTGAGGAAAATGAACGTTGATCGCTCGGGCGAGAGCGCTTCGATGGGTTATGTGCGGGTAATTCCGCAATCTGTGGCTGGCCGGGCCGACCCTCAGGAGCCGATGCGCCAGGATTCCCGGTACGCCTGCTGGGCGGCGGTGAGCGTGTCGACCGACACGCCCATCGTGGCCAGCACGAGCCGGGCCGCCTCGGCGTCGAGGTCGGCGGGCACCTCGTGCACGCCGACCGTGAGCTTGCCGCCCGTGTTTGCTGGCGACACAGCGCCCGCCAGCCAGGCCAGCGCGAGCGCCTCGAGGCCGAACGCCAGGTCCATCACCTCGGGCGGGTGACCCTCGGCCGCGACGAGGTTCACCACCCGCCCCTCGGCGAGCAGCAGGACCGTCCGGCCGTCGCCGAGGTCGTAGGCGTCGACGTGCGGCCGAACGTCGCGGTGGACCTCGGCCGCGAGCCCCGCCAGCGCCCGCACGTCGATCTCCACGTCGAAGTGCCCCGCGTTGGCCAGGATGGCGCCGTCGCGCATCGCCGCCAGGTGCTCCGCGGCGATCACGTCGCAGGAGCCCGTGGCGGTGATGAACACCTCGCCGAGCGGCGCGGCCTGCGCCATCGGCAGCACGCGGAATCCCTGCAGGGACGCGTCCAGGGCCCGCACCGGGTCGATCTCGGTCACGATGACCTGGGCCCCGGACCCGCGGGCGCGCTCGGCCACCCCGCGGCCGCTGGCCCCGAACCCGGCCACCACGACGGTCTTGCCCGCCAGCAGCGTGTTGGTGGCGCGCAGGATGCCGTCGATGACCGACTGCCCGGTCCCGCACATCCCCTCGACCAGGCGCTTGGCCGGGGTGTCGTTCGCCGCGATGACCGGGAACGCGAGCGCGCCCTCGGCGGCCATCCGGCGCAGCCTGATCACGCCGGTCGTGGTCGACTCGCAGCCGCCCCGGACCCCGGGAAGCACCGCCGACGCCGTGGTGTGCAGGGTGTTCACCAGGTCGCCGCCGTCGTCGATGATCAGGTCGGCGCCTTGGCCCAGGGCCTGCTCGATGTGGCGGTAGTAGCCGCGCCGGTCGACCCCGGCCCGGGCGAAGACCGCGATCCCGTACCTTTCGGCGAGCGCCGCGGCGATGTCGTCCTGCGTGGACAGCGGGTTGGACGCGGCCAGGCGGACGGCCGCCCCGCCCGCCCGCAGCAGCCGCACGAGCATCGCCGTCTCGGCGGTGATGTGCAGGCACGCCGCGATGGTCAGGCCGGAGAAGGGCCGCTGGCTCGCGAACCGCTCCATGAGCCCGGCCAGCAGCGGCATGGCGCGCTCCGCGTAGCGGATGCGGACGTCGCCGTCGCCGGCCAGGCCGGGGTCGGCGACGTCCCCCTGCGAGATGGTGTCAGTAACGGTAGGTCTCCGGCTTGTACGGCCCGTCGACGCTGACCCCGATGTAGTCCGCCTGCTCCTTGCTCAGCTGGGTGAGCCGGACGCCGAGCGCGTCCAGGTGCAGGCGGGCCACCTTCTCGTCCAGGTGCTTCGGCAGCGTGTACACGCCCACCGGGTACTCGCCGGTCCTGGTGAACAGCTCGACCTGCGCGATGACCTGGTTGGTGAAGCTGTTGGACATCACGAAGCTCGGGTGCCCGGTGGCGTTGCCGAGGTTCAGCAGCCGGCCTTCGGACAGCACGATGATGGCGTGCCCGGCCCTGCCTTCTTCGGCTGGGAAGGCCCACTCGTCCACCTGCGGCTTGACGTTGACCCGGTGGATCCCGGGCCAGGCGGCCAGGCCGGCCATGTCGATCTCGTTGTCGAAGTGCCCGATGTTGCCGACGATCGCCTGGTGCTTCATCCGGCTCATGTGATCGGCGGTGATCACGTCGCGGTTGCCGGTCGCGGTGACGAAGATGTCGGCCGTGGACACCATGTCCTCCAGCGTCGCCACCTGGTAGCCGTCCATCGCCGCCTGCAGCGCGCAGATCGGGTCGATCTCGGTCACGACGACCCGGGCGCCCTGCCCGCGCAGCGACTCCGAGCAGCCCTTGCCGACGTCGCCGTACCCGCACACCACGGCGACCTTCCCGCCGATCAGCACGTCCGTGCCCCGGTTGATGCCGTCGATCAGCGAGTGCCGGCACCCGTACTTGTTGTCGAACTTGGACTTGGTCACCGAGTCGTTGACGTTGATGGCCGGGAACAGCAGCGTGCCCGCCCGGGCCATCTCGTACAGCCGGTGCACGCCGGTCGTGGTCTCCTCGCTCACGCCCTTGACGCATCCGGCCACCCGCGTCCACTTGCCCGGGTGGTCGGCCAGCGAGTTCCGCAGCCGGTCCAGGATGATCACCCACTCCTCGGGGTCGCCCGGGGCCGGCGAGGGGACCCCGCCCGCCTGCTCGTACTCGGCGCCCTTGTGCACGAACAGGGTGGCGTCCCCGCCGTCGTCAAGGAGCATGTTGGGCCCGTCGCCGTCGGGCCAGGACAGCGCCAGCTCGGTGCACCGCCAGTACTCCTCGAGCGTCTCGCCCTTCCACGCGAAGACCGGGATGCCCTTCGGGTCGTCCGGGGTCCCGTCCGGCCCGACCGCGACGGCCGCGGCGGCGTGGTCCTGGGTGGAGAAGATGTTGCAGCTCGCCCAGCGGACCTCCGCGCCGATCGCGACGAGGGTCTCGATCAGGACCGCGGTCTGCACGGTCATGTGCAGCGAGCCGGTGATCTTCGCGCCGCGCAGCGGCTGGCTGGGCGCGTACTCGGCGCGCACCGCCATCAGCCCCGGCATCTCGTGCTCGGCCAGCTGGATTTCCTTGCGCCCGAAGGCGGCGAGCGAGAGGTCGGCAACCTGGTAAGGAAGCTGATCCGCGGACATCGGTTCTCCTCATTCCTTTTTAGCCGAACGAGCGGTGGTGACTGCCCCGATCACACGGTACGGGACCGCGGGGCGGCGCCGCACGCGCTGGCGCACTTTCTTGACACAAAATTGTTAGGATTCGTCCCATGCGCATCACGGAGGCCGCCCGGCGGCTCGGAACGTCGGCTCGCATGCTCCGCTATCGCGAGGACCTGGGGCTGCTCCCGCCGGTCCGTGACTACCCGGGCCGAGGCTCCCACCGGCAGTTCAGCGAGGCGGACCTGGCGGCCGTCGCCGCGGCGCTCGAGCTTGAGCGGAGGTACGACATCAGCCCCGCGGCACTGTCGTTCGGGCTGCGCGTGCTCGCCGAGCCACAGGTCCGCGCCGCGGTGGCCGACCTGGGCCGGCGGCTCGGCCGCGTCCCCGACCCGGCCGGCCGGGCGCTGGACTGGGAGAAGGAACGGGCGCTCCGCCTGCTGTCCCGCGGCTAACCGGTTGACGGCGCGACCACGATCGTCTGGTCCATCGCCGCGAAGCGCCGCGCATAACCACCGGAGTCAGGCCTGCGGGGTTTCCGAGGACTTCCTGGCCGGGCGCGGCGGGCGGGCCTTGCGGCCGCGGAGGACGGCGCGGATCGACGGGTCGGTCTGGTCGGCCTCGGCCGGGCGGTAGATGTCGGGCTCCAGGTAGATCGTCTTCGCGATCGGGACGACGGCGCGGACGCGCTGTTCCGCCGCGTCGATGCCCGCCGCGATCTGCGCGGCGGTGTCGGTCTCGCGGACCCCGACCTTCGCGGCGACCAGGAGCGAATCCGGGCCGATGTGGACCGTCCGCAGGTGGATGACCCGCACCAGTTCGGGTCCCTCCTCCAGCGCGGTGACGATCCTGGCCTGCATGTCGGCGCTCGCCGACTCCCCGATCAGCAGGCTCTTGGTTTCCACGGCCAGGATCGCGGCCGCCGTCGCGAGCAGCAAGCCGATGGCCAGCGAGCCGACCCCGTCCCAGATGCCGTCGCCGGTGATCACGGACAGCGCCACGCCCGCGAACGCGAAGGCCAGGCCGATCAGCGCGGCCAGGTCCTCGAGGAGGACGACGGGCAACTCGGGGGCCTTGGTGCGCCGGATGAAGGTGAACCAACTGCGATTGCCGCGCGCCGGGTTCGCTTCGCCGATCCCGGTGCGCAGCGAGAAGCCCTCGAGCACGGCGCACAGGGCCAGGACGATGAAGTCCACCACGGCCGAGTGCACCCGCTCCGGGCTCAGGATCTTGTGCACCCCGTCGTAGACCGAGAACGTGGCCCCGACCGTGAACAGCATGACCGATACCACGAAGCTGTAGAAGTACCGCTCCCGCCCGAAACCGAACGGGTGCTCCTCCGACCGGGGTCGGCTGGACCGCTCGCGCCCGATGAGCAGCAGCACCTCGTTGCCGGTATCGGCCACCGAGTGGACCGCCTCGGCCAGCAGCGACGCCGACCCCGTGAGCAGGAACGCCACGAACTTCGCCACCGCGATGCCAATGTTGGCGACGAGCGCGGCGACGACCGCCCTCATCTACTCGATCCGCGCCTGGAGGTCGGTGATCGCCGCGGCCTGGCCGGGGTCGATCCCGGACGCGATGCCCAGGTACACGCTGGCGTAGTCGGCCAGCTGCAGCACGCCGGCCAGCCGCACGAGCGGGTGCTCGCCGTCCATGGCCAGCTCGGACAGCCCGATCCCGCGCTCGGCCGCGAGCTCCGTGATCGCCGCCCGCTGGGCCGAGATCCGCTGGTCCTCCCCCGGGTCGGCGATCAGCACCAGCCGCAGCGGGGTGAACCCGCTGGCCTCGGCCTCGGTCTCGTCGTAGTCCAGGTCCCAGGCCAGGTCCTCCAGGTCGGGGTGACCACCCGGCACCTCGTGGGGGCGCTCCCGGCCGGCCGCGGGCGGGCGCGGCGCCGGGGCGAACGGCCCGTCGAACGCGGCGAGCTGGTCGTAGGCGGCTTCGGGCAGCACGCCGGCGATCGCCGGGTACTTGGCGTTCTCGCTGAGCTGGCCGGCGAACCGCCGCGCGGCGACCCCGCCGAGCTCCGTCGTCCCCCAGACCACCGGCAGCGCCCCGGCCAGGTCCAGGGCCAGCGATTTGCCGGGGTTGACGAACGACTCGCTGGTCGGGCGGCACTGGTGGGACACGTCCTCCAGGCGGCCGGCGGCCAGTTCGTAGACGTCGGGCTCGATCCGGGTCACGCCCAGCCGCTCCGCGATCACCAGCAGCGGGATGGCCAGGCTCCACAGCATCGCTCTCGGCAACCCGGCCGGGACGACGCGGACGAACGGGGCACGGGCCTGCTCGGCGATGCGGTGCAGCGGTGAACCCTCGGCGCCCACGCCAGCCAGGCGGCAACCGCGCCGGGCGGCCTCGGTCGCGATGGCCAGCGTCTCGGCGGTAGCACCCGAGCTGGACACCGCGAGCACCACGTCGGCCGCTCCCACCCAGCCAGGCAGCCGACCGCCCCGCAAGGGCACGACCTGGACCGGACTGCTCCGCCCGATCAGGGCGTGCAGCATCTCGGCCGCGACGCCGCCCGAGCTGCCCAGCCCGGCCGCGATGATCGCGCGCGGCCTGGTGTCCGGGACGAAGGCCGACAGGTCGGTTTCCTGGCACGATCGCAGCGCGGTGCGCACCTGGGCCGCCGACGACGCGACCTGCCGCAGCATGTCGCCGGGATCCGCGGCCGTGATGACGTCGAGAGTGTCGAGCCGGTCCGCGGCCAGGATGAATTCCGTCCCGCCCCAGTCGTTCAGGCCCTCGCTCACGCCTGTTCGCCCGGCCGCCGGGCCTCTTCTACCAGCAGGACCGGGATATCGTCGCGGACCGGGTAGGCCAGCCCGCACTCTTGGCTCGTGCACACGAGCTCGCTGGCGTCCTCGTCGGCCCGCAGCGGCGCGTGGCACTTCGGGCAGGCCAGGATGTCCAGGAGCCAGGCGTCGATGAGCATGAGTTTCTCCTTACGCGGTGCCCCTGACCAGGCCGAGCACCTCGTCGCGCACGGCCGTCATGGTCTCGGAGGTGTCTGCCTCGACATTAAGCCGTAGCAGCGGCTCGGTGTTAGACGGGCGCACGTTGAACCACCAGGTACGGGCGCTGACGGTGAGCCCGTCGAGTTCATCGGTCTTGACGCCGGGGCGTCCCGCGAAGGCCTGCTTGACCAGCGCGGTCGTCGCGGCCTGATCGGCGACCAGGGAGTTGAGCTCGCCGCTGGCGTGGTACCTGGAGTACTCGGCGAGCAGCCGGGACAGCGGTCCGCCCTGCTCGCCCAGCGCGGCGAGCACGTGCAGCGCGGCGAGCATGCCGGAGTCCGCGAACCAGAAGTCCCTGAAGTAGAAGTGCCCGGAGTGCTCACCGCCGAACACGGCGGCGCGCTCTGCCATCTTTGCCTTGATGAACGAGTGGCCGACCCTGGTCCGCACCGGGACGCCGCCGTGCTCCCTGATGATCTCGGGGACCGCGCGGGAGG
>Ga0187812_1000575_pt1 | contig 12906 bp, 15 predicted proteins | sample NC_S_2_FD_130582 | JGI IMG/M metagenome (GOLD analysis project Ga0187812, IMG submission 130582) | Wetland sediment microbial communities from Neuse River Estuary, North Carolina, USA - ASW-S_2 | ecosystem: Environmental > Aquatic > Freshwater > Wetlands > Sediment | place: USA: North Carolina... | reverse complement strand
CGCCCACGGCGAGTTTTGGCTTCACATCGGCGGCCACACGCGTGGCAAAATCCGCGGACCCCGAGGCGTCGAGCGGAACCGCGAGCACGCCGCGCATCACGCAGCCGAAGAAGCTGGCGATCCACTCGGCGCTGTTCTCGCCCCATATGAGGATCCGGTCGCCGAAGCCCACGCCACGCTGCTCCAGTAGCATGGCAAAGCGCGCGGCCAGGCGCGCAAGCTCGCCATAGGTGGTCACCCGGCGGCGATTGCCCTGGTAGTGGACGACGGCGATTGCGCCATCGTAACTTCGGAAGTTGTCCAGCAGAGTGGCCAGATGGTCGCGCATAATGCTCCGGCAAACAACATGGTAGCAGCGCAACCAAGCTGTCTCGACTCACCCGTCGGGCAGCGGCGTTAAGGCGGAGCTACTCTTGCTGCACGCGCCGCAGCACGACAACAATCCCCATCGCCACAAGAATGCTGATCAAAGCGAAGAGAAAGACGCTGGCGTAGCCGTAGAAGCCGATGATGGCTCCGGCGATGGGGCCGACCAGGAAGAAAGAAACGTCGGAGAACGCGGTGTAAACACCCAACGCGGTGCCGCGGTTGAACTCCGGCACGCGCTTCACGGCTTCAACGCCGAGAGCCGGAAAGATGAGCGAGAGGCCAAAGCCGCAAACCGCGGCGCCGGCCAGCGCCATCCACGGCGATGATGCGCGCCATAGCAGCACGGTGCCAAAGGCTTCGATCAGCAGAGACGCTTTCGCCACGGGAAATCCGCCAAAATGATTGATGGTGCGGATAAAGAAGATGCGCGCAATGATGAAAGCCACGCCGAAGCCGGTAAGACAAAGCGCGGCGCCGTCCCACCGGCGGCTGGCGTAAAAGAGCGTGACAAAGCTGGCCAGCACGCTGTAGCTGATGCCGCCGAGCGCCAGGCCCATGCCGTGCGGGGCCACGCGGCCCAGAACGCGGGCGAAGGGCAGATGCTCGCCCGGTTCCACCAAGACTGAGTCTTTGCGCAGCGCGATGGCGAAGCTGGCGCCGGCAATGAGAATGGTCATAATGCCGATGCCCGTAAGGCCCCAATGACGGTCGAGGATCACGCCAATCGGCGCGCCCAGCGCCATCCCGCCGTAGGTGCTGATCCCGTTGAAGCCGATGACGCGGGCTGTGTTCTCATGTCCGGTGGCCGAAATGCCCCACAGCGTCGAGCCGGTGGCGCCCAGGCTTTCGCCCACGCCGAGAACCAGGCGGCTGACGATGAGGACTGCGAAGCTGAGTACGTGGATGTGGTGCAACGCAGCCACGCAGATGAGCAGGGCGCCGCTGGCCGTGCAGGCAGCCATACCCCAGAGCACTGAGACCTTGGCGCCGAGATGGTCGCTGATGCGGCCGGCCCAGGGGCGGCTCGCTAGCGTGGCGAGATACTGAACGCTGATGGCCAAGCCCGCCAGCATGGTGCTGTAGCCCATGCGAAGATGCACGTCCAGGGGCAGAACTGCCAGCGGTAAACCGATCGAAAGATAGCAGATAAAGGTGAAATAAACAAAGCTGAGAATATGCCACGCATCGCTGCGGGCGCGATTGGAGCCCGGCAGGGGTACGGTGGCGGTAGCGGAAGAAGACATTTTCGGGGGCGAATACGTGGTCTAACCACTAGTATATCGGAACCTCGAATTCTGGTGGAATGGCGCTCGCAGACCCTCGAAAATGAGCGATTCGAGCCCACAAACCCGGCCTGATCGCCCCGGCGACGCAGCGCGCTGGCCCTAAACTGGAAGTGATGGCTGGATTTCACATCGAGAACTTCGGATGCAGGGCGGCGCGCGCCGACGGCGAAGCGATTGGCCAGAGCTTGATGGCTGCCGGTTTGACCGCGGCCGACCAACAGCCTCTCGATGCCGATGTGCTGATCGTGAACACCTGCAGCGTGACAGCCGAGGCCGACCGTGCGGCGCGCGCCTTCATCCGGCGGGCGCATCGGCAGAATCCCGGCGCACGGATCGTGGTCACGGGCTGCTACGCCCAGCGCGCACCACAGGAGCTGGCGGAAATCGGAGGCGTATCGGCGGTCGTTGGCAACAGCCACAAGGCCCTCGCGCCGGAGATCGTGCTCGGGCTGTTGAAGAATGAGCCGGCCTCACAGAAGGCGGAAGCCGATGTCGTTTCCATCGCATCGCTGCTCGCGGGTGGAATGCGGGTCTTCGCCGATGACCGCTTTGCCCATTCCCTCATCGAGGAGGCGCCGCTCGCGCCCGGCGGGCAGACGCGGCCCAACCTCAAGATTCAGGAGGGTTGCAATAATCGCTGCACCTTCTGCGTCATCCCCTGGACCAGAGGCTCCTCCAAAAGCCTGCCCGCCGCAGGCGTGATGCGCCAGGTGGAGGGATTTGTTGCAGCCGGCGGCAACGAACTGGTTCTTTCCGGAATCAACCTGGGGCGCTGGGGGCGCGATCTGCCGGAGAAACTCACCTTTGCCGGACTGGTGCGCGAAATTCTGATCAAGACTCCCCTGCCGCGGCTGCGGCTCAGTTCCGTCGAACCTATGGATTGGGACGACGAGCTGATCGCTCTGATGCGCGAGTTTGGTGGCACGCGCCTGGCGCGGCATGCGCATCTGCCTATGCAGTCAGGCTCCGATGCGGTGCTGCGGCGCATGCACCGGCGCTACCGTCCCTGGCATTACGCGCAAAAGGCCGAGGCGCTGCTCAAGGCCGCCGGCGCCGCACTGACCCTGGGCGCCGATGTGATGGCCGGCTTCCCCGGCGAAACCGATGCGGAATTCGAAGAAACCATCTCCTTCATCCGTGAGCTCCCCTTCGGCTACCTGCACCTCTTCCCTTTCTCCCCACGGCCCGGAACCCGAGGATGGACCTTGCATGCCGAAAATCCGGTTCCCGCACCCGTGCTGGAAGATCGCATGGCCGCCCTTCGCGCACTGGCAGCGTCAAAGGTGCGCGCTCATCGGGCGCAATTCATCGGCCGCGAGCTGGACGCGATCACGCTCCGCTCGCCTCAAACGCTGGCCGCACGCGGCCTCGCCGCGGCGCTCACTGAGAACTTCCTCCCGGTGGAGATGGAAGGGCTGCACCAGGCCAATCGCATGGTCCGTGTGCGCGCAACCGGACTCTCTCCAGACCTGGCTCTCCGCGCTCCCGCCCTCGCCTAAAGCCTTGGTTCCGCGCGTCGTGCCAATGCTATACTCAGGGTGCGCCTTGGGGTCCGCGGGCTGAAAAGAAGCGGGCGAGACGGGCATTTTAGGAGGAGCACCATCGCATTCGACAAGCGTTCGGCAAAGTCTTTTATCCGCATCAACGACCGGATTCGCGCCCGCGAAGTCCGCGTAATCGACGAAAACGGCGAGCAGCTCGGCATCATGACCCCCTTTGAAGCGCTGCGCGTGGCGCGCGAGCGCGGGCTCGACCTCGTTGAGGTTTCGCCCACTGCTGTGCCGCCGGTCTGCCGCATCCAGGATTACGGCCGTTTTCTCTACGAAAAGGAAAAGAGCGAACGCGCGGCGCGCAAGAAGCAGAAAGTCATCACCATCAAGGAAGTCAAGTTCTCCGTCACCGTCGACGAGCACGATTACCAGACCAAAAAAAACCAGGCGGTACGCTTCCTCAACGAGGGCGACAAGGTGAAAGCCAGCCTGCGCTTCCGCGGCCGTCAAATGGCGCATCGCGAGCTCGGCTACAAGATCATCAATCGCCTCATCCAGGACATTGGCGACGCCGGCATTGTGGAGTTCATGCCGCGCATGGAAGGAACCATCCTGCACGCCATCCTGGCGCCGTCCAAGAAGGAAGGCCAGGCCAAGCCCAAGCCGCCCGCGGCGCCTCCACCGGCACCGCAACAGCAGGCTGGGGCATAACTTCAGGCAGTTCTCTTTTATCCAAGCGCAGAACGGCGCTCCCTTGGGAGCGCCGTTCCTGTTTCTTTCTGACTCGGTAATTACTTGAGGTTGCCGTTGGCATCCATCGTGATGCCGCCAGGGCCGGCGTTCTTCTTCTCTTCGTTGGCCTTGCGCGTGCCCATGGCGTCGGTGCGCCATTTATCGGCCTGAGCCAGGTCTTCCTTCACCTCCGCGGCATGGCCGAAATCCACGTCGGCCTTGCGCCGATAAATCAGGTTCAGATAGGCCATCGCGTCGTCGTAGTTAGGCTGATCCTTCACCGCCTGGTTGAGATAATCCAAGCCTTCCGCCACCAGCGGTGCGTTCTGGGCCGCCAGCGGTTCCATGATCTTCTTGGGTACCTTCAGGTTGCCTTCGCCGTCGTCGTTGAAGCCAGCGGACTGCAGCGCCTTCAGCGTATTCTCATGGGCCTGAGTCCAGTCGATCACGCCGATGGTGTACGCCGCCTGAGGGTCGTCCGCCTTCACCGCCAGCACCTTCTTCTGCCAGTCTCGCGCCTTATCCAGCTGCTTGATGTTCAGGTAAATGCCCGCGATCTCTTTCATGCTGTTCGTGTCGTTCGGATTTTGGGCCAAGACCTGCTTAAAAATATCGATGGCCTGATTGGCGGTCTTCAGATTGTCGGGGGTGTCCAACCCCGGAGTGATGTTCATCTCCAACGCTTTGGCCAGGAAGGCTTTGGCATTCGACAGGCGGGGATCAAGCTCGGTGGCGCGCTGGAAGTGATCGATCGCCTCCTCGTAGTGTGCGGCTTTGTAGGCGTCAACACCCTTATTCAACTGGTCACGGGCCTCGAGCTGGTGGCACCCGCTCATGGTGAGCGCCATGCCGGCCAGGGTCACCGCGAGAGCCGTAATACGTGCGGGTCCATTCATTTGAGTCTCTTCTCCTTCGGGCGCATGCCTTGGGCACACGTTGAAATCGTTTGCGACTGGCAGCGGGCCGCGGCACCGGAACCAGAACAGAAAGAATTGTACTGCCTCAAACCTGCCCGGCAGTGTACGCCCGAACACAATCGGCGCAAGCACCCACTCTGCTACTTACCGGTCACATTCCTGAGCGTCATCAGCCCCACATGATCCACGTTGGCCGACCTCGCGATATCGATCACTTCGGCCACCGACGCAAAATCCACCCCACCGTCAGCCTTCACAAACATCGCGCGATTGGCCCGGTTGGCGAAGATCGCCGTCAGCCTCGACTGCAAATCGGCGCGAGCGACGTCCGTGTCGTTGATCCTGTATGCCGGACTCTTGCCCGGCCGATCTATAACCTGCACCACAATCGCCTGCTCCATCGCCATTTCCGGCTGCGGGGCTTTTGGCGGCTGCGGCACAAGGGCTTCAAGCCCCTTGGGCGTGACCGGCACAATCACCATAAAGATAATCAACAACACCAGCAGGATGTCGATCATCGGGGTGACGTTGATGTCCGCCAGGTTTCCGCGCGAACTACCCATTGCCATGGCCATTGCTGAAGCCCTCCTCTCGTGAAGAAGCGCCAGCTGGCCGCGCCTACAGGCCGGCCTTTCGCCAAGCCGCCCTTACTGGCCAGCCTGGATCTTGGGCGTCATCAAGCCGATGTGATCGACGTTCGCAGCCTTGCCAATGTCGATCACTTCGGCAATGTACTGGAAGCTTACATCGTCATCGCCCTTCACGAACATCACGCGCTCGGCGCGGTTGGCGTAGATTTCAGTCAGCTGTTGCTGCAGCGCGCGAGCGGCCGCCGGCCCGCCCACACCATTGTTGATATCGGTGTCGTTGATCTTGTAGGCCGGCGCCTGGCCCGCGTGATACAAAACCTGGACGACGATCGTGCGGTCGTTGGGCTGCTGCTGCTGCTGCGGATTCTTGGGGGGCTGGGGCACCAGGGCATCCAGGCCCTTCGGCGTAACCGGCACGATGACCATGAAAATGATCAAGAGCACCAGCAGAATGTCGATCATCGGCGTGACGTTGATGTCGGCCATGCTGCTGCCGCCGCCGCCCCTTGACATTGCCATGACGCAAACTCCTCGATTGCTGTCTTCTCAAATAACTCGTTCAAATACACGCGGCGACGCAGTGCCTGTGCCTACTCGCCACCTTCGCCGGCCAGGTTGCCTTCCTTCTTCTGCGTCAGCAGCCCGATCTCTTCCACGCCCGCGGTGCGCACATCGTCGATGGCATCTTCGACGGCGCGGTACTGGGCGCGTGCATCGGCGCGAACATAGATGGTCTTATCCGTCTTGTCCTGCAACCGGTCCTGCACCAGGCTGCCCAGTTGGCTGGGATCTACCTTGTCCTGGCCGAGGAATACTCCGCCGTCACGCGTGACCGCGACCACGATGGCGTCATCCTTGTCGGCGTCGGGCATGGCGGTGGCGTTCTCCACCTTGGCCATGTCGATCTGGACCTTGTTTTGCAGCATGGGCGTAATGACCATGAAGATGATCAGCAGCACCAGCATGACGTCCACCATGGGGGTGACGTTAATGTTGGAATTGACTTTTTTGCCTTCGTCACGAACTGCGACTGCCATTGTGGGCTCCGTACGGTTTGAAGTCTCCGGCGCAACCATATCGTATTGCGTCCGGCGTACTCATCGTGGTTGTCTGGCGAGGATTAAAGTGCGGAGCGGAGGAGGTCGAACTCCGCCGCCCCGCGAGATTCTCGCCCCGGTCGCTGAAGCTTACCGCTTCTGGCTCTGCTTGATGAAGTAGTCGATCAGCTCGCTCGAGGAGTTGTCCATCTCCACATCGAACGCCTCGACACGGCCGGTGAAGTAGTTGAACGCCATCACGGCGGGAATGGCCACCAGCAGGCCGAAAGCCGTCGTCACCAGCGCTTCCGAGATACCGCCGGCCACTGCGCCGATGCCGGAGGTCTTCTGCGTCGCGATCTGCTGGAAGGCGTTCAGAATGCCGACCACAGTCCCGAACAGCCCAACGAACGGTGCCGTCGCGCCGATCGTGGCCAGAACCGCAAGGCCCCGCTTCAGCTTGGCGTGCACGATCGCCTCGGCGCGCTCCAAAGCCCGGCCCGAGCTCTCGATCGTCTGCTCGGTCGGAGCGCCAGCCGATGCCCGGAACTCCTGCAGGCCGGCCGTCACAACCTCGGCCAGGTGCGACTTCTTGTTGCGGTCGGCGATCTTGATTGCCTCTTCCAGCTTGCTGTCCTTCAGCGCGCCAGCCACCTTGGGCGCGAACTCGCGCGACTGTTTGCGGGCAGCGGAGAAATACAGGTAACGGTCGATCATGACGGCCAGCGACCAGATCGACTCAATGAACAGGATGACGGCGACGGACTTGGCCAGATTGCCCATGTGGTGCCACAGCCCCATGGGGGTGAAGCTGACCGTCTGGTCTTCCTGGAACAGCGCCAGGCTGCTGACCGTGTGCGATGCGAAATGCGAGAGGTGAGCGAGAATCACTTGAATCGTTCCTCCTAAGGAGTTTGTTTCAGTGGTGGGTCAAGAACGCGGAACCTTGCGGGGCCGCACTCGGGTCAGGAGCACAGCCCCCTGCCGTGAGACGCGGCAGAGGGCCAGAAGTTTTCTACCCGCCAAGCGTAAAGATCACGTTCACCGTGGTCTCAACCTCGACCGGCTCGTTATTCAGCAGGTACGGCTTGTAGCGCCATTGCCGGACCGCGTCCAGCGCGGACTGTTGCAGCATGGCCGGCCCGCTGATTACCTTCAGGTCCTCAATGGTTCCCTGCTTGGAGATCATGGCCTGCAAAACTACCGTCCCCTGCACCCGCGCCGCCTTGGCGATCGGCGGATAAATCGGCATCGTCCGCTGGATCAACATACCCACGGCAACGCCCGCCGAAATGTTGACCTTCTTGGGAGGAGCCGCCTGCACCCTGGGCGCATTGCCGTTGCCAAAGATGCTGCCCATCACGCCATTGTTACTGCCGCCCATGCCTTCCATCCCGGCTACGCCGAAGTTCGATGGGGGCGCTTCCCGCTCCTTCACCATCTCGATGTTGTGCGGAATCTTGGTCGGCGCCGTGAGCTGATTGTTCATCATCTCCGACTGCACGTGCACCACATGAACCTCGGGCGGCGGTGGCGGCGGAGGAGGCGGCGGTGGCGGCGGAGGAACGGTTAAGATCGTGGTCAACAATGCCGCCGGAAGCGCCTCGGGATAGATCAACGGAAGCAGGATGAGCAGAGCCAGAATGGAGCCGTTGATAACTCCGGTGACCAGCATCCAGCGGCCGCTCTTGGTTTTGATCCTCTTTCCGGATTCAAATGTGGAATCTTCAAACATGGCCAGCCTCGAGTTCGGGTGGTTTGATTACTTTCATTTAGACACCGCGCGAGCCCAGAATGTTCCCGCCGGTTCGAAGGTCCTAAATAGAAGTGCATTCACCTTAACAGAACCATGCTTTCCCTGCCAAGATGAGCCCCAGGATACGGCTTCGACCTGTGGATTTTTTCGGCCCCGGGAACACCCTTTTGAAGGGGGTGATCCGGCATTCACCGGACCCCCTCTGGAAGGCGCGCGCTGCATCGTCCTGCACCGCCAAGATTGCAATATAAATCCTACTCGAATGAACCCCGATCATTAAGACCTTGCTTTGCTGCAAATAAGTTGCCTAGCGGGTGCGTTTTGCCGCCGGAAGCGCCGCCGCCCTGTCCTTCCCGGCCCGCCACTCCTGGTACGCAACCAGCATCGGCGCGGCCACGGCGATCGACGAGTAGGTCCCGATCAGGATGCCCACAACCAGGGCGAACGAGAATCCACGCAATACCTGCCCGCCGAAAACATAGAGCGAAAGGACCGTCAGAAACGTCAGCCCCGAGGTCAGCACCGTCCGGCTCAGCGTCTGGTTGATGCTGCGGTTCACCAGGTCGGGCAGCGGCTCGCGGCGGCTGATGCGCAGATTCTCGCGGATGCGGTCGAAGACGACGATCGTGTCGTTCATCGAGTAGCCGATCAGCGTCAGGATCGCCGCGATCACCGTCAGGCTGATCTCCTGCCCGGTCAGCGCAAAGGCTCCCACCGTGATTAGGGTGTCGTGAAAACAAGCCACCACCGCAGCCACGCCGTAAATCAGCTGAAACCGGAACCACAGGTACACCAGCATGCCCGCCAGCGACAGTACCGTGGCGATCGCCGCCTGGCGCTCGAGTTGGTGCCCAACTGTCGGCCCCACCACCTGCACGTTCCGGATGGAGAAGCTGTTGGCGTAGCGCGACCGGAGCGCGGTTTCAATCTGCGTGCGGCCGGTGTCGAGCGCATTTTCATTGGTCTGCTCGGGCAGGCTGATCAGCACTTCGTGGTTCTCCGGGTGCTCCAGATCGTAGTTCTCGATGCGCGCGTCGTGAATCCCCGAGGCATCTACCGCCTGGCGCACCTGCGTCAGGTTGGGCGCTTGCTGAAACCGCACCTGCACCTGGGTTCCGCCCCGGAAATCGACGCTCAACGGCACCGGGCTGTGAACACCCTCCACGGTGTGCGTCCAGTTCCAGGCCATCTTGGTCACTCCGGCCACGCTGAAAATCATCGAAAAGGCCAGAAAGTACCACTTCTTCCCCAGCCAGTCGATTCGAGGATTATGAAAAAATTCCACTGCTTGTCTCCCAGCTTTCAGCTTCCAGCTCGCGCCGGCTCCCTGGTCCCTATTCTCTATTCCCTGTTTCTAAATCGAGACCATCTCGCCCGGCTTCAGCTTGTTCAAATGCGCTTCAAAGATCACCCGCGAGACATAGACCGCGGTGAACAGGTTGGCCAACAGACCGAAGGTCAGCGTGACCGCAAAGCCCTTCACCGGCCCGGTTCCGAACAGGAACAGAATCGCCGCCGAAACGATCGTCGTCACGTGCGTATCTACGATGGTCACCCAGGCATGGGCAAAGCCCTGGTCCACCGCTGCCGCCGCAGCCTTCCCGGCGCGGATCTCCTCGCGGATGCGCTCAAAGATCAGCACGTTCGAGTCAACGCCCATACCAATGGTGAGGATGACGCCGGCAATGCCCGGCAGGGTGAGCGTCGCGCTCGAGAATCCCATAAACCCGAGCAGAATCACCAGGTTTAGGAACAGAGCCAGGTCGGCATTCACGCCCGAGCTGCGGTAATAAATCAGCATGAAGATCCACACCAGAAGCACGCCCGCCACGGCCGCGGTCACCCCCGACCGGATCGAGTCCGCGCCCAGTGATGCACCGATGGTGCGCTGTTCCAGATACACCAGCGACGCCGGAAGCGCGCCCGTGCGGAGCAGTTTCGAGAGCTCCATCACCTCGTCCTGGCTGAAGCTGCCTTCGATTTCACCGGTGTCGTGGATGACGCCCTTGATCACAGCCACGCTGCGCACCCGCCCGCCCATCACCACGGCCATGCTCTTGCCCACGTTGGCGCTGGTGTAATCCCCAAAGCGGTCGCCCGCCTCGTTGGTCAACGTAAAGTTCACAATCCTCTGGCCGGTGTTGGAATTCACCCCCGGCTCGGCGGAACGGAAGTCGCTGCCCTCCACCACGGCCACCCGATTCAGCACGTAGACCCGCTCACTGTCAGAAGTGGCCTCGGCGGAGCCGTGCGCCAGCATCTCGTCGGGGGGCAGCGCACCACCCATGGCGGCCAGTGCCGACTGCTCGTCGGAATAGCCGTTGGGGTCGCCGTCCACGGCGTGAATCTCAAGCCGCGCCGTCGACTGGATGATGTTCTTCACGCGATCCAGATCGCTGATCCCCGGCAGTTCCACCAGAATCTGGTAGGCGCCCAGGTTGTATTCCTGGATTAGAGGCTCCGTCACGCCCAGCGCATTTACCCGGTCCTGAATGGTCTCGATGGCCTGCTGGACGGTCTTCTCGTCCAGGTCCTTCTCCACCAGCGGCTTCATGACCAGTGTGAAGGTGCCGCTGCCGTTGCTGTTGATGTCGTACTCGTTGGAGTATTTCTGGTCAAGCAGCGACCGGGCGGAACTGGAGTTAGCCGGCGACACGCCGTCCACCTCGATCAACTCCGGCTTGCCTGACTCATCGGGCTTGAGTGGATCGGGCTTGTAAACCTGCGAGAAGCCGACATTAGCCGTCTTCAGATCCTGCTGGATGCGGCCCACCGCATTGTCGGTCTCGGAGTTGACCGCTTCCTTGACTTCAACCTGGAGGACGAGGTGCGCGCCCCCCTGCAGGTCGAGGCCCAGGTGAATCCGCTTGGTGAGTGCCGCAGCCAGATCGTGGCCGCTGAATCCGGAGGGTATGCCAAAGATGCCGTAAAGGAAAACCACCAGCACGGCGACGATCAGCGCAACCTTGTTCTTGAGATTCTTCATGATAGTTTCAGTTCCCTCGTCCCTGGTCCCTCGCTTACGATCCCGAAGTCTCCTGCGTCGTCACGGAGGCGATGGCGGTCTTGGCCACTTCAAGCTTGAGGTTGTCGGGGGCGACGCGGATGATGATCGAATCGTCTTTGATGGAAAGGATAAGGCCGCGAATGCCGCCCGCCGTGGTCACGCGGTCGCCCGCCTTGATGCTCGAAAGCATCGACTGCCACTGCTTCTGCCGCTTCTGCTGCGGACGAATCATCAAAAAATAGAAGATGGGGATCAGCAGCAGCAGCGGCAGCATCGTCAGGCCAGGGCTGCCTGCGGGCGCATTCCCCGCCCAGATCGCAAACGTCGTTTCCACACTCATCCTTTACTTGCCCGGCAGCACTGGGCTGCGCTCGGGCTTCAGGCCTCCCGCCTTGGCGGGTGCCCATGAAATTAAATTTGTCTCCGGGAACGCGATAGCCGGCTCGATCTCCGGCTCAGGCGCTCGGAATGATTCCGTATCGCCGGCGAGGGCGCGGTTCTCACCCGCCCTCACTACTGCGGACATTCATTCCGCCTGCTTCCTTTTCGACAAGGTCCTGCTCGGACTCCGGCGTAAGAATTGCACAATCCCCCTGCCGGATTCCGAAGAGTTCCTATTGAGATAAGAAACGTGCTGCCGCTGGTGTGTCAAGGAGAGAGACAGGAACCAGGGGCCGGCGGAACTCACACCGGGAAGCAATTCAAGTGCGAAGCACCGGCATAGACCCGCTTCCGCCTTTACAGACCCCTTATAAGTTCGATACTCCCCGCTTATTCCTTTGCCGCTCAACTGAATGTACGGCGCACTCCATTCCTCCGGAACCTTTGCCGGATCAGCCGCGCCGTGCCAAAGGAGACAGGCCGATGATCAGTGACCGCGACTGGCTGCTCTTTATCCCCGCGGGGCTCGCCATTGCCTTCATGCTCTGGGTGCTTTGGAAAGTCTCACAGCAGTTGAAAGGCTGATTCACGGCTTCGCCGGCGGCTCGGTCGTCTCGTCGTCGCCCGAGTCCTCCACCAGCAGTGCCGAGCCAGGCGCAACGTCGAACGCCACCGCCGGCTTCCCGGCGGGATGAAACGTCACTCGCAGCGGATCGCGTTGCCATTCCGGCGCGGCGCACGGCGGATCGGCGTGATTCTCCGCATCGAATGCAGAAAGCTTTTTCGCCAGCACCGGCTTGCGGCCCTCTACCTGCGCCACCACCGCATACAGGCTCTTCCCGCTGGGCGTCAGCCCGCAATAGGCCGCATAATCGCGGAACCACACCACCTGGCTCACCCCCGGATCGTAGTCGGGCAATTTGAGCGCGGCAACCCGGCCCGTAACCCGATCCACCAGCAGCCACGGCCCCCGCTGCCACACCCATTGCCCCAGCTTGTCTCCGGGCAGCGTGTCGTTGATCCGCAGCACCCGGCGAACCACAAAACTGCGATCCGTCACGTCGTGCGCATCACCGGTGGTCCACTCCTTCAGGACTCCGTCCACAAGCAATGCGCGAATTTTGAGCGTGTCTTCGCCGGCAGCCGCCCCGGCCGGATCGCCCGCGCGCGAGTACGGCGCCTTTTTCACCGCCCCCAGCACGACGGTGTGGGATTTCCGTGCCGCGGCGAAACTGCCGGGCCCAGCCATCAGTGCGAAAACGGTGGCCAGCAAAAGCATGCGTCGCATCATTTCATTGCCCCCTGAATCGTCGGCCATTCTCGCATCCGCGGCAGCTGAGG
>Ga0187812_1000574_pt1 | contig 12907 bp, 14 predicted proteins | sample NC_S_2_FD_130582 | JGI IMG/M metagenome (GOLD analysis project Ga0187812, IMG submission 130582) | Wetland sediment microbial communities from Neuse River Estuary, North Carolina, USA - ASW-S_2 | ecosystem: Environmental > Aquatic > Freshwater > Wetlands > Sediment | place: USA: North Carolina... | reverse complement strand
GCGCCCTGGGCGACGACGTCGATGCCGCCGATGGAGTCGAGCAGGTACCTGAGCTCGTCGCGGGCCAGGCGTTCGTCGTCGATGATGAGGGCGGAGATGGGCATGCGCAAATCGTAAGTCGATGATAAATTGGCCGGAAGCCGGCGGAAGTTCGATTGTAGGAAGCTGAGGAGTCGGGGTCAATTCGTGGTAAACTCGTAGCAATCGTTCGAATTCGATTTTGAAGTTCTTGCCTGTTCCGGGTAACCGCCTGCTCGCATCACTTCCACATTGTGTTCAGCGGTAAATCAGCAGTATTGAGGAGTAACACCCATGGAAACAGGTACAGTGAAATGGTTCAACGATGCCAAGGGATTTGGATTCCTGAGCCGTGAGAACGGAGAGGACGTATTCGTCCATCACACGGCCATCAAGTCGAGCGGCTTCCGCACGCTGCAAGAGGGCCAGAAGGTCCAGTTCAACGTGACCAAGGGCCCCAAGGGCTGGCAGGCAGAAGACGTTCAGGTGTGCAGCTAAGATCCCGCATCTGACAGAAAAGCCTAAAGAGGGGACGGCATCATGGCCGTCCCTCTTTCTTTATGGGCGCGTTTTCAGGGATTCCGACGCGGCCAGCCAGCGGTGAACGGGGGCGGCGAGGTGGGCTATGCTGCCGGTTTGAGTAGCTTGGCGTCTTTTCTGGGCAATTCGGAGTGCAGCCTCTCGCGATCGGGCTTGTGGTTGCCCAGGTACTCCAGGGCGTCGTTGATGGTGTCTTCAAACCGCGAACCCGACTTGTGGGTAGCTCGCACGCCTTTTGAGACGAGCTGGCAAACTTCAAAGCGGCTGATGCCGTTTGCGAGTGCGCGGTGGATCTGATTAGAACGCATGATTGCTCCGATCGCCAGGTGCCGGACGGGGGGGGCAGGGGATTGCGGAGGATCCGCCGGCGTGTGACTGTTGCGTGTGCTACGGAGCTCGTCGGAAGCGGTGAGATGGCCAGGGCCGAGCAGGCTGGAATCGTCCAGATGGCGACTACTCTTCTATTCTACGCCTGCGAAGGCGAATTCACGTGCATGGCGGGGATATGGAGGGGTAGAGCTAATTCCGGGATGGGAAACTACGCGTTCTCCACGGGTTCGCGGGGAAAATCCGCCGGTAATTCGCCGCCGCAATGGAGTTTGAGTTCTTGTAGAAGTTTTGAGCGGCCGGAAAGAAAGGCGCTGTGAACGATCTTTTTTCCTGTTGAAGATTTGATCGTGACAGAGCGGCTCTTGCGGTCCGTTTGGATCTCCACGATCTCATTCCAACGGATTCGCTTGTTCTTCCGCAGCCAGTATTTCTCTTCCAGGCCCTCCGCGCCGATGATAAGAGTTCCAGGAAAGTCAGCAAGGATCGAGAAAATTACGATCAAAACGGCGGAAGAGGAGACGATCGATAATTTTCCTGCGCCCCGATGGGTAAAGGTGCGTGCCATAAACGGCAGGGCGGCCGCCATCATGACGTACATCGCAATTCCGGACAAATTCAGGCGCAGCTCGACTCGTCCGGGTCCGCATTCCTTTGCGGGACGTTCGCCGTTTATCCAGCCGAAGAACCAGGCTACGGCTACTACCGCCGCTATCCAAAACAACACCCGGTCCGCGTCCCAAAGCAGCTTTTCAAGCATGGGTCCATGCTACTGCGGAATGCGCGATGCGGGGCCTTTCTCGCAAGGGAACGCTTTTGTGGCAGCCTCTCGCCTGTTACCATAAAGGTCGCGCATGCCCCCAGGGCGGCAACCCGGATCATATTCACTGGAAAGAGGTTAATTGTGGCAGATACCAAGAAGATTACAGATACCGCCGAACGGAAGAAAGTGAAGCGCGCGGCGCGCAAGAAGGCTGCTCCCAAGGCCAAGCGGACGACTCCGCGCGGAGCCAACAAGAAGAAGGTGAAGAAGCTGGTGCGCGGGCAGTCGAAGCGGTAGAAGAGGCTTTCAGCTATCAGCTATCAGCTTTCAGCCCATCTGCTGAATCCGCGTTCCTCGACGGAGCAGGACGGAAGCTGAGAGCTGAAAGCTGAAGGCTGAGAGCTGTTTTAGCCTGTATCCTGTCGTTAAATCCCCGCGACGAGGAGAACTCCCGCTGCCTAATCAACTGCTGGCCCGCAAGTCGATCGACAAGCTGCTCCGCGACGCCGAGGAGCCCGAGCACTCGCTCAAGAAGAGCCTGGGGCCGTGGTCGCTGACGGCGCTGGGCATCGGCGCAGTCATCGGTTCGGGCATCTTCACGGTGATCGGCACGGCCATGGCCGGGCAGCGGTTCGACGTTCCCTCGATCGCCAACACGCCGCTCATTCACTACCTGATTCTGCATACGGCGATGGCGGGCCGGCCCGGCGCCGGTCCGGCGCTGGCACTCTCGCTGGTTTTTGTCGCCATCGTATGCGCCTTCACCGGACTTTGCTACGCCGAGCTCGCCTCGATGATTCCCATCGCCGGCTCGGCCTACACGTATACCTACGCGACGATGGGCGAGCTGGTGGCGTGGATCATTGGCTGGGACCTGATCCTGGAGTACGCCTTCAGCAACATGAGCGTGAGCGTGGGTTTTGCCGCGCACATCGTGGACCTGATGGACTGGTTCGGCATCCATCCGCCGCTGATGTGGATTTCGCCGGCCTACCTGCCCACCGGCCTGCAGGACTTTGCCGGCAACAATCTTTACAATCCCGGGTGGCACTTCGGCTTCAACGTGCCGGCGTTCCTCATCGTCATGATCCTGACGGTGGTGCTGGTGCGGGGCATTCGCGAGTCGGCGCGGACCAACAATATTCTCGTCCTGGTGAAGATGGCGGCGATCCTGGTGTTCATCTTCGCCGCGGCCAGCTTTATCAAGCCGCACTACTGGCATCCGTTCATGCCCAACGGCTGGACGGGCGTGCTGACCGGCGGCTCGATCATTTTCTTCACCTACATCGGATTCGATTCGGTCTCGACGGCGGCGGAGGAGTGCAAGCATCCACAGAGCGACGTGCCCTTCGGCATCCTGATGACGCTGGTGGCGTGCACGCTGCTGTATGGCGGCGTGGCCATCGTGCTGAGCGGGATTGTGCGCTGGCAGTCGGTGATGGGCGATGCCGCGCCGGTGGTCAATTCGCTCAAGCGGCTGTCGATGGCGTACGGCGGCGCCGAGCTGCACTGGGTGCGGCTGTTCGTACTGCTGGGCGCTCTGATGGGCATGATCTCGTCGATCCTGGTTTTTCAATTGGGGCAGGCGCGCATCTGGTTCGCCATGTCGAGGGACGGGCTGCTGCCGGCCATCTTCAGCAAGATTCATGCGCAGTTCCGCACGCCGGCGGTGTCGACGTGGGTGGCGGGGTTCGTGGTGGGCATTCCCGCCGGATTGCTCGATATCGGCACGGTGTCGAACCTGTCGAACATCGGCACGCTGTTTGCGTTCGTGCTGGTTTCGGCCGCGGTGATCATCCTGCGCTACCGCGAGCCGGAGCGGCATCGCGGCTTCCGCGCGCCGCTGGGGCCGGTGTTTCCCGTGCTCAGCATCGTCTTCTGCGTACTGCTGATGATGGGCCTCGAAGTAATGACCTGGATGGCGTTTTTTGCGTGGCTGATCGTCGGCCTGGTGATCTACTTCCTCTATAGCCGGCACCGCTCGGAGTTTGCCAAGCCGAGGCGTATGCCGGTGCTCAAGGGACAGGGTTGAATATCTGGCAGAAGGCGCTGATCTCGACCTCGATCACGTTCGTCATCGGCGGTGTGTATTTATTTTCGGTGTACGAACACCGCAAGAATCCGGGAGTGTTCACGCAGCAATCGGAAAACGCGGGCCTGAGCCAGGACGACCTGGCGGTGGTGCGGATGAAGTTTCCGCAGCACTACGAGGATGTGTTGAGCCTGGCGGGCACCAGCGTGTGGATGAAGAACGGCTACACCATGCCGTACTATCCCTTTGCCGGCGGGCGCTTGGAATTTCATCGGGTGGGGCTGATCCCTCCGGACCAGCGGCTGGATATTAAGAAAATCGTGAAGGCCGTGCCGCCGCCGCATGAGGACGACAACATCAGCCACGGCAGCCGGCAGGTTTTCGCCGTCTTCACGCTGCCCGGCGACGTGAAGCTTTACGCCACGCCCATCGGGGTGATGGACGCGAGCGACGAAGCGTACTTCTGCGACATGCTTTTCTATTACGACGATCCGCACACCATCTACGACAACTGGCCGAAGGATGTGTGGGCGGCCATCGACGCGCACCAGGCGAAGCCGGGCATGAACGAGCTGCAAGTGCGGACAGCGCTGGGGCAGAAGACCACAAACGACGGCGGCAGCCTGGGCAACCGCACGGTGACGTACAACGCGAACGGCAGGAAGTGGACGGTGAAGTTTGAAGACGATCGGGCAACGGTGGTGAAGAGCGAGTGAAGAAAAGCAACCGCGGATCCTTCCTCTTCGCTGCGCTCAGCGTCAGGATGACAAGTTCACGCCGCCTCAATCCTCAAGCGCACGTCTTTGCCGGGCAGCATTGCTACGATCAGCGGCGCGGCCTCGAATCCCGGAACCAGGTTGAAGGTGCGCTCCCTGGGCACAGCTTGAAAGCGCTGGCCGGGGTTGAGGCTCACAATCAACGTGCCTTTGGGCCGGGCGATGCGGACGGTGTACGGATCGGGCTGGTCGACGCCATCGGTCTGCAGAGCAATGATGGGGACGATGAAGCGGAGAGAGGCGGAAGCTGGCAGTTGGCCCTCGACGCTGGCGCGCAGCTCGATGGCGGATTCGCCGATCGACCAGACGACATGATAGAGCAGGCCGCTGCCGGCCATTGCCTTGTGCATGTTGTTCATCAAGCGGCCGCGCGCCTCGAAGACCACGCCTGCGGCGGAGCGCGTTGCCGTGAGCACCGCCTTGTAGTCGTTGAGGCTGGTGTAGACCTCGCCGGCCTCGCACTCGATGCGCGGGGTGAGCGGCATATGCGGCAGAGGCAGCTCCTGCTGCTGGTTTGAGATTTCGATCATCTCGTAATGCGTCATGCTGGCGGTGAGCACCGGGCCGATGGCGATGTGATAGAGCGCGGAGAGTGCGCCGCCGGAGACGTGGCCGCCGCCCAGCCCCCCGCTGCCGGCCTGCACGTGCTCCTTGTACTCCCAGTCGTACTCGGTGACGGTGGCGCGCCACGGGCCAACGGCGGCCAGGTGCGTGCCGATGACCGGAAAACTCTTCAAGCCATACGGCTCGTCGCGCGGAGTCGCCGGCCGCGCCGCTTCAGCCGGAAAGCTGCCGCGGTCGAGCACCGTGGCCACCGCCTTGGCATGCGTAAAGGTGTGGTGGATGCAGGGCAGGTCGCCGTGGGCGTGGTAGTCCGGCCCGCCGTAGAGCAGCCCGTCCGCGGTGCAGGCCGCCATCAGCTCCGCGTTGCGCCGCGCCACTTCGCGGAAGCGTGGATCGTGGGCGGCCATAAGCACAAAGCCGGGATGGCAGCCGTCGCTGGTGCGGCTGCCCCACCAGCTCCACTTGTAGTTGCGCGTGCCCCAACTGTTGTCCCACGCGCCGTCGGGGAGCTGAAACTCCATGTGCGTTTTGAGCGCGGCGACGACCTGCTGCTCCACCGGTTTGTCCTCGGCGAGCAGGCTGTAGAGGGCCAATGCGGGCAGCGATTCCTCCACGTTGTAGCCGAGGTCGACGGGCCGGCAGTCCTTGGGCGAAACGCTCAAGAGCGGGTGGCCTTCGCCGAACAGGAATCCGTCTTTGGTGAACTGTTCGAGGACCCGCTGGGCGAGCGTGCGGCCGCGGTCGACGTAACGCGGCTCTTCAAGCACCTGGCCGCACAGCACGAAGGCCAGCGTGGCTGTTACGGGATAATTCACGTTGCCGGTTTCGATGGTGATGAAGCCGTCGAGGAATTTGGCAGCGGCGGCGAGGCGCGCGGTCCAGGCAGCACGCGTGTGCGCGTCCAGCACCTCGCCGTGGTGCGCGAGCGCCTCGGCCAGCGCGATCGAATGAAAAACCGTGATGCCCTGCCACTGGCTGAGGGTCACGTCGTTGATCCAGCTTCCGTCGGGCCAGCTCACCTGCGCCTGCGACCACTGGTGCACCAGCCTGGCCGCGCGCACGTATTTATCGTCGCCGGTGGAGTGTGCCATTTTGAGCAGCGGGTAAACGGCGTCTCCGCAGCGGCCGTGGATGAGCGCGCAAGCCGGGCAGAGCAGGCCGCCGTAAAACGCCGGATCGCGCATTTCGGTAATCTGGCGCGCGATGAGCCCGTCGCACCAGGTTTTGAGCAGCGTGGAGTAGAGCTCGCGCTCGCTCGTGGCCGGCGGAGTTGCGGGCGCATCCTGAGCGCGCGCTGGCGCTGGTAACAGCGCCATGCCTTGCAATCCGGCCACGCCGGCGGCGGAAAGGCGAAGCATATCTCGGCGGGTGAGCTTGCCTTGAAGGTCTGCGGGTTTCATCGAGGCTCCAGAGCTAGAATCGCGTGCAGAAACATTCTCTACTATGGAGCGGCTCTTTGAGATCTGGAAGCGATCATTGAAACAGCATTCTGCCTTGCGTTACCAGATCAATGGGCGATTCTCGTTAGTTCCCCCGAAGAGCTCGAACCCACGTGCGGCCGGATGCTCAATCCGCCAGTCGCAGCGTGTCAATCAGAGCGACCAAAGCGGCAGGTTGATTGCGGCGACTGGGATAGTAGAGAAAATATCCGGGGAATGAGGGGCACCAGTCCCTCAGCACCTGCACAAGGCGTCCCTTCGCAATCAGATCCTTGAGAGTTTCTTCCATCGCAGTTCCGATTCCTACTCCATCTAAAACCGCCTGGATAACGAGGTATGGATCGTCGAAGGATACAGGCCCCTGGGGGCTGACCGTGAGCGACTTGCGGCCTTTCTCAAACTCCCAGCGGTAAAGACCGTTGCTGAAGCGAAAGCCGACGCAGGAGTGGTCTTTGAGGTCCCGCGGGTGGCGGGGAATGGGGTGCGACTGAAAGTACGCGGGAGCCCCAACCACAGCGAGACGCATCTCTTTGGTCACGCGGACAGCGATCATATCGCGCTGGATGAACTCGCCAAGTTGCACGCCTGCGTCATACTCTCCGGCCACCAGATCCACGGGATCGTTGGATGAGGTGACTTCGAGGACAATTTCAGGATAGGCGCGACTAAACCGGGCCAGCTTTGGCAGCAGCACCATCTGCGTGGCGGTTCGCGGAATGATGAGCCGAATGCGGCCGGCCGGATTCTCCCGTTGATTCCGGGCGTCGGCGATGGCTCGCTCAATTCGTTCAAGAGCCGGCGCCAGTTCGTGAAGCAGAGCAGCGCCGGCGGCCGTCGGAGAGACGCTTCGCGTGGTGCGCGCAAGAAGCTGCAACCCTAAACGTCTTTCGAGGCCGCGCATGGAGTGGCTCAAAGCCGACTGCGAAACACCCATACGCGCGGCGGCGCGCGTAAAGCTGCGCTCTCCCGCCACGATTGCGAAGGCAGCCAGTTCGTGCAGATCGTTTTTCATGATTCATGAATTTCATTCATCACTCTTTGAATAGTAAACCATCTAGTCTCATAAACAACTTGGCCCTAGACTTGTATTTATCGAACCCGGCCAGACCGGCCCAGGAGAAATCATGCAGAAGCGCACATTAGGAGCAAGCGGTCTCGAAGTCTCAGCCCTCGGCCTCGGTTGCATGGGCTTGAGCTTCGGCTTTGGCCCCGCCACGGAAAAGCCGGAAGCCATCACGCTCATTCGCGCCGCCGTCGAGCGCGGCGTCACCTTCTTCGATACCGCCGAAGTCTATGGCCCTTATCTCAACGAGGAAGTCGTCGGCGAAGCCCTTGCGCCCTTCCGCAAGAGCGTTGTGATCGCGACCAAATTCGGCTTTGAAGCCAATCCCCAGGAGGGCGGTAAATGGTCAGCGCTCAACAGCCGTCCCGATCACATCAAGCAGGTCGTCGATGCTTCCCTCAAGCGTCTCCAAACCGACACCATCGATCTCCTCTACCAGCATCGTGTGGACCCCAACACACCGATTGAAGAGACCGCCGGCGCGGTCAAGGACCTGATTCAGGCGGGCAAGGTGAAGCACTTCGGCCTCTCCGAAGCAGGCGCAAAGACCATCCGCCGCGCCCACGCCGTTCAGCCCGTCACCGCATTGCAGAGCGAGTATTCGCTTTTTTGGCGCGAGCCGGAAGAGTCCGTCATGCCTACGCTCGAAGAGCTGGGCATCGGCTTTGTCCCGTTCAGCCCGCTCGGCAAAGGTTTCCTCACCGGGAAGATCGACGCATCCACGAAATTCGGCAGCACCGACTTCCGTGCCATCGTTCCGCGTTTCAGTGAAGAGAATCGCAAAGCCAATCAAGCGATCGTCGAGGTGGTGACAAAGTTTGCCGAGCAGAAGAAAGCCACGCCGGCGCAAATCGCTCTCGCATGGCTGCTGGCAAAGAAGCCGTGGATTGTGCCCATCCCGGGGACAACCAAGATCGCGCGGCTCGAAGAGAACCTCGGCGGCGCATCCGTTGAGCTCTCTGCGGAAGATGTGCGCGCGCTTGAAGAAGCCTCGTCGGCAATCAAGGTCAAAGGCGATCGTTACCCCGCAACACACCAGAGGCTGATCGATCGCTAACCCCGATCCATTGCGCTCCACCCAAATGCGGAGACAAGGATGAACATTACCTTTGAAGACAAAGTGGCTCTGGTGACAGGTGCGGCCTCCGGCCTCGGTCTTGCAACGGCAAAGGCATTCGCCGAGGCGGGGGCATCTGTGGTTTTGGCCGACTGGAACGAGAAAGAGGTGCGGGCCGCGGCGCAAAACCTCGCCGGCAAAGGTCATAAAACGCTGGCCGTCACCTGCGACGTGTCGGATGACACCCAGGTGGAAGCCATGGTGAGGCAGACCGTTGCCGCGTTCGGCCGCCTGGACGCGGCCTACAACAATGCCGGCATCCAGAACGTTCTAGCCGAAACGGCGGACTCTCCCCGCGATGACTACGACCGCGTGATGGCCATCAACCTGCGCGGCGTGTGGAGCTGCATGAAGTTTGAATTGCAGCAGATGCGCAAGCAAGGCAGCGGGACCATCGTGAACTGTTCCTCGCTCGGAGGCCTTATCGGCGGAAACCAGCGCGGAACCTACCACGCCGCCAAGCACGGCGTTATCGGCTTCACCAAGAGCGCGGCGCTTGAGTATGCCACGCGCGGCATCCGCGTAAATGCCGTGTGCCCTGGCATGATCCAGACACCCATGTCCGACAAGATGATCGCCGAAGGCCAGGGACCGGAGCTGGACAGGATGCTCAACACCTTCGTCCCCATGAAGCGGCTGGGACGGCCGGAAGAGATTGCGGATGCCGTCCTGTGGCTCTCGAGCGATGCCGCCAGCTATGTGACGGGCCAGTCCATCTCGGTCGATGGCGGCTTCGTGATGCGCTAGAAGATGTCAACAGGTTGGTAGTGAAGCCGGTCGGGCACACGAATGGCCTTTCAGGCCCGGCAGCCTCAAATCAACGGCATCCCGCCCGCTAAACTCAATCCATGAGCGATATCGCAGACTTCATCCGCCGGCTCCCCAAGGCTGAGCTGCATCTGCATCTCGAGGGCACCATCCTGCCGGCCACGCTGGCGGAGCTGAGCGCGCGCCATGACGCCGCTCCGCTCTCCCTCGCCCAGGCCGAAGCGCTCTACCAGTTCACCGACTTTACCGGCTTTATCGAGGCGTTTCGGGCGGTGACGAAGCAACTGATCGGGCCGGAGGACTACGAGCTGGCCGCGTGGCGCATGATGCAGCGGCTGGCCGAGCAGGGCGTGGTCCACGCCGAGGTCTACATCTCAGTGGGCGTCATTTACATGTGGCGCAATCACGATGCCGCCTGTTTTGAGCCCATCTTCGCAGGACTGGAGCGGGCGCGGGAGCGGGCGGAGCGGGAGCTGGGGCTCTCGCTCTACTGGATCTTCGACGCGGTGCGGCACTTCACCCTGCCGGAAGCCGAGCGGGTCTTCCGCAAAGCGGCGGAGCTGCGGGCCTGTTATCCCTCGATCGTCGGGATCGGGCTGGGCGGGGACGAGCGGCTGGCCGGATCGGCTCCTTTTCGCGAGATTTACGAGGAGGCGCGCGCGGCCGGGCTGCGGCTGACCAACCACGCAGGCGAAACCACCGGGCCGGAGGCCATCTGGGCGGCGCTGGCCATTGGGTCGGAGCGGATCGGGCATGCGCTTTCGGTTTTGGACGACGATTCTCTCGTCCAAAACCTGAAAGTGCGGAGCACACCGCTGGAGATGAACCCGACGTCGAACGTCCGCACCGGGGTCTGCCCGTCGTTTGCCGCGCACCCCCTGCGGCGCTGCTTCGACCTGGGGCTGCTGGTGACGGTGAACTCGGACGATCCGGCGTTTTTCGGGTCGGACGTGGCCAACGAGTACCTGCTGGCGCACACCGAGCAGGGGTTCACGCGGGAGGAGCTGCGGAGGCTGGCGGCGAATTCGTTTCGCGCCAGTTTTCTTCCCGAATCGGAAAAACATCGCTGGCTTGCCCGTATCGAAACTACTCAGTAAACATGGCCGCGTTTTCCGCACCCGCGGCCACAGGCATTCGTGCTCCTTGTGCGCTATCATGTTGGCATCAGGAGGAAGTACGCGCATGTCCACCGGTTCCGAACCACTCACGCCCTCGGAGGAGTCGATCGCACTGGAAATGGCTGTCGAGAGACGGGGGCCGAAAGCCCTGCTGATGATTGGCTGGTTTGGGGTGGGGATGGCGGTGGCGACGATCGGCATCCTGCTGGGGGCCGAGTTGCGCAGCCGGTACAAGTTCAATCACCGCACGCCGTACGACTTCTACGCCAACGCGGGCGAGCAGCAGGCCAGCGAGTTTGGCGTGGGCGTGTAGGCCGGGCGCTTCCGCCAACCATCCAAATCCTCTTCGGCAGTGTGGGCTGGGTTCTCCCGTCCCGCCGGGCCTTTCTATCTCTTAAATAATTGCGCTTCCAGAGTTTCGCGGCGCGGCTTGTGCGGGCGCGAAGGCCCAGCTGTGGCTGAGGCAGAAGTTGACGATGGAGCAGGCGAGGATGGCCACGGCGTTGGCGGCGACGACCGGCACGTGCGCCTCTCCTGTGAGGAGCCGCACCAGCGCCAGATTGCCGGCGAAAGAGACGAGGCCGTTGGCGAGATGGAAGCGGATGAGCTGGGTGAGGACGGCCGAGCAGCCGCGGCGGTCGGGCCAGGTGTAGTGCAGGTGCCAGACGAAGTTGTGGAGCAAGGTGAGCTCGAGGGCTGCCGCCGTCGAGCAGAGGTAGTGCGCGGGCGCGAGGCGGTTGAAGACGGCGAGCGCGCCAAGCTGTACGGCCGCGCCAATGACGCCGACGAGATTGAATTTACCCCAGCGGACAAGCACATTCATGGCAGCGGCTCCTCGCGGTAGAGCTGCGCGGTGTGGCGGGCGGTGATGGCGATGGCCATCGCGAGCATGGCGGCCGCGGCGATGACGCCGCCGATATCGAAGAGCAGGAATCGGTGGCCGATGAGTGTTGAGTACGGATTGCGCAGCGCGGCGAGGCTGCCGATGGCGAGCAGGATGCGGATTTCCGTGGGGCCGAAGAGGCCCTGCGAGAGCTGAAAGCGCGACAGGGTGTAGGTGGCGAGGTAGCTTTCCGCCGAGAGGATGAGGAAGGCTACGAGCATGGCGATGGCGGTGGCCCAGTGCAGCAGGCCGGAGGCGCCGAGGCCGCACATCAGCGCCACGGCGCCAAAGACGTCGACCATGTGGTCGACGTAGAAGCCGTAGCGGGGGCGCTCGCGATGGCGGACGCGGGCCAGGGTGCCGTCGAGGCTGTCGCCCAGCCAGTTGAGGGCGAGGCAGGCGATGGCGGCGAGCAGCCAGCGGCGGTCATAGTGGACGAGCGCGTAGCACAGGCCGGCGGCGATCTGCGCGGCGAGGCCGAGCGCGGTGAGCTGATCGGAGGTGAGCCAGCGCGGCGCGCGCTCCGCCATCCATAGCAGGGCGCGTTTCTCGGCAGCCGCTGTCAACGAGGCGTTCACCCGGCGCGCCGATTGAAATTTTTGGACTGTAACTGTCGCACTCATTTTCTTTTCCTCCTATCGGGTCCCGGAAGCGGTAGCGTATTTCCTATCTTGTGCGGGTCAGGAGACCGGCGGTACAAGCCGTCCTTCCCGCAGCGCCTGCGCTGTTGCGCGCAACGTGAACTCCAGTGACTCGCGCGGGACGCTTTCGACAAACGGCCCGATGGCCCAGCCCAGTCCGGTGGGGAGGTCGCGGGTGAGCGAGATGGATTCGATCTGCATATAGAGGCCGCCATCGCGCTGCTCGCAGGTCCAATACGTGTTAAGACGCCAGAGGAAGCCGTGGTCTTCGGCCGGGCTGAGCGCGCGCTCCTGCGCCGTGCCGGCATCATCGATCTCCGCGATCTTTGTGCTGCGCGAGAGGCTGAAGCCGCGCAGCGTGTCGACGCGGGTAAATGCGACGTCATAGGTGGTATCCATGACGACGGTGATGACGTGCTTCTGGCGGACGCGGAGCATCACCTGGTAGCGGTCGCCGTCCTGGGCGAGCACGCGGGCCGAGACGACCTGCGGAGCGTAGATCCGAGGGTAGGAGTTGAAGCCGCGCATCAGGCGGTCGAAGTCCGCGGCGGTGGCGCCGGGGACGAAGGCCGTGCCGCGCCAGTGGTGGAGCATGGCGCCGGGGAGGCTGATGCTGGCGGGCGTTAGCTTTTCCACGATGAGCTCGCCGTTGCGGAGGCGCACAAGCGTTTGCGGATCGGCCTGGCCGGCGAGAAAGGCGGATTGCGATTGGTGCCGGCGGGCCAGGCGTGCTTCGACGGTGGCGACGTAAGCATTGAAGCCAGCCTGGGCGGCGGGGCTGGGCTCTTCGGCGCGGGAGGGTGGCGAAAAGCATCCGGCCGCTGCGGCAATTCCAAGCAGGAGCGGGAGAATCGTTGG
>Ga0187812_1000573_pt1 | contig 12927 bp, 12 predicted proteins | sample NC_S_2_FD_130582 | JGI IMG/M metagenome (GOLD analysis project Ga0187812, IMG submission 130582) | Wetland sediment microbial communities from Neuse River Estuary, North Carolina, USA - ASW-S_2 | ecosystem: Environmental > Aquatic > Freshwater > Wetlands > Sediment | place: USA: North Carolina... | reverse complement strand
TCGGTCTCGCCGAGCTCGACCGTGACCGCCTCGACCGGGAGGTGCAGCTCGTGCGCGACGATGCGGCGGAATCCGGTGCGGATGCCCTGCCCGTACTCCACCTTGCCGGAGCGGGCGATGACCTTGCCGTCCGGCGTGACGACGATGCGGCTCTCGAGCTTCTCCGGCGGCCGCTGGCCCCAGCCGCCCGGTGCGCCGCGGCTCACTTCGACGCCTCCTCGACGGCGCGCACGACGCGGCCGTAGACGCCGCAGCGGCAGAGGTGTCCCGAGAGCGCCTCGCGGATCTCGTCCTCGCCTGGGTGTGGGTTCTCCTCGAGGAGCGCGACGGCGTGGATCAGAAGGCCGCTCGTGCACGCGCCGCACTGCATGGCGTCCTCCTTGAGGAACGCTTCCTGCACGGGATGGAGCTTGCCGCCGGTGGAGAGCCCCTCGACCGTGACGATGCGGTGCCCGACCGCCTCGTCGACGGGCATGGTGCACGACGCGACCGCCTGGCCGTCGAGCAGCACGTAGCACGCGCCGCAGCCGCCGTGGCCGCAGCCGAGCCGCGTCGCCGTGAGGCCGAGGTCGTCGCGCAGGACGGATGTCAGCGAGGTGCCGGCCGGCACGTCGACCGCATGGGACTCTCCGTTCACCGAGAGCTCGTAGCGCATCTTTGTCCCTTCCTTCCCGAGATCCTAGGGCTCCGAGGCGAGGCGCTCCTCGCGCCGCGGCAGGCCGCGCAGCGCCGAAAGGACGGCCGCGACGACGAGGGCGGCGACCGATGCGAGGAGCGAAGCGTGGATGCCGCGCAGGAACGCGGCGCCCGCCGGGCCCGAGACGACTGCGTTGCCGACGAAGATGGCGAAGGCGAGACCGCGCGAGAGCGCGTGCGCGGCCACCAGGAGGGCCGTCGAGAAGGAGAACACCATACCGACATTCGCGAACGTGCGCAGCATTCCCGACGCCACGCCGAAGACCTGCTTCGGCGCCGCCTTCATCACGGCCGCGTTGTTCGCCGGGAAGAAGCCGCCGCTGCCGAGACCGTTGACGACGCTGATGGCGCTCACCGCCCAGAGCGGTGTCGAGAGGCCGAGCCCCAGGTAGAGCAGCATCGCGACGACCTGGATCGCGAGGCCGACCGTCGCCGGGATGACGGGGCCGAGGCGGTCCGCGAGGCGCCCGGCGAAGGGCCCCGTGACGCTGCCGACGAGGTAGCCCGGCACCAGCAGGAGTGCGCCGTCGAGCGGCGAGAGGCCCCGCACCCCCTGCAGGTACATCGTGATGAGGAAGAGGACCGCGAAGTTCGCGAGGCCCTGGAAGAAGCTCGCGAGGAACGACGGCGTCAGGGTGGGCACGTGGAAGAGGCGCATCGGCACCATCGGGTCCTTGGCGCGGCTCTCGATCCAGCCGAAGAGCAGGAGGAGCAGGACACCGGCGCCGAGCCAGGCGGCGATGGCGCCGTCGAAGGACTTCGTCGTCAGCTGGACCATGGCCCAGAGCAGCGAGAAGAGCGCGACGCCCAGGGTGGCCATGCCGGGCAGGTCGAGGTCGCGATGCTTGTAGCCGTGGTCCGAGGGCAGCGCGCGCAGGGCGAGCGCGAGGGCGATGGCGCCGATCGGCACGTTGATCCAGAAGATCCACCGCCACGAGAGGTACGTGACGAGGACGCCGCCGGCGAGGATGCCCAGGACGGCGCCGACGTTCCAGCCGATCGACGTGTAGCCGTAGGCCCTGCCGCGCTGGTGCGGCGGGAAGATGTCGGCGATGATCGCGCCGGAGTTCGCCGAGATGAGCGCTCCGCCGACGCCCTGCAGCAGGCGGAAGATGACGATGGACGACTCGTTCCAGGAGAGCGCGCAGAGCGCGGAGCCGACGACGAAGATGAGAAAGCCGGCCTCGTACATGCGCACGCGGCCGAACATGTCGCCGAGCCGGCCCACCTGCGTCGCGAGCAGCGTGATCACCAGGAGGTACCCGAGCACCACCCAGACGACCGAGGCGAAACCGACGTGCAGGTCCTGGCGCATCACGGGCAGCGCCAGGATGACGATCGTGGTGTCGACGGCGGCGATCAGCACGCCGATCATGATGACGAGGAGAGCGACTCCGGTGCGGGGGGTCTCGGCGGGAACGGGCACGGCACATCCTCCTGCTCTGCGCGGGTGCGGGGTCAGGGACGCTCGCGTCTAGCGCGGCGTGTCGGGTTCGAGGAGCAGGGCCGCGTCCTCGTGCCAGCGCAGTTCGGCCTCGAGCAGGGCCTCCTGGCGGGCGAACACGGCCAGAGCCCACGGGCTGAGGCCTTCCTCCAGGCGGCCGCGCTCCGAGCGCAGCTGTTCGAGCTCGGCCCGGATGCGCTGCTCGCGCAGGCGCAGGAGCTCCGCCGTCTCGCGCGGGTCGGGGCGCCCGCCGAAGAGCAGGCCGACGCCGACGGGGTCCGGCTGGCTGCGCACGTCGCGCAGCGCCGACTCCCGCAGGATCGCGAGCTCGCGCTCGCCTTCCGGTGTGATGCGGTACACGGTGCGCTGCGGACGCTTGCCGTCCTTCTCCCAGCGTTCCACCGCGACGAGGCCGTCCTGCTCCAGGCGGTGGAGCTCGCGGTGCAGGGCGCCGACGCTGACGCCGCCCCAGCGCTCCACCGACACCTTCTCTGCACGCCGGCGGATGGCGTGCCCGTGCAGGGGCCCCTCTTTGGACAGGATGCCGAGGGCGACCAGGCGACTGAGGTTCATGAAGACAGTATACGTGAGACTAGTCTCCTGTTGTCAATGTGGCGCGCAGGACCGCCGGGGCCCCTTGCCGACGGCGGGACGCCGCCCGGGCTGCGTCGGGCGGCGTCCCGATGGCGGAGCGGTCAGCGTCAGAGGGTGCGGCCGAACGCCTCGAGGGACGTGATGACCTCCTGCACCGCGTCCTTCAGGGCTTCGATGTGCGGGCGCGCGGCCTGCGCCCCGCCGCGCTCGTAGGCCTCGATCGCCTGGCGGGCGATGCGGTGGGCGTCGCGGTGGGGACGGTCGATGGCCTGGAAGGCCGGGCTCGCGGCGTGCCTGCGCCCTGCGTCGCTGCTCATCCAGTGGCCGAGGCGGCAGGTGTCCGGGCTGCCGGCGTCCGCCGGCGTGAGGTGGAGCTTGCCCTGCATCATCGCCTGGATGCGGTGCTGCCAGAGCAGGTGGTCCGTGATGCGCAGGGAGACGACGTCCTGGTCGGGCCGCGGCGTGGGGTAGGCCGCGAGGTGGGAGAGCAGCTCGCTCACGTGCCCGCTGACGTCGAACACGGCGTCCGATGCCGTGTGCATCGCTCCCGTGACCGCGTCGACGCCGGACTGCACCGCGCCGAGGCGCTGGGCGATGTCGGACACGGCCGTGGCCTGCTGGTGCGCCACCTGGGCGATCTCCGACACCTGATCGCGGTTCTTCGAGGAGGATGCCGCGATGCCGTTGAACACCTCGTCCGCCTTCGTGACCAGCTCGGCCGCCCGATGGGCCGCGGATGCCGACACCTCGGCCTGCTTGGCCGTCTGGTCGATGCTGGCCGCCTGGCGCGCGATCGTGTCGGTGATCTCCTTCGCGGCGCTCTTGGTGCGGTCCGCGAGGCGCCGCACCTCGTCCGCCACGACGGCGAAGCCGCGTCCCTGCTCGCCGGCCCGGGCCGCCTCGATGGCGGCGTTCAGGGCGAGGAGGTTCGTCTGCCCGGCCACGTCGTTGATCAGCGACACGATCTCCGCGATGCGGGCGAAGCCCTTCTTGAGCGCGTCGCCGGCCTCGGCGGTCTCGCGGCTGCCCGCGACCAGGGACTCCATCTCCTGCCCGACCTCGCGCATCAGGTTCGTGCCATCGACGCTCTGGCGCGCCACCTCGCCCGTGAACTGCGCCACCTGGGCGCTGGAGGCGGCCATCTGCTCGGCGCTGGCGCTGAGTTCCTCGGTGGTGGCGGCCGTCTGCGAGGCGGCGAGCTCGATGCCCTCCATCTCGCTCACGATCTGCTCGTGGTCCCGGTAGATCTTCGTCAGGCTCTGGGTCATCTGGCTCGCGGTGCGCTCGCTCTCCAGAAGGAGGCTGCAGCTGCGCTGGGCGGCGGCGGCCGCCGCCTTGAGGTCTTCTGAGTCGGTCGCGATGCCTGCGGAGAGGCCGGAGAAATTGCCGCTCGCCATCGACTCGAGGAGTTCGCGCAGAGCAGTTTCGGTGACTGAAGCGTCCAATCCACGTGCCTCCCTGGTCCAACTGCTGTGACTAATTATATTAGACACGCCTAACTTGACCATGGTCTACGGCCGTTCTGCATGGTCCGACTGGCGAGAGGGGCCCGCGGGCAGGCGAAGGGCCCCCGCCCGTCGGGCGAGGGCCCCGGCCCGTCCCTCTCAGGCCCGGCCGTAGACGTCCTGCACGCGCACGACGTCGTCGAGCTCCGGGCTCGAGACCTCGAGCACCGAGAGGTCCAGCTGCGCCGTGAGCCGGTGCAGGGTGTTCGGCAGGATGGTCAGCGTGCTGCCGGGGCTGATCGCGCGCGGCTTGCCGTCCACCTCGATCGTGCCAGCGCCCGCGAGCACCCACATCGACTCCATCTTGCGCTCGTGGTACTGCAGGCTCAGGCTGTGCCCCGCCCGCACGAAGAGGAGCTTGCCGGCGTAGCGGTCCGTCTCCGCCCACACGTACTCCGCGCCCCACGGCTTCTCGACGACGCGGGCGTCCTGGGGGATGAAGGGCGCGCCGTCCACCTTCGGCGGACGCACGGTGGCCGAGGCCGCCAGCGTTGCGACGAGGCTGCCGGCCGGAGTGGAGCAGACGATCATGTCCTCGGCGCCCAGCACCTGCAGGGGCGGCGCCCCGGGTTCCCGCCACTCGAAGCCGGCGCCGTCCGCGGTCTCGTCGCTGCGGGTGCTCTGGTGGTAGCGGACGAACTCGGGCCAGTTGCCGAGGTCGCTCCAGCCGGCGTCGCACGGGACGACGCGCAGGTCTGTCGCGCGCTCCAGCACGGCGCGGTCGAAGGGCTGGCGCATGGCGTTCTCGTAGGTCTTGGCGACGGCCTGCTGGTCGCCCGTGCGCAGAGCCTTCGCGGCGTCCCGCGCGGCGTCGTGCAGCGCGGGGGCCACGATCTCCGCCGTCGCCAGCAGCGAGCGGACGTCGCCGACGAACACGCCCATGTTCCAGAGCGCGCCGACCCCGACCAGTTCCTCGGCCAGGGACGCGTTCGGCTTCTCCACGAAGCGGTCGACGGGACGCGCGCCGGGCTCGTCCGTCTCCGGCACGATGTAGCCGAACTCCGAACGGGGACCGGTCGGCACGGCGCCGAGGAGGCAGATGCCGTCGCCGTCCGCGGCGAGGGCCACGGCCTTGGCGGCTGCGGCCGCGAAGGCGGCCTCGTCCCGCATGACGTGATCGGCGGGCAGGATGGCGAGGACGGCGTCGGGGAAGTCGAGGGCGATGGCGTGCGCCGCGGTGAGAGCCGCCATGCCGGTGTCCCGGCGCATCGGCTCCCCGAGGAAGCGCGCGGGCGGCAGTTCGGGCAGCGCGGCGAGCATGGCCTGCCGATCCGCCTCGAGCGCGATCAGGTAGGCGTGGTCCGGCTGGTCCGCGATGCGCAGCGCGCGCTGGTAGGCGCGGCCGAGGAGGGTTTCGCCTTCGATGGCGACCAGGGGCTTCGGGTGGCCGGGGCGGGACAGCGGCCAAAGCCGCTCGCCGGGGCCGCCCGCCATGATGACGGCGACGACGGGCCTTTGCGCATGCAAGAAGCAGATCGCCTCGCTTGTCGATCCAGAAATCGTCAGAACCTGCTGGGATCCGCCTGCATTGTAGCCGGTCCTAAGTCCCCGGTCGATAGCCGCAAGATGAATCTTTGCTCACGGGCCCATGGAAGGTCGCGGGGCGATGAGGCGGCTCCAGGGCGCCTTGACCCGCCGTCCCGCCCGCGGTTATGCTCGGGACGATCCGGCATCGAGGGAGGGATGCGCCATGGTGAAGAGGCAAGCGGCGCGCAGTGCGCAAAGCGCGTCGGCCGTGGCGCTGCCGTCCGGCTGAGATGGGCCGGGGGCTTCGCCGCAGGCTGGCGCCTGCGGTTTTTTCGTGTCCGCGCGAAGGCGCGGTACGGGCCCCCACCATCCGAACGGAAGGAAGATCCACCATCGAGGATGCCTTGGATGCGTTCCTGGTACGCGGATTGATCACGGAGGTCATCGGCCGGCTGAAGTCCGGCAAGGAAGCGGACGTCTTCCTCTGCCGGGCGCATCCCGATCACGGCGGCGCTCTCCTGGCGGCCAAGGTCTACCGCCCGCGCGGGGAGCGCGCGTTCCGCGCCGAGGAGACCTACCTCGAGGGCCGCGCGAGCCTGCACCGCGGCCGTGCGCGCTTCGGCAGCGTGTCCCGCGCCGTCGCGCGGCGTTCCGCCGCCGGCAAGGAGCTGCTCTCGGAGCTTTGGGTGCGGCGCGAGTACGAGGTGCTGCGCCGCCTCGCGGCGATCGGCGTCCCTGCGCCGCGGCCCGTCGCCTGCGACGGGGGCGCGGTTCTCATGGAGTACCTCGGAGACCTCGAGGCGCCGGCGCCGCGGCTGGCCACGGTGCGGCTCGCGCAGGACGAGGCCGTGCACCTGCGGCGGGAGCTCCTGGCCGGAGTGGAGGCGATGCTCAGCCACGGGCTGATCCATGGCGACCTCTCGCCCTACAACGTCCTCTACTGGGCCGGCCGGGCCTATCTCATCGACCTGCCGCAGGCGGTGGACGCTGCCGTGCATGGGGACGGCCTCGGCTTGCTGCGCCGCGACGCCCAGAACCTGACGCGCCACTTCGCCCGCTATGGCCTCGTGGACGACGGCGCCGCATGGGCCGAGGCACTCTGGCTGCGGTACGTCACAGGACGCCTCTGAGGGCGGCCCTGGAGCGAAGACTGGCCCAGGGTGCAATGGGGCCGCGGACGGGTGTGCAGTACGATGCTCATAGCACGGCCCCATCCACGGTCAGGGGAGGACTCTTCATGGCGATCTCGATCGCCCCATTCCAGTCCAGGGATTACCCGGAACTCATGGCGCTCGCCAGCGAGAGCCCGGATACCGGGCTGGCGCACTTCACCGCGGAACACCTGCAGCCGCCGGACGAGGCGAACCGCGCACTGTGCGTCGACGCGGAACTCTTTGTGGCGAGGGTCGACGGTGCGCTGGCCGGTGCCGCGGACGTGAGCTACGGCCAGATCCAGTACGAGGGGGAAGTGCGGTCCGCGGCGCTGCTCGGCAGCCTGATGGGCAGCCTCATGGTACATCCCGCTCATCGGCGCCATGGCGTCGCGTCGGCGCTGGCGAGCCACCGGGTTGCGGCGGCGCGCCGGCGCCTCGGCCAGGACGCGATCCTGCTCGCCGACATCCAGCAGGGCAATGTCGGTTCGCAGCGCACCGCCGCCAAGTGGCGCACAGCGGAAAGCCGCCCGTTCATCACCGCCACGGCTCCGGTGCGCCCCACCGCCGCCCCGGAGGGACCGTTCATCGTGCGCGCCGCCACGATCGCCGATCTCGACGAGATCCTCGTTGGGCTGCGGGCGTTCTACCGCGAAGCGAACTTCTACCGCCCTCAGAGCCCCGAGGCCCTTCGTCCGTGGATCGCGGAGATGGGAGTCGCCCCCCCGCGCAGGTACTTCGTCGCGACCGAGCGCGGTGGCCGCGTGGTCGCGGGTCTGGGGATTACGCACCTCTACCGCTACCTCGCGCACCGGGTCGTGGACATACCGCTCTGGATGCAAGTGCTGAACTTGGTCTTTCGCGAGATCCCATCGGGCGGAGTCCTGCGCGAGGCGGATCTCGGGCTCGTCTTCTATCGGGAGAATGGCGTCGCCGCCGCGCACCAGCTGTGGGAGGCGGTCCGCCACGGTCTGGGCGGGCAGGCCAACACGCTGCTGTTTTCCTACGATCCTCAAGGACCGCTGGCGCCCCTGGCCTCGCGGCTGCGTCTGCGGAGCGGCGTGCGCCTGCAGACGGCGATCTTCGCCGACAAGTCACCCGACTCGGCACGCCCTCTGGCTCCCTGGGTTCTGTAGACAGGTCACGGACTTGGCGCCGCGTCGGCTGCCCCGTCGCCGGCCTGCTGACGCGGACGGTACAAGGGTGGTCTTCTGCGCCGCAGGCGCTTGATAGACGAGCGACGTAAAACGCTGCCGTCCGGAAGCCGCTCGGTGAGCGGCTTTGCTCAGGGTGTCCGTAGGGCTGCGTCGCATGAAGAGGGTTGTGCGTCCGAGCAGCTGATGGCCGGATACACGGCGAGGCGGTGGGGCTACCCACCACCAGAACCTTGTCAAGCAAGGGGTGGGGAGCCGCATATGCGCTTTGTCGCGGTCTAGGCACGCAAGCCCGAAGTGTCAAGCCCTTTCAGGCAGAGCGGTCAACCAATCGGCGCACCTTAGGGCGTGGCGTCAGGTCGGTTGCGAAAGACGGGACCAAGGGGCGTCCGGCGAGACAGCGAGGCTGGGAACAGGCCGACGGCGGCCCCCGGCGCCTTGCCGATCTGCGGAATCTAGCGCACGCCGGCCTGGGCAAAGAACTCCCCGTACTGCTTGTCCGTGCCCTGGATGTGATGCACGAGCCAGTCCTTGAGGAAGTTCAGGGTCTCGACGGAGATCGCGAGCGTGCCCTGCTCGTAGCGGCTCGTGAGGTCCCCGACCTTGGCGACGAACGCTTCGTGCTCCGCCCGGTGCGCCGCGAGGCCGGGATAGTTCTTCGCGGTCATCAGCCGCTCCTCGGCCTGGAAGTGGTAGACCGTGTACTGGCCCATCTCCTTGAGCACGCCGCCGATCACCTGGCTGCCCTTGCCCTGGGCCATGGCCTGGTGCAGATTGTTGATCAGCGCGACGAGCTTCTGGTGCTGCTGGTTGAAGTCCGAGACACCGACATCGAGCGCAGGCGTCCATTCGAGGAGAGCCAAGGCTGATACCCCCCGTGCAGCTTTCTTCTATCATGTCGAATTGCGCGGCCTTCGTACATTGGGATGATGTCAAGGTTCCATGAATCCCGGCCATGAGCGGGACCGCCCAAAATCCTAGCCATCGCCTCAGAAACCATGGCTAGAATCGCGCCAAGACCCTGGCGAGGAGGCCCGCCGTGCTCAGGACGCTGCACCCGATGATCGTCCACTTTCCGATCACCCTCTTCTACCTGACCGCGCTGTTCGAGGGCCTGTACTTCGCGTTGCACAAGGACTGGCTGGCGCGCGCGGGCTACGTGCTGCTGACGCTCTCCATGGCGGCGGGAGTCGCCGCGGGGCTCGCGGGCGCCATCTCGGAGAGCTACGTCGTGAGCCACCTCACGCCCGCGAGCCTGCGCATCCTGTCGACGCACAAGAACTTCGCCGAGCTCTCGGTGTTCACGTTCGGCGTCGCCTGGCTCTGGCGCACGCTCCTTGCGCTGCGCCATCGCCTGCCCAAGGCGCCTGCGGCCCTGCTCTACTTCCTCGTGGTTCTCGGCGGCGTCGCCCTCATCAGCTACACGGGCATGCTCGGCGGCAGCCTCGTCTACGACCACGGCGTCGGCGTGCCCTAGTAAGGAGAACGGGGCCCGGCGGCGAAGTCCTGAGCGGGAGGGACTCTCATGGCCACGATCGAGGTGCGCGAGCTGAGGACGCCTGCGGAACTCGCCGAAGCCGTCCGGCTGCAGTTCGAGATCTGGGGCCCGAACGACGCGACGCCCGCGAACCAGCTCGTCATCTCCGTCAAGACCGGTGGGCACGTGCTCGGCGCGTACGACGGCGACCGGCTCGTGTCGTTCGCGTACGGCTTTCCGGCGGTGCTGCAGGGGCAGGAGCCGTGGATCGCCTCGCACATGCTCGCGACCCTGCCGGAGTATGGCGGGCAAGGGCTCGGGCGGATGCTCAAGTGGCGCCAGCGCGACTGGGCCCTCGCCCATGGCTACCACCGCGTCACCTGGACCTTCGACCCGCTCGAGGCGCGCAACGCGCACCTCAACCTGAACCTCCTCGGCGCCGTGGCCGGCGAGTACATCGTCGACTGCTACGGGCCCATGGAAGACAAGTTGAACCGCGGCCTGCCCTCGGATCGCCTCATGGCGGACTGGCAGCTCGACAGCCCTCGCGTCGTGGCCGCGGCGCGGGGCGAACGGCCGGCGCTCGACGGCGAGCGCGTGACGGTGCCACTGGACTTCCAGTCCCTGCGGAGCGTCGACCCGGCGCGAGCCCTGGCCGAACGGCTCCGCGTGCGCGAGGAACTGGTGGCCCACTTGGCGGCCGGCCGCGTCTGCGCCGCCTTCGACCGCGCGAGCTCCGCGCTCGTCCTGCGGTGAGGGCATGGGCCAAATGGACTAGTCTAATCGGGCGAATAAGAGGGCTATGTGGCGTTTCGACGGGCAGCAGGACTAGGCAACCGGCCTGTGCAATTCAGTGCGCGGGTGAAATTGCGCCGAACGGTTGAAATATCCTCTACGCTCCATGGAGGCATGTGCCAGGGCTGGCGCGTGCCGTGGACGCTTTCGCACCGTGAAGATGACGGTGGCATCGGCACAGCTAGGGAGGCAGCAGGATGCAGGTGGATGCGGCGGCTTGGCGTCGGGTGACGGACTTCGTGGCTTGGCGCGATGAGGATCAGGCATTGTCGGCGGTGTTCCACTGGGACATGGTCGCGGAACGCGTCCCGGGTCCCTTCTACGAGCGCGTGCAGGCCGTCCCGGGCCTGGACGAGATCGTCCGCAAGAACACCACCTACGAGCGGCTGCACCAGACCTTGGCGCAGTACCTCCGGCAGATGGGCGAGGACCCCCGCAGCGACGGCACGCGCGAGCGGATCGCGCGCATCGGCATGATGCACGCGCGGATCGGCCTCTCGACCGACTGGTACCTGGGTGCCTACCGGCTGCTCTGGGAGCATGCCTGGGCGGTCGCGGACGAGACGACGCCGGAGGGGCCGCAGCGCGACCGGGTGCGTGCGGCCGTCGCGAAGCGCCTCACGGTCGACATGATCCTCGTCATCCTCACCTACGACCTCGAGATGTCGCAGAAGCTCCAGTCCATGCAGCGGACCCTGCAGCAGCTGGCCGAGAACCTCTCGGCCATGGCGGAGGAGACGAGCGCGTCCGCGTCCGAGTCCGCCAACACCCTGAAGCAGCTCGCGGGCGAGAGCGCCCGCGTGATGAGCGAGATGGAGACCGTCGTGCAGGCGACGGCCGCCGGCCGCACAGAGGTGCAGGGGGTCAGCGCGGGCAGCGGCCACGCGATGGAGGCCATCCGCAGCGTCGAGGGCGCGGCGCGGGAGATGGCGGCCCAATCCCAGTTCATCGTGAGCGCCGTGCAGACGATCGGTGAGATCGCCGCGCAGACGAACCTTCTCTCGCTCAACGCGGCGATCGAGGCGGCGCGCGCCGGCGAGGCCGGGCGCGGGTTCGCCGTGGTGGCGCAGGAGGTGCGCCGGCTGGCCGACCGGTCGAAGTCGTCGGCCGCCGATGCGCAGAAGCGCCTGCAGACCTCGGCGCAGGCGACGGAGGCCCTCTCGGCCTCGGTCAGCGACGCAGCCCAGGCTGTGGAGGAGAATGTCACCCTGCTGGCGCAGCCGGCAGAGCGCTTCCGCGACATCTCGGAGCGGGCCCGGACGGCCAAGTCCGTCACGGATGCCGTGGTCGCGATGATGGAGCAGGTGGCGGCGTCGGGCGATCAGGTGCGTCTCGCGGCCCGCGAGGTGGCGCAGTCCGCGACGCAGCTCGCGCAGCTCACGGCCACGCTCGGCGAGATGATCCGGCACTAGCGCACGAGGCGGATCCCGGGCCACCGGGAGATCGGAAGGAATACAGAGGTGGGGTCTCCGTGTGGCTTGAACCGCTCCGTGAGGTGCGCACCGTGTGGCAGCCCATCTATGAGCTCCACACCGGCGCCGTCTGGGGGTACGAAGCGCTCGCGCGCGGCCCTGCGGGATCCCCGTGGGAGAACCCGGCCGAACTCCTGGACCTGGCGAAGTTCCAGCGAAGCGAGGGCGAACTCGAAGAGGCGATGCGCCGCTCGGCGCTGCGCGGCGCCGTACGGGATCTGCCGGACGGTGCCACGCTCTTCGTCAACGTCGACCCGCGCTGCGTCGGCGTGCCCGCGAACCCTGCGGGCGAACCCTGGCCTGTCGAGCGGACCATCCTCGAAATCTCCGAGCGCTCGCCACTCTTCGACCAGCCGGAGGCGCTCCAGGCGCAGATCGCCGCCTGGCGAGCCCAGGGCTACCGCGTCGCCCTCGACGACTACGGAGCGGGCTACGCCGGAGCGGCCGCGCTGCTCGCCGTGCGGCCCGATGTGATCAAGCTCGACATCCGGCTGGTCTCCGGCGTCGACAAGGATGCCTGGCAGCAGGCGGTCATCCTCGCGATCGTCAGCGTCGCCAACTCGCTCGACATCGCCGTGATCGCCGAAGGCATCGAGACCGCAGCGGAACGGGAGCAGCTGATGGAGCTCGGCGTCACGCTCGGCCAGGGTTTCCTGCTCGGCCGTCCGGCGAGCGAACCGGCGCCGGGCGACCTTCTCGAGGCGAGTTCCGCAGCCGAAGTGCGGGACATCCTGGCGGCGGCGATGCCGGCGTCGGGCGCCGCCTACGCGGTGGACACCAGTCGCCGCATCGTGCATTGGAACCGCCAGGCCGCGCTGCTCTCCGGCCGGCTGCCGGATGACGTCGCGGGCAAGACCTGCTGGCTGAGCGGCCTCGACCACCGCGACGCCTTCGGCTCGCGGCTCTGCTTCTACGCCTGTCCGCTGGTCAACGCCATGCAGACCGGTGAACCCCGCACGGCCATCGTCTCGATGAACACGGCGAGCGGCGAGCGCCGCTGGATCGTCACGCGGGTCGAGGCGGTGCGTGATCGGAACGGCCGCGTGGTGGGGGCCGTGGAGCGCTTCGCGCCGTCGCGCTCGCCCCAGACCCTGGCCGAGGCCGAGCTCGGACAGACCGGCTCTTGAGCCCGCGGCAGCGGGTGATCCCCGGCCATCGGCTGATCCAGACCC
>Ga0187812_1000572_pt1 | contig 12944 bp, 12 predicted proteins | sample NC_S_2_FD_130582 | JGI IMG/M metagenome (GOLD analysis project Ga0187812, IMG submission 130582) | Wetland sediment microbial communities from Neuse River Estuary, North Carolina, USA - ASW-S_2 | ecosystem: Environmental > Aquatic > Freshwater > Wetlands > Sediment | place: USA: North Carolina... | reverse complement strand
CATTGGCCTGGGCGACGCCAAGCTCATGGCCATGCTCGCCGCCTGGCTCGGCCTGCCCGGCGCGCTGTTGAGCTTCGCCATCGGCGTGGTGCTCGGTGGAGTGGTGGGGCTGGTTGTGCTGGCTCTTCCGGCGCGCCCCGGAGCCCAAAGCCGCGGCCTCACCAGGCTGCCTCTCGGAACGTTTCTGTGTATCGGGGGAATTGTCAGCGCGCTGTGGGGCGCGCCGATCGTTCATGCCTATCTGCGCGCCGTGGGGCTTTGAAAACGTGCCGCCTCGCGCACGAACCACGAGCCACGCGCCTACTTGGCGTTGGCGATCTCCGGGTCTTTCAGCGCCTTTTTCGCTTCCTTGGCGTGGTGGCTGCCCGGATCGTACTCCATCACCTTCATGTAGTTCTCGCGCGCGGCGGCGTACTGCCCCATGTGCCGCTCACACTCGGCAAGGCCCCAGTAAACATCGGGATTATCGGGCACCAGCACCAGCGCCGACTGGAAGCGCGAGAGTGCTCCCCGCCAGTCATTGATGCTCATGTAGTAGTTGCCCACGTTCAGGTCTTCCTTGGGAGTCTCCTTGGGGAAAGTCTCAAGAACGGAGTCGTCTTCCTTCTTTTTCTTTCCCCGGTTTTCATCGGGCGGCGGAACCAGCGCATCGTCGAGGCCCGACTGGCTGGAGCTGAAGCCCGAGGTGTTGCCGTTATCCCCGGAAGCCTCGTCATCGGGGCTGCGAACCGGGTCGGAATCGGTTGCAGGCGCGGCGTGGGCCTCGCCATTCACGCCGGCGGAAACTTCGGGGGCATTGCTCCCCGGCATCAACGGAACAGAGTTTTCGTCCTCGGGAAACGGATTGCCGTTATCCTGGGCCGCGGGCTTTTGGGAATTTCCGTTCTGATGATTTTGGCCGGACGCCTGGTTCTGCGGCTTCTGGCCCGAACTGGATGTCTGCGCCTGCAGCAACGGCGTGGCGATCCACGCCGCCAGCGCCATCGCCACAATCCATGCACCTGAAACTCCGCGTTCCATTCCCCAGTTACCCTACGTCTTCAATGGTACGATGCCACACAGAGGAAGTCATCTCGCACTCCCACGAAAGCATCGCGTCCCGCATGAGCCTGATCATTCGCTCTTCCGCCATTCACGCCGCCGGCTGTTATACAACCACTCCCATTCGCAAAGGCGCCCGCGTGGCCGAGTACGACGGCCATCGGCTGACCAAGGCCGAGGCAGACCGCCGCTACGAAAACTCGGCGGTCACCTACCTGTTTGGACTCGGCGACGGTTCAATCGTCATCGACGGCCACGCCATGGCTATGTTCATCAATCACAGTTGCAAACCCAACTGCGAAACCGAGGAAATCGGCGGGCGGGTGTGGATCAAGGCCATTCGCAACATCGAGGCCGGCGAGGAAATTACCTACGATTACTGCCTCTACGACGGCGCCGACGACGAGCATGCCACCTGCAACTGCGGAACCCGCAAGTGCCGCGGAACCATGTACTCGAAAAAAGAAATGAAGCAGCGCAAGCCGGCAAATAAGAGAGGCCCGCTGCTGAAGCAGCGATAGCGCAGCCTGCTCGCCCCCTATTCCCTATTCCCTATTCCCTGGCCCCTGGCCCCTAGTCCCTCAATTACAATCTCCTCCAGACCGCTTTCAAAATCCCGCGGCCGCCACGGAGCAATCGCGCACATGGGTTACCAGGTTCTGGCCCGTAAATACCGTCCGCAGAGGTTCGCCGACGTCGCCGGCCAGGACCACGTTACCTGCACGCTGATGAACGCGCTGCGCCAGAATCGCGTGGCGCACGGGTATATCTTCTCGGGCCATCGCGGCATCGGGAAAACCACCATTGCGCGCATTCTGGCCCAGGCTCTCAACTGCCGGACAGAGGTTGGCTCGCCTCAGCGCCCCGATCCGGAGCCGTGCGGCGTTTGCGACTCCTGCATTGAGATCCGCCAGGGCAACGCCGTCGACGTCATCGAGATCGACGCGGCCACCAACCGCGGCATCGATGAAGTTCGCAAGCTGCGCGACGATGCCCGGTACGATCCGGCGCGTGACCGCTATAAGATCTACATCCTCGACGAAGCCCACCAGATCACGGAGGCGGCCTTCAACGCGCTGCTCAAGACGCTGGAGGAGCCACCGGCCCACGTCATCTTCATGATGGCGACCACCGAGCCCGAAAACATCCCCCAGACCATCCGCTCGCGCTGCCAGCACTTCAGCTTTCATGCCGTCAAGTTTGACGACATTCTGAAGCAGTTGAAGACCATCGCCGAGGCCGAAAGCGTTGCCGCCGAGGACGATGCTCTGGCGCTGCTGGCCGAGGCCGGCGATGGATCGATGCGCGACGCGCTCTCCATCATGGACCAGGCCATTGCCTCAGCGCCAATGGAGAATGGCCGGCCGGTACTCAGCGCCGCCCAGATTCGCGAGCTCATGGGCGCGGTGCCGAATGCGGTCTTCGAGCGGCTGCTTGAGGCAGTGGCGCAGGGGCAGAGCGCCGCGTTGATGGAGCAGCTCAACACTCTGGTCAATGCCGGACACAGCCCTTCGTCGCTGGCCCGGCAGATGGTGCGCTACCTGCGCAACACGCTCATGGCCAAGCTGGCCGGCGAGCAGACGGAGTTGCTGCAGATTTCCGCGGACGAGCGGGCGCGGGCGGCGCGCACGGCAATGCTCTTCACCGAAGAAGAGATCACACGCAACCTGCAAATCGTGCTGCGAACCTTCGACGATTTGAATTACCGGCAGGAGCAGCGGTTCCATTTGGAGCTGGGGTTGCTCAAGCTGATCCACGCGCAGCGGCTGTTGCCGATCGAGGAGTTGCTGAGTGGGGTGGCGAGCGGGGCGGGTGCGGCAAACTCGTTTGCGGGCAGCGCAACGCGCGTGGCGGCTCCATCGGCGCGGCCTGCTGCGCCTGCTTCCGCAAAACCATCGGCGCCTGCACCCTCGTCTTCGCCGTTCGGCTCTTCGGGCGGGGGCTGGAGCTCCGGTCCAACCATCAGGCAAAGCGCTGCGGCTGCGCCTGTGGCTGTTGCGGAGCGACCCTCCCCTGTTGCCGTCGCGGTGGAAGCGCCGGTGGCTGCCGCGCCCGCGCCTTTTCCGGTCGCCGCGGAGCCGAATGGTTACGCAGAAGCCGTTCCCGTTACCGATGGCGCGCTGGCCAAGGCGCCCCAGCCGGCTCCGGCTGGCGCTGCGCCCGACGCCGACACCTTGCGCGATGCGGTCGTGGCGGCGCTTGCTAATGGCGGGCATAATTCGGCGGCCGAACTGCTGCGAGGCTCAACGTATGTGCTGGAGGGCGCGGCGCTGCGCATCGAGGTTCCGGGGATTGGCAAAAAGATGCTGGCGCTGACGGTGAATGCCGCGGCGGAGAAGATTATTCGCCAGGAACTGCAGCGGCTCAACGCCCCATCGCGGTTCATGGTAGTTCCCGGCGATGGGGCCGCGCCCTCGGCCAGTCCGGCAACGGTCGCTGCCGCGGCCGGCAGCATTCAGGAGACGGCGCTGGCGCATCCACTGGTAGGCCGGGCCAAGGAGATCTTCCACGCCGAGGTGCGCAGCGTGGTCGATCTGCGGCAAAAGTAGGCACGCGGCGTCGATTGAGGAGAAACCGCAGATGTTCAACCCCGGCAAAATTTCCGAGATGCTCTCCAAGGCCAACCAGATGCAGGAGGAGGTGCAGCGCAAGCTGGCCGATACCGTGGTCGAGGCCTCGGCAGGCGGCGGCGCCGTGACCGCGACCATGAACGGCAAGAAGGAGCTGCTCAAGCTGCACATCGACCCCTCGGCCGTGATGAGCCTGAGCGGCAACCAGGCGGACGTGGAGATGCTCGAGGACCTGATTGTCGCTGCCGTCAACGAGGCGGGCCGCAAAGCCGACGACGCCATCAAGTCCAGCATGCAGGGCATGCTGGGCGGCTTGAAGATCCCCGGCCTCAATGCCTGAGACTTTGGGCCTGAGGCTTTCGCAACTACTGGAGGCGTAATTTGTCACGCTTTGCCGAGCCCATGGCCCGGCTCATTGAAGAGCTGAAAAAACTGCCCGGCGTCGGCTCCAAGACCGCGCAGCGCTTCGCGTTTCATATCCTGCGCTCGAGCGACGACGATGCCGCCGCCCTGGCCGAAGCCGTGCGCGGCCTCAAGGCCAGCCTGCGCCTTTGCTCCATCTGCAACAATGTGACGGATATTGACCCCTGCGCCTTTTGCGCCAGTCCCTCGCGCAACCAGCGCCTGGTCTGCGTGGTCGAGGAGCCTACCAATATCGAGATCGTCGAGCGGACGCGAGCTTACCAGGGCACCTATCACGTGCTCCACGGCACCCTTTCGCCGCTTCACGGCGTAGGACCCGACCAGCTCCGCACCGGAACGCTGCTGGCGCGCGTGGAGCGCGGCGAGGTCGACGAGGTGATTCTGGCCACCAGTCCCACCCTCGAGGGCGAGGCCACCGCCAACTGGCTGGCAACTGCGTTGCGCAGGCCTTCGGTCAAAATCACAAGAATCGCCACCGGAGTGCCGGCGGGAAGCGATATCGAGTACGCCGACGAGGTCACCATGTCCCGGGCGCTCGAAGGGCGGAGAGACGTTTAGGGGCCTCCGGCGCAACCGCGCCGTCGACTCTTTACAGTCAAACCCGCCGCACTCCCTGAAGAATTGCACAAAAGCGCTCTCAAAACGGCGCGAAAATGCATCGGAATCGCCTTCTAGCCACCAAAAACGCCCTCAAAACGGCGCGAAAATGCATCCAAATCGCACTCTAGCCGCCAAAAACGCTCTCAAAACGACGCCAAAATGAATCAAAATGAGCGTTCCGCTCTTCGCGCCTACCTCGGTTCGTCGGTCCACTCGCAGCGGATTTCCCGCCGCTGCTCCGAGCTCTCCGCGGCCCATTCCAGGATGCGCGCGGTGCGCCAGGCTTCCACCGCCTTAACCGGCGCCGGCGCCTTGCCCAGAAGTGCGTCGCGAATGCCGGCGTAATAGAGGCGGTAGTCGCCGCGCAGGGTCTCGACGGGCTGCGCCACCGTACCGCCGCCGATGTCGATGTGCAGAGTGCCCCATGCCGACTGCGGTTCTTTACCCCAGTTTGGATCGTCGATCTTCGTCACCAGGTTCAGCGCAGCCTCCTGCGGGTCAAGGCCGGTCTTCCAGTAATTGCCCTTAGACCCGCGCAGATGGAAGCGTGGAGCGGCCGGCAGCGAGAGGCTGTTGGCTCCGAGCGCCACCGTGAAACCGTCGTAGCGCAGCCGGATCTCGAAACTGTCGTTGGCCTGCGCCCACTCGCGCTCGCAAAGCACCTCAGCCCAGACAGATTGAGGCTTGCCGAAGAGAGACAATGCCTGGTCAACCAGATGCGTTCCCAGGTCCAGCAAAACTCCGCCGCTGGCGGGGTCTTCTTTCCATAGCCGGTCGATCGGAGCCACCGGACGCCAGCGGTCGAAGCGCGACTGAAAGAAGACCAGCCGGCCCAGCAATCCTTCATGCAAGACTTTCTGAACCGTCAGGAAGTCGCTGTCCCAGCGGCGGTTCTGGAACGGAGCGAGCAACACCTTCTTTTCGGCGGCAAGACGGATCAGCTCCGCAATCTGTTCGGAGCGGACCGACATCGGCTTGTCGACGACCACGTTCCTGCCGGCCTCAAGAATCCGGCGGGCGACGTCGAAGTGGGTTCCGCTGGGCGTGGCGACAACGAAGAGGTCGAGCGAGTCGTCGCCCAGCATCTCCTCGAGTGAGCGGTAGGTAACAATGGCGGGGTAGCGCTCGGCGGCGTGGTTGGAACTGCGCTCCATCACCGCTGCCAGCTCGATGCCCTCTACCGAGCTGAGAAGAGGCCCGTGAAAGACACGGCCCGCCATGCCGAAACCCACCAGCCCGGCGCGAATTGTTTTCTTTTCCGCCCGATTTTCCACAGGTTTTCCGATCTCATTTTGAACTTTAACTTTCCAGCTTAAATCGCGTCTCTGCAAGACGATACAGGCGGCGCCATACCAGACGGTTCATCGTAACCACCATGAGCGAAATGAAGATCGTCGCCAGCAGCAGCATGGCGAAGCGTCCGCTGTCGGTGGCGGCGTCGATTTGGGCGCCGAGGCCGATCACCTCCAGCGTCTGGCCTTTGACATGCGAGTACTCGGCCATAACCGACGCGTTCCACGCCCCGCCGGATGCTGTCACCATTCCGGTGATCAGGTACGGAAAGATGCCGGGAAGAATGAGTCGGGTCCAGCGCTGCCAGCGGGTAAAGCGGTAGAGGGTGGAAACCTCGCGCAGGTCCGAGGGAATGGAAATGGCCCCTGCGATGACGTTGAACAGGATGTACCACTGGGTGCCCAGCAACATTAACGCGATCGACCCGATACCCAGGCCGCCGCCTAGTTTCACCAGCCCGATGAGCAGCACCGGGAAAAACGCCGTGGCCGGGACCGAGGCCATGATCTGGGCAAACGGTTGGACATAACGGGCGATGCGCGGATTGAGGCCGATAGCCACGCCGACGGGTATGGTCCAGGCGGCGGAGATGAGCAGCGCGGCGTTGACGCGAAGGAACGTGGCCGCGGCGCCTTCGAGCAGCAGTTTCAGGTCGGGCCAGGTGATGGTGCGGAGCATCACCACGATCTGCACCCCTGCCCAGCAGACTGCGGCGAGGACAGCAATCACGAGCACCCACCAGAGCGGCGAGGTGCGCTTCGCCTGGGGCTCGTCGAGCGGGTGGACTACGCGGCATTCCCTGCTCCGCGCAAGGCGGCGGAAGATGGGCTCCTGAATGGCGGTCCAGATGCGTTCCGGCGCATTGCCGAGAATTGCCGAGCGGCGCAGCAGCGTGAGAATGGGCGAGGTAACACGCTCGGCGGCTTCCACTTGCTCGAACTTGAACTTGTCGCTCCAGGCGATGAGCGGCCGCCAGACGAGCTGGTCTGTCGCGACAACGATCAGCACCACGGCGCCGATACCGGCAATCAAGGCGCGAACGTTGCCCTCGTAGGTGGCCGCCTGGATGTAGCTGCCTAACCCGGGTAGCTGGAAGTTGCGGTCTCCCATGGTAAAGGTCTCGCAGAAGATGAGGGCGAACCAGCCTCCGGCAACCGAGACAATGGAGTTCCAGACCAGGCCGATGGCGGCGTAGGGCATCTCGAGCTGCCAGAAGCGCTGCCAGGCAGAGAAGCGATAGACGCGCGAGGCCTCAACCATTTCTTTGGGAATGGTTTTGAGCGAAGAGTAAAAGCTGAAGGCGAGGTTCCAAACCTGGCCGGTGAAGATGAGCAGGACGACGCCCATCTCGATGCCCAGCTGGTGGCCGGGAATGAGCGAGACCATGGCCAGCACCACGGGAGGCAGGAAACTGAGCACCGGGATCGATTGCAGGATGTCGAGGGCGGCGATCAGCCACGGCTCGAGCCGCGGGTTGTAGGCGGCGGTGTAGCCGTAGGTGATGGCGAAGGCCAGGCTGAGGAAGTAGGCAATGGCCATGCGCACGATGGAATCGAAGGCATAGGCCGGCAGCGCGGAGATGGAGCTGGAGATGGCGACCACCGGGACGGGCTTGCTGAACCAGTAGATGCCGGTGCTGATGACCGCGAAAAAGGCCGCCAGCGCACAGAGGGCAATGCCAAGGTCGATGAAGATGGGCCAGCTCCGCACGGTGACCAGCGAGCGAGCCAGCGGGTGGGTGAGCTTTTCGAGTTTCACTTCGCCGGGCTTCACTTCACCGAGCCTCCTCGCCGGCTGCGGCGCTCTCGTCCGGAGCGTCGGGAAGCACGAACCGGCGTCGGCCAGCGTCGTAGTCGAAGAGCTCGGCGTAGCGGCCCCAGGCGACCGCGGTTTCCATCTGCCGCAGGCTTTCTTCCTCGCTGAACTGTTCGTCGAGCATATCGAGGAAGAACTCTTCCGGGACGGTGTGATCGCTCTTGGACTCGAGTGCGCGGCGGATTTGCTTGAGCAGCAAAACGCCGCTGAGCACCGCATCGCGGAAGAGCTCTTTCTGGCGGAGGATTTCGGAGTTGGCGAACTCCGTGCCGCTGGGGGTAATTACGGCATCGCCCTCTTCGATCTTGAGGAAGCCGAGCATGTGCGCGGCGTCGACGATGGGCAGCAGGTCGTCGATCTCGAAGCTGAGGTCGTCGGCGAGGCGGTAGATGTCGTCACGGCCGCCCTTGTCGAGAAGCAGTTCGAGCAGGCCGGCGATGCCGCCGGGACGGGCATGGGGCAGCATCTGGTAGCGCGGCTGCTTCGGCTCGCGGGCGCGCGGCCCGGCGGTGGGGCTGGGCGCCTCGGCCGGCACTTCGTCGGGCCGGGTAAGGACTTTGTAGATGTAGTCGACGAGCTGGGTGAAGGGCTCGGATTTGCGATCGCGCGGCTGGGGTATCTGGACCTTGAAGTCGGTGCGGATGCGGCCCGGGTTGCGGCCCAGCACCACGATGCGGTCAGCGAGCAATACCGCTTCCTCGATGTTATGGGTCACCAGGAAGACGGCGCGGGTGGGCATGGTCTTGTTGGACCACAGCTCCAGCAGCTCGCTGCGCAGGTTGTCGGCGGTGAGCACATCGAGCGCGGAAAAGGGCTCGTCCATGAACAGCACTTCGGGCTCCACGACCAGCGCGCGGGCAAAGCCGACACGCTGCTTCATGCCGCCGGAAAGTTCCTTGGGATAGGCGCCCTCGAAGCCGTCGAGGCCGACCGTGTCCAGCATCTTGAGGCTGCGCTCGCGGCGCTCGTCGGGCGGCACGCCCCGGGCCTGGAGCGGGGCTTCGACGTTTTCGAGCACCGTGAGCCAGGGAAAGAGAGCAAAGCTCTGGAAGACGATTGAGACGTTGACCTCGGCTACGGCGATGGGCTTGCCATGCCAGAAGACCTGTCCCGCCGAGGGCGTGGACAACCCGGAAAGCATGCGCAGCATGGTGGACTTGCCCGAGCCGGAGGGGCCGAGAAGAGCCAGGATTTCGCCGGGAAAGATGGCCAGATCGGTTGCGGCGATGACCTGGATCCGGTGCTCGCTGGGCTGCTGGTAGTATTTTTCGATTTTTTCGGCGCGGATGATCGCCTCGACACCCGATTCCGGCATCAACTTCTCTTTGAGGGTGTCCGTTACCTGCATGGAGGTCTCCGCGTTCACGTTGTGGTGGTTTCCGGTCGATTGCCTGGCCGGCCCGCAGGCTGAGGGCAAATCGGGTTAAAAAAGTAGTATAGGTTCGGTGAGTTGAACTCCAGTGAATTGTGATTCATCTTTGCGCAGCCCCGGCGGGCATAACGGATTATGGCTCGGGCGGTATTTTCCTTCTCTGGAGGTATGATCGGAGCAGGCGGATTCCCCTGCCGCTTACGGCGTTTTTTGAGTCCGCAGGCGAAGAGTTCGATTTGAGCTTCAGTTTCCGGCATTTTGATTTCCTCAGGAGACGCATGTCCCAGAATTCAAGCAAACCCAAAGTCCTGGTGGCCGACGACGAGCGCGTCATCGCGGATACGCTGGCCATGATTCTGAATCAAAGCGGTTTTGAGGCGCGCGCCGTCTACTCGGGCGAAAAAGCACTGGAAGAGGCGACTACCTTCCAGCCCAACATGCTGATTTCCGACGTTATCATGGCCGATCTGAACGGCATCGACGCCGCCATCCGCATCCGCGAGATTCTGCCCGCCATCAAGATTTTGCTTTTCAGCGGCCAGGCGGCTACGGCCGATCTGCTGGAAAAGGCGCGGACCGAAGGGTATGAGTTCGAGATCCTGGCCAAACCGGTGCACCCGCAGGATCTGCTGAGCCGGCTGCGGTCGTGAGGCTGCTTCCCATTTTCACGCGGATTTGAGGAATGGTGGGCAGTGAGGGACTCGAACCCCCGACTTCCTGCTTGTAAGGCAGGCGCTCTAACCAACTGAGCTAACCGCCCCACCTGGGCCGCACGGAGTGCGGCCTTTGTTTATGATAGCGGACTGGCGGACCTGCCGCTCGCCGAACGTGGCTCCGCTGCCCTGGCTGCTACACTCAGCCCGTGGCACGTCTGATCGTGAACGCCGACGACTTTGGACTGACCGCCGGCGTCAATCGCGCAATATTGGAACTTCACTCCGCCGGCGTGCTGACCAGCGCGACGCTGATGGCACGCGCCGGTGCGACCGACGAAGCCATGGAGATGGCCCGCACCACGCCGGCGATGGGGGTTGGATGCCATGTGGTGCTCGTGGATGGCGAGCCGGTGCTTCCGGCGAGCCGGATTCCTTCGCTCGTCGAGCGCTCGACCGGACGATTTCCGGTCGCGCTGGGAGCTTTCCTCGGACGGCTTCTTACCGGGCGGATTCGCGCGGAGGAGATCGAAGCCGAGGCTGCCGCGCAGATCGCTTTGCTCCAATCGCGCGGGTTGCGGCTCACCCACGTGGACACGCACAAGCATACGCACTTGTTTCCTGGCGTGCTGCGGCCGGTGCTGCGGGCAGCCGGCGCGGCGGGAATCCGCGCCATCCGCAACCCGTTTGAGCCGGCGTGGGCGGGGCGCGCGGCGCGCGATGCGCCATGGGTGCGTGCCATGCAGGTAGGCGCGCTGCGCGCGCTGGCGCCAATGTGCCGGCGCATCGTCGCAGAAGCCGGATTTGCAACGACCGACGGCACCATCGCCGTGGTCAGCACCGGCACTTTTAACGCGGCAACGCTTCGCCGTCTGCTCGATGCAATTCCCGAAGGAATGTGGGAGCTGGTGACGCATCCCGGTTACAACGACTCCGACCTGGCGCGCGTGCACACACGACTGCGGGCTTCACGCGACGTGGAGCGGGAGGCGTTGCTCGCGCTGCGCGAGTATCCGGATGTCGAGCTTATCTCTTTCGCAAACGTGAGCCCGCGGGCGGATTGCTGAAGCGATTTCTGCATCTTCCGCCTCCGCGCGCACGTCCAAATGGCAGAATTAGATTGTTCTGCGGAAAGGTTCTCAACCGGCCTCATGCGCATCGGGATCACCTGCTATCCCACCTACGGCGGCTCGGGCGTAGTCGCCACGGAGCTGGGCATCGAACTGGCGGCGCTGGGCCACCAGATTCACTTCATCTCCTACTCGCAGCCTTTTCGGCTGTCGGGGCGGGACGACGGCATCTTTTATCACGAGGTTCCGGTCTCGAGCTATCCACTCTTCGAGTTTCCGCCGTACGACCTGGCACTGGCCTCGCACATGGCCGAGGTTGCCGAGCTGTACGAGCTCGACCTGCTGCACGTACACTACGCGATTCCGCACTCCGTTTCGGCGCTGCTGGCCCGCCAGATGCAGGCCAAGCGCGGTCGGCGGCTACCGTTTGTGACGACCCTGCATGGAACCGATATCACGCTGGTGGGCCTGGACCGCAGTTATCTGCCCATCACGCGGCACGCGATAATCGAGTCGGACGGCGTGACCAGCATTTCGAAGTATCTGCGCGACGAGACGATCTCGAAGTTCGATATCGAGCGGCCAATCGAGACAATACCGAACTTTGTGAACTGTGATGTGTACACCCCGGTGGATGAGGAAAAGCGGGAAGAGGCGCGTACACGCTATGCGAAGCCGGGAGAGGCGCTGCTGCTTCATCTTTCCAACTTCCGGCCGGTAAAGCGTGTTGCCGACGTGGTGAAGATTTTTGCCAAGGTGGCACGCGAGGTTCCTGCCCAGCTAGTGATGGTGGGCGACGGGCCGGATCGCTCCGCGGCCGAGTGGCTGGCGCACGATCTGGGCATTCAGTGCCGCGTGCACTTCCTTGGCAAGCAGGAACGGGTCCACGAACTGCTGGCGCTGCCGGATTTGATGCTCATGCCCAGCGAGCTTGAGTCGTTTGGGTTGGCGGCGCTGGAGGCGATGGCGTGCAAGGTGCCGTCGATTGCCACGCGCGTGGGCGGCGTGCCGGAACTGATTGACAATGGCGAGACCGGGCTGCTGTTTCCAGTGGGCGACGTGGATGCGATGGCGCGGGCTGCCGTGGAGCTGCTCACGGACAAGGCGCGCCTCACGCAGATGCGCGAACAGGCGCGGCGCACGGCGCAGAAGCGGTTCTGCGCATCGCTGGTGGTGCCGCAGTATGTGCGGTTCTACGAGGGGATTCTGGAGCAGCGGTGATCGGGGCTTAGACGTCCGTCGTCGCGCTGAGTGGTTTTGCGTAGATGAGCGCATGGCGATTGCGGGCGTAGTAGTCCTCTTCCCTACCCTTGCATTGGTAGCCATGCGACTCGTAGAGACGAATGGCGGATGCGTTCCCGGCATCGACGTGCAGCCAGATGAACTGAGCGGCGGCGGACTGCGCTGAGGCTTCCAGCTTGCGCAATAGCTCGGCGCCGATGCCCTGCCGCCGTGCGTCCTGAGCAACTTCCAGGGTCTGGATGTAGGCGAGGGCTTCACCGGACGTGGTGGACCACTCGACGATAGCGAAACCGGCCATGCGGCCATCGTCGTCGGCGATCCAGGTAGCGGCACCGGAGCTTTCGACCAGGCTGCGCATGTAGGCGCGGGGGAAGCGCAGCGGCGGCTGAAAGCAGGTTTCTTCGATGGCGTAAACCGAGGCGAAGTCGCCGGGCTGGTAGAGACGGTAGAGCATAAAGGCCGGGATCGAGTGAATGAGGAAAAAAGTGAAAGGGTAAATGAGTGAAGACCGAGACCGGCTTGCTTCACTCCTTCACTCTTTCACTTTTTTATTCCTTCACTTCTTCACTGACTTGTTCACTGACGACGCCGATCACCTTCTGGGAGCGGCAAACCACGAATCGCGAGCCGCGAACTAGACCTTGGCTTCGAGGTCAGCGATCACATCGAAGAAGCGCTGATCGAGGCGGCGGTTGGTGGCAATGGCTTCTTTGATAGGGATGTCGGTGATGTCGGTGCCGCGCAGGACGGCGATGCGTCCCCATTTTTTCTCGTGGACCATGTCAATGGCGTGCAGGCCGTAACGCTGTCCGAGGACACGGTCGAATGCGGTGGGCACGCCGCCGCGCTGGGTGTGGCCCAGGTT
>Ga0187812_1000571_pt1 | contig 12955 bp, 12 predicted proteins | sample NC_S_2_FD_130582 | JGI IMG/M metagenome (GOLD analysis project Ga0187812, IMG submission 130582) | Wetland sediment microbial communities from Neuse River Estuary, North Carolina, USA - ASW-S_2 | ecosystem: Environmental > Aquatic > Freshwater > Wetlands > Sediment | place: USA: North Carolina... | reverse complement strand
GTCAATATGAAGAGGCACATCTACTTTACCACCCATGGTTAAATTATTGCCCAATGCAATATGGATTGTTCCAAGCACTTTTTCATCTTCCAAAAGTATCCCGCTTAATTTTGCCTTATCATTAGTGCCGATTCCAAACTCAGCGATGTTCCTTGCCTTCTTACCAATTTGATTTAGCAATTTATTTAACTTCAATGCGATATCACCGCCGGAAACTTTCACGGCATAACCGTCTTTAATATTAATTTTTAAGCCTGCATTTTCCACTAAACCAAAACCTCCCATTGAACCGTCAATTATCAGAATACCGTTTGCAGTCCCTTCAACCGGAGCTAAGAAAGTTTCTCCTGTTGGAAGATTTCCTCCTTCGCCCTTTTTATGAAACAGTCCTTTACTGGCAATTGCTTTTCTTCCTTTTATGCTGAAAGATAAATCCGTACCTGCCGGAGAAATAATTCTAACATGATTTCTTTTATCCAAAATTTCTTTAAGCTTAATTGACAGCGCAGAAATTTTCCTATAGTCGGCGCTCATGCCTCTTATCATTACTTCTTCTGTAATGCCCGGAAAGGTAGCTACTCTCACGCCCTTTGCGGATGCTTCCCTTCTTGCTTTTGTATGGGTCAGCGACTTCAGGGTTGGACATAATACTACGTCAAAGTCCTTCATCAGTTTTGCTATTTCTCTGCGAGGTTCTTCTCCGCTAACATGCATCGGCTCCATTTCAACATATAACGCTTGATGACCAAGCGCAAGAGCATTAAGATATAGTGAATAACCAATATCCTTTTTTATACTGTCGGTAATAACTAAAATTTTTTCATTCTTTTTTGCACCCATACAAACTTTTATAGCGATTCTCGATGCTTTATCTAATTTTGTTAATGGCATAAGTTTAAATGTTGTTTTATGAATTGACTAAAGTGGAAACCCAATATTTAGTTGCAAAACCGCATTAAATCCCCCACCGGTAATAAAATTACTCATCGCCTGGTTTGAATTTTCCGAAGTTGCTAACTCTGTACCGTCCGACATTTTCATTTTATTTATTGTTAAAACAGTGTAGCCCGCGACTCCTTCAAGACTAATATACTGCTCCACTAATGCTAAGATAAATCCTGTCCCAATTGTGTATCCAAACGTTGGGTTTTCAGCATTATATTTTTTTATTGTTGTGGTTGGTCCCGGTGCGTTCTCAGTATTTGTTAAAGTAGCTGTATTATACAACAGGGCAGCATCAATAACTTTCCAGCTCAGACCTTTTGTTATTGTCGTTCCAAGATCAATCCCCAATCCCCAGTTTGTCATATCTACTTCGTAGATAACATTTGTCTGACCTTCAAAAGAATTAATTGACGTCTGATTTTCTTCCGACAGTTTCTGATAAAATCCTTTAGTAGTTAGGATAAACCCTTTGATATTAGCTCTGAAAAAATTTATACCCAATCGGTACCCCTGTGCTTTGCCAAATTTTCCAAGCCGTGATGAAAGCGAGTCGTTATGAATTGAATTAAAAGATTGTATGTAATCATTAAGTCCCTTTGGATTATATTGCTGGTAGCTGAATCCTCCGTATCCTCCAACAAAGCCGAGGCATCCGAAGCCGAATGATTGCGCACTTGCAGCAGCTGAAAACATCATAAGGTATAAAATTACTGTCAGCTTGAATGAAACCATATAAACTCTACTCAATGTAAAAGAAACTTAATAATATTATAGCTAAAAAGGAATTGCTTTAATTAGTTATACAAACCTAAAAATAAAAAAGCCACCCTGTAATGCGGATGGCTTTTAAAATAATTACGCAAATATTAACTTAAAGTTTCTTCTTTACTCATAGCATTCTTGTATAAAATAAATGCTAACAGTCCAAATAAGATTAATGCTATAAAATCTCCCCATCCTCCGAATGCATCTGCAATAGAAGAAGCATTGCTTGCACCCGCGAAAATTCCAAGCACTGATTTATGAAGTTGATCGATAAACGAAATAGGATTTCCCGATGAGTCTTTGCCTACAGTCCAGCCAACTAGAACTGCTATCAATATTCCGGTAATAGCTCCGCCTGCGATTAAACCTGAACTGAACAACGCGCCGGGACCAATATCTGATTCAGCTTCTTTAGATTTTTTCTTTCTATCAACAAACCATTTTACGAGACCTCCGATAAAAATTGGAGTTGTTGATGATAACGGAAGATAAGCTCCAACGGCAAATGCTAATGATGAAACTCCGCTTAGTTCCATTACAAGTGAAATTCCCATGCCGATTATTACAAGTGCCCATGGCAAGTTTTGACTCAGTAGCCCTTTAATAACGGTAGCCATCAAAGTCGCTTGCGGTGCCGGCAGCGGGTCTGGATGGTTTGGAGTAATTGGTCCAATACCGACTGTTCTTTCTAATAACAACAGAGTAAATCCGATCGCCACGACAGAAGCAAGTACGCCGATGATTAATCCGATCTGCTGCTTAATTGGGGTCGCGCCGACGATGTATCCGGTTTTCAGATCTTGCGAGGTAGCTCCGGCGTTAGCGGCTGCAATACAAACAATTGATCCGACAACCAATGCTAATGGCTCGTAAAAATCTCCCGTCCATCCGATACCAACAAAAATTAACGATGTCGCCATCAACGTTGCGATAGTCATTCCTGAAATTGGATTGGATGATGAGCCGATTATTCCGACAATTCTTGAAGAAACTGTTACAAAGAAAAAACCGAACACTACCACCATTACCGACGAAAGTAAATTTGTAGGTATGGAAGGAATTAAAGCCATAAAAAGAATCAGCACTAAGCTTCCGCCAAGAACGAATATCAGCGGCATATCTTTAGAAGTTCTTTCTTTCTGTTCAGTCCCGTTTGATTTATTTGCTCTGCTCTCTTTCAAATCCTTAAATGAATCGCTGAAAGCGCTTACTATGGTCGGCAGCGTTTTAATTAGTGTAACAACTCCTCCGAATGTTACAGCGCCCGCTCCAATATATCTAATGTAATTGCTCCATATATCGGATGCTGACATTTGAGATATTAAAACTTTTCCCGGCGGAAATACCGATGAAAGACTGTTGCCTAAAAGCGTTATCAACGGAATTAGTACTATCCATGAAAGAACTCCGCCGGCAACCATTATGCCCGCAATCTTCGGTCCGATAATATAACCGACACCAAGAAGTTCCGGTGTTATTTCGCCGTTTATAGTACCATTTGGTAATGCTGATTGTCTTCCGAAAACGTATGCCGGAACGTCTTTCCATAATCCGAATATCGACATGAATAATTTATAAAGGAAGGCTATTCCTAAACCGTAATAAACCTTTTTAGCTAGGTTGCCTCCTTTTTCACCGGCGACCAATACATCGGCGCAGGCTGTTCCTTCCGGGTATGGCAGCACCCCATGCTCTTTTACAATCAAAGATCGGCGTAAAGGGATCATAAATAAAATCCCCAAAATCCCGCCTGCCAATGCTAAAACAAATATCTGGAAATATTGGAAATAGTTTCTGCCCCCCGGTAAAAATAAAAGTGCAGGCAACGTAAATACTACTCCGGCTGCAATCGATTCTCCCGCCGAACCGATAGTTTGTACAATATTATTTTCTAGGATTGATGATTTACCGATCTTCTTAAAAATTGAAATCGCCAGCACTGCTATCGGGATTGACGCACTTACCGTTAACCCGACCTTTAATCCAAGATAAACAGATGCAGCGCCGAATATAACTCCGAATATTGCGCCTAATATTATTGCCTTTAAAGTAAATTCTGGTAGAATTTGACTTGAGGGAATATAAGGTTTGAATTCCGAAGTAGAAGGTTTTTGTTCTGCCATATTTTACAGCTCCTTATCTAAATTTGGAGAAAAAATGAAGATGAATATTCGAATAATTGTCTACAAAAGCAAACTCTTTTTCTTCTATAAATATTATTATTTTTAATGTGAATTATATATTTTGCGCCTCAAATTTTTCAACCTATCTCAAATCTCTAATTTCCTCATTCCGATATGGCAAATAGCGAAATCATATTTTACAGGATCATCAGCGTCTAACTTTTTTAGGTTAGCAGTTATTTCTTCAGCCATATTCCAGCTAACATTCTTTAACGTGGTTAGCTTCAGAATTTTGCAAACCCTCGCAACGTGTGTGTCAACCGGAATAATCAATTCCGCTTTTGAAATTTTGTCTCCCCAAATTCCGAAATCTAATTCATCCTTCCTAACCATCCATCTTAAAAATAAATTCATCCTTTTGCACGCGCTGCCAAGTTCGGGCAGCGGGAACATAAAACGGATTCCGCGAGTTATTTTTGTTGCCCCTGTTTTAGCTTGAGCCATTTGCAGCAAATGTATTGAAAAATCATTCAACGCGTTCTTAATACCAGGACCGTCTTCAGTATAATATTTCAAGAACAATTTTTTTATTGACCCGTATTTTTCTAAGATATCATTCATAACAAAAAACAATACTATAATGTCCTCGGTTGTATAAAAACGATGTTTTAAATTTTTTAATCCGTCATTCCTTTTTAAATCCTTAAAATTCATAATAAAATTATATGGCTGATTATTAGCGGCTGTTAAAATTTTATTCAGAGTATTAATTATTTGCTTTACATTGCCGTAGGCAAAAACCGAAGCGATAAATCCTATTACCTCAATATCTTTTTTGTCTTTATAGAGGTGAAGGAACTGAAGCGGATCAGGTGATATTTGCGACTTATCAAATGCTTTGTAGTGGTACTCTAATTTCTGCTTCAGATTCATTTTCCTCATTGTGCAATTCTTCAAAGCATACTTTTTATAATAAGCGAGATTCCTAATGCGGAGAGTGAGGACAGCAGTGTACCCGTGAGAACGTATTCGGCGAAATCTCTGTTGTCTAATTCACGGAACCTCGTAAAGCCCTTTGCCGCTATGATAAAACCTATTGCGGCATACTGGTTTGCAAGTATAAATAAAAATATCAGTATCCTCTCTAACATTCCGATAATGCGCCCGGTATTGTATTCCTTATTATCCAAAACCTTTGTTTCCGCATTTTCAATTTTTGGAGTTAAATTATACTTATCAAAGAAATATCTGATTAAAAGGTTTGTTTCGTTTAACAGCAATAAAATCCCAAACAATATTAAATTGAACTTAAACCAATCTATTCGGATTAAGCCGGCGCTGATGTATGAAAAGTCCTTTGAAGCATATATTACGGAATTGAAAAAATTATTAAAGCCTGACGGGATAAAAATATTTGAGAACAAACCGAAGATTAAAAAGTAAATAACTAAAGACAGGCTCCTGAGAAAGTTTAAATTTTTTGAATTCCTCTCCGCCTTATAAAAAATTATATCCAGTACTACGACAACTAATTGCAATAAAAATAGCTTAAGTGTAATTTCGAAGAAGACAAACAATAAGATTTGAATAATAATAATTTGGACAAGCTTTGCCTTTGACATAGCTTCGGTTCTGAAGCCCAAGCTCAATCTGGAGATCAATATAACGTTTAGAAAAAATACGAATTGCAAGCTTTTACTTTTTTATTAATGAATTCAACTCTTTGGCAATTTCTTTCGTAATTTTGGCCACTAAATTAAGTCCGCCGGAATCTATATTTTTGTAAACAGCCTTGTCGGATATTTTCAGTTTATTCGATATCTCCTTTACCGGCATACCTTCGTACAGCATTATTAATATCTTTAACCTTGTAGACTTCCATTTGCCTGAGATCTGAGAAATTAGGAATAGACTTTGTTTTGCTAATTCATTTTCCCATTCAGCATCAGTGGAAATATTAAACAAGTATGGCGTTTTCTTCAACTCCAACAAACCGCTTCGCGCATTGTGGAATGCCGGACCATCCATTCCAATCGATTGCTTTTTGTTGATTCTTGTGAAGAGTTCCCCCAAGCTGATTGAAAATCTAACTCTCGCGGGATATAAAGTTAGTAGTATCGTCCAAATATCTTTAAACAATTCATCCGCGCTGCTGTACAAAGCCTGGAATTCATCTCCAAGCGTTATTGTGTATGGAGACAGTAATGTTCTGCGGGTTGCATTAATCACAGTTAGATGCTTCAAGAGTTTTCTTTGAAGTTCTCCTCTTTTTTTAATTTTCCTTGAACCTACTATGTCTCCGATTAAAGCGATTCTTTTCATACAAAATAACCTTATTTGCCAAAGCAATATATGCGATAGACAAACAACATTCAACCGTTTTAGTTGAATATTACCTTTTCAACCATTTTAGTTGAATTTAATCTTTTCAACTGATACAGTTGAATTTCTTTTGTTCTCATTTGGTTAGCCTGATCATCTCCTGGACTGCCTCTTTTAATCCGACAAACAATGCTCTTGAGATAACTGCGTGACCGATGCTGACTTCGTCAATACCGCTAATTTCACGAAAGATTTTTATATTGTTATAGTCGAGCCCATGACCGGCGTTCACTCCAAGCCCAAGTTTCTTTGCCTGCTTTACTGCGAGTCTTATTTTTTCCAGTTCGTCAAATTGTTCTTCTTCTGAAACTGCATTGGCAAAGATCCCTGTATGTATTTCTATAAAGTCAGCTTCAATCTCCGCCGCTGCGTCAATCTGTTCTATTGTTGGTTCAATAAAAAGAGATACTTCAATTTCGGATTTGTGTAAATCAGTAATTGCTTCTTTTAGCCTTGCAATATTATCAATTACGTTTATGCCGCCTTCTGTAGTTAACTCCTGGCGGCGCTCCGGTACTATCGTAGATAGTTCCGGACCAACATCACATGCAATTCTAATTATTTCCTCTGTAGCAGCCATTTCAAGATCAAGCTTTGTAGTAATTAGCTCTCTCAACAATCTTACATCACGTTCGTTTATATGACGCCTGTCTTCTCTTAAATGAACCACTATTCCGTCCGCTCCGGCTTGCTCTGCGATCAATGCTGCCGTTACTGGATCAGGTTGATTCTCCCCTCTTGCGTTTCGCAGCGTTGCTATATGATCTACGTTTAATGAAAATCTCATTTTTATTCCTCAATAATTTTAAGTTTTTGTCTTCCGCATAAATGAATTGAATAGAATGCTCTTTCAAAATTAAATATTTCTTGCAAAGATAAAAATATTATTGGCAAATCATTCTTTTCAACTTAATCTTATTCAAGATACAACAATTATTTTTTTGGATTATATTATATATTATAAAAATAATTATTTTGTTATGAAAAAAAATTATATCGTTTTTTTTATTTTCGCGCTTTCTTCCTTTGCTGTTGCCCAAAACAGTTTAAAGGAAATAAAGTTTGTTGTATTTACCCGTGGACTTACAAAAAATGCGAACGTTTATATTACTGGAAATAACCAAAGCCTTGGCAACTGGAATCCCGGTTCAATTCTTTTGGACAAAATAAATGATACGACGTGGACAACAGAAATTAAATTTAATAAGAATACTTCTATTGAATATAAATATACTCTTGGTACGTGGCAGACCGAAGCGCTTAATGTGGATGGTAATGTACCGCCAAATCATCAATTAATTATTTATGAGGATACGACTATAAAGCTTTTAATTCGACGCTGGAAAAATGGGAATGCCTCTGTTGTTATGAAAGGACAAATTACCGGCGACGTGGAATATTTTAAGGATATGAAAGGTAAAGGTATTAAACCACGGGATGTTATTGTCTGGCTGCCTCCTTCATATAAAAATAATACTGCAAAAAGATATCCTGTACTCTATATGCAGGACGGACAAAATCTTTTTGATCCGAAAACATCTTCCTTCGGAGTGGATTGGCAGTTAGACGAATCCGCAGATAGTTTAATCAAGGCAAAATCGATTAATGAAATTATTATAGTAGGCATATACAATACTGCCGATCGGATGACCGAGTATCTTGACACACCGCTCGGACACGCTTATATGAGCTTTGTTGTAAATAAGCTCAAGCCGTTTATTGATAAAAAATATAGAACTCTTCCGGATAGAAAAAACACTGCTGTCGGCGGCTCTTCTGCCGGGGGTTTAATTTCCTTTATGCTTCTATGGAATTATCCGGATGTTTTTTCTCAAGCTGCATGTCTTTCTCCCGCTTTTCACATTGATAGGATTAATTATCTGAAAAATGTCCTAGATTATAGTGGAAAGAAAAAACCTATTCGCTGCTATATTGACAACGGGACAAAAGAATTGGATTCTCTTCTTCTGCCAGGCGCCAAAGAAATGGTTTCTGCACTTGAAAATAAAGGTTATAAGTTAGGGAAGGATATTGAATTCTACATAGCTAAAGGTGCTTCACATAATGAAGCCGCATGGGCTAAACGCAATTGGCGTTATCTGGAATTTATGTTCGGCAAATAAAATAATTCCACTTGGCTATTTTCTTAATTGAACATAAGCTTAATCTTAAACTTATCTCAATATCTGTCAAGCTTAAATTTTTCTCCCAGATAGAGCTTCCTCACTTCGGCGTCCTCTGCCAGTTCTTCAGCTTTGCCTTGCTTGAAAATTAATCCGTTGATAAGTATATAAGCGTTGTCTACAATGCTCAAAGTTTCGTGCACATTATGATCCGTAATCAGTACGCCGATACCGCGGTTCTTTAAGTTTGCGACAATATTCATTATATCTTCGACGGCAATTGGATCAACCCCGGCAAAAGGTTCATCCAGCAAAATAAAGCTTGGATCGGTTGCGAGTGCGCGCGCTATTTCAGTCCTTCTTCTTTCCCCGCCGCTTAACTGGAAACCCAGGCTTTTTCTTATCTGAGTTATGCTCAAATCTTCAAGCAGCTTTTCACACTTCTCTTTTCTCTCTTTGGCGCTTAGAGGTATCATTTCCAGAATTGCCGTCAAATTATCTTCAACTGAAAGTCTTCTGAAAATTGATGCCTCCTGGGGAAGATAACCTATTCCCATCCGGGCGCGCTTGTACATGGGCACTTTGGTAATTTCTGTCTCGTCCAAAAATACTTTGCCGCCGTCAGGCTTTATCATTCCGACTATCATATAAAATGTAGTCGTTTTCCCTGCGCCGTTCGGACCAAGCAGTCCCACTATTTCACCTTTTGAAAGTTCTATTGAAGCGCCGTTAACAACGGTCCGCTTCTTATAAGTTTTTATCAAACTTTCACTGCTTAATTTTTGTGCCATGCTGTATTCTTAATCCTCAACGTGAATTTACATTTGATCCTGAACTTAAACCAATTTTTACGTCTTCCAGTAGTTCTTCCTTTATCGGTCTGTCTTTATATAATATAAAGCCCGGAAGTGTGTATGCCAGTTCATTGCCGGTAACTTTTATCTCCGGGTAATATTCGCTCATAGGCGTACCGTACAGTTTTACTTGATCGACTTTCTTATCCTTAAAAAATATTTTAGCAGTTTGTGAAGAAGACTTCACTAATCCGTTCGGAGAATTATCGTCATAAAGATAATAAATACTATAAACTTTGCCATAGACCTCGGTTTCTTCAATTCCGTCATCTCCGAAATGTATTATGAACTTGTCTCCTGAAATCTGGCTGTATCTTAATGGATATTTTTCGTCATACGAAATAATAAAAGCGTTCCTGTTAACATCCATTTGCTTAATTTTATTTTCATTCAAAAATATGGCAACCGAATCTCCCGTTAGCTGCGAGCCTTCATACCAGATTACCGGTTGAGCTGCGTTCGGGTTTATCTTCTCCGTAATGATTTTCCCTTGATTGCGGAAATATTGTGAGTAGTCGTTTTTCGACGCGAAATTTCCTCTTACTATTTTTACCGAATCTTCAGCCTTAAAAATATTAATCGTATCACGGTATGCCTCCATCTTCCTGGACTTTATTACAAGCGTGTCTAAACGCATTTCTTTTGAAGTATCTATTTCTCCGGATTTAGATGTATCAATTTTATTAATATAAGAGGTATCTATCTGGATGAGCAGTGGATTCTTGTCGATTAAAGTATATGATGTATTAGGATAATCTTCAAGATGGTCTCCGAATATTTTGGTATTATTAGCCGTGTTGTCGATCCTAACATTGTTGAACGCAAAGCTAATTCTTGAATCTCTAAAATGAATCAGGCTGTCCGCTCTAATTATATTTTGAGTCTCGACAATTTTTACGTTTCCTGCGGCAATGGTCTTCCCTTCATTTTTAAAATAAGTCAGCCTGTTTGAAGTAAGCGTAGATGAAGTATCAACCAGCTTTACCCGGCTTTTGAATACCGCTTTGTCAAGATCAAAGAAATAATCTCCTGAATCCGCAGTAAGTATAACTTTCTTATCATTCAGTTTAACGCCTGAATTAGATTCTGCTTTTCTTTCATCGCCGTAATAAAAACCATGATCGGTGGTTATGGTAAGCGTATCCTGCCGTGCCACTACATGCCCGATTAGCTCAGCATTGTTTTCAATAACATAACGTACTGCTTTATCGCAGGTTATTCTAACGTTCCCTTGAGTAATAGTAACGGGTCCGTAAACCGTATCTATTGATTCGCCGTTAATTGTATGATGCACCTGCTTTCCCCCGGTTACAGTTATAGTTTGCTGCTGCTGCGGAAAAGTAACTCCGGCAAGAACAGTAAATAATAAAAATATTTTTAAAAGCCTTGGCATCTTTATAATTATTTTTTCTTCACAGCGCGTGGTTTTGAAATTTGTTTATCCTCTTTCTTTGAACTGTCGACTCTCGTAACGTATGTAATATTATAAATGGTATAATTTCTTAAGCTCTGGTCCGATTCAAAACCGTAGCCTTGAATCTTTTCTTTCGGAGAAATAATAGTAACAAATTTATCGGATAGAATTTTCTGTTGGCTGTTATTCCACATTAATTCCTGGGTATGCAAAACTATGCCGCTGTCGTTTACCGCCACAACGCTGTCATTTGCGTATAGGTTGTTCGTGTTATTATCCACTTTTCCTTTTAAAGCAGTCAGCGTTGTAGTCTTGGTCCCTGTGTTATCATAAAAATCCACTTGTATTGAACTATCGAGAAGTGTTTCATTAGGCTGGTCAAACATCCTTAAATGCCCGGCAATTAACACTGCTTTGGTTTTACCGGAATCGCTGAATGCTATAGTGTCTTTCCAGCTTTCCTGCAACGGAAGCTTAGCTGCTTGAAGTGAAGCGTCTATTGCGGGCTTTACCTTTTGGTCGCTGCATCCGGCAAAAATAGTAATCAATATTAAGATGAGGAATAATTTCATCTCTGGCGTAAACCAAGATTTATCAAATCATGAAGATGCACGATACCCGTAGGCTTATTCGAATCATCTACGATTACAAGCGATGTAATCTTAAAATTCTCCATCTGCTGGAGAGCGAACGAAGCCAAATAATTTTCTTTCATCACTTTCGGATTTTTCGTCATGATATCTTTAGCCGCAAGGTTTTTAATTTCCATCGTTTTTTCCAGCAGCCTTCTTAAATCGCCGTCTGTGATTATGCCTGATAGAGTACCTTCACTGTTAACAACGCAAGTTGTTCCCAATCTTTTGGAAGTAATTTCTAATATTACATCTTTTATAGAAGCTTCTTTATTTACTTTCGGAATTTTTTCTCCGGTAATCATTATTTCCTTTATTCCGAGCGAGAGTCTTTTGCCAAGACTTCCTCCGGGGTGAAGGAATGCAAAATCTTCCGCCGTGAATCCTTTCATCTCAAGGAGCGCTATTGAAAGCGCGTCTCCCATAGCCAAAGTAGCAGTTGTAGACGCGGTCGGCGCTAAATCATGCGGGCATGCTTCTTCCTTTACGCTGATATTCAGAAAAATATCGCACTGCGAGCCTAACCTGGAATTTTTATCTTCCGTCATTGCGATCAAAATAACTTTCATTCTCTTAAGCATTGGCAGAAGGTTCATTATTTCTTCCGTTGCGCCGCTCTTTGAAATTAAAATTACGACATCGTCTTTACGAACCATTCCTAAGTCACCGTGAAGCGCGTCTGTAGGATGAAGATATATTGCCGGCGTTCCGGTCGAGTTTAATGTGGCTACAATTTTACGCGCGATCAAACCGGACTTTCCCATTCCGGTCAAGACTACTCTTCCTTTTGAATTATAAATTACCTTAACAGCGTTGACAAAATCTTCGTTAATACTGCTCAGCAAACCGGCAACAGCTTCCGTTTCGATCCTTATTACTTCTTTCCCTTTTTGTATAATTTCTTCGTTCTTCAATTATGAACCTCTCTTAAAAAAATTGAATATGCTTTTTTTCTTCTTAGGCACTTGCTTCGATTGGAAATATGAATAATCAAAATTTATTCTTCTAAAATTTTTATTATATAGAACAAACGCTGATATTATGTCTTCGTCGCTGAATTCATCTAAACGTGAGAATAATGAGTTCGGCTGCAAAGCTATTTTTGGATCTCTTATTCTTTTCACTAAAATTAATGTACTATAAAAATTGCTTACCGGGATAATATAATTTATGCCGCTTTCAAATTCGTGCGCCCATATCTTTTTATGCGCCGGCGCTATTACAATTAAAAATTTACGCGGTAAAAATACAACTTCTCTGACAAAACTTTTATCTCCCGGCGCTTTTTCTCCCGGTATCCATTCTGAATAATTTATAGAGCTAATGCCGATTTGATTATTTTGATTTATTAATTCCACGGAAATGTCAATTTCAATTTTATTATCGGATTCTTCATTAATAGAAATATTAAAAGCTTCATCAGCTAATTTGATTATTCCTGTCGCCAATATAGGCGTTGATGAAACCCCGTTATCCGGCTCATCATTTTCTCTTCCAAGTATTAAGTTCCCTCCTCCGAATCTGCCAAAACCAATCACTAAAAGTTTTTCAATTTTTTCTCTGTAAACTTTATATCCCGGCTTATTTTCCGGGAGGATCGAAAAAAGAAGCTGCTTTTCTTTTGCTGTAATCTGTCTTGGGAATTTTTGTATGTTATTTCCGTTGCCGGAGAAGTAATCATTTTCCAAGAATGAATCCTAATCTTAACCTCGTATGT
>Ga0187812_1000570_pt1 | contig 12985 bp, 11 predicted proteins | sample NC_S_2_FD_130582 | JGI IMG/M metagenome (GOLD analysis project Ga0187812, IMG submission 130582) | Wetland sediment microbial communities from Neuse River Estuary, North Carolina, USA - ASW-S_2 | ecosystem: Environmental > Aquatic > Freshwater > Wetlands > Sediment | place: USA: North Carolina... | reverse complement strand
GCAAGCACCTGCGCGTATCGCGCTGCCTGGCGACCATCGGCCCCCCGGGCCAGCCCCCGCAAATGACGGCGGAATACACCGCCGCCGGAGTCGAAGCCCTGGCTCCGCCGAAATTCACCAAACTGATGGCGGTGCTGGCGGCCGGAGAGCCGGACACGCTGGGGGCCATCACCGTGGACGCGGCGAGCGATCCGGCGTTTGCGGAGACGGGCCTGCAATCCGTGCTCGCGGTGCAACTGGTGGACAAGGAGAAGCAGGAGATCGGCGGGATGCTGTTCGCGGCCATGGAAGCGGTGCGGAGGTGGAAGCCGAACGAGAGCTATTTCCTACAGGCCGTGGGCGACCAGATGCTGGTGGCCGTCAACCACGCGCGCCTGCGCACGCTGATGCGCACGCTGTCCGTGGCCGACGAAAAGACCGGGCTGCTGAGCCCCAGCTCCTACCAGGATTGCCTGCTCGCGGAGACGGCGCGCGCCAAGCAGCAGTCCACGCCGTATTCGCTGCTCATCCTGCAGGTGGACAAGGCGCGGGAGTTGGCGCGGCAACACGGCGAGGACAAGGTGGAGGGGTACATCGAAAACCTGTCGCGCGCGCTGCTTTCCGGCGTGCGGCAGACGGACATCGCGGTGAAGTACGTGGGCTGGGCGGTGGCGCTGGTGATGCCGGACACCAACGGAACGAACGCCATCGCGCTGGCCGATAAGCTGCGCAAGCTCGGCGGAACGGTGCAAGCGCCGTGGAACGGGGCCGGGATAACGCTGAGCGCGGTGGTGGCCGAGGCCGCGGTCGAGACGCAGTACGACAATGAGGACATCGTGACGCACCTGATCAACCGCGTGGATTTCGCGCTGGAAGACGTGCGCAAAGGGGAAGGGAACGCCGTGGTCGAATGCCCCTAATGGGGCGCGAAGTTAGGGAGTGCTGCGCGGGAGCGAGCGGTACGGAGCAGAGGTTGATTCACCTGCCTGAAACCTGCAGGAACGCCCGGCGTGCGCCGTGAATCTCGAGGAGAAGAAGCGATGGCCATAGAGAAGGTAGGCGTGGCAGGCTGCGGCCTGATGGGTTCGGGCATCGCGCAGGTGTGCGCGCAGTCCGGATTTCCCACCGTGGTGCGCGAGGTGAACGAGGCCCTGGTGGAGAAGGGGCTAAAGAGCATCGAGAAGAACCTGGACCGTCTGGTGGAGAAGGGATCGCTGAGCGCGAGCGATCGCGCCGCCACGCGAAGCCGGCTGAAGGGCACCACGAAGATCGAAGACCTCGCCGGGGCGGACATCGTGGTCGAGGCCATCGTCGAGCAGTTGGCGGCGAAGCGGGAATTCTGGTCGGTGCTCGAGCCGCTGTGCCCGAAGCAGGTGATTTTTGCGAGCAACACCTCGTCGCTTTCCATCACGGAGATGGCGGTGGGGACGTCGCGGCCCCAGAACTTCGTGGGGCTGCATTTCTTCAACCCCGTGCCGGTGATGAAGCTGGTGGAGGTGGTGCGCACGATCGCCACCGACAATGCGGTGTACGACCAGGCGCATTCCTTCGCGCTGCGGCTGGGGAAAACGCCGGTGCGCACGACGGACCGCACCGGGTTTATCGTCAACCGTCTGCTGGTGCCGTATCTGCTGGACGCGGTGCGCGCGCTGGAAGAGGGAGTGGCCTCCATCGAGGACATCGACAACTCCATGAAGCTGGGCTGCGGGCACCCCATGGGTCCGCTGACGCTGCTGGATTTCGTGGGGAACGATACGACCTATCACATCGCCAATATCATGTTCGAGGAGTTCAAGGAGAAGCGCTTTGCCCCGCCGCCGCTGCTCAAGCGCATGGTGCTGGCCGGGTGGAATGGGCGCAAATCCGGCCGGGGCTTTTATGATTACACCGACCCGAAGAATCCGCGGCCGGTGAAACTAGTCTAAGGACGAAATTCGAAAATCGAAATTCGGCACCGAGGAACCCATGGCATACGAGAATTTGCTCTACGAAGTGCGCGAAAACATCGCCTGGATCACCTTCAATCGTCCAAACGTGCTGAACGCGCTGAACCACGCCACGCTCGTGGAATTGAACCATGCGTTGCACACGGCGCGCGAGTATGAGGCGGCGCGCGTGGTGATCCTGACCGGTGCGGGCGAGAAGGCGTTTGTGGCCGGCGCGGACATCAACGAACTGGCGAGGATGAATCCCGTGACGGGACAGCAGACGTCGCTGTTTGGCCAGGGCGTATTGCGGAATCTCGAAGCCATGGGCAAACCCTCGATCGCCGCGATCAATGGATTCTGCCTCGGCGGAGGCTGCGAAATGGCGCTGGCCTGCTCGATGCGAGTGGCAAGCCGGACGGCGAAGATCGGACAGCCGGAGGTGAAGCTGGGAATCACGCCCGGCTACGGCGGCTCGCAGCGCCTGCCGCGCCTGGTGGGGAAGGGCCTGGCGCACGAGATGATCTTGACCGGCGAAATGATCTCGGCGGAGGAGGCGCTGCGCATCGGGCTGGTGAACCGCGTGACCGAGCCGGGCGAACTGCTGTCCACGTGCGAGGGCATCGCGAAGAAAATCATCGAGAGGTCGCCGCTGGCGGTTCGCTACGCGATGGAGGCGATCGAGTGGGGCATGGAGATGCCGCAGCAAGAGGGGCTGTTTCTCGAAGCGACACTCTTCGGGCTGTGCGCCTCGACCGATGACATGCGCGAGGGGACGCGGGCATTTCTCGAGAAGCGTCCGGCGCAATTCAAGGGCAAGTAGGAAAAGCAGAAAAACGAAAATCGAAAAGCGAAAATCGCATGACCGAGAAGAAAGAGCGGTCCGGCAACGAACCTGGGGTTACAAGCGTGAGAGCGCGGCGCGCCCGCAGGATTGCTTTTCCGGACGCTCCCGGAGAACATGGACCGATGTCACGGCGAACGGAACGCGACGAGGATCGAGAGGACGCCGGCTCCCTGGGCGCCGACTGGGAATGGGCGAAAGGCGCGCTGTCCAGCCTGGGCGGCTGGGCGGGATTGAAGAGCGGCTCGTGGTTTTATGATTTTGCGCGCTCCACGTTTCGCAGCTACTACGAACGCGCCACACCGGAATACCTGCGCGAGAAATATCCCGGTAGAGGCACGGAGTTTATTGCCGACCGGCTGATCCGCGTGGCGTCGAAAAACGCGCTGCTGCTGGGCAGCGTGACGGGGGCCGCGATTTCCGCGGACGAACTGGCCGGGCTGCTCACGGCGGGCGAGGGCGGCGTGGGGATTCCGGGAAACGTGCTGCTGGGCCTCGCGGCGGCGGGCGCGGAGCTGGTGCTGCTGGTGCGCTTCCAGCTCCAGATGGTGGCGGGACTGGCGCGGCTCTACGGCGTGGAACTCGACCCGGAAGATCCCGAGGACCTGCTGACGATCTTTACTTTCGCGCTGGGCGGGTCGCTGGCGGAACGGGCGGGGCGGCTGGGAATGAAAGTGGGGGCGCGCGCCACGCGGCGGATGGTGGAGCGGCGCGTGAGGCGCGAGATGCTGGCGCCCTGGAAACTGGTGGGCGAGCGCGTGGGCGCGAGGCTGGCCAGCCGGTCGCTGCTGAAATACGCCGTGCCGATGGTGTCGGTGGGAATCGGGGCGGCGTGGAATTACGCCACCACACGCGCGCTGGGACGGCTGGCGCGTCGGCATTTCCAGGGGCGGGCGCGGGAGGAGTCTTCGCTGGTGTTGCGCAGAGCGGAGGCCTGAGGGATTGCCGGGTTCAGGTTGCGCAGCGTCCGGTTCCTGCGCGTTTCTAAAGAGCAATGTCATCCGAGCGGAATGAGATGCGGGGAAGTCTTCGCGCCGAGGGGATGCGATTCGGCGTTGTGGTCTCGCGTTTCAACAGCTTTATTACCGAGCGGCTGCTCGCTGCCGCGCTGGACACGCTGCGTGCCGCGGGCGCGGCGGATTCCGACGTGGAAATCGTGCGCGTGCCGGGGTCGTTTGAGATTCCGGTGGCCGCGAAGCAGCTGGCGCGTACCGGGCGCGTCGAAGCGATCCTGTGCATCGGCTGCATCCTGCGCGGCGAGACCGCGCATTACGATTACGTCTGCTCGGAGAGCGCGCGCGGCATCATGTTGGCGCAAATGGACACGGGCGTACCCATGGCGTTCTGCGTGCTGACGTGTGACTCGCTCGAGCAGGCCATTGAACGCGCGGGACTGAAGGGCGGAAACAAGGGCGCGGAGGCGGCGCTCGCGGCCATCGAGATGGCCAGGCTGATGAGGAAGCTCGCGCCCACCGCCGCAGCCTCCCAGAAGGCTTCTCCCGCCGCCGGTTCCGGCCGGAAGCGCCCGGCCAGCGCAACGCGCCGTCCGCGAAGCGCGCGATGACGCTGCGTCGCAAGGCGCGCGAACTGGCCCTCCAGCTTCTTTACCAGAGGGAACTCCGCGGAGAGTCGCCGGAAAAAGTGGAAGCGGCGTTCTGGCCCGGCGCGCGGGCCGCGGAACGCACGCGGGAATTCGCGCACCGGCTGTTTACGGGCGCGGTGGCTGCGCTGCCGGAGCTCGACGCGCTGATCGAACTGCACGCCACAAACTGGCGGCTGGACCGCATGAGCGCGATTGACCGCAATATCCTGAGGCTGGCCACCTTTGAGCTGCGCTATGCCACCGCGCCGCCTCGGGTGGTGCTGGACGAAGCCGTGGAGCTGGCGAAGAAATTTTCCGATGACGCCGCGCCGGCGTTTGTGAATGGCGTGCTGGATGCCATTTCGAAGAAAAGCGAAATTCGAAATTCGAAACGCGAAAATCGGTAAGAGAAAACCAACCGGCAAGAACTGGTCAACAAAAGAGCGGGCAGGAGCAGGCAAATTTCGAGTTTCGAATTTCGAGCTTCAATTCTTCCTACACTTCGATGTGGCCTTCCATTACGGGGACGGCGGTTCCGCTGACGCGGGGGACCAATTTTGATCCGGCGCGCTCGACGTGAACGCTGATCTCGCTCGGGCGTCCCATCTCGACGCCTTGGTGGATCTGGAGATTCTCACCCGGCGCGAGTTTGCCGTGCTGCACCAGATAGGCGGCCAGAGAGCCGGCAGCGGAGCCGGTGGCCGGGTCCTCATAGAGCTCCCAGGGAATCATGCCGCGGGCAAAGACTTCGCCGCGCCGGCCGGCGGCAAAGCAGTAGGCCAGCGTGCCGTGCTCGGAAATCAAATGGGCGAGGTCGTGAATGTCCAGGCGAATGCGCTTCAGCGCAGCGCGGCTGCGCAGCGGAACCATCAGGTTGAAGATTCCCGTGGAGACGTATTCGAGCGGAAGTTTCGGGTGGAGATCCCCTGCACGCAGGCCCAGGGCCTCCATCAGGGCCTTGGCGGGCACGCGGGCGGGGAAAAAGCGCGCGGGCTTCTGCACCATGGTGACGCGCGTTGGACGCCCATTCTCGAAGTCGACGTCAACGGGGAGGAGTCCCGCACCAACCTCCTGCGTGACGCGCACCGTGCCGTCGTTGATGGGGACAACTCCCAGCGTGGCCAGCAAGAACCAGGTGCCGATGACGGGATGGCCGGCGAGCGGAAGCTCGTGCGTGGTGGTGAAGATGCGCAGGCGAGCGAGAGCGCCGTTGTGTGAGGGCCGCTGGACGAAAACGGTTTCCGAAAGATTCATTTCGCGGGCGATGGCCTGCATGCGCTCGGGGGGAATGCCGTCGCCGTCGGTGACCACGGCGAGGGGATTGCCGGCGAATTGCTTGCTGGTGAATACGTCCAGAGTGTAGAAGCGTCTTCTCACCGGGCACACCGTTCTTGCGTGCTGGCGGGTGGCGTCGAAAGGAAGACCCGGGGAGCACGCACGAGTGAGTATACGCGAGATGATGGGCTTGCGGCACGAATCGGCGATTTTCCAAGAAGGGGTGGAGAGCCGAATTGGCGGGTGGGCGCTACGCTGCGCCGGCGGATGACAGGCAGGAATGCCTGCCCTACAGGCCGCGCACGAGAGTTGCCGTGCGGTCCAGGATGGTGCGGGTTGTGGCAGGGGAACTGGTTTCGGCGTAGAGGCGGAGCATGGGTTCCGTGCCGGAGCCGCGGATCATTAACCAACCCGCTTCGCGTGGGTGCCTGCCTTTGTCGCCCAGGTAGAGCTTGACGCCGTCGAGGTTTTCGCGTTTCACGACTGGGAAGTCGAGATGGGCGGCAAGATTGGGATTGCTGAAATACTCCAGCGCTTTTTCCTTCTGGCCGGGGCGCAGCTCGAGGTCCACGCGGCCAAAGTGGTGCTCGCCGAATTCGGTGTGGAGGTCGCGGATGATTTCTCCGAGCGATTTGCGGTGCCAGGCGAGCACTTCCGCGAGCAGGAGCGCGCTGACGGTGGCGTCGCGCTCGGGCAGGTGGAGCTTGGTGCCTATGCCGCCGCTCTCTTCGCCGCCCAGCAGGATGTCGCGTTCCAGCATGAGCTCGCAGATGTACTTGAAGCCGACGGGAACTTCATAGAGGGCGCGGCCGAATTTGGCGGCGAGCTTGTCCACGAGCTTGGTGACCGAAAAAGTCTTCGCGACATCGCCCGGGATCTGGCGAGTGCCGGCGAGATGCCAGAGCAGGATGGAAAAAATCTGGTGAGGGTCGACGAACGTGCCATCTTTGTCCATGGCGCCGATGCGGTCGGCGTCGCCGTCCATGGCGAAGCCGGCGTGGAACTGCCCGGCGCGCATGGCGGCGCGCATGGGCTCGATGTGAGGCTCGATGGGCTCGGGATGGACGCCGCCGAACAGGGGATCGCGGCGGCCGCGGATTTCCTGGCAGGCGATCGAGTGGCGATCGAACAGGGCTTTCAGCAGGCCGGCGCCCGAGCCGTGCATGGGGTCAATCAGGAAGCAGAACTGGGCGGCCTTCAGGCGGTCCCAGTCCACGAGTTTGTCGAGGGATTCGAGATAGGGCGCGCGCACGTCGAGCGAATGGATGAGCGCGGGGCGCGGAGGAAGCGTGGGAACACCGTCGCGCAGCACCACGGCCAACTCCTGCTCGATTTCCGCGACGATGGAGGGTAGCGCGGAACTGCCGTAACTGGCCTTGTACTTCATGCCGTTCCACTTCGCGGGATTGTGGCTGGCGCTGATCACGATGCCCCCCGCGGCGCCGCGCTGACGGACGAGCAGCGAGATGGCAGGCGTCGGGCAGGATTGTTCCGCGAGCCAGACGGGGATGCCGGCGAGGGTGAGCGTCTCCGCGGCGGTGCGGGCGAATCGTTCGGACGCGAAGCGGTTGTCGTAGCCCACGAGGACGCCGCGCTCGGGATTCTCCGCGCGGACGACATAGCGAGCGATGGCGTGGGCGACTTTGCGGACGTTTTCGTGGGTGAAGTCGTCGGCGATGATGCCGCGCCAGCCGTCGGTGCCGAATTTGATCGTGACTCGTGACTCGCGATTGGTGACTGGTGACTCGTGACTGGTGATTCGGGGAGAGGATCGACCATGCATATCTGAAACGTAGCAGGTTGTGGGGATGGGTTGAAAGTCGAAAGTTGGCACCATCCGGGAGGGCTGCGGAAGGGGAATTTCATGGAAGTCGGACATCCCCGAATAGCGGCAAACCGCGGATTATGGCGACGGGGGATTCGCGATTAACGGCGCTTGAGAGCCTCGAGCGCTTCGAGGGTGCGCGGCCAGTCGGATCCCAACAGCCGGGAGAGGATGCGATCGGCGAGAAGTTTTCCACCCGTTTGGCATCGAGCGCAGTAATTCGTTTCGTTGTCCGCGTAGCGGATGCGCTGAATCTTTTCTCCGCACCTCGGGCAGGGCTCTCCATATCGTCCGTGGACGGCCATTCCTTTGCGAAACGCGGTTACGTTTTCGGGGAAGCCGGATCCCGCCTCGGCGCGCAGCCGGCCGATCCAGAGCGCCAGGGTGTCGCGCGTTGCGGCGAACAGGCGCTCCCACTCGGGCGGCATCAGTTTGTGGGTGAGCGTGACCGGAGACAGTCGTGCCGCGTGCAGGATTTCGTCCGAATATGCATTGCCAATGCCACTGAGCAGGCGCGGATCGGTAAGAGCCCTCTTGAGCGTGTGATTTTCGGACGTCAGGGCCTGGCGAAACGAGTCGAGATCGCTCGCAAAGATTTCGATTCCGCCCGGATCCACGGAACGCAAGCCTTCTTCGCCGGCGAGGACATGCAACGAAGCGCGATGCTTTGTGCCGGCCTCCGTCAGCACGAGAGTACCGCTGGGAAAATCGAAGGCTGCCAGACTCCGGCGACCGGCCAACTTTGCGTTTGGCGGCCGCCAGTGCAGCCGGCCGGCAATCATCAAGTGCAGCACGAGCCAGAGATCGCCTTCCACTCCGATGGCGATGCGCTTGCCGATGCGGCGCACTTGGCGGACGACGCGGCCTTCCACACTGGTGGGCGGCGGCTGCGTGGTGCGAAGCAGAAAAGGGCTGGCGAGCCGCACGCCCTGGAGCGGCTGCGCGAGGATGCGCGGCTCAAGGGCGGAGATGTAAGCGGCGATATCCGGCAGTTCCGGCATGGTTATCAGCTTGCAGGCAGCACCCGCGCTTTTGCGACATGCGCTTAGCGAGAAAGAGAAATCGCCGGCGCCCGTTCCGGCGGAACGACGGCCGAGCCGGGAGTGAACGAGGGACCGGAGCAACTTCCGGATTGCCGGCGATTCGATCAGAACCGGTCAGGCGATGGTGCTAGGATTTATTCGTGAAGGAGTGTTCTGGCCGTTTTTTCCACACGAGCGGCCTTCGCGTCGTTGAGCGCTTGCGCGGTCTGGCTCTCGTTGGGAGAAGGCGTTCCATATCTAAAAAATGGTCGGATATCCGAGGCAATATGTCTAAGAGGGATAAATGAGCAACCAAGAACCGCAAGCACAACCGGTCTCCCCATCGATGCAGATGATGCAGATCCTGTGGCCAGGAGCGATGGCGGTGCAGGCGATCCATGTTGCCGCCAAGTTGGCCCTTGCCGACCTCGTCGCCGGCAGCCCCAAGAGCATTGAGGAACTGGCCGAAGCCGCGCATTCGCATGGACCGTCGATGGCCCGGTTCTTGCGGGCGCTCACGAGCCTCGGGATCTTCGCCGAGGACACGACGGGCCGGTTTCGACAAACCGCGTTGAGCGACACGCTCCGAAGCGATCATCCGGAATCGATCCGGCCCTTCGCCATGATGCTGGGCGTGCATTTTTTCTGGAAACCGCTCGGCGCGCTCGAGGAGACGATTCGGACCGGGCAGCCGTCGTTCGAACGCGAATACAGCGCGCCATTCTTCGAGTACATGGCTGGGCATTCGGAGGACGCCGCTGTATTCAACGCTGCAATGAGTTCCGCGCCAGACTACCTAGCTGCCATCGTCGGCGCGTACGATTTCTCCAAGCTTGAACGAATCGTTGATGTGGGCGGAGGCCATGGCCGACTTCTTGCCGGAATCCTCTCGGCGAACCCTCGCCTGCGCGGTGTCCTTTACGACCTGCCCGACGTAGTCGCCGGCGCGTCCGCCTTGCGGCAGGAGCCGATATGCCAGCGGTGCGAAATCATCGGCGGAGATTTCTTCAAGGGAGTTCCCGCCGGAGCAGACGCGTACATCTTGAAGGGCATTATCCACGACTGGAACGACGAAGCCGCTTTGAAGATCCTGAAAAACTGCCGGCGTGCGATCCACCCGGATGGCACGCTGTTGCTCGTCGAAACGGTATTGACACGGTCCACTGATCCCGCAACGGCGCTGATGGACATGTTGATGATGGTCTTGACCAGCGGCCGAGAGCGAACCGAATCGGAGTTTCGGTCCCTCTTTCAGGAAGCGGGCTTTTCGATGGTGCAGGTGATCCGGGCGGCGGGCGTGTCCATCATTGAAAGCCGGCCCGTCTAGGGAGGCCCGTGGCGCCGAAGGCATTGAACCGTAATAACCCAAGTATGTTATTACAGAAAATCCGGGTAGTAGCGGGTTGACGAGCTATTCGGAAACGACCGGTTAACTTCCGGTTTGCCGACAATGCGGGAGTTATCACGCGGTGGCTCGAATCGAAGTGCCGAGCGCCGCTGCTTCACTCATACCAAATCTCGACCTCGTAGCCATCCGGGTCGGTGACAAAGGCGTAGGGGCAGCCAGGACAGAATTCGCCCCGCCGGAGCAGCTTGCCACCGGCGCGCTCGACTTCGTCGACAGCCGCGTCGATGTCCCCGGGTGAAACAAGCCGGAAGCCGAAGTGTGGGATACCTCGTGACTCGCCGACGCCCGATGAATGCTCGTCAAACGTGATGACATCCCGGCAGCCCGGCGTCCTGGTGTGGACCAGCCCTTCGGTCCGCCCGTATTCCTCCACACCGAAAACTTGCCCGTAAAACCGCAATGAGCGCTCAACATCTCGCACCACAAGGTTAATATGTGTCAGTCCATAGGTCCGCACCATTCTGTTTGCTCCTGTCGTTCGCCGAAACCCCGGCCAATTGTGAAATCAATAACATAGGTGCCACCGTCTCGCCAGCGTTCCGTCAAAATGCCTGGCCACGTTTCGATTCGTCGGTTTATGTCTCGGCGATTGTGCCCGGATCACGGGCTATCCGGAAGTCAAGAGCCTGGCTCGCTGGCGCGCCTTCCAATTCCATGTAGCCAAGCGCCCGCGAATTATCCTCTCGTGGTGTCCCTCTGCGCATAGCCCCAGTGGGTGGCTGCCGCCTTTTCCCCTTGACATTCTACCGGAAGGGACGTAGCCTCACCTAGAATGTCTACCAAAGAGCAGAAGGAACACATCGAACTGCTGCAGGGCACGCTGGACCTGCTGATCCTGCGCACGCTGGTGCTGGGGCCGGCGCACGGCCACGCCATCGCCAAGGCCATCGAGTTCAACTCCGACGAGGTCTTGCAGGTGGAGCAGGGGTCGCTCTACCCGGCGCTGCACCGGCTGATCAAGCGGGGATGGATATCGGTCGAAGAGGGCACGTCGGAAAACAACCGGCGGGCGAAGTTTTACCGGCTAACGGCCAAGGGCCGGCGGCAACTGGCGGTCGAGACGGGGAAATGGGACAAGCTGGCGGGGGCGATCGCACAGATTCTGCGGCCGGCGGAGCAGGGGGGCGAATCATGAGGCGGCGCAAACCCATGATGGAGGATCTCGACCAGGACATTCGCGAGCATATTGCGATGGAGACGCAGGACAACATCGAGCGCGGGCTAGCGCCGGAAGAAGCGCGCTTCGCGGCGATTCGGAAGTTCGGAAACGTGACGCGGGTGAAGGAAGACACGCGGGAGGTGTGGAGTTTTGTGTGGCTGGAGCAGTGGCTGCAGGATTTCGGCTTCGCGCTGCGGACGCTGCGCAAAAATCCCGGGTTTGCCCTCACGGCAGTCCTTATTTTGACGCTCAGCATCGCGGCGAACGTAATCGTTTTCGGCGTGCTCGAGGGACTGGTGCTGCGGCAACTGGACGTGCCACACGCGGACCGGGTGATGACGCTGCAGCCCAAGAAGGGCGGCCCCTTTGTCTCGCATCCGGAAATGCGCGACGTGCGCGATGGGAATTCCGTGTTTTCCGCCGTGGCCGCAATCGAGGTACAGGATTTTGGGTTGGAAGCCAACGGAGTGACCCGGCCCGTGTGGGGATCGGAAGTGAGCGGGCAATACTTCGAGGTGGCGGGTATCAAGCCGTTCCTGGGGCGTCTGCTAGGGCGCGCCGATGACGATCATCCCGGAGCTTCGGAGTCCGTGGTGCTCACTTGGTCCGCATGGAAGAGTGATTTTGGCGCGGACCCCAACATCGTGGGAACGACGGTGCGCATTGACAAGCATCCGTACACGATCGTGGGAGTCACGCCGGAAGGCTTTTACGGAACCGAAAAAATCGCCCTGTCAGACATTTTCGTTCCGATGGCGAATCAAGCATCGCTGGACGGGAGCGACTGGCTGGAGTCGCGGAGCTATAGGAATCTCTTTTCGATCGTGCGCATGAAGGACGGGGTCACGGTGCCGCAGGCGCAGGCGGAATTGAACGCGATCGCTGCCCGTATCGCCCGGCAGAATCCGAAGGAGGAAGAAGGATTGGCGTTGAAGCTGGTACGTCCCGGATTGGTGGGCGACTTTATCGGCGGGCCGGTGCGCGGATTTCTGGCCGGGGTGATGGGGCTGGCGGGAATCGTGCTGCTGGCTGCGTGCGCCAACCTGGGCAGCCTGTTCGCCGCGCGCACGGCAGACCGCACGCGCGAAATTGCCATCCGCCTGGCCATCGGGTCGAGCCGCTGGCAGATTCTGCGGCAGGTGCTTGTGGAGGCCTTTGTGGTGGCGATCCTGGGGGGCGCGTGCGCGTGCGGCCTCGCGTGGATGGCGCTCACCTGGCTGTCCGGCTGGCATCCGCTCACGCGATATCCGATGAAGTTCCTGGTGATGCCGCAGCCATCGCTGATCCTGGTGGCGTTTGTGATCTCGGTGCTCGCCGGAACTCTGTTTGGAGTGATGCCGCTGCGGCAGATCTTCAAGACCGATCCGAATGAAGCGATCAAGAGCGGCGGAAGCCAGTCGCCGGCGGGACGGCGCTGGGCGGTCCGCGACGTGCTGCTGGCGGCGCAGATCGCACTGTGCTGCGTGACGGTGACGGCCGCGTTTGTTTCGCTGCGCGGCCTGGCCAGATCGGTGACCATGGACCTGGGCTTCCAACCGAAGAATGCCGTAATGACGCAATTCGATCTGAGCCAGGCCGGCTATGCCAACGATGCCGCCGCCGCCCATTTCCAGCGGCAGCTATTGGAAAAGGTCTTGCAGATCCCGGGAGTGGAAGCGGCCGGCTACGCGAATGATACGCCTCTCAGCATGGCTGCATCCATGTCTTCTGTCTTCTCGCAACAAAGCAGCGATCTCAGACCTTCCAACAAGGCATTCAGCACGTATGACTACAACGTCTCGCCCGGATATTTGACCGCGGCGGGAACACCATTGCTCGCGGGACGCGATGTAAGCTTCACCGACACGGAGAAGACGCCGCTTGTCGCCATCGTGAATCAGGAATTCGCCCGGCGACTGTTCCACTCCGAGGACGCCGTGGGGCGCTATTTCAAGAACCGGGACGGTGTGTCGATCCAGATCGTGGG
>Ga0187812_1000569_pt1 | contig 12985 bp, 15 predicted proteins | sample NC_S_2_FD_130582 | JGI IMG/M metagenome (GOLD analysis project Ga0187812, IMG submission 130582) | Wetland sediment microbial communities from Neuse River Estuary, North Carolina, USA - ASW-S_2 | ecosystem: Environmental > Aquatic > Freshwater > Wetlands > Sediment | place: USA: North Carolina... | reverse complement strand
TCTGGGTGGTAATCACCGCCACCATGGACACGACCATTATCACCGCAACCATGAAGGCGAGCGCCCCCGACGTCACCCCCGACCGAGTCATGGCTGAGGCTACTTTCATACCGGATATAGTTCTAGTCAGGAGAACGAGACGAAAAGTGGGCAGAACACCCTATCTTGTGAGGGATGCTATGATCTTGCCATTCGTCTTGTCCATTATGTTGATCTGCTGAGGATGCGCAAAGAACGCCACCTGACCCAGGCAGGCGATCAACGCGAGTCCTTTCTCGCTGTCCAAATCCTCAGAGGAGCCGGCAGCCACCATGTCTCTGAAGGCGTGGTTGCTTCTTGGGCGCCCGTTGACCATTATGTACTTGGCCACCGGTCGGCTTGAGTAAAACTCAGCTCGCGTAACCTGATCATCCTCTATTGTCATTTCACTGCCGAGTGAATCGTAGCACTATAAGAAGGGAAGCATTGCAGGTTGCATCTACCCAATTCGGCCGGGAGATTATCCCAAGAGCGCATTGTCGCCTAGGCTGACTGTGTCCCTCTCCGCGCCTGTCTCTCCTCTTTCCTCTTTCTCACTTGCTCTTTCTTTTTCTTCTTCCCTTCTCTTCCCATTTATTCAGCCTCGCAACCACATCGAACAGCACTATTTATCAGTCGATTGGTCCAGGAGGGCCAGAAAGTGGCCGATATCATACAGGCTGTCGACCTGACCAAAGTCTACCGCGGGAAGGTGAAGGCCGTTGACCACATCTCCTTCCACGTGGCTGAAGGCGAGATTTTCGGTTTCCTGGGCCCCAACGGGGCCGGCAAGACCACCACGATCAAGATGCTCAACACGCTCGCCTCAATTACTGAGGGGCGGGCGACCGTCGCCGGCCACGACGTGGCGAAGGATCCGGGCGCCGTCCGCAAGAGCATAGGGGTGGTCCCCCAGGAGCTCACCGCCGACGACGAGCTGAGCGGGACCGAGAACATGATGCTGATGGCCAGGCTCCACCAGGTCAAGGGGGCCACTGCCAAATCTAACATCGCCACCCTCCTGCGCCTGGTCGACCTCGAGGAGGCGGCCAGCCGTAAGGTGAAGACCTACTCCGGCGGGATGAGGAGGAGGCTGCAGCTGGTCATGGGTCTGCTCCACGAGCCCAGGGTGCTCTTCCTCGACGAGCCGACACTCGGGCTGGACGTGCAGACCAGAAGCAAGATGTGGCACTACATCAAGGGACTGAACAAGGAGCGTGGGCTCACAGTCTTCATGACGACCCACTACCTGGACGAAGCCGACTCTCTCTGCGACCGCATCGCGATAATTGACCACGGGACCATCAAGGTCTCCGGAACCCCGGCAGAGTTGAAGGAGGCCCACGCGGGGGACATCATCACCCTGACGCTCACCGAAGACAAGGAGGACCTCACAGGATTCCTTTCAGGCATCGAAGGAGTGAGGGGGGTGACCCGAGACGGGAAGGTGTACACGATAAAGCTCCCGAAGACGGAGAAGGCCCTCCCTGCGATAATCGCTGGGGTCGTGCAGAAGGAAGCAGAAATCGCGGAGATCACCTTCTCCAAGCCCACTCTGGACCAGGTCTTCCTCGACGTGGTAGGGAAGTCGATGAGGGACGAGGAAACCTCAGAGAGCGACTCGGGCTGGGAGAACATCAGGATGGAGAGGACCAGATAGGCGATGTTCGACGAGACACTTGCGCTGACCTTCAGGGCCTTGCGGAAGTGGGTGCGCAACCCCGCCTCCATAATGCCTGGGCTGTTCACTGCGATGTTTTACCTCGCCCTTTTCGGGAGTTCGTTCAACCCCGCCAACCTGATTCCGTCCAGCGCCGGGACCCAAGGCTCGGCAATCCTGCAGGCCGCGTTCGGGGGCGCTCCCACCTACATCACCTACCTGACGTCCGGAGTCATCTGCATCATCCTCGTCTTCAACATGGCCTTCGGGGGGATCGACCTGGTCCTCGACAGGCAGCTGGGGTACCTGAACTCCCTCCTGATAGCGCCTGTCCCTCGCGCCGCCATCTACCTTTCCGGGGTGGTCCAGAATCTGGTGAAGGTCCTCATCCTGGCTGTGCTGACGTTCGTTGTCGCATTGATCCTCCCCAATGGCCTCAAGCTGCCCGGCTCGTTCAGTGCCCTGGCCTTCGTCGGCATATTCGCTGCTTTCATTCTTCTGGGGCTCGGCCTGTCGTTCGTCTTCACTGCCCTCGCCCTCACGGTGAGGAGCATCGACTCCCTGGTCGCCATAGTCAACTTCCTGACCCTCCCCATCATGTTCATGAGCAACGCCTTCTTCCCATCTTCCTCCTTCCCAGGCTGGCTCATGGCCATTGCAAATGTGAACCCAGTCACGAAGGCGAACGAGGCCGCCAGGCTGCTAATAGTCAACGGTTCGCTCACCTCCAGTCAGCTGTCGACCTATGGGTGGGACATTGCCTACCTGGTCGTGTTTGCCACGCTCCTCGGGGTGCTCGGCTACTTCGTGGCGCGTAGGGCACTGCGGCCAGAGTAAGGATAGGCGCCGAATCATCTCTGGATCATTGTCAGTTGCAACCTACTGGCTGCTCTCGCGCAATTTCGACAGCCCCAAACTCCCGACGTGGTCGAGTATCCATGTGACCAACTCGTCGAAGGCCTTGGAGCCTGCTGGGGTAAGATGCACGAGCCCGTCTTCATCCAGCGTGACAAATCCCTTCTGGATGATCCAATCCAGGTACATCACGAACCGGTCGTAGGAAAGGCCGCACGCTGTGGCAAGCGGTGTTCTGCTCGCTGGCCCCTTGTCCCTGAGGGTCTTGATTATCCGTGCGAGCACATAGAGGTCAGGCCTTGTTGAATTCTGCTCTTTTGAATTCAGTTGAAAACCACCTGAGGTCCCAGAATAGAAGGTCCAGTGACTGCATCCTCCGAAAGCCGAGTGCCACGCTCCTCCACATGAAGAGCAGTACAATGGTTATCGATATTGCCGCTACGTAGGCGGAGCTAGTCTGCAGTATGTTCCAGATGCCGCTGACGCTACCGGCGAAGAACAGGAGGAAAAAGACCAAAATCGAATAGGCTCCGACCTTTGTCAGCGCATAGAAGAAGTAGGCGACTCGCGAAAGGCCGATTGCATGGAGCGTCGAGTCCCAGTCTGTCTCCTCTAGGAGCTTCAGGGCGCCAGGAGTACCTTCCTTGAGGGTTTCCTGCCATTCGCCAATCTTGGTACGCTTCACCCGCCTATTGACCCAGAAGGCGCCGAACGTAACACCGAATATGAGGATTAGCAGGATTACTAGGAAGCCGAGGCTGTTCCCGAGGGATGACCAGAGCAACCCGGTCCCGGGGGCAGGACCCGCAACCACCTCGTAGATGTCATACAGGATTACAAAAGCGAAGGCCGCGACGAGCGAAGCGGTGATTATGCCGGCGAAGTCGACCATCGCGTTGGCGAACTCTCTGTATATCTTGACATCATCGAGGGTTGCCATGAGGTCGCCAACTCTGGCTACGACCGATTCCTCTGTCACAGAGAGACTCCCCAAGTCTGCAACGAGAGATCGAAACTGCCGGTTCCGTTTATGAGGTACTGGTAGGTGTGCACCCCTTGCCACGGCACATAGGAGGTTGCATACGAAGTGCTTGGGCGGTCAACAGAGAAAGCAGTTAGGCACATGGGTCGAGATGGAGAAACCGAACAATCCGTGCTGGTCTCGTTCAATCCCGGCACGTGGACGCAGCCACCTGCCTGAGGCGCTGCAACACCGATTGCGATGCACGGCCCCGCGCCTCCTGTCGATATCATCGAGTTGTAATAGATGGTGTTGGGGTATGCCAAGTCAATGGTAGTGGTCCTCGTTATGGGCCGTGACGTGCCGTTGGGGAACACGATGTTCAGTTGTTGATCTCCAGACAGGAAAGGTGTAAGCGAAAGCTGAACTCTTGCGTAGACGTAGTCCTGTTTGGCAAAGACGACGAGCATGGGGGCACCTCCGCCTATGGTGCTGAAGCTCTGGTTTGGAACAGCAAACAGAGAGAGTGATGACAGCAGAACTAACAGGAGAAGGACTAACACCAGAAGTCCTTTCATTTTCATAGTTATGACGCCGCTCCGACGTTATATAAGACGGACTCACTCGCGATGAGTCTTACCACCTTTCACACAATCATTGCAATGTTCCTATTTCGTTGAAACCAACACTGCATCGAATTGAGGTCGATGAAAGCTTTGAAGTGGCAAAACAGCGTGCCAATTAATCCTAGCTGACTCTTCTCGCCACGTCTGCCCACCTGAAGTAGGTGAGCGCGACTGATGCAGCCACGGCAAAGTAGATCGCCACCATTAGTGCGCCCGAAATCTCAGAAGGGGTCCCCCCTGAGGGCCCGAGGATCAACTGGAAGAGTTTCGCCGTGGAACCGGGGAGCAGCGGTTGAGCGTACTGGGGTGGGAGCGATCCAGCTATGGTGGTGGGCAGGTACGTGTGGATCGTCAGGTAGATCGCCTTTCCCGTGAGTCCGTAGGCAATCGAAAGGTACGTTCCCACAATCTGACTAGAAACTATGAGGGCCGACGCAAGGATGTAGGCGAGGGATGAACGCCTTACCAGTTCTCCGACCATGAAGGCGACCGAGAAGAACAGGGTAGAGGCGTAAAGCTCCACTAGGACGATCCCGGGCACAGTCTCGAGCCCAGCTTGGGCGCCGTAGGTCAGGCTCGCGGCGAGGACGCTCAGGCCCGCGTTAAGGACGATCAAGGAAGCGAGGAGCAGGTACCCGCCGAGGAACTTGCCCACGAAGAACTCCGTCCTGCTCACCGGCTTCGCCAGCAGGAGTTCTGCCGTGCCCGCTTCGTACTCTTCCGACATGGCCCCTGCGGCGATCAGTATGGCCACGAACTGGATGAACAGGGCAAAGGGCGCGATAACCCCCGCGACCCAGAGGTAGGGGAAGAGTCCCGCAGGTATGAAGGACGTCCCAGTGGTTGACAGGATGTAGTAGGGGACCGTATCCAGCAGTACGATGAACGCCACCATGGCGATGACCTTCTTCCTGGCCATGGCCCTCCGGACCTCGTAGGTCGCGAAGGCGTAGACTCTACTCGGCCTTATTCCCACTGCTCTTCACCGCCTCGATGTACGCCTTCTCCAGCATCCTGTCGCCCGTGCGCATGGAGAGCAGCTCTGCTCCCCCATCCACGATTGTCCTGGCGATCGCCGGCCTGACTTCGACTCCTGGCTTGACCTTCACTTCCATGCCTCCCGGCACCTCCTTCAGGTTCAGCACGCCTTCGACCCTCCGTACTGACTCGACGATGCCCGCCTCCAGGCCCCTGGCCTCCACGATTACCTCGTCGGCGCCGAGCACCTGTTCCACCATGTCTCTCACCGTCCCGCTGAAGAGGACTCTGCCGCTGTGGATGAGCCCCACAGAGGAGCAGAGGTCCTCCACCTCGGACATCATATGGGAGGACATCAGTATTGTGCCTCCGTTTCGGGCGTACGTCCTGAACACCTCACGCAGGTGGGCAGTCCCCGCCGGGTCCAGGCCGATAGTCGGCTCATCCATTACCATTATCTCAGGCGAGCCGATCATCGCCTGTGCCACGCTCAGCCTCTGGACCATCCCCTTGCTCAGCTTCCCCACTTTGGTGTCACCATATTCGATGATGCCCACCTCTTCGAGCACCCTGTTCATCTCCTCCTTCACCCCGGCCTTCAGCCCGGTCTCCGCAGCCGTCAACTGCAGAATATCCCTCGGAGTAAGGAAGGTCTGAATGTTCGGTAGCTCAGGGGAATATCCCACACCCGTCAGCGCTTCGACATGGCTGCGGATGGGATCCATGCCCTTCAATCTGACCTTCCCGGCTGAGGGTTTCGCCAGTCCCAGTAGCATCCGTATGCAGGTGGTCTTGCCCGAGCCGTTTGGCCCCAGGAAGCCGAAGATCTCCCCCTTGCCTACGGAAAACTGGACTGGGCCTATCTTCCTCTCTCCGTAGAGTTTTACCGCTTCGGTGAATTCTATGACTGGCGCGCTCAACTCAGCGCACTTCAGTCGACCCAGTGAGACGGCTTCTGCTCCTGCTTCTGGACTTTCCTGTCTTTGCGTTTCGCAAGGAAAGCCGCGCCAAGGGCGACTCCTCCCACTCCCAACCCGGCGCCCACGTAGGCAGCAGTGGACATCTGGGTAGACGGCTGGGCAAGCTGGAGGTCGGTCGCCTCAAGGACTGCCTTGACGCTGACCATACTATTCCCCGCCGCGGCGGAGTAGACAAGGGATGACGGGAAGGTCTCAAGCGTCCCATTCACTCGGAGGGCCATGGTCCCGTGTGAGGCCGAAACTGCGAAGGAATAGACGTTAAGCGTGTACTGACTGCCTTGGAAGTTCACACTGGTGGTCCCCACGGCAGTGAAGTTCCCATGGACGTTGGTCGTAGTGCCATTGCTGTAATCAAACGACTGAGACGCGAGGCTTGAGAGGTAGGGGAAGAAATTGTCAGAGGCGTTCACCAGCCTGGAATAGGTCAGATTCTGCTGGCTCCCCACCAGCTGCAGAACCAGGTCCGCAAAGCCCGGCTTGTCCGAATGACCCACGGTCTCGTTCACCAGCATCGAATGCTGGCCAGAGGGAAGCGACAGGTCAACCTTGTACGTGGCGAATCCAGTGTTGGGCTGGGAGGCTACGGCCGAAGCGGCGGCGAGCAGGACGGCCAGCGCGAGGACCGCAACCGATACGCCCACTCTGTTCACGGGCCGAGTTCGCCTATGTTTGATATAAAGCCAGCGTGACTGGGGAAAAGGCGACGCCACGTCAATCGGTCTTCCCTCCCTTCCCGACCTTCGAGGTCTTCAGGTCTAGGTAGAATCTGCTAGACAGGAATTCTTCCACCGCGCGGTTGGTGTAGGCGACACCTCTCGGGTCCCCGGTCAGGACATGCTTGAAGGACCCGTCCTCGAACTCCATGAAGACCTGGGGGACCAAGTAGTCAGGGGACCAATCTCCATACTTCTTCACAAGCTCATCCGCCACCTGGACGTCGCTGGTGTCAACGTCATGCGCCTGAAAACTAACACCCAATTCAGCTGCAGCTTTCCTCATCTGCTCCATGGTATTCGTGACGCAGTGGGGGCACCACTCGGCATATACGAAGTGAATCGACTTCGCAGTAGGTGGCACACTCCTGACCCGCATAGCTCCCTAATCAATTTCTCGTCAGGAATCCAAGCCCGAAGGAGGTTGTGCTACAGCTTGCCGCCAGTCACAACCTTGCGTCCGCCGACCGTGAGGTCAGCCCCCCTCATGCATGCCGTGAAACCGAACCCGCTGACGTTCACCGCCCCGGCTACCATCCTATCCTGTCCGAACAGGTAGTCCATCCTGGGGTTGATCCCCACAATCAGGACAGTCAGCTTCCGTTCCTCCTCCGGGACCGCCTCCACGAGTTGGTTGAGCATAGGCATGTCTTTGCTCTGCCAGGCGACCAGCTTCCCCTCCTCGAATGTCAGCTTCGCGTCCTTGAGCAGACCCAGCTTTGTCACCGATTTCGAGATCTTGAGCGTCCCTGTGGCCGATCCGGGGTCGACCTCCTTCGACACGAATCCTGGCGGGACGTAGGTCATGCTGTTTCCACTCTTCACATCCTGTGGGCTCACCGCTCCGTCCTCGATCGCGGTCTCTCCCTTCAGGGTGGCCTCAAGGTGCGAACCCCCTGTGAACAGCGAAGTCTCGGAACCGTCAGCGAGGATTGAAGACAGCTTTCGCGCCGTCACGGAGATGTCCTCAAAGTCGACCAGCGCAGCGTTCAGCTGTTTTTCAGTCAACTGCTGGACCGTCCTGCCCGTCAATCCTGCCATCTCCTCTCCGATGTACCCGAAAGTCAACCTCGCCCCCCTGAGCTTAGCCTTCTCCGCGGCGTCGTACCACGAAGAGTTGTATCTTGTGGATTTCGACATTAGCTGTGGATCAACCCTTGTCTGATACGTGGCCAGCAATGGTCCAGGAATGAACACGTAGGCGTCGGTGCCCTCGAGCAACCCGTACTCGTTGCGTCCCATCAAGCCGATGGCGTCCTTCGGCGACCTCCTTACTCCCTCGACGTACGCATCTTCGTCCTCGAGAACCAGAACGGCCGTGCAACCCATTGTCCTCGCTTCTGCTACCACTACCCTCGCGAAGTCGATTCCGTTGTTCCAGGCCTCCACGGTGACCGCCTCCCCCTTCTTGACAGAAAGTGATTCCCGCAGCACCTTCTTCGCGACCCTTGCATAGAGACTGCTCAACGCATTCATTGTCCTGGTGCACCCCGGCACCTCTTCTTAAGGTGAAACCCTTTCACGTCGAAGACCCGGCTAGTAGATGTACGCGTCTACTCCTTTCTTCACGATTTCCCCCAGGAATCTCCCCAATTCGCCTACAGATTTGAAATCCCTCGATAGGATTCTCGCTCCTACCAAGGGCGCCTTGCGACCCATCCTTTGATAGACCATGACCGTGTACGTGCCTGCAAAACGCGTCAGGAAAGCGAAGCAGCTCTTGTTGGCGTAGGAACCGACGATCCTGACTCCCGAGTCAGAGTCTAGGTGTCGTATTTCCCGCATGAGTCTGCCGAACGATTTGATTCTCTTTTCGTAGAACAAGGCGCGCATCTGATCCGATTCAATCGGGCTCAAAAGACTAATACCCACGCAACGCCGAGCATTTCAATGTCTCTTGCAGAGCTCGCTCGCCGTTTTCGACACCCTTAGCCAGAAGAAGGAACCTTTTGCGAGTCTGCGCACCGGCAAGGTGAGAATGTTCGTCTGCGGGCCAACGGTCCAGGACTACATTCACCTGGGTCACGCCCGCACATACATCTTCTACGACGTTGTCGCGCGTTACCTGGCCCATCTGGGATACAAGGTCCGGTTCGTCCTGAACATCACAGACATAGACGAGAGGATAACCGATGAAGCCAAGAGGACGGGCACGACCCCCGTCGCCCTCGCAAGGAAGTATTCAAAGTACTTCGTCGAAGACATGGCGAAGCTCAAGGCCGACACAGTATGCAGGTTCGAGCCCGTCTCCGAATATGTCGACGAGACTATTGAGCAAATTTCTCTCCTGATCAGAAAGGGACACGCGTATGTGGCCGGCGGCTGGGTCTACTTCGACACCTCGACGTTCCCGGATTTCGGGGAGCTCTCTCACCAGTCTGCCCGCGAGCTTTCCCTCAGGCCCCTGGAACTCTCCTCAAGGAAGAAGAATCTCCTCGATTTCGCTCTTTGGCGTCCCGAAACTCTGGTCGAGGGCAAGTGGGATAGCCCCTGGGGGGCGGGGTCCCCTGGCTGGCACATTCAGGACACAGCGGTCTCCACCTTGCTCCTCGGCCCTCAATTCGACCTGCAGGGCGGCGCCTACGAGCTGATCTATCCCCACCACGAAGCGCAGATCGCCGAGGCCGAGTCCCTGACAGGCCTCAGGCCGTTCGTGAGATACTGGGTCCACACGGGACTCGTCTACATGAAGGGCGAAAAGATGTCGAAGTCTACCGGGAATGTATACACAGTCAGGGACGCTCTGCGGAAGTATTCTGCCGACCAGCTCCGGACGTTCTTTCTCAGCCACCATTACAGGGCTGACATGGACCTTCGTGGGCTCGATTCCACGGCGAAGGCTTACAATCGCCTCAGACGAATGGCGGAGAAATGCTACAGTGCGGCCGGGGTCTCATCCAAGGACTGCGACGAGGACCTCCTGCAGCGTTTCTGCAACGCGATGGACGACGATTTCGACACTCCACAGGCCATCAAGGCCATAGGCGAGGGCCTCAGGTCGACAACCAAGGAGAGGAGCGCTGAGAAAGCGGCCCGAATGCTCGCCTCGATACGCACTTCATGCAACATACTGGGGATTGACCTAGGAATTGGTTAGTGCAAGGGATATCGAGCTCAACGAAGCGGGCTGGTGGTCCTACTGGGCTGACGTGCGGTGGGTCGAGAAAACATCGTATGTGATGCTCTCCTCTGACTTCGGCGAATATTTCTTCAACCGAGCGGGCCTCATCGATTGCAGAGTCGGGCGGGACGCAATCGCACGGGTTGAAGCGGAATTCAAACCGGCTGGAAGGTCCCCCTGCTTTTCGGTTCGAAAAGAATGCAAAGGACTTGCGGCTGCCCTGAACTCCCGGGGATACATTGCATTCGACGAGATGTCGGTCATGCAGCTGAGCCAACCAAAATTCAAGACGGCGAATGACCTGAAAGTCACGCGGACCTGGGAAATTGACACGACAGCTTGGGCAGCCACATATGCTCTCTCCTTCTACGGCGACCTTTCCCCGCTGGGGCCCGTGGCGAGGATAGCCACCCGACTTGCAAGGGAACTCCCGGTTACACTCCTAGCTGGCCAGAAAGAAAAGGAGATGTTGGGCGTGCTCGCTGCGTTCAGGACGCCTGGGCTGCTGGGCGTCTACTGCATCGGCACCCTTGAAAAGAGTCGGGGGATAGGAGTCGCGGGCTCTTTGATCCACGAAGCGAGTAGAATCGCCTCGGCTGAAAACCGCGTTCTAGTGCTGCAGACAATCCTCTCTGATGGGGCCGAAGGCTTCTATGCCAGAGGAGGCTTCCGCCGACTATACTCGAAGCATCTCATGCGACAAGAAATATCTGATTCGAACCGACCAGAGAGAGTGGTCCTGGCTTGAAACTTGGCGTAGTGATAGCCAGAGACGTCCCAATCGGTCGTCTCCCATTCAAGGACGTCTTTGGGGGCTTCGAGAAGGTCGCCGCTGTAAGGTCGATCTTCGGCAGAAGCACCAACAGAGTGCTGACGGGCCTCGAGGTAGAGCTTGAGGATGGCCGGGGGTACATGAGGATCAACGACAAGAGAGGCTCAATCTTGGTGAATGCGAAATATCTGAAGGAGGGGGAAGAGATTCACATTTACCTTGACATCGTGCATGAGCTTGTCCACATCAGACAGCACATGGAAGGGAAGGAGCTTTGGGACAAGCGTTACACCTACGTCGACAGACCAACTGAGTTGGAGGCCTACCGGGCCGCCCTGGCAGAAGCCAGAAGGCTCGGTTTGAAGGAAGAAAAGATAATCGAGTACCTGAAGGTGGAGTGGGTGACCGACGAGGACTTCGCACGATTCCTAAGAGCGCTCGGTTTGAAGAATTGAGCCAGAGCTAGCCGAATCACAATCCTAGGGTCCGCCGCTTGGTTTTCTATTGACTGGTCTTGAACAGCTCAACCCAGATTCCGTTTGGGTCCTCCACATAGGCCCAACGGCTCTTCTCGGTCTTGACTTCCTCCAGAAACCTGTAACCAAGCTTCTTCGCCTGTCTTAGCGAAGCGTCGAGGTCATCCACACCGAACGCGAGGTGGTCCAGCCCTTCCCCGACGACGTACTTCGTGTTGTACGGGCTCTTGGCGTCGTAGTGGTTCAGCTCTATCCCGACGTTCCCGTCCTCCGATTCAAGGTATGCAATATCTCCTTTCGAGACTTCGATTCTCGAATGACCCTTATCCTTCATTCCAAGAAACTTCGTGTAGAAGTCAAGTGATTTCTTCATGTTCTTGACCCTGATTCCGACGTAAACCAATTTGGCTTTCAAGAGGTTGGCCCGCGGGCCGTCCGACTAATAAGAGATAGCGGCTTCCCTCCATCAGCGGGCCTTGGTCGAGCCGGAAACCCAGTGCGGTCCAAGCTCCCTAACAACAAGCTCTTAGCACCCCCACTGCAGCTGACAGGCATGCAACGCGTGATGGATTGGTTGCTCGAACCCACACAGCCGGCGGTCCGCTACCTGGCCATGAAGAACCTCCTCGAAGGAACCAGCGGAGCCGACCTCGACGAAGCAAGACACGCGATCACTTCGCAGGGCTGGGTCGCAGACATACTCTCGGCGCAAAAGCCCGGCGGATATTGGGTCAGCGAGGAGAAGCTCTACAGGCCGAAGTACATCTCCACGAACTGGATGCTGCTTACGCTCTCGGACCTGGGCGTCACCAGGAACGATCCAGGGATTGCGAAGGCGTGCTCCCTGTGGATGGACAGGTTCTCCAAGGCCGACGGTGGTTTCAACACTGACGGGGCTGGGAAGAGCGAGCATTGCCTGACGGGCAACACGGCGAGGGCCCTCATCAAATTTGGGTACGTCGACGAACCGAGGGTGAGGAGCGCCTTCGACTGGCTGGTGGAGACCCAGAAGAAGAACGGGGGATGGCACTGTTGGGGCACCAACGGGACCATAGACAGCTGGGAAGGGCTGAGCGCCTTCGCAGTATATCCCAGACAGAAATGGACAAGGAAAATGAAGGCGGTGGTCGAGCGCGGATGCGAGTTCTATCTTGCCCGTGAGCTCTCCAAGCAGGGAGCGCACTACGACCCCTGGTTCCGCTTCCACTTCCCCTACCACTACTACTACGACCTGCTGGTGGGCCTCGACTTCATCACTGCCCTGGGCTACACCGACGACAGGAGGCTTGGGCTGGCCGTGTCCCACCTCAAGAAGAAAAGGAGGAAGGATGGGCGGTGGAACCTTGACGCAGTGCACCCGGATTACCAGAATAACGGGAAGCGTCCCGACTGGTGGGAGAAATACAAAGGCAGGTACCGTCCCTTTGCCCTCGAGAGGGCCGGCCTTCCGAGCAAGATGATCACCCTCAGAGCCCTGACGGTCTTGAAGAGGCTGGGATAGCTCGACGACTAACCTACCGACCAGACGCCAAGTGGTGAACGAACCAGTGAGCCGGGATTCTCATCCCCCGTCTTGAGGCCGCCCTAGCCGACTGTGTAAATAGGGAGGCGACGGGCCATCTCAAAGGTTGGACGAGACAGGCGAAGGCCGACCGAGGCTCTACAGGTGGCTGTCGCTCCTCGTCATAGTGCTAATCGTCGCTATCGCTGCCCTAGCAGTCGCCTGGGTCATACTGCAGTGGTCCATCGCGGAGCACGTCTACTCGTTGAAGGCCGGGCTCGACTGGTTCGGGATAACATTCTACCATGATTATACCTTCGTAGC
>Ga0187812_1000568_pt1 | contig 12994 bp, 12 predicted proteins | sample NC_S_2_FD_130582 | JGI IMG/M metagenome (GOLD analysis project Ga0187812, IMG submission 130582) | Wetland sediment microbial communities from Neuse River Estuary, North Carolina, USA - ASW-S_2 | ecosystem: Environmental > Aquatic > Freshwater > Wetlands > Sediment | place: USA: North Carolina... | reverse complement strand
CTCGGCCCGGGACACCGCCTTGTTGGCGTCGTCGACGGCGGCCTGCACCTCCGCGACCAGATCCGGGTCGTCCCGCAGCGACGAGGGCGTCGCGTCGGCGGGCTTGCCATGCCGTTCCTTCCAAGGCCCGAACACATCAGCGTCCAGCGTGACCAGCGCCGCCACGTAGGGCCGCCCGTCCCCGACCACCATGCACTGACTGATCAGCGCATGGCTGCGGAGCCTGTCCTCGAGCACCGCGGGGGAGACGTTCTTGCCGCCCGAGGTGACGATGAGCTCCTTCTTCCGGCCGGTGATCCGCAGGAAGCCCTCGTCGTCCAGCTCGCCGAGGTCGCCGCTGCGGAACCAGCCGTCCTCGGTGAAGACCTCCTTGGTCGCCGCCTCGTTCTGCCAGTAGCCGGGGAAGACGTTCGGCCCCTTGATCAGGATCTCGCCGTCCTCGGCGATCTTGATCGAGACGCCGGGCAGCGGCTGGCCGACGGTGCCGATCTTGTTCCGGTCGGGCTGGTTGACGGTGCCGGCGGCGGTCGTCTCGGTCAGGCCGTACCCTTCCAGCACCATGACACCGATGCCGCGGAAGAAGTGGTTAAGCCGCTCGGTGAGCGCGGCGCCGCCCGAGACGGCGTACGCCGCCCGCCCCCCGAGCGCGGCCCGCAGCTTGCCGTAGACCAGCCGATCGAACAGCTCGTGCTGAGCCCGAAGCCAAAAACCCGGAGCACCAGAATCGAGCGCCTGGCTGTAGGCGATCGCGGTCCGGGCCGCGCGGTCGAAGATGCCGCCCTTCTTATCCCCGATAGCGCGCTGTTCGGCGCCGTTGTACACCTTCTCGAACACCCGCGGCACCGCGAGGATGAACGTCGGCCGGAACGCGGCCAGGGCGGGCAGCAGCGCGTTGATGTCCCCGCAGTGCCCGAGCGTGAGCCCGCTCTCGATGCACGCCACCTGGATGATCCTGGCGAAGACGTGCGCGAGAGGCAGGAACAGCAGCGTGCCCGGGTTCTCGGTGCGCGTGACGACGTTCAGCGGTCCGGCCACCGCGTTACGGACGTCGGAGAGCAGGTTCTCGTGGGTGAGCTCGCACCCCTTGGGCCGCCCGGTGGTGCCCGAGGTGTAGATGATGGAGGCCAGGTCGGACGCGGAGACCGCGGAAGCCCGCTCGCCGATCGCCTCCTTGCCGACCTCCGCGCCGGACTCGACGAGGGAGTGCATCGGGTCGCCCTCGCCCGGCTCGATCACCCACACATGCTCCAGCGCGGGCACCCGGTCACGGAACTCCCCGATCAACTGCGAGAACGCGTCCGTCTCGACGAAGGCAGCCCGCGCGCCGGAGTCGCTCAGTATCCACTCGGCCTGCTCGGCCGAGGAGGTCTCGTAGACGGGCACGGTCACCGCGCCCGCGGTCCAGATCGCGTAGTCGATCAGCGTCCACTCGTACCGGGTGCGCGACATCAGGGCCACCCGGTCGCCGGTCTGGATTCCGGCCGCGATCAGCCCCTTGGCGATCGCCACCACCTGGTCCCTGAACTGCTCGGCGGTCACGTCCGTCCACTGCCCGCCCAGGTCCCCGGGCACTGAGGGCCGGCGCAGCACCACCGCCTGCGGCTGCTCGGCGGCGCGGCGGAAGACGGCCTTGGCGAGATTCGCGGTCGCGGGGACCTCCACCAGGGCGGGAACACTGAATTCGCGCACAGCTTCTCCAGCGGGTAGAGCGATCCTTGGCAGGACCAGCTTATGGTGCCCGCCGGGCGTTATCCCAGCCACGAAGCGCGCGCCGCCCCGGAACCACAGAACCAATTACCGTGGTCGCATGCGAGTTCACGTGGTGAGCGACGTGCACGGGCGCGCGGACGCGCTGGCGGGCGCCGGGCACGGGGCCGACGCGCTGATCTGCCTGGGCGACCTGCTCCTGTTCGTGGACTACGCCGACTACGGACAGGGCATCTTCGCCGACCTGTTCGGCGCCGAGCACGCGCGCACCTACGTCGAGCTGCGCACCGCGCGGAAGTTCGACGAGGCCAGGGAGCTGTCCACCCGCCTGCTCGCGGCCCGGACCGAGACCCCGGCCGTCCTGTTCCAGGACGCCATGGCCAGGCAGTACGCGGCGATGTTCGGCGCCCTCTCCGAACCCGCCTACCTGACCTACGGCAACGTCGACATTCCCCAGATGTGGGAGCGGTTCACCAAACCCGGGCACCACGTCATCGACGGCGGCACGGTCGAGCTGGACGGGTGGACGTTCGGGTTCGTCGGCGGTGGTCTGAGATCGGCCTACCGGACGCCGAACGAGCTGGCCGAGGAGGAGTTCCGCGCGAAGATCAAGGCGGTCGGCGCGGTCGATGTGCTGTGCACCCACATCCCGCCCGCCGTGCCCGAACTCCTCTACGACACCGCGGCCAGGCGCCTGGAGAAGGGCAGCACGGCCCTGCTGGAGGCAATAAAAGCGACCCGCCCGAGGTTCTCGATCTTCGGGCACGTCCACCAGCCGCTGGTCCGCCGGACCAGAATCGGCGTCACGGAGTGCCTGAACGTGGGCCACTTCCGCGCCACCGGGACGCCCTTTGTCCTGCAGTGGTAGCGGTACGATCAAGGAAGGAGGCGTTAGGTGTCCGAATCCCGAGATGACGGCCCGCCGCGCAACAGCAACAGCGGCCAGTCACGAACCAACGGCCAGGCCGACGACAGCAGGCCGGGCAGCGGCAGCCGGTCCAACCGGGGCAGCGATCCCGTCGCCGATTTCCAGCGCTGGCTTATGCGCGCGGGCGCGCGCAGCATGGCGAACCAGGTGGCCGACCAGGTCAAGCGTTCGCTGGGCGCCGAGAAGCGCCCGAGCGGCGACGTATGGGACACGGCGACCAACGAGCCGCCGCCCAACGAGCCGCCGGAGTGCCAGTGGTGCCCCATCTGCCAGGCCGCCCGCGCCGCCCGCACGTCGGGCCCCGGTCTCAACGCGATGCTCTCCGACGCCGGCGGTGCCCTGGCCGGACTGGCCCAGGGCGCCTTCTCCGCGTTCGAGCAGCTCATGAAAACCCCAGAGCAAACCCCTTCATCCGAACGAGCGGTGGTGACTCCCCCGCCAGCTGCGCCTGACCGCGGGGACGCCGCCCCGTGACCCTGGCCATCGGCGTCGACGTCGGTGGCACCAAGGTCGCGGCGGGGGTCGTTGACGAGCGCGGCCGCATCCTGGCCAAGCTGAAGCGGTCCACGCCCGCGGCGAGCCCGCTAAGGACCGAGCAGGCGATCGCCGACGTGGTGACCGAACTGCTCGCCGCCCACGAGGTAGCCGCCATCGCCGCCGACGAGGTGGTCGCCATCGGGCTCGGCGCCGCCGGATTCGTCGACGGCGAACGGGCCACCATGCTGTTCGCCCCGAACCTGGCCTGGCGCGACGAGCCGCTCAGGCGGCGCGTCGAGGAGCGCCTCGGCCGCACCGTGGTGGTTGAGAACGACGCGAACGCCTCGGCCTGGGCCGAAGTGCGGTACGGGGCAGCCCGCGGGTACCGCGACGTGATGTTCGTCGCGGTCGGGACCGGCATCGGCGCCGCGATCATCATCGGCGGTGAGCTCTACCGCGGCCGGTGGGGCATCGCCGGAGAGCCGGGGCACGTCCGGGTGGTGCCGGACGGGCGGCTGTGCGGGTGCGGGAACCGGGGCTGCTGGGAGCAGTACGCGAGCGGCAACGCGCTGGTCGCGGAGGCGCGCGAGTTCGCCAGGCGGTCCCCGGAGGGCGCCAGCAGGCTGCTGCAGTTGGCCGGCGGGACGCCCGAGGGCATCTCAGGCCCGGAGATCACCCAGGCGGCGACCGAGCGCGACCCGGCCGCGCTGCGGTGCTTCCAGACGGTGGGCGGCTGGCTGGGCCAGGGGCTGGCCGACCTGGCCGCGATCTTGGACCCGGCCTGCTTCGTGATCGGCGGCGGCGTGTCCGAGGCGGGTGACCTGCTGCTCGATCCCGCCCGCGCGGCGTTCGAGCGCGCCCTGACGGGGCGCGGTTACCGGCCGCTCGCCGAGGTCAGGGCGGCCCAGCTCGGCGAGGATGCGGGCATCGTCGGCGCCGCGGGCCTGGCCCTCCAGGCCGCACTCGCGAAGGAAGCCGCGCCCGCGAAGGGAACTGCGCCCGCCAAGGAAGCCGCGGCCAAGCGGGAAACCGCGCCCACGACCGCCGCTAGCGACCTGTCAGACCACCGCGCCGTCGTCCCCGTCGTCCGGGCCGCCTGGGCCCGGCTCGTTCATCCGCAGCACAAGGATGGCGAACCCGGCGACGAACGCCGCGACGGCGCAGAACGCCGCGAATCCCGGTACCGTCCAGCCCGCACCCGTCGCCACGACTAGGTAGCCCGGCCCGCCGAACAGCGCCACCCAGGCCCCCTTGGCCACGGGGTCCAGCTTGGGCAGCGGCGGCGGGGGCGGCGGGACGAAGTGCTCTTCCTCATCGTCGGCCGCCGCGGGCAGGCTCCGGCCTCCCGGGTCCCTGGCTCCCCGCACGAGGCGGGGGACCGGCATCACCTGCGGTTCGTGCGTCTCCGTCGCCGGCCCGGCGTCGGATCCGGCCGCGGGCACCCGGCCGACCTCCACCCCGGAGACCCCGGCGTCGACCCCGGATACCCCGGCGCCCCCCAGGGCCGGGTCACCCTCGCGCTCCGGCCAGGGAACGGGCTCCTCCGCGGTCAGCGCGACGTCGTACCGGGCTACAAGATCACGCCAGACAGCGTCCTCGTCGCTCTCACCGCTGTCCGTGTTATCCCGGTCCGCCACGTCCCCACCGCGCCAGAAATCGAAGCCTTTCACCAAGATTAGCCGCCCGCGGACCGGTGCCGGGAGGGATAGACGATCCCTATCCGGCGTGATCCTGGACGAACTTCAGGCTGCCCTCGAAGATGGCCTCGGCGTCGTTGTCGAGCGTCGCGACGTGATAGCTGTCGGCGAGCTCGCGGACCGTGACGAGGCCCTGGGGCACCCTGGCCAGCAGCACGCGCATGCTGGCGGGCCCGACGACGTGGTCGACGGCGCTGCGGTAGACCAGGACCGGCTGGGTCACCTCGTTCAGGTGCTTGGTGGTGACGCCCCACAGCCTGGGCAGCGAGGCGGCCGCCGCGACGGGGACCTTGTCGTACCCGACCTCCTTGATGCCGGGCTTCTTGATGTCGCTCGCGATGCCCGGCACCGACTTCAGCACGTACTTGAGCGCCGGCGCGATCGTGAGCAGCTTGTTGTCCGCAGCCAGCGAGGGATTGACGACCACCAGCCCGCGCACCGCGCTGCCGTGCACCTCGGCCAGGCGGAACGCCAGGCACCCGCCCATGGAGATGCCGAACACGAAGGTCTGCTCGCACCGCGCGGCCAGCGCCGTGAAGGCGGCGTCCGCCGCGCCGTACCAGTCCTGCCAGCCGGTCCGCGCCATATCCTGCCAGATGGTGCCGTGCCCGGGCAGCCTGGGCAGGCTGACCGACAGGCCCTGCCCGGCCAGGTAGTCCGCCCAGGCGCGGACCGTCTGCGGGCTGCCGGTGAAGCCGTGGCACAGCAGCACGCCGACCGGCCCCCCCGAGTGCTCAAACGGCTCCGCTCCCGGCAGCAAAGCGCCTGAATGCTCTGGTGACATGGGTGCATCGTCGCATGGGACGATGGGACCGTCTTCTACTGGGTGACAATATGGGCTGGCGGCGCGATGAAGATCTTCCGTTTCCGGGGTTCGGCGACCCCGACGACGAGCAAGAAGTCAGAGATCTTCGCCGCGCCTGTCTCTGTGCAGCTTCCTTAGGCAACGCGGCGCACCCACGCTAAACACGGCTACGGCACGTGGGAACGGAGGCCAATGGCAGGGACGGACGAGCCGGTGGCGGTGCTCGGCATCGGAGCGATGGGACACGGGATGGCGGCCAGCGCGCTGCGGGCCGGCCTCCCGACGATCGTCTGGGACCGCAGCCTGGAGACGACCCGGGACCTGGCCGAACTCGGCGCCCAGGTCGCCGATTCCGCAGCCGATGCGGCACGCCAAGCCGCGATCGTGGTCACGATGGTGACCGACGCCGACGCGGTCCTCTCCATCGCCCGGGACCAGGGCATGCTCGCTGCGCTGGCTCCGGGCGCGATCTGGGCGCAGATGAGCACGATCGGCGTGGCCGGGATCGACCGCGTCGCGGCCCTCGCCAGTGCCGAGCGTCCCGACGTCATGCTGCTGGACGCGCCGGTGTCCGGCAGCAGGGATCCGGCCGAGCGCGGCGAGCTGACGATCTTCGCGTCCGGGCCCGGCGAGGCGCGGCCGCGCGTCGCTGCGCTGTTCGGCGCGCTCGGCCACCGCACGATCTGGGCCGGCGAGGCCGGGGCCGGCACCCGGTTGAAGCTGGTGAACAACACCTGGCTGGCGTTCGCGAACGAAGCGGTGGCCACGTCGGTGGCGTTGGCCCGGCGGCTGGGCCTGGAGGACGCGACGGTGCTGGAGGCACTGAGCGGCAGCACGCTGGTGTCCTCGTGGCAGGCAGCCAAGCTGCAACGCGTCGCCGACGGCGAGTTCTCGGCCCAGTTCGCGCTGTCGCTGGCGCTCAAGGACGTGCACCTGGCCCTCCAGGCGGCCGGTGACGACCGGTTTGACGTCCTGGCCTGCCTGGCTGACGAATGGCAGCGGGCCGTCGATCAAGGGCTAGGTGACCAGGACCTGACCGTCGTCACGCGCACGATCGGATAGCAGGAAGGGCGGGGTTACCTGACCTAGCACACCCGCGTCATGACCGGCGGCCCGGCGATGGGACTCGTCGGGCACTGTCCGACGACGGCGTCGATGCCGCGGTAGGTCCGGGAGGGTGCTCGCCTCCAGCGTTGGTGCCGACCGGGTAGTCCCCGACCGGCAGGAGCCTGATGGCGTGCCCTACCTTGATGACGCCGGGCAATTCGAGGTAGGCCCGCCTGGTAATCAGTTCGGTGCCCTGGACGGCCAGGGTGACGGTTACATCGCAGCGTCCCGAGTCGATGGCGATCAGGTAGCCGCCGCTGATTACGGCCAGCAGGGCGCTGACGTCGAAGACGATGGACAGGTCCAGCTGCAGGACAGCCACCCGCCGGTTATCAACCAGCACGCTGACGGAAGGATGCTGGGACACCGAGACCTCGTGCGTGGCCATGCTGACCAGTTCGGTGCTACCAGGCTTGGCCAGCGTGGCCCGCGCAGCGGCGACGATGTCCCGGTACTCACGCCACCCGCCCACGAGCACTCCGATCAGGTCGACCTGCAGCAGGTCGGAGGCGACCGTGGCGGCCTCCCGAACGGCCGTCGCGCGGGCCGCTGGGGGGAGGCTTCCCAAGCGCGCGCGGCCACGACCGACGCCACGGCCGGGTTCGCTGTTGTGGCCGGGTCGCCGGGGCCGGAGCCGAGTGGGGGATGGCGCTCACTGGCGCCTCCAGACTTCAGAGTCCTTCTTAAGCGTCGGAGGCGAAATGCTGGCTACTGATACATCCTCGGCGCGCTGCGGGCTGGCGGCGTCGCCGTTGCCGACATCCAGACCTCGGGGCTTTCGATCTGGCGGCAATGCCATGACGGTCAGCGGCATCTCGCCACAGGCGTTGAGACGCCGTAGCCGCGTCGAATCCTGCCATGGCCGGCACTAAAGCAGACCCGGGCCACCGCCGCTACCGCCCGGGAAGTGGGACGATAGGAGCGTGTTCTACTGGGTGACGAAATATACGCTCGGGTTGACCCTGCGGATTGTCTTCCGGCCCCGCGTGTCCGGGGTCAAGAACGTGCCCAGACGGGGCCCGGTCATCCTGGCCGGCAACCACCTGTCGTTCTCCGATCATTTCTTCGGCCCGATCCCGGTGCCGCGGAAGGTGATCTTCCTGGCCAAGGCCGAGTACTTCACCAAGCCCGGGCTGATGGGGCTGATCAGCAAGGCGTTCTTCGCCGGCGTCGGCGTGATCCCGATCGACCGGGGCGGGGGAACGGCGAGCGAGGAGGCGATCCGCACCGGCCTGCGCGTGCTGGCGGCGGGACGCGTGCTCGGCATCTACCCGGAGGGGACCAGGAGCCCGGACGGCCGCCTGTACCGCGGCAAGACGGGGGTCGCCAGGCTCGCCGTCGAGTCGGGTGCCCCGGTTGTCCCCATGGTCATGATCGACACCTTCAAGTTCCAGCCGCCCAGCACGATCTGGCCGAACCCCAGGATCCGGCCCGGCGTGATTTTCGGCGAGCCGCTCGACTTCTCCCGCTACCGCGGCCAGCCGACCGACGGTGCGCTGCTGCGGACCATCACCGACGAGATCATGCAGGCGATCGCCAAGCTGTCCGGCCAGGAGTACGTCGACATGGACGCCCGCCGGGCCAAGGCCCAGCTCGCCAAGGCCGCACCCGCCGCCGAGGCCGACCGCGATCCCGCCCCGGCCCACGGCGATCCCGCTGTCGAGGACGACGAAGCGCCCTAGTTTTCCCGGGCTCTTCTCGCAGCCATCCGCGCGGCGCCCCAGACTACTAAGGTGGGTCCCATGCGAGTGGGAGTCCTCACCGGCGGCGGCGACTGCCCCGGTCTGAACGCAGTGATCCGCGCCGTGGTCCGCCGGGGCGTGCAGGAGTACGGCCTGGAATTCGTCGGGTTCCGCGACGGATGGCGCGGGCCGCTCGAAGGCGACACGATGCCCCTGGACATCCAGGCGGTCCGCGGCATCCTGCCGCTCGGCGGCACGATCCTCGGCTCGTCCCGGACCAACCCGCTGAAGAGCCAGGGCGGCAGCCGCAACGGCATCGAGCGGATCAAGGACAACCTGGCCGGCCTGGGCGTCGACGCGCTCGTCGTCATCGGCGGCGAGGACACCCTGGGCGTGGCCACCGTGCTCGGCGAGCAGGGCGTCCCGGTCGTCGGGGTGCCGAAGACCATCGACAACGATCTGGGCGCCACCGACTACACCTTCGGCTTCGACACGGCCGTGAACATCGCCATGGAGGCGATCGACCGGCTGCACACGACGGCGGAAAGCCATCACCGGGCGCTGATCGTCGAGGTGATGGGCCGGCACGCGGGGTGGATCGCGCTGCACGCGGGCCTGGCGGGCGGGGCGAACGTGATCCTCATCCCGGAGCGTCCGTTCGACATCGAGCGCGTCTGCGCCTACGTCCAGCACCGGTTCCAGACCAGGTTCGCGCCCATCGTGGTCGTCGCCGAGGGCGCCCACCCGATCAGCGAGGAGCTAGCCACCTCCACCGAGCAACTCGACTCGTTCGGCCACGTCCGGCTCGGGGGAGTGGGGCAGATGCTGGCCGACGAGATCGAGAAGCGGACCGGCAAGGAAGCCCGCTGCACGGTGCTCGGCCACATCCAGCGTGGCGGCACGCCGACCGCGTTCGACCGGGTCCTGGCCACCAGGTTCGGCGTCCACGCCGTGCAGGCGGTGCACGACGAGGCGTTCGGCGTGATGGTGGCGCTGCGCGGCACCGAGATCATCCGGGTGCCGCTCGCCGAGGCCACCAGCCAGCTGAAGCTGGTCCCCCCGCACCGCTACGCCGAAGCCGAGGTCTTCTTCGGCTAACCCCGCCAGGCCGGCGGTGAGTCGGCCGATGCGGGTACGGTGACGGCGGGCACGGGGACGGCGGGCACGGGGCGGAACAGCCGGCCGGTGACGCTGCCGCGAGCGGTCCGGACCGCGACGATGACCCAGGCGGCCAGCAGCAGGCCGTACAGGATGACCGAGGCCCACCGCAGGGCCTCATCGCCACTGCGGGCGGCCAGGACGATGGTGCCGGTGACGCAGGTGCCGACGGGGAAGGTGAAGCTCCACCAGGTCAGGGCGAACGGCAGCCCCCGGCGGGCCGTGCGCAGCGTGATCGCGGCGGCCAGCGCCAGCCACAGCATGGCGAACCCCCACACCGGCACCCCGTACAGCAGGCCGAACACCGCCGCACCCGCGGCGTACGGCGCGTGCATCACGCCGGCGGCCTGGGTGCCCATGTTCCCGGCCGCGGTGACGGACTGGCCGAGCGGGCCGAGCACGATCCACAGCGTGGGCACCATGACCGCGGGCAGGGTCTTGTAGGAGACCAGCCTGCCCCAGATCAGGGGAATGATGATCACCGAGGCGATCAGGCTCATACCGAACATGGCGTAGCAGGCCAGCAGCAGCGTCTCCCGGGCCTGGCCGGGCGGCAGGTGGGGGATGAGCAGGGCGCCGTTGGCGGCCGAGACCATCGGCGGGACCACCGGCATGAGCCAGCCGCCGAACGCCGCGTCCGGGCCGATGTCGTGCCGGGTCATCATCAGGTACGGGATCCAGCCCGCGGTCACCAGGCCCAGCGCGGTCCCGGCGGACCACAGCACCCAGTCCGCGGTAACCGCCGCGCCGGTCCCGATCAGGCCCGGGCCCAGGAGCAGGGTACCGGTGCCCACGGTCATCAAGGCCATCGGCGGTGCCCCCCAGAACTGCGCCATCACCGGGTTGACGGCGTGCCCGCGCGCCCGGTCGGGGTACCGGATCCAGTGCACCGCCCACGCGACGGTCAGCGCGATTAGCGCCGTGGCCGCCAGGGCCCACACCGCGGTGGCGAACACGTGCAGGCCGGGGACGGCCATCGGCAGGCGCGCCCCGGCGACGGCGACGATGCCCGTGCCCATGATGGAGGCATACCAGTTCGGGCCGAGGTCGCGGAACACGTGCCCCGGCTGGTCGAGCTCCTTGAGCAGGCCGAACGGCAGGTCGTGCGCCGGGCCGACCGTAGCCAGGCCCTGGCCGGGCACGTCAGTGAGCTGAGCCATGGTATAAGGATCGGCTCCCGCGCCCGGCCGCGGTAGGGATCGATCGGCTATGAGGCCATAACCTTGGCTTATGCCCCTGCCGCCACGAGTATCCGACCTGACCGGCTTTGACCTGCTGCTCAGCGTGGCGCGGCTGGGCAGCCTCGGCCGGGCGGCGGCCGAGCACGGCATCTCCCAGCCCGCCGCGTCGGCCCGGATGCGGCAGCTTGAGGGGCGCCTGGGCCTGGCGCTGATCGACCGGTCGCCGCGCGGCTCGACGCTGACCCAGGTCGGCGCGCTGGTCGCGGACTGGGCTCAGACGGTCGCCGACGCCGCGGCGACCCTGGACGCGGGCGTGGCCGCGCTGCGCCGCGAACGCGACTCCAGGCTGCGGGTCGCCGCCAGCATGACCGTCGCGGAGTACCTGCTACCGACGTGGCTGACCGCGCTGCGCGCCGCCGGCTCCGGCGCGGCCGTCGCGCTGAGCGCCGTCAACTCCGCGGAGGTGGCCAAGGCCGTGCTCACCGGCGCCGCCGAAATCGGCTTCGTGGAGGGTCTCGGCACTCCGGACGGGTTGCACGCCGAGCCGGTCGGCCAGGACACGCTCACCGTCGTCATCGCCCCGTCCCACCCGTGGGCGCTGCGGCGCCGCGGCGTGCCCCCCGGGGAGCTAGCCGCCACCCCGCTGGTGAGCCGGGAGTCCGGCTCGGGCACCCGGGCCTTCTTCGAGCAGGCGCTGCGCGCGCAGGCCGGCCTGGAGCGCGTGCCGCCGCTGGCGGAGCTGTCCTCCACGACCGCGATCAAGGCCGCGGTCGCGGCCGGCGCCGGTCCCGCCGTACTCAGCTCCCTGGCCGTCGCGGCGGAGCTATTGGCCGGGACGCTGTGCGCGGTGACCATCACCGGCCTGAACCTGGACCGCACGCTGCTCGCGGTATGGGCCGCGGGCCGGCGCCTGGACGGCCCGGCCCGCGACCTGTACGCGATAGCCCGCTCCGCTCGGCCCGTCCGCACGCCGAAGGGAGCCCGCTGACCGGGGACGGCAAGAGCGGGCCCCGTCCCCGGTCAGGGGAACAGGGCCCGCAGTTTCGTCGTTCGGCTTAGACGTTCTTCTGGTACGAGCGGAATGTCGCCACCGACACCGCCACGCACGCCGCCGCCAGCACCGCCAGCCCGCCGGCCCGCACGCCGATGGCGCCCCAGCCCGGGTGGGCGCTGACCGCGGACCGCCCGATCTGGACGACCCAGTTGAGCGGGTTGCGCGACGCGATGGCCTGCATCCAGCCCGGCATCAGCCGGGTCTGCATGAACGCCGACGACAGGAACATCAGCGGCAGCATGAAGAACGTGTACACGCCGATGATCGCCTCGCGCGAGCGCAGCAGCATGCCGGTCGCGTTGGACAGCGCGCCGAACACCACGCCGACCAGGATCGAGGCGGCGACCATCACGGCCACCCCGGCGACCCCGCCGTGGTAACGCGCCCCGCCCGCCAGGCCGAGCCCCACGATGATCAGGGACTGGACGGTCGTACTGACCGCCTGCTCGACCACGCTGGCGTTCATGATCCCGATCCGGCTGGCCGGGGAGGCGAGGAACCGGTTCAGCGTGCCCCGGTCGATCTCCTCGATCATGGACATGCCCGCCCACATGTTGTTGGCCATCGCGTTCATCGCGATCAGCCCCGGCACCAGGTAGTCCAGGTAGGTGCCGTGGTAGGCGAAGCCCGGGATGTCGATGACCTTGCGGAACAGCTGCCCGAACAGGAACAGCCAGATCACGGGCTGCACGACGCTGAACGCGAGCACCCACGGCTGCCGGACCAGGGCGTGCAGCTTCCGGCCGGTCAGGTACCAGGTGTGCACCATCGTCGTGCCGAACGCCGTCGCGTTGGGCGCTGCGGGATTGATCGGCCTCAGTGCCGCCCCTGTGGGCGCTGAGGCGGACTGCACGGTAGCCATTACTTGCTCGCCTCCACCAGTTCGCGCTGGTCCTCTGATCGGTTACGGTCCGCGGTCCCGGACTCGCTGTAGCGCCGCCCGGTGTGCCGCAGGTACACGTCGTCCAGCGACGGCCTGGCCACGGCCACCGAAGCCGCGTTGATCACGGCCCGCTGCAACGCCGCGAGCACGACCGGGACGGCAGCTGCGCCGTCGTCGCTCCGCGCCGACACATTGCGCCCGGCGATGACCACGTCGCGCACCTCGTTCAGGGCGCCCAGCACGCCGCGGACCAGCCGCGCGTCCGCGTCCGCGGGCAACTCCACCTGCACCACGTCGCCGCGCAGTTCGCCCTTG
>Ga0187812_1000567_pt1 | contig 13004 bp, 10 predicted proteins | sample NC_S_2_FD_130582 | JGI IMG/M metagenome (GOLD analysis project Ga0187812, IMG submission 130582) | Wetland sediment microbial communities from Neuse River Estuary, North Carolina, USA - ASW-S_2 | ecosystem: Environmental > Aquatic > Freshwater > Wetlands > Sediment | place: USA: North Carolina... | reverse complement strand
CTGGTCCGCGGCCTTGAACGCGTCAAGCACGCTCACGTGCCGGTCGGAGATCGACAGCAGGCGGTCGTTGGGGATGACGATGAGCGTGTCGACCTCGGCGCGCAGCTTCTCGATGCCGGCTTCCGCCTGCACGATGCGGCGCTTGCCCTCGAACCCGAACGGCCTGGTGACCACCCCGATGGTGAGCGCGCCGAGCGAGCGCGCCACGTTGGCCACGACGGGTGCGCCCCCGGTGCCTGTGCCACCGCCCTCGCCGGCGGTGACGAACACCATGTCAGCGCCCTTGAGGACCTCCTCGATCTCCTCACGGTGATCCTCGGCGGCCCTGGCGCCCACGTCGGGGTTCGCGCCGGCGCCCAGTCCCCTGGTGAGCTCGCGCCCGACGTCGAGCTTGACGTCCGCATCGCTCATGAGCAGCGCCTGGGCGTCCGTGTTGATCGCGATGAACTCGACGCCCTTGAGTCCCTCTTCGATCATGCGATTGACGGCATTGACGCCGCCACCGCCGATTCCGACGACCTTGATAACCGCCAGATAGTTCTGCGGGGCTGCCACGAGGACGGTACCTTTCCGCTCGTTTTACCTTTGCCATGTCGACGGGTATGCACTTGCTTTTTGTTTACGCGCAATGTCCCGCCGATTATGGCCCTGGGCTCGGGAAACCTCTGCCCGGGTAGTGCTGCGGAATTCACCGCCGGGGCATCGTCCGTCACCGTCAGGTTTAACCTTCAGGTTAAGATTTAGAGTTTTTGTCGTCCGTGTGATTGATACGGACAGTAGGGTCGGACGGCACGCGGGTCAACTAACCACGCGAGAACAGGCCAGCGTGTCGTGGATTTGCCGGTCCCGCCTGTCCGACGGGCGCGTCAGTTGGTCATAACGGTGCCCGGCGCGCTCACGTCGTAATAACGCGCGTGCGTCCGCATGAGCAGGGCGAGCTCTTTCGCCTTGGCCGAGGCATCACTGACGCTTCCCCACAGAACCGTTATCCCGTTCGATAGGTTGAGCGTTACCTGATCTTGGCTCGGTGCAGTTATCGATATCACCGAATGCTTCAATCGGGCTGGTAGCTCGGCCAGCACGGCCGCGGCCGCCGCGACATCCGGGTCGCCGGGCAGCGGGTCGTTGGCGTCCGCGGTGAGGTAGAGCGGAAGCCGCGAGGGCCGGTGGGCCGCCCAGAGCACGGTCACCCCGTCGCGGTCCACGAGGTCGAAGCCGCCGCCCGGCGCGTTGACCGCCAGGGCCGGCGTCCGCTCGCGGACGGCGATGACGACCCGGTCCGGCCAGGACGTCGACACCCGGACGCTCTGCACCTGCCTGATCGTGACGACCCGCCCCGCGATCTGGCCGGTGTTCACGCGGATCAGCGGCGTGCCGAGGCGGACGCCCGCGGCCTTGAGGACTTCGGCCTTCGTGACCAGGTGGGTGCCCGTGACGATCACGGAGCGGACCGCGAGCAGCCGCGAGCCGAGCAGCGCCCAGGCCGCGCCGCCGACGAGGCCGGCCACGGCGAGGACCGCGACCACCACGAGCCAGCGGCGGGGCCGGCGGGCGCGGCCCGCGGGGACAGCACGACCGGGGACCGGGCCGTCGGCGGCCGCGGCGGGAGCGGCATCGCCAGCCCAGGGCGCGCTGCCTGTCCCGGTCACTCGTGCCGCTTCCCGAGGGCCTCGATCAGCTGCGGCCCGAGCGCGGTGACATCCCCGGCCCCCATGGTCAGGACCAGGTCGCCCGGCCGGGCCATCTGCGCGATCAGCGGCGCGACGTGCGCCCGGTCGGGCACGTAGAGCGCCCGCCCCCCGGGGACCGCGTCCGCGATGAGCGCGCCGGTCACGCCGGGTTCCGGGTCCTCGCGGGCGGCGTACACGTCGAGGACGACGATCTTGTCGGCCAGGTCCAGCGCGGCGCCGAACTCCGCGGCGAACAGCCTGGTCCTGCTGTACAGGTGCGGCTGGAAGACAGCGATCACCCGCGCGCCGGCTGTGCTGGTTCTGGGGGGGACGACCCCCCCGTACCCCCCCGAGCCTGCGGTGCTGGCTCCGGGGGGGACGACCCCCCCGTACCCCCCCGAGCCTGCGGCGATGATGTCCCGCGAGGCGCGCAGGTCGGCGGCGAGCTCGGTCGGGTGATGCGCGTAGCTGTCGAGGACCCGGACGCCCCCGGCCTCGCCCTTGAGCTCCATCCGGCGCCGCGCGCCACGGTAGCCCGCGAGGGCCGCCGCGACCCGCGGCGGCGCGAAGCCGAGCTCGACGGCCGCGGCGAAGGCGGCGGTCGCGTTCAGCGCGTTGTGGTGACCAGGCACGTGCACGGTCAGCTTGGTGAAGATTTCGCCGAACGGACTACGGTCGGCCGCGACCGTGAAGCTAATGGCCATCCCATCCGGGCGGATGTCGCCCAGCCGGTAGTCGGCCGGGCAGGACTCGCCGTACCTGCACACCCGGGCCGGGTCCAGGCGGCCTGCCACCTCCTCGGCGCCGGGGTCGTCTGCGCAGGTCAGGACCATACCGCTGGCGCTGCGGCCGAAGGTGGTGAACGCGATCTTGATGTCCTCGAGGCTCGCGTAGTTGTCCAGGTGGTCCGCTTCCACGTTGGTGATGATCGCGACGTCGGGCGACAGCAGGAGGAACGATCCGTCGCTCTCATCCGCCTCGGCCACGAAGTCCATGCCCGCGCCGTCCTCGGCGCCGAGCCCGGTCTCGGTGAGCACGCCGCCGATGACGTAGCCGGGATCGGCGCCGCACTCGCGGAGCACGGTGGTGAGCATGGACGTCGTCGTGGTCTTGCCGTGCGTGCCCGCGACCGCGATGACCCGGCGACCGGCCATGACCGAGGCCAGCGCGGCCGCCCGGTGCAGCACCCGCATCCCCCGCCTGGTCGCCTCGGCCAGTTCGGGGTTGTCGGCGCGGATCGCGCTGGACACCACCAGCGTGTCTGCGGCGTCGAGATCGCCCAGGTTGCCGCCGGCGTGCCCGACGTGCACGCGGGCGCCCTGGGCGTGCAGGTCATCGAGCACCGCGGAGGCCATGGAGTCGCTGCCCGACACCTCGATGCCCCGGGCGAGCATGATCCGGGCGATGCCTGACATGCCCGCGCCGCCGATCCCGATGAAGTGCACCCGGCCGAGGCGGCCGGCGGGCACCGGTTCAGTCGGAGTGATCAGCCCTTTGACCGCTAGGGTCCCCACCCGCGCCCTCCACTATCTCGATGACCGCCTCGGCGAGGAGGCGGTCGGCGTCACGGCGCCCCAGCGACGCGGCCGCCTCTGACATGTCCGCGACCTGGTCGATGTTGACCAGGACGGGCAGCAAGGTGTCGCGGATCCACTCGGGGGTCAACTCGGAGTCAGAGACCAGCATGCCGCCGCCGTGCTGCACGATCGGCACGGCGTTCAGCCGCTGCTCTCCGTTGCCGATGGGCAGCGGTACATAGGCGGCGGGCAGGCCCACCGCGGTGAGCTCGGCGCACGTCATGGCGCCGGCCCGGCACAGGGCGAAGTCCGCCGCGGCGTAGGCGAGGTCCATCCGGTCGATGTAAGGGGTGGCCACATAGGGCACGCCAGTGGCGGAGACGGGGGCGTCGACGCCGTTGCGCGGGCCGATGACGTGCAGCACCTGGACGCCCGCAGCCTTGAGCCACTCGGCCGCGCCGAACACCGCAAGGTTGAGCGAGCGGGCCCCCTGCGAGCCGCCGGTCACCAGCAGCACGGGCAGGTCGGGGCGGAGCCCGAAGTGCGCGCGGGCCTTGTCGCCGATGGCCAGCCGGTCGAGCTCGGCGATCTCGTGCCTGATCGGTATGCCGACGTACTTGCCGTTCCTGATCTGGGTGTCCGGGTGACCGGTGTAGACGTGCGTGGTGAACCGGGCGCCGATCCGGTTGGCCAGGCCCGCCCGCGGGTTCGCCTCGTGCACGACGATCGGGATCCTCCGCCGTCTGGCGGCCAGGTACGCAGGCGTCGCCACGTACCCGCCGAACCCGACGAGGATCTCGGCCCCGGTCCGGTCGATCACGGCGGCGGCCGCGTTGATCGCGCCCGCCAGCCGACCGGGCACCGTAAGCAGCGTGGGCGTCATCGACCTAGGCATCGGCACCGCAGGGATGAGTTCCAGCGGGTACCCGCGCAGGGGGATGAGCCGGGTCTCCAGGCCGCGCTCCGTGCCCAGGCAGGTCACTTCGGCGCTGGAGTCAATACGCAGCACGGCGTCGGCCACCGCCAGAGCTGGTTCGATGTGGCCGGCCGACCCGCCGCCCGCAAGCAATACCCTCATTTAGTCGTCCTTGACTGCCGCCGCTTATCGTCGGCGTTTGGCTAGACCGAGCCAGAATAGAACGCGCAGCGGCCAGCCGGGGCCGCGTGCGGCCAAAGCCTCCTGCGCGCCCGGCTCGAGCCTGGCGAATGACATCAGCATGCCGAGGGCGACCAGGGTCACCAGGAGTGAGGACAACCCGGCCGACACCAGCGGCAGCGGCACGCCGACGACGGGCACGACGCCGATCGCGACGCCGATGTTCACCGCCGCCTGCACGACGATCCAGACGGTGATGGCGGTCGCCGCGAGCCGGGCGAAGGTGTCGGGCACTCGCCTGGCTATCCGCAGGCCGGCGAAGGCCAGCCCGCCGTAGAGGAACGTCACGCAGAGCGTGCCGACCAGCCCGAGTTCCTCGCCGATGATGGCGAAGATGAAGTCGTCGGTCGACTCGGGCACCCAGCCCCATTTCTCCCGGCCGGCCCCCAGGCCCACGCCGAAGATGCCCCCGGATCCGACCGCGTACTGGCTCTGGATGCGCTGCATGTTGACGCCGGTGGCGCTGCCCTGCGCGCCGAGGAAGCCGGTTAGCCGGCCAAGGCGGTATTGCGCCGTCACGATCATGAGCCCCATGGCCAGCAGCATCAGGATCAGTATGCCGGCGAACACGCGCCCGGGCGCGCCGATGACCCACAGCAGCGCCAGGAAGATCAGCAGCAGGATGAACGTCGTGCCCAGGTCGTCGCCGGTCATGACGAGCAGGCACAGCACGGCGGCGCCCGGCATGAGCGGGACCAGCATGTGCCGCCAGTCGGTGAGCAGGCCCAGCTTGTCCTTGCGGGCCAGCAGGTCGGCCCCCCACACCGCCAGGGCGAGCTTGGCTATCTCGGACGGCTGGACCTGCTGCCCGCCGATGGCGATCCAGCGGGCCGCACCGTTCTCCGAGACGCCGACTCCGCGGATCAGCGTCAGGCAGAGGCCGACCACCGAGAGGGCGAGCAGCGGGTAGGCGAAGGCGCGGCACAGCCTGGGGTGCGACCGCGCGGCCACCCACATCAGCGGCACGCCGACCGCCGCGCCGAGCAGTTGCTTCTTGAAGTCGGAGTAGGGGGAAAGCCCCACGCTCAGGTCGGCTACGGACGCGGTGGACTGCACCATCACCAGGCCGAGCCCGAGTAGCAGGACGGTGATGCCGAGGACCAGGTAATAGGAGGTAAGCGGGCGGTCCAGCAGCACGCGCCAGGAACCGATCCGGTCCCGCACAGTACCAAGGCCCGGCAGGCCCAGCCGGTTACGCCCCGGTGACTCTAGGCTCGGCAGACCGGGGTTGTCCTGGTAGAGCATGGTCCAAGTCTGTTGGCTGGCCGGCATCAAAACAGGGACATCCGAGGCGTGTCGCCGTGATTTCCGGCCCCGGGCCGCGGTCCGGACGGACCCGCGGTTAGCCGCGCGTCCAGGTGCGACCGCCGTCCGCGGTGCGCCACGTCGCGTTGCCGATGACGAGCCAGCCGTGGTCCGCGTCGCTGAAGCCGAGCAGCGGCCCGTTCGGCGAGTTGGCCGAAATCCCGATCCGGACGCTGGAGCGCTGCCAGGTCCGCCCGCCGTCGGCCGTCCGGGCCAGGGACAGGACGGTCAGCGCCGAATTCGCGTAGTTGAGGTCCCAGGCAAACCCGGTCCCCGGGCTGATCAGCTGCACGCCGCCGGTCGGGGTCGCGGCGGGCAGCAGTCGCAGTGGCCCGCCGTCGGTCACCGCCACGCGCTGGGCGAAGGTGGCGGTCGCGATGTCCAGCCAGCCGGACCAGCGGGCCGGGCCGGTAGGCCCGGAACCACCGTACGGTGCGAAGCTGACCTGGCCCTCCAGGCTGTCCTTGCCGAACGGCAGCAGGGCGCCGCGGGTCCAGTTCAGGCCGTAGTTGCTCGTGGTCCAGATCCGGACCGGGGGCTGGCCGCCGTTGCCGGGCTCCCACGGGGTGCCCCCGCTCACGGTCAGCAGGAGACCGTTTCCGCCGGCAGTCATCCACGGTCCGTCGATGGCGGTGTTCCCCCCGGGCAGGGGGCCGTAGGGCTCCCAGATCGACCCGCCGTCCGTGGTGTCAAAGAGCTGCCAGGGCGATGCGGCGTCCGCTGTGTACGAGGCGGCGATGCCGTCGTCGTCCGACCAGAAGTCCAGCCGGGTCACCACGCCGGGCAGGTGGGAGATCTCGTTCCAGCTGCGCCCGCCGTTGTCCGAGCGCAAGATGGCGCCGGCGTCGGCCTGGTCCTGCGCGGCCAGGGCCGTGTCCGGGCTCAGCGCGTCGACCTGTCCGGCAGGCGCGGGAGCGGGGAGCACCTGGGTCCAGTCCTGCCCCCCGTCGCCGGTACGGGACAGGACGCCCTGGTCGCTGAGCGCGTAGGCGACGCCCTGGCTGACCGCGGCCAGCGCGGTGATCTGGGTCAGTTGCCACGGCGGCAGTTGCACCCAGCCGGACGGGCCGTACTGGTACGCCAGGCCGTACGGCGGGGAGCAGGCGGCACCGTTCCGGCCGGTCGCCGCCAGGGCGGTGCCGTCCGGCGCCGCCGAGAACACGATGCTGTCGCCCGCGCATTCATCCGGGTAGGCGTCGGCCAGGGCGGCCGGGCTCCAGGTCCGGCCGCCGTTGCCGCTGTGCAGGAGTTCGGCCGCGGTGCAGCCGTGCATGGCACAGCTGAGCTGGTCGAACACGGTGGCCCAGGCCAGCCCGGTGGAGCTGGCGGCCAGGGTCACCCGCACCTCAGGAGACAGCACGCCGAGGTGGCTGAGCTGGCCCAGCAGGTGCCAGGTGTGCCCGCCGTCGGTGCTCGTGACGAACTTGACGTCGGACGGACTCGCCCCGTTATAGCCGAAGGAGCTGGGGAATACCTCGGCCGCCCAGAGCTGCCCGGTGGCGCTCGCGGTGGCGAACTCCGGTCCGGATCCGCGCAGCACCGACGCCCAGTGCGCGCCGCCGTCGCGGCTGACCAGCACCTGGCCGGGGCACTTCGCGAGGGAGAGGTCGGCCAGGCACCTGTCCGACGTAGCCAGGCCCAGGGTGCGGGAGAAGAACTGGACCTGGTTCACGGCCTTCGGCAGCGCGGCGATCGCGCGCCAGTGCTGGCCGCCGTCGGTGGTGGTCAGGAGTTCGCGCCCGCACCCCGCCTTGGCCGGGCAGGCGAGCAGCGCCCAGGCGTGCGCCGGGTCGGTGGCGGTGATGGCCAGCAGGTTTCCCGCGCCTTGCCACTGCACCTGCCACGCCGAGCCTGCGGTGCCGGTGTGCCAGATCTGCGCCGGGGCCGGGCCGGCCGTGGTCTGGGCGAGCACCCAGCCCGACTGGGCGGTGGGGAAGGCCAGCGCGGTGAACGAGGGCGCAGGGCTGGCCGAGATCGTCCCGCTGCCCGGTGCCGTCGCCGACCCAGCCGACACGCGCGGCCCGGCCGGAGCGGCGGGCGCGCGCAGCCCGGCGGAGGCGGTCGGCGTCGCGCAGGAGGTCAGGAGCAGGGCGCAGGCCCCGGCCGCCAAGGCCGGAGCCAATCCAGAGCGTCGCGGCATCTGCCACCTCCAGGTAGGACGTTCGGCTCGCAAACCTGTAGTACGCGTACCTAGACGCCGGCGGTTCCCCTGTCGTTGGGCCGTTTTGCTCCGCGCCGGGGCCGGCTGGGGGCGGGACGACTGATCTGGCATCATGTGATCCGATGAGCAGGTCAGATTCTTCTCGATTTCCCGTGACGGTAACGAGGCTTCCCGTCACGCGCTGCGAGATATGCGGGCGTACCCTGGCGTACCGGCCCGGCCAGGCGAGCGCCGTGCTGACCGAGCACTATCACCGCAAGCACCCGGAGGCCATCAGCGACGCGGCCGAAGGCACCCGCTGAGCGCGCCCGGCGGGGTTCGCGCGGTTTCGCTGTAACAGCCCGGAAGGTACGCTGCGGTTACCTGTTGCGGATGTGAACCATGACCACGGGTATTGCGGCGTTGATCGTCTGGTTGTTCACCGCGAGCATCGGCGCCTACATGCTGCGGACCTGGATCGCGCGAGGCGGCCTGCGCCGACAGCGCACGACCGGCGTGGGGGCTCCGCCTGGCCTGGTGTTCAGTCATCCGTGCGCCGCCCTGTCCGGGCTGGCGATCTGGATCGCTTACCTGGCCAGCGGCGTGGACACGCTGGCCTGGCTCGGTGTGCTGCTGATCGCGACCGCTATCACCCTGGGCATCAGCATGGTCACCTTGTGGACTCCCTACCCGATCAGGCCCGATGTGGCACGCCCCGCCGAGCGAGAGCGGCACGCCGCGCCCGGGGAGGACCCCGACCCGTTCACGGTCACCGACGAGATGATCGCCGGTCTGCTCGCCCGGCCGTACGGGGCCAGACGGCGGCGCAGGCTGGAACTGGTTCCGCTGGTTCCCGTGGTCCACGGCTTCGCCGCGATGGCCACGTTCGTCCTGGCCGTGGTGACCGCGATCAGCGGGAGGTTAGGGACGCCCCCGATTGGGCGGTTAAGGCGTCCGTCGGGCAGGCTGGAAGCATGGCAGACAAGCTGACGATGATGGCGGTTCACGCCCACCCCGATGACGAGGCGTCGAGCACCGGTGGCGTGCTCGCCCTCTACTCCTCGCAGGGTATCCAGACGGTGGTCGTGACCTGCACCAACGGCGAATTCGGGGATGGTACGGGCGGCGTCAAGCCGGGGCAGGACGGGCACGACAAGCAGGCGGTGGCCGAGCAGCGCCTGGCTGAGCTGCGCGAGTCCTGCGCCATCCTGGGCGTCACGGACCTGGAACTGCTCGGCTACCACGACTCCGGCATGCCGGAATGGGAGTACAAGGACCGGCCCGACGCGTTCTGCAACATCCCGCAGGCGCAGGTGGTGGCGAGGCTGACGGGCCTGATCGAGAAGTACCGCCCGCAGGTCCTGATCACCTACGACGACCGGGGCCTGTACCAGCATCCCGATCACGTCCAGGCGAGCGTGTGCGCCCAGGCGGCGTTCACCGAGTCCGGCATCCCGGCCAAGCTCTACCTGAGCGCCATCCGGGGCAGCGACTGGCGCAAGATAAACGATGCGCTGCGCGAGGCCGGGGTAGAGGTGCCCGAATGGGAGGAATCCCCCGAGGCGTTGCAGCAGGCGATCGAGGCCGAGCAGCGCATCACCACGACCGCAGACATCCGTGCGGTGCTCGACCGCAAGCGCGACGCGCTGTTCGCGCACGGCAGCCAGATAGGCGAAGCCTCCTGGTTCAGCAAGATCCCGGGGGACGTCGCGCAAGACGCCTTCGGGCGCGAGCACTTCATCAGGGCTGCCGATACCACCGGGGCGCCGCTGCCTGAGGACGACCTGTTCGCCGGGCTGCGCGCCGCGCCTGGTCAGGAGGATCAGCCGGGCCGGGACGCCGCGCGATGAGCGCCGGGCCCTACGCCGACGCGGCAGGCCTGGTGGAGCGCTCCGCCGCCGCCTACGCCGCCGCGGTCCCTGACCGACCCGGGGACGACGGGTACTTCGGGCCCGCGAGCGTGACCTGGCGGGTCAGCGGCGACCTGTCCGCGCCGGTCGCGGGGCTGCGCTCGCTGCTGATGCAGGCCCTGCACCCGCTCGCGATGGCCGGCGTCGACCAGCACAGCGCCTGGCGGCGCGATCCGGTCGGCAGGCTGGCCGCCACCTCGGCGTACACGGCCACCGTCACGTACGGCGACCGCGCGGGCGCCGACCGGGCTGCCCAGCGGGTACGGGCGATCCACGAGCGCGTCCGCGGCGTGGACGCGGTGACCGGCCTGCCGTACGCCGCCGGGGACCCCGCCCTGCTGCTCTGGGTGCACTCGGCCCTGGTGGACTCGGCCCTGGCCGCCATCGGCCTGTTCGGCACGCCGCTCGGGGAGGCGGACGCCGACCGGTACGTCGCCGAGATGGCCGTGGCGGCGACGCTGCTCGGGGTCCCGGACGAGATGGTCCCGGTCACGGTGGCCGCCCTCGGGCGGTACATCACGCAGACGCGCCCGGACCTGCGCGTGACTCCGGCCGCGGCGGAATCGATGAGCTACCTGCTGGACCCGCCCGGCCTGGACGAGGAGATCACCGAGCTGTGGCAGGACATCAGGGACGCCGCGGTCGCCGCCCTGCCCGGCTGGGCGCGGGACATGTACGGCTACCCCGCGCCGCCCACCCTGACCCCGCTGACGCCGGCCCGGCGGACGGAGATCCGCCAGACCCTCGGCGTGCTCGACGCCGTCTTCCTCGGCGAGCCAGGCGTGCTCGAGGCCCGGCAGCGGCTCACGGCGCGGATGCGCGGGTGACTAAGGGGCCCCTGGGCGTGAGCACCCGGGCCAGGAAGGTGGCCGTGGCCGCGGCGGTGGCCGGCACGGCGCTCGCGGCCGCGGGGGTCCTGGAAGCCCTGCGACGGACGGGCCGGCTCCGGGCGGGACACGCGGTGGCGGTGCTGCGGCGGCGGACCGGGCGCCTGCGGGTGGAGCGCGGCATGGCGGCGCTGGGCCTGGCCGCGCGCGGGGGCGCGCGGTACGCGAGCAGCGCGCCGCGGCTGTTCGCCGCCGCGGGCGAGCACCGTGAGCAGCTGCGGAACGACCTGGCGCTGCAGACCGCGGAGGACGTCGCGGCCACCCTGGGCACGATGAAGGGCGTGCTGATGAAGCTCGGCCAGATGGCGAGCTACGTCAACGACGGCCTGACGCCCGCGGCCCGCCGGACATTGAGCCGGCTCCAGGACAGCGTGCCGCCGATGAGCCCGGCGCTGGCCGCGCAGGTCGTCACGGAAGAGCTGGGCCTGCCGCCCGAGCGGGCCTTCGCGACCTGGGATCCCGAACCCATCGCCGCCGCCTCGATCGGGCAGGTGCACCGCGCGATCACGCACGACGGCCGCGCCGTCGCGGTCAAGGTCCAGTACCCGGGGATCGCCGAGACCATCGAGGCCGACCTCGGCAACGTCGCCCTGCTGCGCCGGATGCTCAAGATCACCGTGCCCAGCCAGGACGTCGACGGGCTGCTCGCGGAGCTGAGGGAACGCGTCACCGAGGAGCTCGACTACCGCAAGGAAGCCCGCAACCAGCAGATGTTCGCCGACTACTACCGCGGCCACCCCGCGATCGTGGTGCCCGAGATCATCGGGGAGCTGTCCACGCGCCGGGTCGTGACCAGCGAGCTGGCCGAGGGAGCCAGGTTCGCCGAGCTGGCCGGCTGGTCGCAGGGCGAGCGCGACCTGGCCGCGGAGACGATCTACCGCTTCGTGTTCCGCAGCCTGTACGAGGCGCACGCGTTTAACGGCGACCCTCATCCGGGCAACTACCTGTTCCACGGCGGCGGCCGGGTCACCTTCCTAGACTTCGGGCTGGTCAAGTACTTCACCGACGACGAGATGCGCCCGCTGGCCGCGATGGTCAAGCACCTGTGCCTCGACAACGACCCCGAGGCGTTCCGGCGGGCGATGGAGGAAGCCGGGTTCCTGGTGCGGGACGCGCCGCTGCCCACGGAGATGATCATCGAGCACATGGCCGTGTTCTACGACACGGTCCGGGTCCGCGGGCCGATCACCATGACCGGGGACTACGCCTCCGCGGTGACCCGGCGCTTCTTCGACTTCCGCAGCCCGCTGGCCGCTTACGTGGCGATCCCCCGCTCCTACGTGATCCTGCAGCGGATCAACCTCGGCCTATTCGCCCTGCTCGGCGACCTGTCGGCGACCGCGGACTGGCGCCGCATCGCGGAGGAGATCTGGCCGTTCTTCCAGGGCCCGCCGAGCACGCCGATGGGCGAGGCCGAAGCGGCCTGGAAGTCGCGACGGAGGCTGCCCGCCCGCACCTGAGATCATGGGACCGTGGCAGATCAGGATGACGTCCGCCGGATCGCCCTGTCGCTACCCGAGACCGCCGAGGCGGAGGATCATTTCGGGTTCCGGGTCAGGAACAGGGCCGGGCGGAACGGGACGAAGCAGTTCGCCTGGGCCTGGAACGAGCGGGTGACGCCGGGCCAGCCGCGCGTCCCCCGGCCCGACGTGCTCGCCGTCCGGGTGGCGGGGCAGGCGGAGAAGGAGATGCTGCTGGCCGCCGACGCAGGCAAGTTCTTCACCGAGCCGCACTACAACGGGTTTCCCGCGGTCCTGGTCCGGCTGGCCGCCGTCGGCGAGGACGAGCTCCGCGAGCTCATCACCGACGCCTGGCGGTGCCAGGCGCCCCGCGACCTAATCCGCTCAACGGGCCTGTGATGCCCAGGCAGAACCGGGTCACCCCGTACGGTGCGCTGATCGCGGTCCCCGACCGCGGCATGTTCTGGGGTAACCGGGGCGTGCTGCACAACCCGGAGGGCAGGCTGGTCCGCTACTCGCGGGGGCGGGCCTGGGCGATCTGCGTGCTCGAATTCAAGGGCAGGCGCCGCCAGCAGTGGGCGCCCGGCCGGCTGACCGAGCTGTTCTTCCTGGACGAGGCCACCGCGCTGGCCGCCGGGCACCGGCCGTGCGGCGAGTGCCGGTACCGGGATTACCAGGCCTTCAAGGACGCGTGGGCCGCGGCCCACGGCGGGGAGCGGCCCGGAGTTCAGGCGATCGACGCGCGCCTGCACGCCGACCGGCTGACCGGACCCGGGGTCCGGCGGACGTACCAGGCTCCGGTCGCCGAGCTCCCCGACGGCGCCATGGTCGAGCTGGACGACGCGCCGTTCCTCGTCCACGGCGGCAGGCTCCTGGCCTGGGCACCGGGCGGTTACCGGGGTCCGGCGGGCGCCGGACCGGCCGGCGAGGTGACGGTCATCACCCCGCGGGCCACCGTG
>Ga0187812_1000564_pt1 | contig 13056 bp, 12 predicted proteins | sample NC_S_2_FD_130582 | JGI IMG/M metagenome (GOLD analysis project Ga0187812, IMG submission 130582) | Wetland sediment microbial communities from Neuse River Estuary, North Carolina, USA - ASW-S_2 | ecosystem: Environmental > Aquatic > Freshwater > Wetlands > Sediment | place: USA: North Carolina... | reverse complement strand
TGCCGAGATCGGTCGTATCGTGGCAGAAGAGAGCGGACTCCACTATGTAGACCACCAGATCATTGATGAGGTGGCAAGACGATTGGGAGTACAGGAACAACAAGCTGCTCGCCAGGACGAATACACGGCAGGGGTGGCAGAACGTATCATCGAAGCAATGCAGCGCAGCAGCCCTTTCACAGCCAATTACCAGGCGTTTTTTGATCCTCGCCAGCAGGTATCAGGACAGTTCAACGAACTCGCCTACTTGTACCTGACGCAGAAGGTGATCCTGGAACTGGCGACGCAGGGGAATACACTGATTGTTGGTCGCGGCTCGCAGTTTCTGCTTCATGGCGCTCCACGGACGCTGCACATTTATATCTTTGCGCCGCTGTCTACTCGCATCGATAATGTTATGAGGCGTTTTCAGGTTGATCGTACACGGGCAGCAGAGTTGATTGAACAACGCGACTACGAACAAGCCTCCTATCTGCGTCGCTATTATGGTGCCGATGGGAGTCAGCCAGGCCTCTATCACCTACTCATCAACACGGGCCTTTTCTCTTTTAAGTTGGCGGCAAATCTTGTGCAGCAGGCATTGCAGGTGGCAAAAGAGATTAAAAAATAAACTCTATGTTCAGCACGTAGGGGCGCGCGCACAACCAGGAGGCAACGCAGGCTGATCGTCGCTTCACCTGGTACAGATATACCGCTCGTTTACCTCGGTATTTCACCCTAGTGTGCTGCATAGGGATTCATACCGATAGACATCAGGCAAAGGAGAACGTACACTAGCCAAGAATGATGGAGTTCCATCGTCTTAAGTCGAGTTGTAGTGTGTCTCGCTCCATGCCCGCTTTTCACACGTAGCACGCGGATGTTGTTATCTTGATCTGTCAGTATGTTCTCGTTGAACGGAGGCATCCATGCTGCTCTCGCACATGCTCGGTGCATCGCTGGTGGAGGCGCTCGTCACTGCACTGGTCATTGCCTACCTGCAGAAGAGCCACCCGGAGTACCTGACCTCGTTACGCTCGTTCGTCCTTGGTGAGGAAGTTCCGGAGGGACAGGCGGTCGGTCGGCCGCCGTGGCAGATCTTCGCCATCGGCGTGATAGCGGCAGTTGTGGTCCTCTTTCTCGCGGGACTCATCGCGGGTGGCGGCAATATCGGCCACCTCTTCGGCGCAGACTGGTCGCAGGTTGACTGGGCCGGTGTCAGCAGTATGCTGCTGGTGACGGCCATCATCGCGGCGATCCTCATTCCGCTGGCCTGGTTCCTGCTCCCACGCCGCATCAAGAAGGTGGGGACGCTCTTCGTGGCAATTGCTATCCTGGCCCCGCTCGGTCTGATCGCACCAGGATTCGCTTACGCAGAAGGTGCTCCATCTGATATCAAGGCTGCGGAGGGACCTGCCCAATGAGCAGGTCCACCACCCGCCGCAAGAAGGAGAAGGAGCAACTCGGCTGGCTCGAGCATACGATCTCTGGCATCGCAGGCTCCATTGAGCGAGCCGTTTTCACCGAAGAGTGCGCACACAGGCGAGGCTGGCTGCAAGGGATCGATCCCCGGGCCAAGCTAGGCATGTTCCTCGCCCTCATCCTGGCGGCCAGCCTTTCGAACAACTTGCTAATCCTGATTGCCCTCTACCTGGTGACCCTGGGAGCAGCCTATGCCAGCCAGATGCCGCTCGATTTTTTTGTCAAGCGCGTCTGGCTCGGCATCCCATTCTTCGCTGGGATCGTGATCATCCCGTCGATCTTTCTGCTGCCGGGGCCGCGTCTCTTCGACCTAGCGATCGGGCCGATCCACCTGGGCGCATCGATTCCTGGTCTCATTGGCGCGGTGATTTTTGTGGCACGCGTCGGGGTGAGCGTCTCTCTGGCAGTACTCCTCGTCCTCAGTACCCCCTGGGCCGACCTCTTAAAGAGCCTGCAAGCCATCGGCGTGCCCCAGGTCTTCGTCCTGCTGCTGTCGATGACCTACCGCTACATCTTCCTGTTCCTGCACACGGTCAACGGCATGTTCGAGGCTCGTAAGAGCCGGACAGTAGGACGCACGCAGGGCAGTGAACACCGGCGCTGGATCAGCGGTTCCATGGGCAGCCTGATGAACCGCTCCTTCCAGATGAGCAATGATGTTTACGCGGCGATGGCGGCCCGTGGGTTCACAGGACAAATCCGCACTTACAGCGCGTACCGCATGACGCCAGCCGACTGGCTAGCGCTGCTCGTTTCCGTCTGTATCGCCGTCGCGGCTATCCTGGCAGGAAGGTACCTCTGATGAACGTAGAGAACGTTATGAGCAATGAGGAGTGCGTCTTCCACCTGCGCGGTGTGCGCTACCTGTATCACCAGCGGCACGTCGCGCTTGACGGCATTGACCTGGAGGTCTCTCGCGGCGAACAGGTCGTGCTCCTCGGAGCGAACGGAAGCGGCAAGTCCACGCTGCTCAAGCTGCTGGACGGAATCTATGCCCCCTCGGAGGGAACTATGCGGGTCCTCGGCCGCGACATCAAGGCAGTAGCCGAGGGAGAGGATTCGTTCCGCTTTCACCGCGAGGTTGGTCTGGTCTTCCAGGATCCGGACATCCAGTTGTTCAGCGCGACGGTCTTTGACGACGTGGCCTTTGGGCCGCTGCAACTCGGTCTCGCGAAGCCTGAGGTGAAGGCGCGCTGTGACGAGGCACTGTCTCAGATGGAGATCGCGCAATTGGCCAATCGGGCTCCGTTTGAGCTGTCCGGCGGCGAGAAAAAGCGTGCCGCTATCGCCTCGGTGCTCTCCCTGCGGCCAGAAGTGCTCCTCTTGGATGAGCCGACTGCCTCGCTGGACCCGCGGACGAAGTGGGTGCTGATCAACCTGATCCAACAGCTCGGACAGACCGGCAAGACCATCATCACGGCCACCCACGAGCTCGATATCGTGCCGATCATTGCCAGTCGAGTGGTGGTGCTGGGAGAAGAGCGGCGCATCCTCGCCGATGGGGCACCGGAAGACATCCTGGGTGACCGGGAACTGCTGATCCGGGCGAACCTGATCCATGAGCACCTCCACCAGCGCGGTATCCACTCCGATCACTCTCATCGCTTGGTCGCCGACTAGCGAAAAACAGGAATGGTAGGACGAAACATGATGCTCAATGACATCGATTCAGGGTACCAACTCCTTATATACACTTGAGGAGCAAACATGCTCTCCGGATTCCTCCCTAGGGTGCTGCATCGGGATTCATCCCAATAGACTTTTTCCCACCTCTACTGTATGCTCTCTTAGTTAAGAACGATGCTTTGCTGGTTGCTGTTCGCAGGAAACCGCTATGAGCCGCTCCTTGATTGTGAATTGTAGTACATCCTACCCAGACGTGTATAGCTTACGTCGCATCGTGCGACCGTAAGCGTATTGCTAGAGCAATGGAGGTTCTACATGCATATTCCTGATGGATACCTGGGTCCCGCGTTCTCACTTGGCACCGGCGTCGTGACCGTTCCCACCTGGGTGGTGGGCGCTCGCAAGCTCAATAAGGTGCTCAACAATCGTACAGTTCCTTTATTGGCGATCCTTTCTGCGTTTTCCTTCACCCTCATGTTGTTCAATGTGCCCGTGCCTGGCGGCACCACCGCTCATGCCGTGGGAGGAACGCTGATCGCGATTGTGCTTGGCCCCTGGGCGGCAGTGATCGGCATTAGTACGGCCCTGATTATCCAGGCGCTCTTCTTTGGCGATGGGGGCGTCCTGGCGATCTTCGTCAACTGCCTCAATCTGGCCATTATCCTCCCCTTTGTTGGCTATTTCGTCTACAAACTGATTGCAGGCAAGTCGCCTGTCCTTTCCGGGCGGCGGATCTGGGCAGCGGCAATCGGTTCCTATGTCGGGATCACCGCCGCCGCTCTCGCCGTGGGCATCGAACTCGGCCTGCAGCCTATTCTCTTTCACAACGCCCACGGCCAACCGCTCTACAGCCCGTACCCGCTCAGCGTAGCCGTTCCTGCGATGCTGCTGGCGCACGTCTTTGGCGGGTCGCTGGTCGAGGCACTCATTACCGCCCTGGTCTTCGCCTACCTACAGAAGAGCCACCCGGAGTACCTGACCTCACTACGGACGGTCGTTGCTGGTCCTGAGGTGCCTGAAGGGCAGGCAGTGAAGCGGCCGCTCTGGCAGATCTTGACGTTTGGGACTGCCGCAGTGGTGGTCGTGCTCTTCATCATCGGGCTGATTTCCGGCGGAGGCAACATCGGGCATCTCTTTGGCGCGGACTGGTCCCAGGTCTCCTGGCCTGATATCGGCAGCATGCTGCTGGTGACGGCCATCATCGCTGTGATCCTCATCCCGCTGGCCTACTTCCTGCTGCCCAGGCGCATCAAGTTCGTGGGGACGCTGTTTGTCACGATCGCCATCATTGCGCCACTGGGGCTGATCGCGCCGGGCTTTGCTTTCGGCGAAGGGGCTCCATCAGATGTAAAGGCGGCGTTCGGCTACATCCCTCAGGGGTTGCAGCAACTCTCGGGCATCTTCAGCGCCCCATTCGATAGCTACAACGTGCAATTCCCGTTCTTCAACGATCCCAATGCTCCGCTGTGGCATGCCGCCATCGGCTATGAGATAAGTGGCATTCTGGGCATTCTACTGATCGGGGGAGTCGCTTATGGCCTGGGCTATCTCTTCCGTCGACGTGATAGCGATACCAGCATCACGACTCCCGTAGAGGGACCTGCTCAATAAGCAGATCTGCCTCTCGCACCTGGTAGGAAATGAAAACGTCTGGACCCGAGACTTCGGGTCCAGACCGTCATGTCAATCCCCTGTCCACTCTGCCGACTCGGCTTCCTATGCTTTGCCAGTTGCTGCGTATGTACTTCACTCAAGAAAACCTATGGACGCAAGGTAACACCCCAACTGGTACTAGAATTGAACGCAGTGACCCGGCCGAACTTGGACCGTTTCACTAGTAGAAAAACACGAGAAGAAGGGGGGATACTATGCGTAACGTTCCTGTAATACGACCAGATGGAAAATTGATAAAGGTTGTTCCGAAGCGTGGACATCTTTTTGTTTGTGCCCTTGGCTGTTGCTGTGGACATACTGAGGACGGCTTCGCGCCCATCTTGAGTGACCTGTACCATGCCGAATGGGAGCGGCGCAAGTTGCGCAACAAAATCCATCTTACGCAAACAGCCTGTTTGGGCCATTGTTCGCTGGCAAACGTCGTCCTGCTGCTGTTCGACGGTCAATCCGTCTGGTTTCACTCATTGAACTCCGAGGAGCAGGTGCTGGCTATCTACAACTACATCGAAGCCATGCTTGAAGCTGACAGCACATTCCCACCCCCTGTCGTTTTGATAGACAACATGTTCAACGGTTTTACCAGCAGTGAAAACAGGGAAGCACAGGTCATCGAGCTAGCTTTGATGTAGTAGGTCCCCTCAGCGGAGCTTGCGGAGCGCGTATCAATTTTTTCGTGAGACTGCCCCTTGCGGGAATCCTGTCTGGGTGAGATCAAGCAGGTAACCAGGGTGCAGATTAAAATGGGGTAAAGAACTTGACCGTTGCTACATGCAGCGTACCGTCTGGTGTACGTATCAGAATGCGTATCTGCCAGTTCCCACCCATACTCAGCTCTCCCCGCGCACTGAAATGGTCCTTCCCATCAGGTTGCAGAGTAATGCTATTGGTGCCCATATCCATGTCGAGCATTGTAGTGGTTAGTGATACAACTACGTGTGTGTCCAGTACTCCTTGACTATTCAAGGTGCTTACTGTAAAGAGGTTCGTCCCGAAGCGGTTCGGGCTCACATCGAACTCGACTGTGAAGGTGTGATCGGTTGTCAGCACCGTCGTATGGAACGGCTTCGATTGGGTTGTTGGCTGCGTCTGCGCTGTGGCTGATGAAAGTGTACCTGCAAAAACAGTGAGCACGCCAGAACAGAGAATTATAGCTACCCCCAACAGCGATTCCCAGCGCAAGACAGACATCAGCCTGCTGGTCGCCGTTGACATCCGTTCCTCTAGCCGCTTCACCTGTTGCGCGGTGAACTCTACCAACCGGTTCGACTCCGTCACCGTCCTGAGTTTTACGGCATCGGTGGCAGTGAGATACTTTTTATACTGCGTTGCAAGCTGTGGACGGAAAAGCAATACTTCACTGACAACAGTGAGCAGTAATGTGACCACCAGAAGCGCCTTGACGACGAGCGCCCGACCGTAGGGGGTGGTGAGCAGCTGATTCCACGAGTTTATATGCACTGTTGCATTAAGAGGGCCGGTGATGGCTATGATGATAATGCCAACAAGCGCAAATAGCGAATAGCGAGGCAGTGTTCTGATCAGTGAGCGAGCGCGTTCTACAGGGGGACTACTCCTCAGCACCGGTAGATAGGAGGTAACAATGTACAGTATACTGCCGATCCAGAGCGCCGCGCCCAACAGATGAAGCCCATCCAGTAGAACGCTGTAGACTACAAGATCGCCACTGACGGCTGTTGCATGTCCAGACAGTGTAATGGCGATGAGCAACGCAAAGCCGAGTAGCAGGTTTACCCAGGGAAGAGCATCGTTGACAAAGCGGGAACGCTGCTTGAACAAGAGCGTATACACCACCAGTGCTATTGCCAGGATGATGAGAACTTCACACATGACCCAGTAGATGCCAAAGAGTCCATTAGTGACCAGGGTCTTGCGGAGTGCAGGGACAAACGCTTGATCCCATCGGCCTCCTGTAAGTGATAAAGCTCCACTTACCAGCACACCAACATTGGCGATCAAGAGCACAAGCAAGACTGGCCATGAGAAGAGGCGGTCGAAGCGTCGCCGCACGCGCTGGTAGATGGCCCGCTGTTCTTGATTCGCCCGCTTCACACGTTGCAATACAAATGTGTGCCAAAATTGTGCGCCTACCCAGAAAATCACGCTAAGGTCAACGAGTGCAACCATCATGAGGCTGAACAGTGTCATAGCTTACCGTCCAAACCAGCGCAGCCGCAGCGAATTGCTCACCACTGTCACTGACGAGACGGCCATCGCTGCCGCGGCAAACATAGGTGTATTGTCCTTCAGGAAGGGGATAAAGGGAGAGAGTATCGCCATCGGAATCAGGATGACGTTATAGGCAAAGGCCCAGAAGAGATTTTGCTTAATCGTGCGTAATGTCGCCAGAGAGAGCGCAAATGCCGTCGCAACACTCTTCAGGTTGCCCTTGACCAATGTGATGTCAGCCGCCTCCATCGCGATATCCGTGCCCGTTCCCATGGCGATGCCTGCATCGGCCTGGACGAGTGCGGGAGCATCATTGATGCCGTCACCCGCGAAGGCCACCACAAGGTCCAGGTTCTGCAAGAACTTGACCTCTCTTGCTTTGTCTGCTGGCAACACCTCTGCCAGCACACGATCTGCGGGGATACCGACCTGTGCAGCGATAGCGTATGCCGTCCGCGCATTATCGCCCGTAATCATCAATACCTCGATCCCCTCGGCTTGCAATTGCTCAATGGCCTCCGCCGAACTAGCCTTGACGCTGTCTGCTACGGCCACAAGTCCTACCGTCTCACCATCAAGCGCAATCAGCATGACCGTCTTCCCCTGCTCTCCCAACGCCTCTAGCTGTTCCCGTAACGCGCTATAGTCGATAGCATGCTCCTCGAGCAAGCGTTGAGTGCCGATAAGGAGTGCGTGACCCTCAACCGTCGCCTCTAGTCCGCGACCTGTCAGTGCTACAACATGTTCAGGAGTAAGATGGAGGGTAAGTCCCCGTGCTCTCGCACCTTCGACAATGGCTGTCGCTAGTGGATGCTCCGAACCCTGTTCTGCCTCAGCCACCAGGCGCAACAACTCATCGCTCTGTTTGCCAGGAAGTGTGATGACGTCGGTCAGTTCAGGCTTGCCCTTTGTGATAGTGCCAGTCTTGTCAAGCAACACCGCACGTACTGCCTGGATGCGCTCGAGACTCTCTCCGCCTTTGATCAGGATGCCTTGCTCAGCACCTTTGCCTGTACCGACGATGATTGCTGTTGGCGTGGCAAGCCCAAGCGCACAGGGACAGGCAATGACTAGAACCGACATAGCGGCTACAAAGGCCACAACCCAGGGATACTGAACGCCCATGTCTATCCCGTTCATACCACTCATATTCATTCCGCCCATCGAGATCAGCGGGTCCACCTGTCCAATAATGGCCCAGCCAACGAAGGTCAGGAGCGCAATGATGAGTACGACAGGCACGAAGATGCTGGAGATGCTATCGGCGAGGCGCTGAATGGGAGCTTTAGACCCCTGTGCCTGCTCAACCAGGCGGATGATGCTGGCGAGCATCGTATCCGCACCCACCTTGGTTGCACGCATGCGGAGCACGGCGTGCTGGTTGATTGTTGCACCGATCAACTGATCTGCCGGAGCCTTTTCAATGGGTATACTCTCACCCGTAATCATCGACTCATCGACGGATGAGACACCAGAGAGGACGATTCCATCAACAGGGATCTTCTCACCGGGCCGCACGATCAACTCATCGCCGACACGTACCTGCTCAATGGGCAGTTCAACTTCTTTGCCCCCACGGAGCACATGCGCGCTACGCGGCTGGAGTCCGGCCAATTTTTTGATCGCCTCATTTGCCTGTCCCTTGGCACGAGCCTCCAGATACTTGCCCAGGAAGATGAACGTGATGATGAGGGCGGCGGAATCATAGGAGGTCATCGAGCCGATGATACGTGGGAAGAAGGTCGCTCCAATACTCCAGAGATAGGCGGCGGTCGAACCAAGCGAGATGAGCGTATCCATATTGGCACCGCCATGACGGAGCGTCTTGAGTGCGACACGATGAAACTCCCACCCGACCACGGCCCATATCGGTGTTGCCAATGCCAGCAGGAGGTAGTTCTCACCGGGGAACCTATTCATAAAGAACATACTGAGAATAATGACAGGGACCGCGAGCGTAATGCTCAGGATGAGGAGCTTGCGCTTCCTCGCCAGTTCGGCATCCCGACGTTGGCTTCTTTCATCTTCTCGGGTGATAGATGGAACAGGGACATCCAACTCGGCAATCAACTGAGTTTCCCCACCTGGATCAGCATGTTGTGGATGCAGACTTGGCGTGGGCGGTATCAATGGTGCTGCTTCGTAGCCGATAGCCTCTACCTTCTGTACCAGTTGCTCTAACCCTGTCTGGGTGGGATCATATGAGACAGTGGCTTGCTCCGTAGCTAGATTGACATTCGCCTCCTTCACACCCGGTACCTTCCTCAGCCCTTTCTCGATACGCATAGCACAAGAAGCACAGGTCATCCCCTCCAACGCGAGCACAATACTGCTATCTGGATTGGTTTGACCTTGTGATACAGTAGTAGTTGCTTCCTTTAGATCTTTGGTCTCCATAGCCACGGCAATCACCTCTTACCTTCATATCGATACAATACCCACTCCCCCCCCACCAGGGTCACTAAGGGAAGTATACTTTATTTTTGCCAAGATGTCAAAGGATGAAAAAAACTTGCATGGTTTATCGCGTATATGGTATACTTCACCCATACCCCTTGGATATGGGTAGAAGGAGAGAATGGTTATGCGTGCTGAAAGGCAAGACGTACTCAAACGATTAAATTACATCGAGGGCCATCTCAAGGGTGTTCGCAAGATGGTCGAAGAAGACCAGTATTGTGTCGACATTTTGCGTCAGACCTACGCTATACGTAAGGCTATTGAGAAGCTCGAGGCTATTATCCTGGAGAATCACCTGCATGGCTGCGTCCCTGAAGGAATCACCAGCGGAAAGGCAGAAGCCGTCATTGAGGAACTCGTTCAACTCTATAACCTGGCAGGAAATCGCTGATGATATCCAGTCGAGAAGATGAGGAGTTGTGAGTTTCCTTGGGGTTGAGGACGGTTTGATCGGGTCTATCTACAGTTGTGCTACGCATCTAAGGAGGATTCTTATGACAACAACGCAGGAAGCCGTGCTCTCAGTTCCTGATATTAGTTGTGAGCATTGCGTGAAGACGATCAATGGAGCATTGAACGAATTGCCGGGGGTAGAGGCTGTCACCACCGATATTCCTACAAAGACAGTGCATCTGCGCTACCACCCTAGCCAGATCTCAATGGAAACAATCAAGGCAGTACTGGACGAGGCGGGCTATTCAGTTGCGAAATAGAGCGCGTCCAGGGATTGCAATATGCAGGTCACGCATTCAGTATTCCCCAGGAGGCCGCCTCTGGTCATCAGCGCCGTAGACCCGGCGGAATCGTAGGAACAGCAAAATCAAGAGCAGCAGGGCGATGAAGGATACGACCAGGAGCGCATAGCCTACGATCTCCCTCGTGCTGTCCTGCGTCGATACCTGCTGCGAAGGCCTTTTCGGGGGTATTATATCGACAGGTGGTGGGTAGAGGCCGGTAATGACAAAGTGGGGAGTACCACCAACGTCGACCGTGTAGATGATGTGCCGATTCAGCAGGTCCAGCATGGAAACCTTACCTCCATGTTCTGCTACGAAGCCGAGGAGTCCATCGTTGGTGATCGCGACCGATGCAGGTGGGAAATCTAAGCGAATGACGCGATTGGGTTCTTTCGGAAGCGTTGGGGTACCGGCGTTAATGGGAGATAAGACATCAAGGGTATTGTGCTGCTCATCTGGGACGTAGACCTCACTGGAGAGGGCATCGTAATCCATCGTGCCAAAGGCCCCACCCGTGAGCAGTTGATGGATCTGCCTCGTCTTGATGTCTACTGCGTCAACGCTGCCCTGGCGGGTTGTGATATAGACTGTGTCGCCTGGTGGAATGGAGACATATTGCGGGCCACCTTCGATGGGAATGCTGCCAAGGAGGTGCCCGGTATGGTCGTCGAAGACTGTGAGTGCGTTGGTGCCAGCTACCCAGAGTTGGTTGCTACCTCCACCGGGGAGGTCTGACAAAATAGCCACCGCCAAGCCATACACTGGACTACCCGTATTGAAGGTATGTTGCACTGCACACGTCGAAGGATCGACTGCACTGACGCGAGTCGCCCCATTCCCTGCCACATACAGGCTATTAGTGATTGGGTCAGATGCCAGCAGCGTTGGTTGTCCGGGGAGACTGGCAGAACAGATCGTTTTTCCCGTGTTAGCAGCGATCACGCTAAATCGGCCAATGTTTGGCTGTGTGACGTAGAGAAAACCTCCATCGAGGCTCAGCAGGATCGTGTGGGGATCGCCAGCCACGGGGATTGTGCGTACTACTTTTTGCTGTGCCACATCAATGACGCTGATACCTTGTGCTGTCCCAGACACATAAGCCAGGTTGGGCGCCCCACCATCAGCGTGAACATATGACGGGAAATAGAGAGAGAGCAGCGGTAATACGAGTAAGATGAACCAACGATGTCTTCTTGAGGCTGTTCTCATCACTATGTTGACCTTTCAGATTGATATTGACATAATGGGCTGGTCAGTAGTATCCTATCACCGTAGCAAGAAAGCCCAATACAATAAAGATACATCATAAAATTTTGTGAAGGTACAACGATGGAAAAGATACAACGTTCCGGGGGACAGCTACTGCTGCTCGTTCTCTCACTGGTGGGCGCAGGTATCGCTGTCTACCTGACAGCGGTTCACTATGAAAATGCGCCCCTGATCTGTTCTACTCACGGCTTGATCGATTGCAGTCGCGTGCTGGCCAGTCCCTACTCTGTGGTTCCAGGGACAAGTGTGCCTATCACTGTGCCAGGACTTGCCTGGTGTGCGGTGAGTGCGATATTGGCCATTGTTGGTTTGCGCCCTCTGCGACCGCAAGTTCGGTATCGTATCCAACAGGCGCAATCCGCCTGGTCGTTGCTAGGGATGCTGACCGTCCTCTATCTTGTTTACGTGGAGCTTGTGCTTCTCCATACCATCTGCGCATGGTGTACGGGACTGCACGTCGTCATCCTCATCATGTTCCTTACCACCATTGTACTGGTGCAGTGGAGCGAAGATGAATCAGAAGCCAGCAACGATGAACCCGCTCCCGAGCGCGTAGGCACACATCGTTAGTGTGTAAAAAAGGAAAGGGGCGATTTTCGGAGACACCCACCATAGGTGTGGATTTAGGGCGTCCTAACAGGGCGGGGCAAGCGGCCTGGCCCCCACCCTATTAGGACATCCTCGCGCCTCCAGCAGCAGGCTATACTCCCTGCACCCCCATGCCTGTGCGTCGCACGATTGCCTCGGGCTGAGTCGCCATAAAGCCTACCTGCATACCACCGGCACTAAATGCTGACTTGCCGAGAGACTGCTCCAACTGGGGGATCGGAGACGCAGTGCATACCGATGCCGGCTGCTGGTTCGTTGTCATGCAGATGGCTGCCGTCAGATAGTTTGCCGTGCCGACAATACCTTTGGTGACCGGCGAAGCGGGATCGGAGAGATCATTGGCGATCTGATCCCAGGTCAAGCCTTGCAGAACCTGGGGACTATAGCTAGGAGTGTCTACTGTGAACTTGTTAGCTATGTCGATAAAAGGATAGCCCTGGGAATTGAACGTTTTTAGGATCTGTTGCCCCTCGGTTGTCGGAGTTTGGAGTGGCGTGTAGCCACCATTGCCGTCGGGCTGATTCGTGGTCTCTTCAACCGGGAGAAAATCGATGTAGGTGCTCTGGTAGGTGCTCTGGTAGAACGTAAAGGTATGGGTGCTGGGATACACATCGCTGGAGGACGACGTGGTCTCATTTAATTTGCCGAAGGTACCGAAGCGACTGAGAGCGACGACGACTCCCCACCGTTCGGCAGCACAATAGGGACAATACTCGGCGCCATCGTAGAAGATAAGCGGTTTCCCCCCACTTCCCGTCAGCAGAGGCTTCCCATTGACCGGTGATGGCGGGGTTGCGCCGCCACCACCAACGGCTGAGGCCACCGATGGATCGACATGGGTGACGGCCTGTAACACCCCTGGATTGGCTGGAACTGGCCGTGTTGCAACACCAGTGGATTGGTGTGACAGGTAGACAAAGACGCCGATAATAATGGCAACAACCACCAATACTCCTCCTACTATTATCCAGGGGCTTCTTTTCGGCTTGATACGCTTTCGCTGATTACGCTGCCTATCCTCTATCCGTTGTTG
>Ga0187812_1000563_pt1 | contig 13065 bp, 10 predicted proteins | sample NC_S_2_FD_130582 | JGI IMG/M metagenome (GOLD analysis project Ga0187812, IMG submission 130582) | Wetland sediment microbial communities from Neuse River Estuary, North Carolina, USA - ASW-S_2 | ecosystem: Environmental > Aquatic > Freshwater > Wetlands > Sediment | place: USA: North Carolina... | reverse complement strand
CTGAGGTCGATGCCCACCGGCGTGCCCCTGAAGTTCAGGAAGGGTATCTGGAATTGAGTGTGCTCGGCCTGGGTTATCTCGTACATCCGCTTTGTGACGTTGATGGCCTCCTGTACGCTGCCGCCCACCCACGAGACTATTGCCGGCGCCGCTGCCATGGCGAAGCCTCCGAACCCTGCCGTCTCGGTGATCGAGCTGTCGCCTATGTCTGGGTTGGCATCCGCCTGTGAGAACCCCGGGAACCAGAGCCCCTTCGGCACGGGGGCCTTGGCTGTGAACCACCTGTTTCCTAACGAGCTGACCCAGATGCCTGCGTCAGTCCCGTTGCGCGACATGACGGTGACTATGGTACTGTGCTCTACGTTGTGTCCCGCCAGGGTCATCGCCTTCGCAGCTGCCATCCCCATGTTCAGCATGGTGAAGTTGTTGGCGTCGATGAACTTGCTCACGTCCGCAATCGTTTTCGCGTCGAACCCGCTCAGGGCGAGGTAGGGCGCTATCTGTTTTGCGAAGAGGGAAGTGGTCGCCACGTACCTGTTGTGACAGTCGTCGCCCATTGTAAGCGCCTGCGCTATCATAGGTTTGATGGGCAGGCCAGGACCTTCCTTCATGGCCTTGACCGTGGACCGGAGCACTGGAGCCATGGTCTCGGACATCCATCTCAGTCTCTTCAGTACCTCCTCGCTGTAGGCGCCGTACCTGAGTACCTTCCCTATGCCCTCGTTCATGTTGGAGTACGTCTTGTTCCCGAACTTCTTGTCCGCCAGCTCGTAGACGGGCATGCTCGGCGAAATCACGCCGGCCATCGGGCCCGCTGCGTTGTGGTGATGGTCGGGCTCCAGCTTGACCTCTCCCTCCTCCAGAAGCCTCGTCGCAGTTCTCTCGTCTCCCGCCCACCCTTCGTAAATCGCGGCGCCGATCAGCGCCCCTTTCAGCGGCCCGCTCGCATCGGCCCACTTTATCGGCGGTCCCGCGTGCAGAAGCATCTTTCCTCTGAGGCCCATCTTCTCCGCGGCGGGAGCGATGTCGACCCAGACAGGTTCGGACTCCATCATCCGCTTGACAGATTCTGCGTTCGCACTCTCAACCTCGTCTTTGGAAACTCCCATTTCGGTTCGGTGGTTCGCGAAGTTCCACGTTAATAAGAAAGACTCCAAACACCTTTGGAGAATTAGGACCAGTCCAGTTTCGGGGCAACGTTTATCATAATCAGAGGGCGTTTTCTTGTAACGTTGTCGGTTCTCAACGTAGTCACGCGGAACTTCTTCCGAGATTCTATCCAGCTCATGCGTCTGTCCGAGGACGCGAAGAAACTGCCCGGGGTTGTGGATGCCGTTGTCTCCATGGGAACGGAGACCAACAAGCTCCTCCTCGAACAACTCGGACTGCTCATGGCCGAGGGAAAGGCAGCGGGCGACGGCGACATGGTGATAGCGCTGAGCGTCGCCCAGGGAGCGGATCCCAGAAGCACGCTGGAGAAGGTCCAACAGATGGTTCTTTCGCCGCCGCGGACCGAGGGGCAGGGAGAGGAACCGGAGACGTACCACAGCGTGGAGTCGGCCCTCAGGGTGCTCCCCGGCGTCAACCTTGCGATAGTCTCCCTTCCTGGGAGCCAGGCGTTCGAGCCCTCGATGGCGCTTCTGCGGCGCGGAGTGAACGTCCATCTATTCAGCGACCACGTCTCCATTGAGGAGGAGGCGAAGCTGAAGAAGTACGCCGACGCCAACGGGCTTCTCGTCCTCGGCCCTGGTGCTGGTACCTCACTGGTGGGCGGAGTGGGCCTAGGATTCGCCAACGTGGTGAAGCGTGGGAGCGTGGGGGTCGTCGCCGCTGCGGGGACCGGACTCCAGGAGGTCTCTGTACTGCTTGACAGGATAGGCCTGGGCGTGTCTCACGGCCTCGGAGTGGGCGGCTCGGACGTATCAAAGGCGATCGGAGGTTTGATGATGCGCGACTGCCTCAGCCTGCTCGAGGCGGACGCAGGAACAAAGACGCTGATGATTGTGGCGAAGACGCCGGCGGAGTCCGTGATGAAGAGCATCATGGCGTTCACCAGGGACAACATTAGGAAGCCTGTGGTGGCCTGCTTCCTGGGTCTCGACGCCAAAAGCTCCCGCGGTTCCAGGATTCTGTACGCCAAGACCCTTCACTCTGCGGTCTCCACAGTCTCCAGAATCTCCGGCGGGCAATCGGCGAAGCGCTTCAAGAGCAAGATATCCATGACGCCCGCAGAACTCATCAAGCTGGCCGACAAGCTCTCGAAGGGGCTGGCAAAGCAGCAGCGCTACGTGCGCGGGCTATACAGCGGCGGAACTCTGGCCCACGAGACGCTGCTGATCTACCGCGAGCTGCTCGGAGAGGCTTACAGCAACTCGCCGCTCTCGCCACGCTATGAGCTCAAGGACCCAGCGACGAGCAAGGCGAACTCCATCGTCGACCTGGGAGACGAGTACTTCACGGCTGGAAGGCCCCACCCGATGATCGACCCCACAATGAGGAAGCTGAGGATAATTCAGGAAGGGAACGACCCGTCCGTTGCGGCAATCCTGCTCGACGTAGTCCTCGGGTACGGTTCTTCGCCAGACCCGGGCGGTTCGCTCGTCAGTGCCATCGAGCAGGCGGCTCGAGCCAGGGTGGCCGCGAAGGGCCGACTGGTGTTCATGGCTCACGTCTGCGGGACCGAGGGTGACCCTCAGGCGCTCAGCGAGCAGAGCAAGAGGCTGCAGAAGGCTGGCGTGGTGCTCTTCCCGACAAACGCCCAGATGGCGTTGGCGTCGGCGTTGCTCGTCGGAGGCGCGAAGGCGCGCTCGGCGATGAAGAGAAAGTGGGGGAGTCTTCTTGGCGAGAACTAAGAGCAGAGAGCTCCTGGAATCGGAGCTGGTAGCACTCAACCTCGGGCTCGATATCTTCAGGCAGGCCTTGGTCGATCAGAAGGTCAGGTGCGCCCAGGTCGACCTTCAGGCGTCACCGAAGCTCGAAAAGAAGCTAGCCGACGCCCTTGACAAGCTGCTTTAGCGGCTGCTTCGACCCTGACTGCGAGACGGAGTGTATGGCCTCCTTTATCTGCGCGTAGGTTCCGCACCTGCACAGAAGCCCTGCCACGGCCTCTTCGATGTTCGCGTCGCTTGGGTCTGGGTTTTTCTTCAGCAGGTCGTGGGACGCCAGCACCCAGGCAGGAGTGCAGAAGCCGCACTGGCTGGCGCCGTGCTCGATGAACGCCTTCTGAATCGGCACAAGCTCCCCGTTCTCTGCCAAACCTTCGACCGTCTTCACATCTCCGCCGTTGGCTTCGACCGCGAGCACCAGGCAAGACTTCACCAGCCTTCCGTTCATTTGCACTGTGCAGAGGCCGCACTCTCCGCGCCAGCAGGCTGCCTTCACGCTCCGGACCTCCAGCTTGTCCCTGAGGAAGTCCAGCAGCAACTCGTTGTCCTTTATCATGTCTCTCCTGATTACTCCGTTGACCTTCACTGCGCATTCCCTCATGACTGGATCAACCTCGCGAGCGCCTTCGTTGTAATCACCCTGACCAGGTGCTTCCTGTAGTCAGCGTTGGCGAGCACGTCGCTCACGCACTCCACCTTCTCAGACGCGACCTCGGCCGCCCTCCTTATCGTGGGCTGGCTCAACTCGCTCTCCTGAAGGACCTGCTCAGCCTCAAGGCACCTGACGGGTGTGGAGTTGACGGAGCCGAAGATCACCCTCGCCTTCCGCCTCCCTCCGTCAGAAGTGATCGAGACCGCGACGCTTGCCAGTGCAAACTCCGAGCCGCCCGTGAACTTCTCGAAGGCGCTCCTGCCCGTCTGGTCTGGCACCTCTATCCTTGTGACGAATTCATCCGGACCCAGGTCCACGTCCACTGGTCCCTTGATGAACCCGGTGACTGGAATGTTCCTCCTCCCGCCAGATCCAGCAATCTCCACACTCGCATCGAGGGCCATCAGCACGGGAGGGCTGTCGACCCATGGGATTGCCTCGCAGAGGTTGCCCACGAGAGTTGCGCGCGCCCTTATCATCGGGTCGGCCGTTTTCGAGGCCGCTTCGTGAAGCGCCTGGAACCTTGCCTTCACATCCTGGTTCGCTGCGACCTCTTCGATTGTCACCGCCGCGCCTATGCTCAGGCCCTTTCCCCTGGCGTAGACGATCTGGCGAAGCTCCTTGACGTCCTTGATGTCGATGAGGTGCCCTGGCGAGAGCAGCCTCTCCTTCATGAACGCCATGAGCCCGACTCCGCCGGCCATGACCTCGGCTTCTTCACCATACTGCTTGAGCAGCCTGATGACCTCGTCCACACCCGAAGCTTTGTGGTACTCGAAGTCGGGAAGCGTCGTGTAGGGAGAACCGAAGCTCATCTTGACACTACCTTGGAGACGCCGATCTTGCCAAAACTCTCCATCGCTTCCTTGAGGAGGTCGGGTCTCTGTTTCGCTATCGCCGCCCACACGGTCTCGGGGCTCATTGGCAGCTCGTTGAGCTTCACTCCAGTGGCAGTGAAGATCGCGTTCGATATGGCGGACGCGACGGATATCATGCTCATCTCTCCTATGCCCCTGGCGCCCAGCGGTCCATCGTTCTGGGGAGTCTCCACCGACCTGGTCACCATCTCCTTCGGCAGGTCCTTCATTCTGGCTATGTAGTAGCTGGTAAAGTTGGGGTTCGTCATCCAACCCTGCTCGTCGAATTTGATCTTCTCGAAGAGGGCTATGCTCATCCCCATGATGAACCCGCCTGACAGCTGCATCTTGAGCAGCAGCGGGTTGATCACCTTGCCTACGTCGAAGACAGACACCGCCCTGATTATCTCTATTGTGCCGGTCACCACGTCGAGCTCCACCTCGACTCCCGTCCCTCCGAAAGTGTGGAAGATCGTCGGAACCCCCTGCCCGGTGTCCGGGTCGAGGAACGTGTTGAGGCTCGGGGTCATGTTGCCTCTTCCGATTATCGGCCCGCCGATGGTGTTACCGTTGGGGTAGGTGTAGCCATAGATTAGGTCCTTCAACGGCATCCTGACTTCAGGCATTCCCTTCGCCCTAACCTCTCCTTCCTCAATCTGAAGCTCAGGCTGTGGCAGGCGGAGCACCGTCGAGGCAAGCTCGAGTATCTGCCGCTTGGCGTCTTCGCAGGCTCTCAGCGCGGCTGTCCCGTCTGAGAAGAGACCCCTGCTGCCCACGGTCTGCCAGGTGTAGGCCGTCTTGGCGGTCTCTCTGGTGCCGTCGACCCTCACCATCTCCACGGGAATGCCGAACTGGTCGGCCACGATCTGCGAAAGCGCGGTCACCGTTCCCTGGCCGAAGTTGCCCGTTCCCACGAGAAGGTCTACTGTTGTGTCTTCGTTGAATCTGACTATGGCCGAGGCTCCGGCGTTAGGAGGCTGTGAGGGTCCCTTGGCGCAGAGCGCGATTCCTCTGGTCCTTATTTTCCACGGGCTCGAAGGAGGCGCAGTCTTCTCTTCCCACTTCATCTCTTCCATGACTCCCTGGAGCACCTTCCTGGGGTCGCCGGCGTCCTCTCTCAGCTTCTCGCCCGTTCCGGTGTGCGACTCCCCCGGTCTCAGCAGGTTGATCCTTCGCATCCTTGTAGAATCGATTCCGAGCTTCTTCCCTGCCCTCTCGAAGACCTGTTCGAGGACCCAGTTGCTTTCGGGATAGCCAAAGCCCCTGAGCGCTGTCGTGGGGGCCTTGTTGGTGTACGCGACTATTGACTCGCAGTGCACGTTGGGTATCTCGTAGACGCCCTCCGCGGAGTATCCCATTGCGCGCGACACGTTGACTGTATAGTCGGCATAGGCACCGGCGTCTAGGACGAACCTCACCTCGTACGCAACGCACTTTCCTTCCTTTGTGAAGCCTGCCTTCACCCTAGCATCGACCCCTTCCCTGGATGCGGACGATGCGAAGTTCTCTTTCCGCGAGAGGGACAGCTTGACTGGCCTGTAGCCCGCCAGCTTGGAGGCCATTGCTATCAGTGCCTCCCAGCCGAGGCCTGCCTTCCCTCCGAAACCACCGCCGACATACGGAGCTTTCACAATCACCTTGTTGTAGGGCAGGTGGAAGCATTCCGCAATGATCTGTCGCGCCATGAATGGCGACTGGCAGCTCGTGGACACCTCTATGCTGTCGTCCAGCTTCCATTGGGCGACCACGTTCTGAGTTTCCATGTACGCGTGGCTGACGTGCGAGACCTTGAACTCGTCTTCGATAATAACTGCTGCCTGCTGGAATCCCTTCTGAACGTCACCGTGGATCAGCGTGAACCTGTTCGCTATGTTCGTTCCGGGCTGGGGTTTGAAGACCGGGGCGTGCTTGTACTCCTCCATCTTCTCGTGGAGGAGCGGCGCGCTGGGTTTCAGGGCCTCGAGCGGGTCGAAGACAGCCGGCAGCTCCTCGTACTCCACGTCGACGATTTCTGAGGCTCGCTCCGCGCTCTCCAAGTTCTCGGCAATTACCAGAGCTACCGGATGGCCGACCCACCTCACCTTTTCGACGGCGAGCAGGTCCCTGTCTCCTGCGTACATCCCGACGTGGAAGGGCATGTCCTTCCCCGTGAGCACAGCCACGACACCTGGGACGGCCAACGCCCGAGAGATGTCGACCTTCACGATCCTTGCGTGGGGCATCGTGCTCGTGGCGAGCTTCGAGTAGAGTGTTCCAGGTACTTCCCAATCAAAGTTGTAAAGTGCAGTGCCGGTGACCTTGAGGACTGCGTCCTGAGCAGGAATCGGTTTGCCTACGCTACCTTCCGTCAAGGATAAGTTCAGTCTCTACGAATTATAAAAATCTTGTCGCACTTTCGCCTGAGTTGACGACCTGCATCTTTTGCATCAAGACCTAATTCGTCAGGTGTCTCTTTGTTGTTTTCTTTCGCGAGAAACGTGGTGACTCCTTATAAGAAATGGTTCTTGGCGGCCATCTGACGCACTTTTGGATGGTCTTGACAAACTAAACAACCTGAACAAGTCCGCAGAGCTTGCGGGCGGCCAGCAGCGGATTGACGCCCAGCACCAGAAGGGAAAGTTGACCGCAAGGGAGAGAATCGATTACCTGCTCGACCCCGGTTCGTTCCACGAGCTGGACAAGTTCGTTGTTCACAGGGCGACTGACTACGGCATGGACAAGAGCCATCCCCTCGGCGACGGGGTGGTGACGGGCTACGGCAAGGTCAACGGGAGGCTGGTCTACTTGTTCGCTCACGACTTCACAGTCTTCGGTGGCTCCCTCAGCGAGACCTTCGGTAACAAGATCAACAAGGTGATGGACATGGCACTGAAGAACGGAGCCCCGATAATCGCGATAAACGATTCCGGTGGTGCGAGGATACAGGAAGGTGTCCTCAGTCTCGCTGGCTACAGCGAGGTGTTCTACAGGACAACGATTTCCTCGGGGGTCGTACCCCAGATCAATGCGATCATAGGCCCGTGCGCGGGAGGGGCTGTCTACGCGCCGGCCATCGGCGACTTCATCCTCATGGTGAACAAGACCAGCCACATGTTCGTCACTGGTCCGGACGTCGTCAAGGAGGCCCTAGGCCAGGACGTCTCCTTCGAGGATTTGGGTGGCGCGGCTGTGCACGCCGAGAAGAGCGGAGTGGCGCACTTCGTGACAGAGAACGAGCAGGACGCATTCACGCTGATCAGGAGGCTGCTGAGCTTCCTGCCGGAGAACAACTCGGAGCCGCCGCCTCGCGTCAAGACAGGAGACTCCCCGGACAGACGAGACGAAAGGCTCAGGGCGGTAATCCCCTCGGACCCGAAGAAGCCCTACGACATGAAGGACGTCATTCGGAGCGTTGTGGACAACGGGGACTACCTTGAAGTCCATTCAGGCTTCGCACAGACAATAACGGTTGGGTTCGGCAGGCTCGACGGAGACACGGTAGGCGTGGTCGCGAACCAGCCGATGGTCCTCTCCGGCGTCCTTGATTCGAACAGCTCCAGCAAGGCAGCCCGCTTCATCAGGTTCTGCGACTCGTTCAACATACCAGTCATTACGTTCGTGGACGTCCCCGGCTACATGCCCGGAACGGAGGAGGAGCACAAGGGCATCATCAAGCACGGGTCGAAGCTTCTCTTCGCTTACTGCGAAGCGACGGTCCCCAAGATCACAGTGATCACCAGGAAGGCCTACGGAGGAGGCTACTGCGCGATGGGCTCGAAGTACAGCAAGGCAGACATCAACTACGCCTGGCCCACGGCTGAAATCGCTGTAATGGGGCCGGAGGAGGCAATCAGAATCATATTCAGGAAGGAGATTTCCGAGGCAGCAGACAAGAAGGCGACAGCTGCGAAGCTCGCAGCCGAGTACAGGGAAAAGTTTGCCAACCCCTACGCAGCGGCTGCGCACGGGATTGTGGACGAGGTCATCGACCCGGCAGAAACGCGCTCGAAAATAATCGCGGCCCTATGGAGTCTGAAGAACAAGAGGGAGTTCAGGCCGCCGAGAAAGCATGGAAACATCCAGCTGTGAAGTCCTAGTCAAATGTTCACGAAAGTCCTGATAGCAAACAGGGGCGAGATAGCCGTACGTGTCATCCGAGCCTGCAGGCTGATGGGAATCAAGACCGTAGCGATATACTCGGACGCCGACGATAAAGCTCTGCACGTGAGCATTGCCGACGAGGCGCACCGTGTCGGCGGTCCGGCTCCCGGGGACAGCTATCTCAACATCGAATCCATCATCTCCATCGCCAAGAGGACTGGATCGGAAGGGATCCATCCAGGGTACGGATTCCTGGCGGAGAATTCGAACTTCTCGTCCGCCTGCGAGAAGGAGGGAATCAAGTTCATCGGCCCCACGGCCAAGACGCTTCTCACGACTGGAAACAAGACAGAATCGAAGCGGCTAGCGAAGTCGCAGGGCGTCCCCGTAATCCCTGGTACTGAGAGGATAATCGAGGACGTAGAAGAGGCGAAGGGAATAGCCGACTCCCTGGGGTACCCGGTTCTGCTGAAGTCCGCCTTCGGGGGAGGTGGGAGAGGGATTAGGGAGGTCGGGAAAGAGGATGAGTTCAAGCAAGGTTTCACCAGGGCAACCAATGAGGCGAAGGGAGCCTTCGGAAGGGCTGGGATGTACGTGGAAAAGCTCATCGCGCCGGCCAGGCACGTGGAGATCCAAGTGCTATCGGACAGGAAAGGAAACGCCGTCTGGCTGGGGGAGAGGGAATGCAGCATCCAGAGGCGTCACCAGAAGCTGGTAGAGCTCACACCATGCCCAGCGATATCCGAGGAGGTCAGGAAGAAGGTGGGAGGCTATGCTGTCAAGGTGGCCAAGGCAGTCGGGTACGAGAACGCGGGTACTATGGAGTTCCTGATGGACAAAGACCACAACTTCTACTTCATGGAAGTGAACTCAAGGCTCCAAGTCGAGCATCCGGTCACCGAAGCCGTCACCGGTGTTGACCTCGTCAAGCAACAGCTCATCGTGGCGTCGACGGGGAATCTGCCTCTATCTCAGACAGAGATAACCAGGAACGGAGCTGCGATGGAATGCAGGATAAACGCGGAGGACCCCCTCGCAGGCTTTGCGCCCGCCGCAGGAACGGTGGGGCGAATCCGGCTCCCAGGCGGGCCGGGAGTCAGGGTGGACACTGCCCTCTACGAAGGATACACAATACCGACCTACTACGATTCGCTCGTAGCGAAGATCATAGTCCGGGGTTCAGACCTTGAGGACTCGCGACAAAGGATGCTCGCAGCCCTATCTGAGTTCTCAATCGCAGGGATCCAGACCACAATCCCGTTCCATCAAACCCTGCTGCAATCAGAGCCCTTCAAGAAGTGGGACTTCAGTACGGACTTTGTAGAGAGGACTGGAATAGTCGAGGAGATGAACAGGCGAGGAGGAGAGGAAATGCGCCGACTCGACGAGCTAGGAGTTGCGATAGGTGCGGCAATGTTAGCCAAGGGTTTCCACAAGCAGGTGGCGATGGAAGCCAACGCGGGCGGCCGTTCATGGTGGACGACGTACCCAGGAAACAAGGAGGCGAGGTTCTTCGATGAAGTTTGAGCTGTACAACGGTGGAAAGAAGGTCGACGTCGAGGTGACCGCGAAGGGAGAAGATTTCGCAGTAGCCTTCGAGGGAAAGCTGTTCAACGTAGGGCTGACCAGAGACGGCTCGGGTGATGCAATCGTCGCGAGAGTCGACGGCAAGGACCTGAGCGTCGTGTTCGATGAGGAGACGGAATCGAGGCTCAGGTTGACGGTCGGGGGCAGGCCCGTCACGCTGGCGCGTGCGCAGACTAAGCTCCAGGCCGGTTCCGACGCTTCTGCTGCCACCACGCCCGTAGCAGTGGAGCAGAACGCACTCGTCTCTCCTCTCTTCGGGAAGGTAATCTCTGTTGATGTGAAGGCAGGGGAATCGGTCGATTCTGGCCAGTCTCTGGTCGTACTCGAGGCTATGAAGATGGAATCCGTCCTCCGCGCAGACGGAAAACACACCATCAAGGAAGTGCTTGTGAAGGAAGGGGACGGGGTCCAGAAGGGCCAGCTCATAATGAGATACGGCTGAGGGCCCAAGGTTCCCAACTATGCCGATAGGCTAAAGTGAAAGACGGTCTGGCAACCGCGGAGGAAAGAGAATGACGGAGAGGGCTCCCCGGATAGAAAAGAAGGAGTACTTCGGCTCGGAAGATTCGCCACGCTCTGCCGAAGCGCCGGGTGAGTACCCTTACACCAGGGGGATCTATCCGACCATGTACCAGAACCGCCTCTGGACAATCCGCCAGTACATGGGCTTCGGCACTGCGAAGGAGACAAACAAGAGGCTCAGGTACCTCCTATCTCAAGGCGAGACAGGGCTGAGCATAGCCTTCGACCTTCCCACCCAACTCGGCTTCGATTCGGACAACGCCCGGTCGTTCGGAGAGATCGGCAAGGTGGGAGTGGCGATAAGCATCCTCGACGACATGGACGAGGTGTTTCGGGGAATCAGCCTCAAGCAGGTCAGCACCTCAATGACGATCAACGCCACGGCCCCAATCCTGTTCTCGATGTACGTTGCCATAGCGGAGAAGCAGGGTGCGAAGGCAGACGAAGTAAGGGGCACCGTCCAGAACGACATCCTCAAGGAGTATTTGGCGAGGAACACCTTCATCTATCCGCCGGCTCAGTCGATGCGCCTCGCGATAGACCTGGTAGAGTACTCGATCGGTCGGTACCCGAAGTGGCACCCCATCAGCATCAGCGGCTACCACATCAGGGAGGCCGGGGCCACGGCCGCCCAGGAGCTCGCGTTCACATTCGCTGACGCCATAGCCTACGTCGAGGCCGCGAGGGAGCGGGGCCTCGCTGTGGACGACTTCGCTCCTCACCTGTCATTCTTCTTTGCGAGCAACAACGACTTCCTCGAGGAGGTGGCGAAGTTCAGGGCGGCGAGAAGGATATGGGCGCAACTGATGAAGGATAGGTTTGGAGCGAAGAGCGAAGAGTCCATGAAGATGAGGTTTCACACGCAGACGGCGGGAGAGACCCTCACTGCCCAGGACCCAGAGAACAACGTCGTGAGGGTGGCCATCCAAGCCCTCGCCGCAACTCTCGGGGGTACACAATCCCTCCACACGAATTCGAGAGACGAAGCGCTCGGCCTGCCCTCAGAGGACGCAGTGAGGGTCGCACTGCGGACGCAGCAGATAATTGCAAACGAGTCGGGAATTGTGGCGACTCCTGACCCCCTCGGAGGCTCCTACTATGTCGAACACCTCACTTCCAAGCTTGAGAGGCTCGCCTTGGATGAGATATCGGCCATCGAAAAGATGGGAGGAATGCTCAGGGCGATCGAGAGCGGCTACGTCAAGCGCGAGATTCTCCGGTCTGCCTACGAGAAACAGCTGGAAATCGAGGCGGGGAGCAGAGTGATAGTCGGGGTGAACAAGTTCAGGCCAGAGAAGAGGTACAACTACAGGGCGCTCACCCTTCCCTCCAGCATTCAGAAGACCAGGGTTGCCCAGTTGAGAAGGCTGAAGAGAAGGCGCGACGGCTCGACCACGGCCGTCATTCTAGAGAAAGTTAGGAGCGCGGCTTCTTCGAGACGCAACCTCATGCCAGATATCTTTGCCGCGGTGAAGGGTTCCTGCACGGTCGGGGAGGTAAGCGACGTATTAAGGGAGGTGTTCGGCGAGTACAAGCCGAACTCCCCTGTCTAGGTGCGCGCCATGAAATTTGACCACGTCGGGATCGCGGTGAAATCACTTGAAGCGACACTCGCAGTCTACAGGAAGATGATGGACTTTCAGGAAGAGAGGACCGAAGTGGCGACGCAGAAGGTGAAGATGGCCCTCGTCCCCGTCGGCGACATCTACCTGGAACTGATGGAACCGACGAGCCCCGACAGCAACGTTGCCAAGTTCATAGCGGATCGCGGCGAGGGGCTCCACCACATAGCATTCGCGGTCGATGACATCGAGGCGAGCATGAGGGAATACAAAGCCCAAGGATTTCACTTCGTCTACGACAGACCAACAGAAGGGAAGTTCGGCTCCCTGGTGAACTTCGTCCTGCCGAGAGACACAGGCAGGGTGCTGATAGAGCTCACGCAGCACCCGCGGTAGCGACAGAGGTTCCTTCTCTGGAAGCGGAGCGACTAGGTGAGGCTAGAACTCTATCTCTAGCTTCGATGTCGGCTTGAGCGGCTTCGTAGCTTCGACTAACTTCTTGTCCACGGGCCTTTTCCCCAGCCAGTCGTGCGCCTTCGCGAAGGGCTTGACGTACTGCTCCCACTGCTGCCTGTTGATGTAGAAGATGCGGGCACCGCCGAGCTCGTGCTGCATTTCGGGCCAAGGCTTTGTCACGTGGTTGAACCTGAAGCCAAGCCTGAATCCGAACGGGCTCTCGAACGTAGCCCACCATTCGTTGACGCCCACTATGTCGAAAGCGTGCTCGATCTTGGAGAGGTAGAGCACCACCCCGAGCCTCTCCGCCCGCTTCAATACGAGCGTGTGTAGGCTGACGGCCACCGATTTGTCCCAGTACCTGTGGTCCACAAGCCCAGCGAGTTCTCCGTCCTTCTTTGTGGCTACAATGACGTACGTGTCCTTCAGCCGATTCTGCTGCCACGCGAGAATCTCAGCGTAGG
>Ga0187812_1000561_pt1 | contig 13077 bp, 8 predicted proteins | sample NC_S_2_FD_130582 | JGI IMG/M metagenome (GOLD analysis project Ga0187812, IMG submission 130582) | Wetland sediment microbial communities from Neuse River Estuary, North Carolina, USA - ASW-S_2 | ecosystem: Environmental > Aquatic > Freshwater > Wetlands > Sediment | place: USA: North Carolina... | reverse complement strand
GCGAGCCGGACGGGTCACGAACGTTCGCACCGGGCGTTCGGTCGATTTTCCTCCCCTGCCTCCCCACTTGCTCGGGCTGCTCGAGGCCGGCGGGCTGGTCGAGAAAGTGCGCCGGGAGCTGGCTGCCCGGAAGGCTCCGGGCACCGGGACGCCATGAAGGAGGCCGGGTACGAGATCGCCGTCTTCCCGGGCGATGGGACCGGTCCCGAAGTCGTGCGGGAAGGCGAGAAGGTCCTCGCCGCCCTCGCGGAGGGGGGCCCCGCCCCCTGGCATGTGACCTCGTACCCTGGCGGCGGGCAGTACTATCTCAAGACCGGTAGGGAATGGGAGCCAGAGGCGGCGGACGCCGCCGCCCGGGCCGACGCGATCTTGCTCGGAGCGGTCGGGTGGCCCGGCGCCACGCTGCCGAACGGGGACCTCGCGGGGCGCGCGCTCGTGCTGGGCCTCCGGGAAAACCTCGACCTCTTCGCGAACGTACGGCCGTGCAAGCTCTACGCCGGGGTTCGCCATCGGATCAGCGGAACGTTTCAGGAGGTCTGGGCGCCGAAGAACGTCGACCTCGTGATCGTTCGGGAGAATACCGAGGACCTCTACACGCCGGTCCACGGACGACTGACCCGGGCTCACGAGACGGAAGTGGCCATCGACACCCGGATCATCACTCGAAAGGGCGCCGAGCGCGTCATCCGCTACGCGTTCGAACTCGCCCGGGGCCGGTCCCGGGGGGCGCCCGGGGACGGCGGCAAGCGCCTCACGTGTGTCGACAAGTCGAACGTCCTCGAGGGGTGCCGGTTCTTCCGGGAGACGTTCGACCGGGTCGGCGCGCAATACCCTGACGTCGAGCGGGATTACGCCTACGTGGACGCGTTCACCCAGTGGCTGGTTCGCAATCCCGAGCGCTACAACGTCGTGGTGACCACGAACCTGATGGGAGACATCATTACGGACCTCGCCGCCGTTCTCCAAGGTGGAATGGGGTTCGCCGCGGGAGGGAACATTGGGACCGATCACGGGATGTTCGAGCCCGTCCACGGGAGCGCCCCGAAGTACGCGGGCAAAGACCAGGTGAATCCGTTCGCCACGTTCCTCGCGGTCGAACAGATGCTGCGCTGGATCGCCGGCCGCCACCAGGACGCGCGGCTAGCCGAGCAAGCGGACCGCCTCGAGCGGGCGGTCGCGAGCGTTCTTGCCTCCGGCACGGCCCGAACCTACGACCAGGGCGGGACCGCCACCACCCGCATGGCTGGCGACCGGCTCGCCGAAGCCGTTCGCGCGGAGCGGAGATGACCGTGCGTTCCGTGGCCGTGGTTGGTGGGGAGACCACCCGGTTCGGCGTCCGACCGACGACCTGGTCCGAACTGGCCCAAGAGGTCGGCGCCGCCTTGTTTCGCGCCGTTCCGGAGCTCCGCGCGGAGGACGTCGACTCGCTGTTCGTCGGCGCGGCCGAGCCCGAGCGGTTCGCCTTCCAATCGCACGTCGCGCCACTCGCGGCCGAGCAGATGGGACTCCGGCCCCGCAACATCCTCCAGCGGACCGAACTGGCGTGCGCCTCCGGTCAGTCGGCCATCCGCTCGGCATACGCCGCGATCGCCGCTGGTCTCTCCGACGTCGCGGTCGCGGTCGGGGTGGAGAAGATGAACCTGCCCTCGATGGCCGAGGCGAACACGGCGATGGGGTGTGTGATGGACCGCCCTTGGGACGGCGCCTCCGGGGCTACCGCGCCCCCGTTCTTCGCGATGGTCGCCCAACGGCACATGCTTGAGTACGGGACGACCGAAGAGCAGCTCGCCGCGGTCTCCGAGAAGAACCACCGGTTCGCGAATTCCAACCCCAAGGCGCAGTTCTACGAGAAGTCGTTTCCGCGGGAGAAGCTCCTTCGCCTCCCGATCGTGGCCCCTCCGCTGCGGCTCGGCGACTGTTCGTCCATGACCGATGGGGCGGCCGCGGTGGTCCTCGCGGGCGAAGAGTTCGTGCGTCGCTACACCGACAGCCCCGCGTGGATCCGGGGCACCGGACAGTACTCGGACTTTCACAACCTCGCGAACGCCGGCTCCCTCACGGACTGGGTGGGCCTGAAGATCGCCTCCCGGGACGCGTTGGCGCGAGCCAAGATCACGATCCGAGACCTCGACCTCGCCGAGGTCCACGACTGCTTCACGATCTCCGAGATCGTCGAGTACGAGGCGCTCGGGCTCTGCGCCGAAGGGAAGGGCGGCGCCTTTGCCGCCGACGGGCGCGGAGAGGTGGGGGGGGACCTGGTCGTGAACCCGCGCGGGGGCCTCCTGGGTTGCGGGCACCCGCTTGGCGCCACGGGGATCGGGCAGGCGGTCGAGGTCTTCCAACAATTCGCGCAGACCGTGCCGCAGGTCCGACAGGCCCCCGACCCGGAGTGGGCGCTCGTCCACAACCTGTCCGGCAGCGCGAACGTCCATTCGGTGATGGTCTACCAACGGGGGGGTGCCTCGTGACCTCGCAGGTCGACTCCAGACGTCGATCGGCGCCGGAGCTGGCTCCACCCTCCGCTCCCCCTGCCTCCGAGGCGGCGCCAAACCCCCCGGCTTCGGGGCGTCCCCGGTCGGAGAAGCCGCCGCCGTTCCTGCTGGACTTCTTCCCGCTCGAGACGGACCGGGAGACCCGACTCTCGCGGTTCTACGACCGCTTGCGCGAGGGGCGGCTCTCGACCACGCGGTGTCCGAAGGACGACCTGCTACACTGGCCGCCCCGGACCGCCTGCCCGAAGTGCCACACGGAGGAGCTCGCCTGGGTCGACCTTCCCGAACGGGGGCGGGTCTACGCCTTCAGCGCGGTCCTGGTCGGCGCCCCCCTCGGAATGGAAGCCGACGTGCCGTTCGCGGTCGGGCTCGTGGACCTCGAGGGGGTCCCGCTGCGCCTCTTCGGTCGGATCGAAGGGAAGCCGTGGAACGCGCTCCGTATTGGAGAGGTCGTGCACATCGAACCCTACGACATCGGCGACGGTCGCTTTTTCTACCGGTTCCGAGCCGCCGAATAGGTAGGGCCGGTCCGAGCGTCGAGCGCGGGAAGCGAGGCATCGAACGACGCCGCATCGCCGACCGCCTCTTCTGACGTGAAATCGAAGAGCAGGCTATTTATACACCCCCCAGGTCTCGCGCGCCGCCGGCTTAAGGAGAGCGTCACCGCATGGAACCCTCGCACCCCGGTTGGTGGCACCGCCATGGCTGGACGGTCGCCCTCCTCCTGACCGCCTTCTCCTTCTCGTTCGCGATCCGAACGATCTGGACCTACCCGGTCATCGCCCAATGGGGCCCGCTGTTCTCATACGCCGGCGGCTCGGACTCGTTCTACCACTCTCGGGTGATGACGTTCATCATCCAGAACCACCACAATCTGATCCACGACCCGTTGTTGAAGTTCCCGATCGGGGCGATCAACCCGCGGGAGCCGCTCTTCGACTGGATGAACGCCATCCTCGGGACGGTATTCGCCCCGTTCTTCGGCGGGAACGCCGTCGTCGCCGGGTCCTGGTTCCTCGACCTCCAGGCGCCGCTGTGGGCCGCGCTCGGAGTCTTCCCGGTCTACCTGATCGGCCGGGAGGTGGCGAGCCGCAGGACCGGACTTCTGGCCGCGCTCCTCTTTCCCTTCCTGAGCGCGAACATCGATTCGTCGATCTTCGGGTACGCGAACTACCTGCCGTTCTACACGTTCTTCATCCTGGTCGTGGTCTATTCCTACATCCGTACCGTCAAGGCGGTCGGGAACCGCCGCTGGGTCGAGAGCTACCGGCACCCCCGACAATTCTGGGGGGCTCTGCGGGCGTTCGCACGGACGGAACGGACCGCGGTAAAGTGGGCCGTGTTCACCGGCGTGTCGCTCGGAGCCCTCGCGCTCGCCTGGCAGGGCTTCACCTACGCGGTCGTCGTGATCAGCATCTCCCTCTTCATCGCGATGATCGCCGAGCGGATCCGGCGGGTCGATTCGTTCGGGCTCTACGTCTCGACCTGGATCGTCGGCCTCGTCGGATTCCCGATGGCGATGCCGTACTACATCGTCCAGCAGCAATTCGCCGTCTGGTTCGACCTACCGCTCCTGCTGTACTTCGGGGTCTTGCTCCTCCTGCTCCCCTTCCTGCTGATGCGGGACGTTCCGTGGGTCTTCTCGATCCCGATCCTCGTCGGTCTGGTCGTCGCGGCGATGGGAGCGCTCGCGTTGCTGAGCCCGACGTACTTCACTAGCCTCGTCACCGGCCAGGGCTACTTCGTCAAGAACCTCATCTACTCGACCGTCGCCGAAGCGCAGGCCCCGTCGATCGACCAGCTGATCATCGGCTACGGGGTCGTTACGTTCTTCCTCGCGTTCGCGGGACTTGCCCTCTTCGTCTACCTACTCGTCCACGGCCGATTCAAGCGATACCACGTGGTCTTCCTCGTCTTTGCGGTCCTCTCGATCTATCTGCCGATCTCGGCGGCGAAGTTCTTCCTGGTCGGTTCTCCGATCTTCGCCCTGCTGTCGGCGGAGGCGTTGCGACGCGCCCTCGAGATCGGCGGGTACCCCGAGCTGCGCCGTACGGTGGCTTCGCTCTCCGACCGGCGGAGCCAGTTCGCGGCGTTCCGAAAGGCGTTCAAGGCGCGCCACATCCTCGTGATCGTCCTCGTGGTGGGCCTGATCCTGCCCAACATCTGGATCGCGATCGACGCGGGCATTCCCGGCAATTCGAAGACCCAGTTCTCCGACCAGGTCGCGAGCACCCTGCCCTCCTGGCTCCAGCCGGCCGGCCTGAACCCGGGCCAGTACTACTTCGGGGCCGCCGGCACGACGATCGACACCTCCAACCAGTACGATAGCGCCGGGTACAATTGGCTCGCCCAGCAGGACACCGCCACCCCGCCTTCTCAGCGGCCGGCGTTCGTCAGCTGGTGGGACTACGGGTTCCAGGCGATCGCCCAAGGAGACCACCCGAGCGTCGCGGACAACTTCCAGAACGGCATCGACCCCGCGGGTCAGTTCCTCCTCTCCCAGAACGAGTCCCAAGCGATCGGGGTGTTGATCACGACCTTGCTACAGGCCGAGCAGGTGTCCTCCGGACTGCCGGACCTTCCGACCACCCTCAACGGGATCCTCGCCGCCGACGGCCTCAACGTCGGGCAGCTCCACAACCTCATGGTCAACACGAGCGCCGACCTCCCGCTCGTCATCGATCACCCGGAGCGGTACTTGCCCGTCAATCCGAGCACGATCACCGCCGACAACGCGATGTACCTCGCGATGGCGTACTTCCTCGCCACCTCCCTGCCGCTATCGGGGGTCGCAAAGACGTACAACGACGTCCAACAGTATACCGGCTGGTCGATCCGCTACGCGATGTCGGACTCGCGGCTCTTCCCGTTCGGCGGGCAGCAGACCGGCATCTACTACGCCCCTGCGGACCTGACCGGCCGCATCGTCAACTCGGCCGGCCTCCCCGTGACGTTCTTCAACGTATCGATCCTCGGTTCCGACGGCAACGTCTACCCCGCCGGACAGGTTCCGCCGGGCGTCAGCCCCGTGAACTATCAGATCAACCGGTTCGCGCCGTTCTACAACTCGATGATCTATCACATCTACATCGGATACAACGGGACGGACGCCGGCCTGGGTCCGGGCGTCCCGGGCCTCGAAGGGAACTCGTCGGTCACGTCCGCCCCGATCATGCCGGGGTGGATGCTCCAGCACTTCCAGGTCGTCTACAAGACCGCCTATTACTGCCCCCAGCCGAACGCCCCTTCGGGTTCGAGCTGTTTTTCGGCCGCGAACGAGCCGACCGCCGTCGCCCTCGCCCAACGAACGAACGGCACCGCGGACACCACCGCGGGGAGCTACTTCGGAGGAGGAGAGACGATGCTGGAATATTACCCCGGCCAGCCCCTCCTCGGCGACGTGACGCTCCCGTCGGGCACCCCGGTCGCCGGGGCACACGTGACGGTCGACGACGGGTGGGGGATCCCGCACATGAGCGTGCTCACCGCCCAGGACGGTTCCTTCTCGGTCGTCCTTCCTCCGGGAAACGACACGGTCAACATCACGATGGGCACGTTCGGCCTGCTTCACCAGCAGGGAAACATCCTGCTGAAGTCGCTGCACCTTTCAGTGCCGAACGCCGTCGGCTACAGCTTGAGCGCGCCCAGCCTGGTCATGCCCATCACTCTGGCGCCGGCGAAGGTGCAGGGGTTCGTATACTGGAACGCGAACAACTCGACGGGGTTCGCTCCGGCTACCGACCCCCTCATCCCTCATGCCCTCGTGACCCTCTGGGGACCGAACGGGCTCGCCCGGCTCTCGACAACGACGGACGCGAGCGGTTCGTTCGTGTTCGCGAACGTCCCCCCGGGCCTCTACAACTGTGGCATCCTCTACGGGGGCACCAACTTCAGCCAACCCGCGGTGTACGCCGAGCCGGGGTCGACCGCAAACGCCACTGCGGGCCTCTCGCCCGGCATCTTCTCGGGAATCGTTCTCACAACGAATCGGGCGGCCGTCGCCGGATCGACGGTCACGCTCGGAAACTCGAGCGGCATCGTCGCGACCGCAACCACGAACGTAAGCGGCTCGTTCGAGATTCGCAGCACCGGTCCCGGGAACTACACGTTGACGGCGGTCGGACCGGTGGCCGGGTACCGCTCGGCCGGGGTCCGGGTCTCGGCGCCGAGTCCGGGCAGCCAGGCGAAAACCAACCTTACCGTCGAACCCACGGCACCGGTCTCGGTCACGCTCGTGGCCCAAGGGGCCCCGGGGGCGCGGATCCCGATCCGGTTCGTACCGATCGCCGTTTACGGGAATGCGTCCACCTCCCCGATCGCCGCGCTCGCGAACGCGACCGGCAACGGCACGGTGGTGGTCAGTGACTCGAGCGGGACGGCCACGGCGGCGCTGCCCACGGGGAGCTACTCGGTCTACGCTCTCGGCTACGTCGGGTCCACGCTCGAGGCCGGAGTCGCGGACGTCGCCGTCTCTCCGCTCCTTCCTTTGACCTCGCTCTCGCTCCCCCTCTCTCCAGCCCTTTGGCTGAACGGCACGGTGGCCTCCACCGGCCCCGCGTCAAGCACCACCTCGACCGCGGTGATCGCGTACGCCCCGGGCGGTGGGGAGGCGGTTGCTTGGACAAAGAACGGGTCGTTCTCGTTCCTGCTACCGGGCGGGACCTACAGCCTGCTATCGCTCTCCGGGCCCGCGAGGGCCGCCTCTCCGGTCTCGGCGGCGCTCGCTTCGGTTCCGCTGACCCAGCCGGCGGTCGTCCATCTCGCGCCCGTGACCGCGATCGCGAGCCGTTTCGCCGTAGGGACGCTGCTCCCGAACGGCTCGTTGTTCCCCGCCGGCGCCGCGCTCGTCCTCGTGTCGGCCGGACCGGGGGGTCCGACGATCCCCACAGTCGCTTCGGGGGCGGGTGCCGTCACGGTGTTCGCCCCCTCGACCCTGCCGGGGTCCGCGAACTTCTGTGTGTCCGTCCAGTCGGCCGGGTTCGTCGCAAGCTCGAGCTGTGGGATCTCGCCGAGCGGTCTCGAGCAGCTGACCCGCGTTCCGCTCGGCCTCTCGAACGTCTCGGTAACGCTCACCGTCCTCGGTCTTCCGAGCGGCACCCCCGTGACCGTCAACCTCACGGCCAAAAGCCCCACGGCGGAGAATCGCACCTTTACCGGCGGGCCTTCGTTCTCCTTCTCGGCCCGGCCCGGGGTCTACGGGGTCGGGGCGCGCGCCACGATCGGGAACGGCACGGTCGTCTACCTGCCCCCGTCGATCCTCGTCACGACGATCCCGCTGGGGGCGAACCACTCGAACTTGACCCTCGTCGTCGTCCCTCAAGTGACCGCGAAAGGGACCCTCCATCTCGGGGTCTCGGCGCCGCTCGGCAACGTAACGGTAGCGCTCTCCTCCTCGGTGCTGAACGTGACCGTGAACGGCACACAGTTCACGCACGGGTTCTACGCCGCGCCCGGCACGTACTCGGCGTACGCGAACTACTCGGCCGGGGGAGTCACCTACTCGAATCTGACGCGGCTCACGGTCGCCGCCGACGGGGTCATCGCTCCGACGCTCGGTCTCTCCCAGGCCGGGGTGACCCTGACGGGAACGTTCACGAACGCGACCGGAGGGGTCGTCGCGATCGCTACCCCCGTCACGTTGATCGGTCCGAACGGGGCGGTCGCGACCGCCCCGTCGAGGTCGGGGAACTTCTCCCTCGAGGTCCCACCGCTCGCGTCGTACTCCGTGTTCGCGAACGCCACCCTCTTGACGCCCGGTCCGAACGGAAGCTTCTACCGTTCCTGGAGCGTCGCCCCGGGTGCGACCTGTACCCCCACCGTATCGGCGCCGGCGTGCACGGTGCGAGTGGTCCCCGCGACCGAGCTCGTCTGGCTGAACGGCACCCTCTCGAGCCCCGGCGTGCCGGGGCTCCTTCCCGGAGAGGTCCAACTGGTCGGGCCCTACCCCTCCAACAACCTCACGACCGTGACCGCTCCCGCCGGCGCGTTCTCCGCGCATCTACTCCCCGGCGCCTATTCGGTGTATGCGAGCGGTGGGAGCGGAGCCTCGGAGCGGGCGACGTTCTCGAAGGCTCTGGTTCTCCCATCCACGAGCGGTTCCATCGCCCTCTCGCTCGCGCCGACGTGGCTCGACACGATCTCCCTCGGCGGTCCGAACGGCTCCCTGGCCGGGCTCGGCCCGGTAACGCTGACGCTGCGCGACGCCTTCGGCAACGCTCTCGTCTACTCGGGGGTCGCTCCCTCCTCGGTCCTTTCGGTCCTTCTTCCCTCCGGGACGTACACGGTGAGTGCCACCGCCTCCGGTAGCCTCAACGGAATCCCCGCGACCGCGTTCGGGAACGCGAGCGTGACGGTCGTTCAGGGGAACGTGGCGACCCTGGTCCCACTCTCCTACCCCTTCGTGGCCACGGTGCAAGGCACGCTGCTCGGACCTCCGTCCGTTACCGTCCACTCCGGCGGCCTCGTGTCCTTCGCCTTTACCGTACGGGCGACCGGCAACGTACCGGTCACGATCCATCCCGTCGGCACCCCTTCGTACTGGACCTTCAACTTCAGTTTCGAGAGCGCCACCTTGCGACCGGGCCCTACCGGGACGAGTATTTCGGGGGAGGTGTCGTTCCAGGTGCCTCCCGGCACGGGAACCGCCCATCCGGGCCTCGCGCTCGAGTTCGCTCTCGCCAACGGCACGGTGGTCGGTTCGGTGGCGCCGGCGCCGACGGTGACGGTCCTTCCGTACTACGGGATCGTGCTCGGGCCGTCGAGCGCCGCGAGCCAGGTCGGCCCCGCGCTCGTGTACCAACCGTTCACCGTACGCAACACCGGCAATACGTTCGAAAAGGTCCGGCTCACGGTCGTCGACGCGCCCCGCCTGGCGAGCCTCGGATGGAGCGCGACCGTCCTGACGAGCGGCAAGTCCTCGACGAGCGTCGCGAACATCACGGACGGAGAGAACGGGACGTTCTTCGTCAAGCTCGTTGCCACCGGGCCGGTGTTCCTTCCTCCGGGCACCGTAACGGTGAGCGGTTCGGTGCTCAACGCGAGCGGGGCCCAATCGAGTACGACCACGGTGACCGTGCCGTTCGGGGTCATACGGCCGACCGCCGCGCCGGGCGGCCCGACGGTGACCGTCACCGGTCCGGCGATCGGTCCCGAGTCAACGGCGCTTCCCGACTGGGTCGTCGCGGTCCTGGCGTTCGTCCCCGCGATCGCCCTTGCGGTCGGGGTGGTCACCTATCGCTGGTGGCGGACCCGGAGGTGGACGCGTCGATGAACCGGTGGGGTCCGACCGCCCTCGCGGTCGCGGTGGTCGTCGCGGGGCTCCTCGTGGCGGGAAGCTGGGGGATCACGGGCGTCCAGGCCGCCGATCCCAGCGCGGTCACCGGGTCGATCAGCGGGCCGACGGTGCTCGCGACGCACGCGACGGCCACCTATACGGTCAACGCCTCGGGGGGCCCGGCGATCGCGCCGAACGGGACCAAGGTGGGGAACCTGACCGCGTACTTTTCGGTCTCCGCCGGGAACCTGAGCGGCCTCACGGTCACCCCGGCCGATATTCCGGTCACGCCCGGCCAGCCCGTCCAGGCGACCCTCGCGCTGGGGGGGGCCGCGGAGGTCGTCACGATCGGGGTCATGATCTCCTCGGTGTTCCACACCTTGAACCAATCGATCAACCTCACGTACTCGGTGAACGCGGTCACTCCCTACGTGGTCGCGGCGACGATCGTGGCCGGCGCGTCGAGCACCGTCCTCTCCTTCCCAGTCGAATTGGACCTTGACGGAACCGCGGTCGGCCGGCTGACCGTGCCGAGCTTGACGCCCGGCCAATCGTACAATCTCTCGTTCAAGTACGCCACCCTCGGGCTCTCTCCGGGGGAGCATACGTTCTCGATCACGCTCGCGTCGGAGCACGGGCTCGTCACTTTCGCGAACGGCGCGACCGTGTACTCCTCGACGTTCTACGTGACCGGGCCCGCGACGAACTACACGTTGTGGTACGTCGCCGGTATCGTGGCGTTCTTCGGGGTACTCTTTATATTCATGACCCGGGTGGCCGCGCGCCGGCGAGGCGCCTCCCGCAAGTGAGCGCCGGTTTCGGAAGCGATGCAGGCTCGGATCGACCTTCGGTGCACCTCCTGCGGCCGGGCCGTGCCGGCGCAGGGCGCGACCCAGTTCACCTGTCCGAACTGCCGGGAAGTGACGGTCGGTCGCTGCGCACGGTGCCGCGACCAGAGTGTCGCCTACCACTGCCCGAAGTGCGGCTTCGAAGGGCCGTAGGAGGCGCGTCGTGGGTCAAGTGGCCGTGCTGTTCCGCGTGATGCCGCACGGTGTAGAAACGGACATGCGCGCGCTCGCGCAGGGGGTCCGGGAGGCCATCCCGTCGGGGGTCTCGATCCGCGGTATGCAGGTCAAGGATATCGCCTACGGCCTGAAGTCGCTGCTCGTGTCGGTGGTCATGGCGGACGCCGGCGGCATCCTGGAGTCGGTGGAGCATGCGTTCGCCAAGGTGCCCCACGTGGAGTCGGTCGAGGTGATGGAGGAAGGGCTCCTGTAGGGAGCCCGACCGGCCCGGCCTGTGGACCTGCTCACCCACGTCCTGGTGGCCTACCTCGCCACGTTCGGCCTCGTAGGCCTCCAGCCCCAGTACCTGGCCGCCGGGGCGCTCGCCGGGGGGCTTCCGGACGCCGACGCGCTCTTCTTCCCGCTCGCGCGCCGGTTCCCGATCCTGCGCCATCACGGGATCACACACTCGCTGGCCGGTGTCACCGTTGTCGCGGTGGCCGGTGCATTTCTCGCACCGCTGGTGCTCCCGGGCTCGATGCTCGTCTACTTCGTCGTGATGGAAGTTGGAGGGATCGCCCACATCCTGCAGGACGGGTTCACGCAGTTCTCGGTGCCCCCTCTCGCCCCGTTCAGCGACCGACGCCTGCAGATGGACGCCGACCGGGCCATCAATTTTGCGACGTTGGTCTTCTCGTCGGTCGCGTTCTATCTGCTGCTCGGGGTCGAACGCAATCACGTCGCCTTCGCCGTCTACCTTCTGACGCTCTATGCCATCACCGCGTTCTTCGTGGCCTACTTCGCGGTGCGCCTCGCCGGCCGCCTCGCGATCGGTCGGAGGTTGAAGCGGCTCGGCGAGTTCCGTCAGATCGTTCCGACCGGGAACCCGTTCGCTTGGTTGCTCCTCTCCGAGACCCAACGGGACGGTCGCGTCCGGACCTCGTGGGCGCGCTACGTGCTGGGCCGAGGGATCGTAGACGGTCCCTACGTCGTCGACGGCCCGGTCGAACCGTCCCCGCACGAAGGCTCGCCGCGCAGCGAGTCGGAGGCGCTCGAGTGGTCGTATCCGCTCGCGCGGCGCGCGAGCTCGGTCATCGAGGGGACGTACCATTTCGGCGAGGCGTTCCCCGAGACCGCGGGCGGGTGGGTCGCGTTCTGGTACTCCCTCGAGTTCACGGCGTTCGGCCGCTCGGCCGCGGTCCGGGTCCGGTTCCCGGCGGGCGGCGGGCCCGCCGAGGTCAAGTCGACGTTCTACCGACCCCGACGGCACGCGGTCTAACCGCCGGTACCGCCCGGTTCCGTGGGCGCGGCCCCGGGGCGTTCTGGGGCTCTGGGACCGCCGCTCCCTCGAAGGATCGCGGCTTCGAACACCGCGGCGAAGTCCTCCTCGCCGTGGCCGGCGCGCACCCCTTCGCGGACGAGCCGGCGTACCGCACTCGCAATCTTCACCTCGGACCCTGCCTCCTGGGCAGCCTGTCCGATGAGCGTGAGGTCCTTCTCCGCGAGGCGGAGCTTGAACTGCGCCGGGTAGCGCCGCTCCTCGAACGCGACCCGCTTCTGCTCGAGCATCGCCGACCGCCCGCCTCCGTCCAGGAGGAGGTCGACCACCCGGGCCCGGTCGAATCCGAACCGGTCAGACAAGGCGAGCGCTTCCGCGGCGACCGCGACGTACGACAGGGTCAGGAGGTTGTTCACGAGCTTCATCGAGCTGCCCGCCCCGACGGGGCCGAGATGCTCGATGCGGCGGGAGAACCGCTCGAGGAACGGACGGGCCCGAGCGACGTCCTCCGACGCTCCGCCGGCGAAGACCAGCAACCGGCCGTTGCGCGCGGCCTCCACGCTCCCCCCGAGCGGGGCGTCCATGAAGTGGATCCCGTCGGGAGCGAGCCGCTCGGCGAATCCGCGGCTCTGGGATGGTGCGATCGTGCTGAGGTCGACCACCAGGGCCCCGGGGCGGAGCCCTCGGGCCAATCCGTGCCGTCCGAAGAGGACCCGCTCCAGCGCGCGTGCGTCCGAGAGAGCAGTGAAGGTCACGCCCGACGTGGCCGAGCGTCCCACGTCGCGGGGAGTGAACGCCCAGAGGACCCCTGCGGTGAGGAGCGCTCCGGCTTTCTCGCGCGTCCGGTTATGGACGACCAGCGCACAGCCGGCGGCCCGCAGGCGTTCTGCGATCGGGGCACCCATCTGGCCCAGGCCGATGAACCCGACTCGGGGGGCCGACGTTTCCGGGGGAGCGGACATGCCCTTGAGACACGCGGCGGTCTATAGACGCTGACGGGTCTCGAGGGGGTCCGTACGGGCGAGGATG
>Ga0187812_1000560_pt1 | contig 13081 bp, 6 predicted proteins | sample NC_S_2_FD_130582 | JGI IMG/M metagenome (GOLD analysis project Ga0187812, IMG submission 130582) | Wetland sediment microbial communities from Neuse River Estuary, North Carolina, USA - ASW-S_2 | ecosystem: Environmental > Aquatic > Freshwater > Wetlands > Sediment | place: USA: North Carolina... | reverse complement strand
GGGAAGCTGATCGAAGACACGCGCGCGCAGATCGAAAGGAACTACAAGCGCACCGCCGCCGCGCGGCTCTACCGCCGCATGGTTCTCAGCACGTTCACGAATCCCGGCCGGCTGCGCGCGATGCTGCTGCCGCTGCGTGTGTATCAGAAAGTAGGCCTGCAGGCTGTGGCGCGAAAGACCGGTCTGCTCAAGCTGCTGCCCCACCGCCTGCGTTCGATGGAGTCGCTGCTGCCGCGACTTGAGGGCAGCGGGGATTTTGCGGTGGTCACACCCGCGCAGGGAGAGCGCCGGCGCCGCGTAGGGTTGTTGCTCGGCTGCGTGCAGCGCGTGTTTTTCCCGCAGGTAAATGCAGCGACGGCGCGCGTGCTGGCCGCGGAGGGATGCGAGGTGGTCGCTCCGAAGGAGCAATCCTGCTGCGGCGCGCTGCTCGTTCACGGAGGAGAGGAAGAGCAGGCGCTGGCGCTGGCGCGGCGCACCATTGACGCGTTCGAAAGCGCCCGGGTGGACGACATCATCGTGAATGCCGCAGGCTGCGGGTCCACCATGAAGGAGTACGGCTACCTGCTCCGCGACGATCCGCACTACGCCGGGCGCGCCCGGGAATTCGCTGCAAAGTGCAAAGACGTGTCGGAATTCCTGGCCACGCTCGAGCCGCGCGCCCCGCGCAACCCCCTGCCGCTTCGCGTGGCTTACCACGACGCCTGCCACCTGCAGCACGCGCAGAGCATCCGCACGCAGCCGCGCGCCCTGCTCGCGCGCATCCCGCAGCTCGAGCTGCTGGAAATTCCCGAAGGGCAGATCTGCTGCGGCTCTGCGGGCATCTACAACCTGGTTCAGCCGGACACCGCGCAGGAATTGGGTGACCGCAAAGCCGGGTTCGTCGCCGGCCTGAAGCCCGACGTGGTGGCCTCCGGCAACCCCGGCTGCCTGCTGCAACTGCGCACCGCGCTCGAGCGTTCCGGCCGGCGCATTCCCGTCCACCACACGGTCGAGCTCCTCGACGCTTCCATCCGCGCGTGCACCCCAAAATCGCTGCTCGGCTGAAGCGAAAGCCCGGCCGACGCGTTTGCAACAACGGCAACCTGCCTGCGCTCTTCCCCGCCGGCGGAATTGTTCTTTCCGATGTCTCAGACTTTGAGAATCGCTGCGAGTAGCTCGATGGGATGGAGGACCGGGCGGCCGAGGCCGGCCTGGAGCTGCTCGGTGCAGGAGGTGCCGCTGGCCAGGAGCGCCCTGGGACCGCCCGCGGCGGGCTCCTCCGTGGCCTGCACCTGCGCGAACAGGTCCGCGGCCACGGCCATGCTCAGGTCGTAGTATTCCTTCTTGTAGCCAAAACTGCCGGCCATGCCGCAGCACTCTACGGAAGAAGTGGCCACATCGAAGCCGATCTCGCGGAGCAGCGCCTCCGTCGGCGCGGCGCAGCCCAGCGTTTTCTGCTGGCAGTGCGAGTGATAGAACAGGCGCCGGCCGACGGGCGAACGCTCCACATCGAAAACATCGCGCGCCGTGCGGCCTGATTTTGCGATGAGGCGCACAGCATATTCGACCGGCTCGAAGGTGTGCGTGCGGAGAAGTTCGAACCGTTCCGTGCCGACGAGGACATGGTCGTTGTCGCGGTGGAACATGGCCAGCGCGCTCGGCTCGACCACAATGACGTCGCGGCCCTCTTCGATGTAGGGGGAGAGCAGCGAGGCCGCGCGCCGCGCGTGCTTCCGCGCCGTGGCGATCATGCCCTGGGAGAGCGCCGCGCGGCCCTCGGGAACCGCATCGCTCACCACCAAGTCCGCGCCCAGTGCGCGCAGGACCTTCAGCGTGGCCAGGCCACGCTCGGCCGGCCCGTAGTTCGTGTACACGTCGGCGAAAAGCACAGCTTTTGCCGCGCGGCCCGGGGACGATGCCGCCCGCGCGTGCGCCCCAGCCTCGCGCGCGGCACGCACCAGCGTGCGCGCCGGGAAGGGAGGCAGCGCGCGCCGGCTGTCCACTCCCACGAGCGCCTGCATCGCGCGCCTCACGAGCGGGCTGCGGGCCATGCGGTTCGAGAAACCGGCTGCGCGCGCGCCCCATCCGGCATACCAGTGATAATTGGCGAAGAAAATTTTCTGGGCCGAGGCCCGCCGGTCGTCGCCGCGGACCATGGAGGCCAGGCCGAGGAGCGAGGCCAGCGGGGAGCCGGCGCTCGCGCGGTTCAGCCGGTCGCGCAGCACCTCATTGAGCCAGGGTATATCGATGCGCACCGGGCAATTGGGAACGCAGCGCGAGCAGCCGGTGCACAGGTCGGAGAAGCGCGCGTTTTCCAACTGGCCGGTTCCCGCCTCCCAGGCGCCGCCGATGCCGCCGGAATACGTCTCGCCCCCGAAGGCGTGTCCGCCCACGGTTTGGAAATTCGCGCAGGAATTCATGCAGGCGCTGCAGCGGATGCAGTAGAGCGTCTCCTGGAGCACCGGGTCCTGCCGCATCTTCATGCGTCCGTTGTCGATGAGCACCAGGTGGAACTCGCGGCGCTTCTGCGGGCGGCCGGAGAGGGCGAATGGGGGATCGTCGAGCGGCGGGCTGATGATGCTGGTGTAGGAACTCAGCCGCTGCCCGGTGGCGGAGAGCGCCAGCAGCTCGATAAACGGCCCGATTTCCTGCCGCGAGGGGATCACCTTTTCCACGCCCGCGATCGCGACATGCACGGGGGGCAGCAGGCAGGTCATGCGGATGTTCCCTTCGCTCTCCACCAGCATGATGGTGCCGGTTTCCGCGGCGATGATGTTGGCGCCGGTGATGCCCACGTCGGCGTGCAGGAATTTCTCGCGCAGGCGCTCGCGCGCGAACTTCGTCAGCTCCTCGCCCGTTTCGAGCTTCGCATCGGTGGAAAATTTCCGTTTGAAGAGCGCGGCGATGCGCTCCGTGGTGTAGTGCAGTGCGGGAGCCACGCCGTGCGAGGGCTGCTCGTCGGCCACCTGGAGGATGAATTCCGCCAGGTCGCTTTCCGCCACTTCGATGCCCGCTCCTTCCAGCGTATGGTTCAGGCGGATTTCTTCGCTCGTGATGCTCTTGCCTTTCACCACCAGCTTCGCGTTGTGCGCCTGGCAGACGCCCAGGATGTAGCGGCAGGCATCGGCAGCGGTCGCGGCCAGGTAGAACTGCCCGCCGCGAGCCCGCACCGCGCCTTCCAGCGTGCGCACCAGGTAGGGCAGGTCGGAGATGGAGCGCTCTTTAATGGCGCGGGCTTCGTCCTTGAGCGCGTTGTAGTCGTCCACCTCGGCCGCCACGAGGTAGCGGTTGCGGTTGAAGTTCTGCGTATTCCGCCGCACGGCCACGCTTTCGATCCCCAGCGCCATGCGGATGGCGCGCGCGAGCGTACGTTTGTCGCTCTTGTTGGCGACGGCGCGGGGCGTGTCGTAGGAGTTCGGTGATGTTCCAGCCGATGCCATCTCTTCTACTCCAGCACCAGGATGTGCAGACGGTGCGGCCCGTGGACGCCGCGGACCAGCGGGCCCATGTCCGCTGTCGCGCTCGGCCCGGTGACGAAAACCAGATTTCTCCGCACGGCCTCCTCGCCGATCCCCTGCAGTTCGAAGAGCTCCCGCGGACGAAACACGATGCGTTCGGCCGGGAGCAGCGCCACGTGCAGAGGCATCAACAGGCTGGCTGCCGCGCGCAAAGGAGGGCCCATGGCGATACAGATGGAACCGGTGCGCGCCACGCCCGCGAATGCTTCCGTGACGCCGGCGTCCGCCGTGGCCAGTTGGTCGTCGGAGGGTCTTGCAATCACGCCGGGCAGCGAGCGCGCGGCCACGAACACGTCGGCGGGAACGAATTCGCCGCTGGCGATCACCAGCGTTCGCGCGCCCTCGGTGGCCCGCGCAATCGCCGCGCGAACGTCAGCAGGGCTTCGCGGAATCCGTTCGACCCTTGCGGCGGCGTCCGTGGCGCGGGTAACGAAGAGATCGATCAGCGAGGATGGGGCGGGTGCGGCCACTGTGGTTCCTCGTGTTCTGCCCGGCCGCGCGGGCGCGGGCGGACTTTGCGCCATCGTGCCGGGAGATCCGTCACAATGCCCGATAACTGGGGAGGCAACTCCGGGCACTGGTCGCGGGGCATACATATCAGAATCGCGCGCCAATTCCAACCCAATCCGTTGCCGGACGGGCCAGCGCGCCGAGAGAGCCGCGGCTGCGGTGATTTGGCCTGAGGGGAAGAAACGCGCTGCGCTCGCCGCCATATCCGCCGAATTGACATGGCAGTAACAAAGCGGGAGTATTGTTGGTAGGTGGCCGAGGGGTTCCTTCCGCTTCCTTCCTCCGTGAATCCGGACGATTAAGGCTGGTTTCCTGCCATGCGAAACGGGAACAGAGTTCAACTTCTGGAGCTGATCGAACAGCTGAATTTGCTGCGGTCGGAGATGCTGGCGCTGGAAGCCGCGAGCCTGCGCGAGGGGGACGGCCTGCATCACGCCCACCGGACGAGCGCGAGAAACCTGTCGCACTACCTGGCGCTGCGCCGGCACGACATCCGCCACCTGCAGGAGGAGCTGGCGTCGCTGGGCCTCTCGTCGCTGGGGCGCACGGAATCCCACGTGATTGCGGCATTGCAGACGGTGATTCGCGTCCTCTCGCAGCTCGCCGGGAAGGAGCAGGCGGAGCCCGGTGAGGCGGAAGAAATGGCAGGGTTCAAGGAAGGGCAGAGCCAACTGGAGGGAAACACGGATGCGCTGCTGGGCCCGGCCCCCGAAGGACGCAAAGTGCGCATCATGGTGACCATGCCCAGTGAAGCGGCGACAGATTATGCACTGGTCCGTGATCTTGTGCTGAACGGCATGAACTGCATGCGCGTGAATTGCGCGCACGACGATGTGGAAGCTTGGTCGGGCATGATCCGCAACCTGCGACGGGCGGAAAAAGAAACGGGAAAATCGTGCAAGGTGGAGATGGACCTGGCCGGGCCGAAATTCCGGACCGGGCCGATCGAGCCGGGCCCGGCGGTGCTGAAATACCGGCCGCGCCGCGATGTGTTTGGCCGCGTGGAAACGCCGGCGCGAATCTGGCTGACGCCCGCGGACCAGCCCGAAACGCCTCCCGCGGCGTGCGATGCCATCGTGCCCGTGTCCGCGGGCTGGCTCGCACGGCTGAAACCACGGGACCGCGTGCGGTTCAAAGACACGCGCGGCGCGCGGCGCGCGATGACCATTACGGCGGCGGTGGGAAAAAGCCGCTGGGCGGCGGCGCGGCAGACCGCCTACCTGGCCCCGGGACTGATCCTGGCGAAACACGCCGCGCGGCGCAAATCCGCGCGTCCGCTGAGCACGCGGATCGGACCGATTCCGCCGCTGGAGCAGATGCTGCGCTTGAAGCAGGGAGACCTGCTGGTGCTGACCAAGTCGCTCGAACCCGGACGGCCCGCGGTGTACGACAAGAAGAAGCAGTTGGTGAGCCCGGGCCGAGTGGGCGTCACGCTGCCCGAATTCTTCGAGTGCGTCCGCCGGGGCGAGCCGGTGTGGTTTGACGACGGAAAGATCGGCGGCATCATCACCGGCGTCTCGCCGCGGGAAGTGACCGTGGAAATCACCCAGGCACGCCCCACGGGAGAAAAGCTCGGAGCGGAGAAAGGGATCAACGTGCCGGAAACCGCGCTGCGCGTGGGAGCGCTGACGGCAAGGGATCTGGAGGTGCTGCGATTCGTGGCCGAGCACGCGGACATCGTGGGCTGCTCGTTTGTGCGCACGGAGACTGACGTCCGCGAACTGCAGGCCCGCCTGGCGGAACTGGACGGTGGGAACCTGGGCATCGTGCTGAAGATCGAGACGCGCCAGGCATTCGACAACCTGCCCCGCCTCCTGCTGGCGGCCATGCAGATGCGCGCCATCGGGGTGATGATCGCCCGCGGCGACCTGGCCGTGGAATGCGGCTTCCAGAGGCTGGCCGAGGTGCAGGAAGAAATCCTGTGGATTTGCGAGGCGGCGCGCATGCCGGTGATTTGGGCCACGCAGGTGCTGGAATCGCTGGCCAAGAGCGGCATTCCTTCGCGTTCGGAGATAACCGATGCGGCCATGGGAGAGCGCGCGGAGTGCGTGATGCTGAACAAAGGCCCGTACATGGTGGAAGCGGTGCGCATTCTCGACGACATCCTGCGCCGCATGCAGGCCCATCAGGAAAAGAAACGGTCGAAGCTGCGGAAGCTGCAAGTGGCGGACGCATTTCCGGTGCCGCAGGCAGGATAGCGCGGCGCGCTTCTCGGCGCGCAGGCGAGAAACAGGACAGGAATCATTCAGAGACAGTGCCATTCGCCTGCCTTTGAAGCGGAATATCGCCCCCTCCCCCCACTTAATTGCACAAAGGCATGAAAACACAGGGCTTGCAGAAGGGGACTTGCACAAACGCTTGGAAACAAATGAGTTGGAGCAGCGGTGAAACGGGTTTGCGGAAGAAAGGGAGCTTTCAAACGGTTGAAAATAAATGGGTTGCGAAGCCGGATTTTCGTGCAATCGCGGACGTGGTTCGCAACCGCAAGAATTCGCGGGAGTTAGAGGATGTTCGTGCTTCGTCCCTCGGAATCCTCCGGCGCGGTCCATGTCCAGTACCCCTTGTTCTATATATCATGTGGTATATAGGAAGTCAATGGGAATTTTGGCGACGGGCCGAGTGAGGATTGGGAACAAGCAGGTCCCTCACCCGCAAGAGCGGGTTCGGGATGACAGACGGCGGGGGCCTTGGCCGTTCGTGGAATGGAACCGGTTGGGCACCCGGCCCGCCGCCGCTTACAGAGTTGCCGCATCGGCTTCTCTCCCCGGCTGGCAGAGACCACAAATCGCATCCGCTGCTCGTCGACGTCCACGGTTCCCCAAGCCATCCTGGCCCTCTCCCGAGGGCTCTTCACCTCTCGCCCTCGTCACCAGCTGGGGCGAGTGTAAGGGATGTCTTGATAACGCCGCGTAAAGCATGTCATGAGACTGAACACAAGAGTGTCTGTGCCACTGGGCAAACTGACCCACTACCGGGCCACAGGAGCGATTGGCCGGGCGGCCTGGCTGCTGTACACTAGCGCCTCAGCTTCAGCGTCACACGTCGGGCGGTCCTGCGAGGCGCAGCATGGCTGTGCAACGCGCCAAAGGCCAGCGCACTTCCCTCACCCTTCAGGTGGCCACGACGGCTGCGGTCACTTTCCTGTGTTTTCTGGTGTTTGAATCCATGAAAGAATTTATTTTTCTGCGGATGCCTTCGGCTCACGCGCCGACGCGGTGGGAATCCCACGTTTACACGATTGCGTTCGGCACCCTGGTGGCCGCGCTACTGGCCTACTTTATTGGACGCCGGCGCAATCAGCTTTACCAGCAACTCCTGGAGACCGCGGAGCAGAACCGGGAGACGGCGGAGAGATTGGCTTGGTCCGAGGAGCGCTACCGCCTGCTGCTGGAATCCACGGGGGAAGGAATCTTGGGAGCCGACATGGAGGGCCGCTGCACGTTCTGCAATCCGGCGGCGGTGCGTCTGCTCGGTTTCGAAGACTCGTCGGAAATCCTGGGGAAGAAGGTGCACGCTCTGGTGCATCACACGCATCCGGACGGCACACCGTTTCCGGTGGAAGAATGTCCCGGATTCCAAGCCAACCGGCAGGGCCTGGCGGTTCACGTGGACGACGACGTTTACTGGAGGAAGGACGGCAGCAGTTTGCCCGTCGAATATTGGTCCTACCCCATCTTCCATGACGGGCAACCCATCGGGGCGGTTGCAGCGTTCCTGGACATCACGGCCCGAAAACGGGACGAGGAAGCCGTGCACCGGCTGGCCGAAATCGTCGAGTCGTCCCAGGACGCCATTATCAGCGTCTCTCTCGATGGGATCATCCAGAGCTGGAACGCCGCGGCCGAGCGCGTGTTCGGCTATCCGGCGGAGGAAGCCATCGGAGCTTCGGTGGAGATGCTCGCGGCGCCGGACCAGCAGGACGAAACCCGGGAAATCCTGGAAAAGATTCAAGCGAAGCAAAAAGTGGATCAATTCGAAACGTCGCGCATCCGCAAGGACGGCAAGCGAATCGAGATTGCCTTCACCGCTTCTCCGATGAGTGACGCGGCGGGAAGGCTCACCGGCGTCTCCGCCATCATCCGCGACATCACGGAAAAGAGGAACCTGCAGGCGCAGTTGGCACAGGCGCAAAAAATGGAGGCCATCGGACATGTGGCCGGGGGCGTGGCCCACGACTTCAATAACCTGCTCACGATCATCAACGGAAATTGCGAGCTGCTGCTGGACCGCGTGAGCCCCTACCAGCCGGCCTACGAGCATCTGGGACAGATCCAGAAGGCCGCCCAGCAGGCAGCCGGCCTGACGCGGCAATTATTGGCTTTTAGCCGGAAACAAAAATTGCAGCCGCGGGTGCTCGATCTCAACGAAGTCGTCGGGGCCATGGGGATGATGCTTCCCCGCGTGCTGCGCTCCGATATCGAAGTGACGCTCACGCTCGGGACGCCGCTGGGATGCGTCCGCGCGGATCAGACGCAAATCGAGCAGGTGGTGCTGAACCTGGCGGTGAACGCCCGGGACGCCATGCCCAAGGGCGGGGAACTGATTATCGAAACCACGGCCATCGAATTTGACGAGGATTATGCCCAGACGCATCTGGGCGTGCAGCCGGGAAAGTACGTGATGCTGGCGGTGAGCGATACGGGGATGGGAATGGACGCGGAGACGCGAGCGCGCATCTTCGAGCCCTTTTTCACCACCAAGCCGCAGGGCCAGGGAACCGGGCTGGGCCTGGCCACGGTCCACGGAATCGTGAAGCAGAGCCAGGGCTGGATTTGGGTGTACAGCGAAGTGGGCCGGGGCACCACCTTCAAGGTGTATTTGCCGCAGGTGGAGGAATCCGCAGCCGCGGCCCGGACGGACGATGCCGGCAAGAAGAGGTTGCGCGGCACGGAAACGATCCTGGTGGCCGAGGACCAGGACAGCATCCGCGGGCTGGCCGTTGGGCTGCTGCAGAGCCTCGGGTATGTCGTCTTGCAGGCCAAGGATGGAGTCGAGGCGCTGGAAGTGGCCGCGGAGCACGGGCGCAGAATTCATCTCCTGCTGACGGACGTCCTGATGCCGAAGATGAACGGCCGCGAACTGGTGGAGAAGCTGGCGGCCCGCGAGCCGCAATTGCGGGTGCTGCTCATGTCCGCCTATCCCGAGTCGCAAACGTTTACGCAAACTACCCGGGAGCTGGTGGACGGCTTCATCCAGAAGCCATTTTCGCTCCGCGATCTGGCCACCAAGGTGCGCGAAATCCTCGACACGCCGCGCTCGGTCGCGGCCTGATGAGAATTCTTGCGTTGGACTTCCAATCGGGCTTTCGCACCAATGAGCGAGCGTCTCGCTGGTTCCTTCGGCTTCGCTTCGAATCGGTGTTTTCCTAGGTATTTGTTGCACTCTTTGGGGCGCGAGGCGCATCCTCATCATAGAGGGACATTTCCAGGAGATTCACTCCATGCGTGAACTTCGATCGCGACACTGGCGTGTTTCCGGGCGGCAGGGGATCGGGGTTGGTTTCCTGTGGCTCGCTCTTTTTGTGTCCCTTCTCTCCGGCACCAGCGCTCGTGCACAGCAGCAGCCCGCGGATGAATTGAGCCGTCTCAATGAATCCGTCGATGCCTTGATCAAGCGGGTTTCGCCGAGCGTGGTGCAAATTCTGGTGACCGGCTATGGTCCACTCGAAGAGGCCGACCGCGGGAGCGCCGGAGCGCTCGTCGGACGGCAGAGCGCCATCGGCTCGGGATTCATCATCGATTCGGACGGATACATCATTACGAATGCCCATGTGGTGAACGCCGCACAACGAGTCCAGGTGTTTTTGCCCCTGGCCAATCCGGACGTTGCGCCGGATGCGGCGCTGTCTTCGCGCACCAACATTGTCCCCGCGCGAATTATCGGGGTGACGCGCGAGATTGACCTCGCGCTTCTCAAGGTGGAAGCGAAGAATTTGCCGGCGCTGCCTCTCGCCAGCTACCGCAACTTGCGGCAGGGGGAAACAGTGTTTGCTTTCGGCAGCCCGGAAGGCCTGCAGGACACGGTGACCCATGGTGTGGTGTCCGCCGTAGCGCGGCAAACGAGCCCAGATTCGCCGCTGGTCTACATCCAGACGGACGCGCCGATCAATCCCGGCAACTCCGGCGGCCCGCTGGTGAATGTGAATGGCGAAGTCGTGGGCGTAAACACGTTCATTCTTTCGCAGTCCGGCGGCAACGAGGGATTAGGCTTCGCGATTCCTTCGAGAATCGTCAACGTGGTTTACAAGCAGTTGCGGATGTACGGCCGCCTGCACCGCACGGAAATTGGCATCGGCGTGCAAACCATCACGCCCATCCTGGCGAACGCGCTGAAGCTGTCGAGAAAGTACGGAGTAATCGTCTCCGACGTGTCGCCGGGCGGACCTGCGGAGGGTGCGGGGATGCGCATTGGAGACGTGTTGCTGGCCATCGATGGCAAAGAGGCGGTGAATCTTCCCTATGTCGCTGCTCATTTGATGTTCCGCGAGCCTGGCGAAAAAGTGCACGTCGATCTGATGCGCGGAACTCTTGTGCTGGCGTTCGACGTGCCGGTGATGGAACCGCCCCGCGAAATGGACCAAATCACGGCCTTGGCGAACGCAGACAAAAACATCGTGCCTGCACTGGGCATCCTGGGTGTGGAAATCGATAAGAAAGTTGCGGCCATGGCGACCGGGCTGCGCGATCCATTTGGGATCATCGTTGCGGCGCGCGCGACCGGGGCCGGCGTCGAGGTGCCGCTCAATGCGGGGGACATCATCCGGACGCTGAATGGCGAGCCCATGACGACGCTGGAGCGCTTACGAAGCGCATTGAACGCGCTTCCGCCCGGCTCTGCAGTGGCATTGCAAATCCAGCGGGACCAAAAGCTGATGTACATCGCCTTCACGCTGGAATAGCGCCTGTCCCGGCGCGCGCCAAGCGAATGGAAAGCAAACCGGGAATCTCGCGGCTCCATCCGGCCATGGCGGGCAGGCGTGCCGCAGAAGCCGGACGGAAGAGTGGTAGCGGTACCGGGAATCGAACCCGGGTTTCCAGATTGAGAATCTGGCGTCCTAACCCCTAGACGATACCGCCGCGGCGCACGAGGTGAAGAGTATCGTCCTGACCCGTGGGGATCATCATTTTCTTGAACCGGCGCGCGCGCCCCAAGAACCCGGGACTAATCTTCCAGAGTCGGGAGGGTAGCCAGTACATCGGCGGCGGCGGGACGATGCAGCACCGGGTCGTCCTTGCGGATTCGGCCGTCGCGGAAGATGAGCACGCGCTTGGCGAACTGGGCGATCTCGTGCTCGTGAGTGACCAGGACGATGGTCAGGCCGCGGTCGTTGAGGTTTTGCAGGATTGCCATGATCTCGACGGAGGTGCGGCTGTCCAGGTTGCCCGTGGGCTCGTCGGCCAGCAGAATGGACGGGCCGTTGACCAGCGCGCGGGCAATGGCCACGCGCTGCTGCTGCCCTCCGGACATCTGCGACGGATAATGGTGCGCGCGGTCTTCCAGACCCATCATGCGCAGGGCCTCGATGGAGCGCTCCTGGCGCTCCGCGTTCGGCAGTTTGGTGTACAAGGTGGGCAGCTCGACGTTTTCGAGCGCGGTGGTCCGCGCCAGCAGGTTGAATCCCTGAAAAACGAAGCCGATCTTGAGGTTGCGGATGCCGGCCAGGGCCCGCTTGTCGTACCGCGAAACGTCGAATCCCTCGAGCAGGTAGCGTCCGGAGCTGGGGCGGTCCAGGCAGCCCAGGATGTTCATGAACGTGGATTTTCCGCTGCCGCTGGCGCCCATAATGGCCGCGAATTCCCCCGGCTCGATGGAGACGCCCACGCCGCGCAGCGCGTGCACGCGCGATTCGCCCAGGTCGTAATATTTGTGGAGGTCTTCCACGCGGATCACCGCGTCCGGGGCGGGAGCGCCGGCTGGAGCTTCGTGGTGGTTGGCGGCCGCGATGGAGTTCATAGAGGCAATGGGTATGGTGTTTCGCGCAAACGCCGCTAACGGCGAATCCCAGCAGGGACGATGGGTTTGGGAGCGATGGATCGAATGACCAGCTCGTCGCCCTGCTGCAACTGCCCTGTCAGCACGCCGGCAACTTCCGTGTAGGCGTGGTCCGTAATTCCCAGCGACACTTTAACCGGCTCCAGAGAGTTATCGGCGCGCAGCTTCCACACCACCGCGGTGTCCGCCGCCGGCTTGTGCGGCGGATTCTGCGCGCCGGCCGGCTGCGCGCCAGCGCCCGGCGCGCCGGCCGGTTCGGACGCGCTCTGTTTCTCGGGCGCGGCCTCGATCCCATACTGTTTGTAAACCGCAAGGATGTCTTCCGCGGCCATGGGAGGCTTGTAACGCAGCGCCGTGTTCGGGAGCTTCACCACATCCTTCACCGCCGCTACGGGAATGGTCACATAGGCGGTCATTCCTGGAAACAGCTTCAGCTCGGGATTCGAGAATTCGATGATGGTGTCGTAGGTGACCACACTCTGCACCATCGTCGCGTTCATGCGCACCTGGCTGACCACTCCGTGAAAAATGTCCTTGGGAAACGCATCCACCTTGAAGGTGCAGGGCGTGCCCGGGTGGATGTTGCCCACGTCGGATTCATCCGTCTTGGCGTACACCCACATCTTGGAGAGGTCCTGAGCGATGGTGAAAATCGTGGGCGCTTGCAGGGAGGCGGCCACGGTTTGTCCCACGTCCACGTTGCGCGCCACCACGGTGCCGTCAATCGGGGAACGGATCACGGTGTAATCGAGGTTGGTCTTGGCCACCTGAACCGCAGCTTCTTTCTGACTCACCTGCGCTACGGCCTGGACCACGTTGGCCTCCGCGCCGCCTACCGAGGCTACCGCGGAGTCATAGTTGGACTTGGCCAGATCCAGTTGTTGCTGGCTCATCACCCCGTCTTTGGAGAGCTGGACGGCGCGGAGGTAGTCCGCCTTGGTCTGCACCAGGCCGGCTTTGGCCTTCTCCACGTTGGCGCGCGCGGCGATCAGGTTGGCCTTGGAGTTTTCCAGGTCGGCGGCGGCCTGGAGCAGTGCTCCTTCAAACAGCGCCGGATCAATCTCCGCGATGACTTCGCCTTT
>Ga0187812_1000558_pt1 | contig 13087 bp, 7 predicted proteins | sample NC_S_2_FD_130582 | JGI IMG/M metagenome (GOLD analysis project Ga0187812, IMG submission 130582) | Wetland sediment microbial communities from Neuse River Estuary, North Carolina, USA - ASW-S_2 | ecosystem: Environmental > Aquatic > Freshwater > Wetlands > Sediment | place: USA: North Carolina... | reverse complement strand
GTGCTATCTTGAAGTTTATCAACCAGAAAATTTTTAGTAAATTTTTTATCTCTATCTATTTTAGGCAAAGTTGAAAACTTTGTTTCATCATCAAATTCTACTCCATTATTTTCGTCAATAATACCGGACTTAAATTCAATAGAAGAAATATGTCCCTCGCCAGTAGCCCGCAAACTAAGCACAAACCGCAAAATTCCTGGTTTCAAAGAACTTTGATCGGGGTGCGGGACAATAGAAGGATTAAATAAAGACGCAGCTTCGATAGAATATTCTTTTGAAAAGTAAGCGCCAATTAATAATTTTTTAGCCCCGGACGGTTTCTCATTAATATTAATAAACTTTTCAACATTAGAATAATTTTCTAAAAGAATTTCTTTAAAGAACCGATGCCTTTGTCCAAATTCTTTTTCATATAAATCAAGCTTGCCGCGTACTTCGATTTCCGGCAACGAATTAATTCTGCTAATTACATTTTTAATTCGTTCAACTTTGCCTACATCCAGATATTGCAGCACAACTTTATTTGAATTCGCTTTAAATATTTTTTTCAATCTATGAACGTGCATATTATTTCCTTATTCCTTAATTCCAGTTGAAGCCATACTTTGGATAAAATATTTTTGGAAAAATAAATAAGCCAGAACAATCGGCAATGCGAGTAAAGTGGCTGCGGCAAGCTTTACACCAAGCTGGGATTCAGCAGCGCCGCCTACTGCAAATAATGTAACAAGCTGCGGCATAGTCATTAAATGTTCATTCCGAATTACAATTAACGGCCATAAAACTTCGTTCCACGAAGACATGAATGTTAAAATCCCAATAGTTACTAATGCAGGTATGGAATTCGGCCAAAGGATTCTGAAAATTATTTCCAAATCTCCGCAGCCGTCAATTCGTGCAGCGTCGATAATATCTTGCGGCAAAGTTTTAAAATACTGGCGGAACATTATGATGCCTAATGAGTTCATCAGATAAGGAACTATTAACGACCAGTAAGTATCAACCCAACCGAACTTAACCATTAAAATATATTGCGGGATCAAAGTGATCTGAAACGGCAGTGTCATCGTAAAAATTATTATAAAGAAAATTAGATTTCTTCCTTTAAATTCCAGTCGTGCAAGGGCATAGCCAACCATTGATCCGAAGACCAAAACTCCAAATGTTATACAAACTGCAACAAAGATGCTGTTAAATAACGATCTTGCTATAGGAATTTTGTTGAGCATTTCCTTATAGCTGTCGAATGATAACGAAGTCGGTATAAAAGTTAAGTTCCCTATCTGATTTTCAGGAGACAGCGAAGCAACCAGCATCCAAAGGAAAGGATAAAGAAATGCGAGAGCGGCAAGAGTAAGCAAAATATAAAAAAGAATTTTCTTCATTTAGTTATTAATCTTTTTCAATCAACTTTTTTTGAATCATAATTACGGATAAAATCAGCAGAGCAAAAAACAATCCTAATGTTGCCGAATAGCCCATGTTATAAAAGAAAAATCCTTGCTTATAAATATAGAGCACCGCCGAGAGCGTGCTATTTAAAGGTCCCCCGCCGGTCATTATGTACGGCTCAATAAATAAGGAGAATCCTCCGATCGTGGATAAAATTACTACCATAAAAATGGTGGGATTTATCATCGGCAAAGTGATCTTAAAAAATTTCTGCATTTGATTTGCCCCTTCAAGTTCGGCGGCTTCATAATAATGCGGCGGTACAGTTTGAAGCCCTACCAAAAATAAGATTATATATAAGCCGACATTTTTCCAAGTAGCCATAATAGCGATGGAAGGCATCGCCCACGCCGGGTCAATAAGCCAGCCGACCCTTCCTAAACCTAAAGCCGTTAATATTCTATTAAACAGCCCGGTATCAAACCCGTAAAGCTGCTGCCAAATAATTGTAACTACCACGCCCGATACAATTACAGGGAGGAAAAATGCCGCCCTAAAAAATCCGCTGAATTTTATGTGTTGATTAAGAACCACCGCTAAAAATAAAGCGACAATTATTTGAAGAGGAATATGTATTACTAAAAAGATTAGTGTGTTAACTAATGACTTAAGAAAAAATTGATCGTGGAATAATCTTATGTAATTATTTATCCCGTTAAATTTCATTGGGGAAATTATATTCCATGAATTAAAAGTAAGTATGACGGAAAATATTACCGGGAAGGCAACAAACACCAGGAAGTAAATAATGTACGGCGATACTAATAAATATGGAACTAATTTTTTCTTCATCATCATTTTTATTTAAGGTACAGAAGATTTACTTCTTTTGCGGCATCACGTACTGCTTCTGCCGGCGGCTTCTTTCCATAAACGACACTCTCTTCATACTCCTGTGAAATTATATCAAACACTTCAGTTAAGTGAGGATATGGATCGGTGCCGCGGACATATTTAGACTGCTTCGCAAATTCGAGCATCAACGGATTTTTTTCAAAGTAGCTTGCAAAGAAAGGATCTTCGTCAAGCATCTTTCTTCTTGGAAGTTGATTAGTATATTCCAATAATTTCAAATCGTTTTCTTTATCAATCATAAACTTTATAAACTTCCAGGCAAGCTCAGGATCGGGACAAGTTTTAAAAATTACAATATTTTTAGGATCGCAATAAGTATAAACCGGACCTTTATGATCATCAGGAACCGGCATTTGGGAGAATCCGTACTGAAATCCCTCCGGTTTAAATTTTTCCGAATGCGCTATTTCCCACGGTCCAGTAAATCTCGAAGCAATTGTGCTCGAAAGAAAAACATCCTGCTGAACAGAAAGTCTTTCCTTTGTAAAATAGTTTTTTTTGTAGAGGTTTTGTAAAAAAGAAAAAACTTCTACGGCATATTTATTATTGAACGCCGCTGTGTCGTCTTTAATTAATGGCGCTCCGCCAGAAGCGGCAAGATACAACGGATAGAAGTCAAAAAAGCGCTGCCACCAAGTTACCTGAACTTCACAATAACCAAACCATTTTTTTACATATCCATTTTGGTCGGTATTTTCATTGCGGAATTTTTTTGATGCATCAAAATATTCGCTGTAAGTTTTCGGCGCTTCTGATAATCCTAGTTGCTGAATAATATTTTTATTGTATATCATCATGATCGGATTAATTTTCCATGGGATTTGATAAATATGCCCGTCCGAACTTGTCACTTCTTTTATTACAGCACTGTCGCATCTTTGATAAATAAAATCTTTAAAGCCTTGCAGAGTATCCAAAGCAACCAGCACGCCTGCTCTTGCATAATCTTCAACATTTCCCTCCCACATGTTTGAATAAATATCCGGCGTTGTTTTTCCTACTACTGCCGCCAAAATTATTTCTTCGCTTGATTGACCTTCAGGCACAGGCTGAAATGAGATTTTCTCCTTACCGTGCGCTTTGTTCCATTCATCAACCGTATATTTTGCAAATTGAATTTCCTGTGTATTGTTGCTCGACCAGTATATTAAATTATGGGTATTCCTTTCGCTTTGTTTGCTGCATGATATGCCCGAAAACAAAATTACTACGCTCAATAATATTTGGACTATGATTTCTTTACCCATAAAAACTTTAATCAATCTAAACTTCAATGCCACTCACGCCAGTTGAAATCAATTGACGGGAAAGCAGGGTGCGGAAATATTCCGCCTTTCTTTACGATGTACACATCAATGGCATGCGGGTTGTCTTCGTCTTGAACTGCAATCTTACTTAATAATTTTTTGTTGATAGATATTTTATATTTTGCTTTCAGTTTATCCAATACTTCATTTGTCTTATCAACTATTTCTTTTTTCTTATCATAAATTTTCATCCTCTGCGCCGGTGATTCTATATTTAATCCTACAGAATTAGCAATTTTATCTCTTATAATTGAATAGACTATTTTGTCTTTCCACCATGCAGACTGCTCTTTAACAATATCTAAATTTTCAAGTCCCCTGGAATATGCTTTTCGCATAAGTAAATTGTCTCGTACCATCTGCCAGATCATAGATTCAAGCGAAGCAGAAAAATCATTAAAGTTAGTTTGATTAAACTTCAAATATTCTTCTCTGAGTCTGAACCAGTTTATAAAATTTGCCATAGTAAATTCAGTATCGTTTAAAACAACAAGCGGAATTTTACTTAAGTTTTCATCGGACAAAGAATCATAATTCCGAATTTCATTTTTCATCCGCTCATCTAGTTTCCAATCCTTGTAAACTTTCTCCGGCAGCACATAGCTGCCCATATAAGAACGCATTAAATCGAAAGGACGCGCTTGAATAACCGGGTTATGGCTCAACAACATTTTATGGACATAAACATCCGACAGACTGTCCATCTGCTGCATCTCTAAAGCCGTACGCGCATCGTATTCATCCTTCTGGTATTCAGTTTCCGTAACGATCTCATTTTTCCAAATGTCCGTTACCATCACAATATACCAGCCGTCAGGCGCTTTAATGGGCGCTGATATTTCATTAACCTTAAGAGTATCAACTACTTTAGATAACTGCGGATTCCGGATTGATAATTTGAATTTATCGATTTTCATCGAACGCTGATCACTGAAAAGCGAATCATTCAACTGCATTTTATAAAGTGAGTCGAAACTAATTTTGTTGCTTAAACCTGATTCAAAAAAGGAAAGTGAATCATCATCCGGCGCATACAGCCATTTAATATTATAAGTTATTTGCTTATCCTTAACGGCATCTTGAATTTTTGTCTTTGGAACATCTACATCCTTTTGAATATCCTGTTTAAAAAGCTGCTCAGTCGCCAGATCGCTTTGAATGCCTTTATATAAGTCTTTTACCCTTGTTGAATCATTATATCCCTGTGCGTACCCGTCAAGCGCAAGAAGTTTTTCGTCAAGCATAAACTTGAGGTAAATATCTTTTGAGTTTTCGACTTTCTTGTAGAATGCCGGACCGAATTCGTAACCGGCTAAAAATTCTCTGACAGTAATTTTTTTATTACCCACAGTCGCAAGTACTTCGTTTCCTATTTTGGATTTAAAAGCTTTATCAAAATTAATGGTATTGGTTGTATCCTTACCGGAAGGGAAAATATAAGCGGTAGTTAATAGAATGCTCACAAGAACATATCTGCCAGGTAAAATATATTTGTACAAATTTCTCATCCATTGTTATAATATTTTAGAAATTAGAAGCTTAAGCCAACAGAAAAATAATGAACTCCATTTAATCTTCCGAAATCTCTATAAGCATAGTCGAACGTTACAACGTCACTGCTAAAAAGCTCTTTAGAATTTAGTCCGATACCAAAAGACAAGCCCCCTTCTCCATCCAATAAGAATAGAGATTGGTAGCCTCCTCTAATAGATAAAAAACCTTTATAGGAAAATTCGGTTCCTACATTCATGCTCTCATAATTATCATTCGGATGAAGCGCATCAACAGCGACAGTCCATTTATAATCTTCCGTGTTTACAGGCGTTGCAGATACTCCAATTCTAAATAATAGAGGAAGATTCCATGATCCCAATTCAATATCGAAAGGGATCTGACTATTAGTACCAAGTTGATTCGGAGCAACGCTTCCAAATGTCCTCACATCAATTCCATTAAGCTGCATTGTAGAACCAAAATTAGAAATTGAAGCTCCTATCACCATTCCTCCAAACAAGTCCGTTCTGAACATCGTACCGGCATCTACTGCGAAAGCAGTTCCCGTCTCATGCCAAATATTTTCTTGAACGTATTTAGCGGTAAAGCCAATCGAGAATCTATCGGTTATCGTTCTAGCGTAAGACAGACCAACAGCAAGATCACCGGCGCTAAAATATTCGCCTGTTCCTTCAGGCATGTCGACTGTTCTAACAGCCATATCAGGCATCGAAAGAGAGGTGTAGCTAAAACCAAGATTACCGATTTCACCAAGGGACAAAACTAACGCCGCATAATCCAGGTTGGTTGACGCGATCCAATTGGTGTGAGTAAAAATAGCTTCATCATTCTCCATCCGGGCTATCCCCGCGGGATTCCAATACAAAGATGTCGCGTCATTGGCAACACTTACATAAGCGCCGCCCATTCCACTTGCGGTAGCTCCAACGCCGATCTCTAAAAAAGTAGCGGCAGTTGTTCCAACTTTTGAAACATCTTTACTTTGCGGGAAAAGATGAACACTTACTATTAAAATTAAAGTTGTAATAAGTAAAAATCTAATTTTCATATTTGCCTCGTAATATCTAATTATTCGCAATTCTATTTAATTATTGCGAAGCGTCCTATTTTTGTACCTAATCCCGGCGCATCAACTTGAAAGACATAAACACCGAATGAAATATCCATTCCATCTTTAGAAACTAAGTTCCATGGTTCTTGCCCATCAGTAAGCGTACCGCTGTGGTGCAAAGTCTGAACAAGATTACCGCTTATCGTATAAATTCTAATTGTACACACTGCCGGTAAATGAATAAAATAAACTAACCTTTCCCCGCGTCCTACTTGAGTAGTAGCAGGTTCCCATGATGCAGCACCCGGATAAGGATTTGGAACAACGGCAACATCATTTAAATCAGACATGAATTTCGATTTATCGAAATAAGATGACCTGGTAGTAAACTGGTAGTACTCGCCGGTTCTGAACGGTTTAGTAGTTGAGAGCCTGAAAATATCTCCAACCTTTGGAGCCCTTTGTAAATTATCAGGGATGGTTGTATCCTTTACAAGTGAAATTGACCAGCCAACATGAAGGTTTTGAAAGCCCGTTGCTTTCTGGTCAATCGAATCCCCGGCAACCAGGAATATAGCATCGCCTAAATCAAATAAACCGTTATTGTTGGCGTCATAGAATTTAAATTGAAAATGATCAATACCGTCAGTAATATCCTTTACCTGAATATTTGAAACAATGGGAGTGTTGAAACTGGAAGTCGGATACGATGTATCACCCTGCCCGGGCGCTTTGAAAATCACTTCAAAGTCTGCCGGGAAATTTACTCTCACGCTTTGATTTGCAGGAGCATATCTTGAATCAAACCCGGTTTGTACAAAATAATTGCTGTTTCCCGTTACCCAGTTTGTTTTTGATTGATCAATATCCACGGTTGTATCATTTGTAATATCAAGACTAAAGCCATTCGTTTGAGGCAGCTGCGCTTCATTTCCGCTAAACACGGTTGGATATAACAAAGTATCTTTAGTAGAATAATCAATTAATTGATATGAAGGATAAGGATCATTATGGAAAGCAGTATGGTCAATAAATTCTAATCTATATGTATGATAATTTTTTACCGAATCAGGTGCCAAGACATTTGGTACGATAGTTCCGGTACCAGGACCGCTGGCAATAATATTCTGAATTTGTGGTCCCACGTAGCCCGCACTTGGTGCTCTCGGGGTTACAACCGCAGTATTAACGTCCGTCTTAACATTTCCGTTCACATCAATTTTAATAATACTCGTGCACTCAGCAGGCGGAATTCCCTGCTGAACACCATTAATATTTGTCGTTAGAAATCCTTGGTCGTATGAAACAACTGCGTAATAGTATGTCTGACCGTTCTGAACGGTAGTATCTATGTATGAATGTTTCAGTCCGGAATCATCTCCAAGATAGAACATGGCTCCGTTAACTGAAATTGGAAAAAGTCCGGTAATGCCGTCGACTAAATCGAACTGAGCAATTGGCTGACGAAATGTAGCTTTACCATAAGCATCAGTAATTATCTGATCTTCAAGAAAGTTCGGATCGGTTGCGCGGTAAATCCTATAACCCTCAAAATTTACACGCTGATAAAATCTGTCAAAACTTTTTTCTGCACCGTCATCCCAATACAAAGTTACTTTATGATCACCGGCTACAACATTCAAAATCGGTTTAGCAGGAGGTTTAGCAAATTGATAGCTTGCATTATAAATTGCCTGTACAGTGCTTTTTCTTCTAAAAAGATCGTCCAGGTTTATTCCGAAAATAAGCGCCATAGAAAATCTTTCGGTAGAGCCTGTTTCCTGCTGGATGCCAGTAGAGGTAGAATAAGTATTTCTTCCATCCATGTGAAATAAATAACTTGAGAAAAAGTTTGCCAGGTTAACACCAACTAAAGACTGACCATGCGGAGTTGGAAGCTGCGACAATGCATTCCAGTTTCTTTCGTCATTATTTAAGTCATACGTATGAACAGCAAAAAGTGAAAATCCTGTTAATCCTAATTGATCGGATTCATCCTTATCAAGGTTACCAAAGTCCGGTTCACCCTGTTCCGGCTTACCATCGCCTTGTGAACCGTCTGCATCCGGACCTGTATAGCCGGGATCAAGCGGACCTATACCATCAGTACCAACATCATCGTTCAACGGTTCACCCGGATCCCACTTGCCGTTGTGATTTAAATCCGTATAAGATTTCCAGTTTGCATTTTCATCGGCATCCCAATGAGGCTGCCATGAGTAGCCATAAAATTGTTTAAACCTTACCGTATCCTGCGCAACGTCTCTTAAAAAAGGATCTTGATTTGGATTTGTAATAAATACTTTTGCGTTATTGTCTCTTCTTTCATCGGTAAGACCATCATGGTCATTATCAATATTATCATAATCAATACCCGGGCTTTCCAGGAATGCATAGCCGGCATAACCTACAGGACTCCAATGCCCCGGACTTCCGAACGAAACCGTGGACCATGCATAAGAAATATTTAAAAGCTGGTTATAATCGCCGGCATTGTTTGAAGAGTTATCATGACCGCCTATTCCCCAGTCCACATATTGCGCAAATAAAGTTTTAGGATAATCGGTGGTTCCCATATTAGTTATTTCATAGTACCAGAAGATTACATCCTCTGCAAGAACTTGAGACCATTGGAATCCGCGACCTTTAACCTGCATCCCTAATCCGCCTCTGGTAGTATCGTCTGCGTCGGGATAAAAATGATGAGTGTTGATATAATACCTATCTTCATTATCATCAAATACAAAATATGTTTCAAGATCGGCGTTCAAGACACCTTTACCGAAAAATCCATCCCAATAACCTGCCCAATTCGCCGGTCTGTCCGGCCATGAGGTTGGCCAGGTATTCGGGTCATCGCTCCGGGCAACACTTGATTGATACGGGTTTGCATACCCCGGCAACGGCCACCATCCGTAAGTAACAAAAGTTTGCGGATTGTATCTTGTATATTCATAATAATTTGTTTCAAGTGGGTGGAAAACATTTCCCTGCTTATCTGTCGCCTCGGCAGAAACTATAATAGCTACTCCATCAACATAAGTATGGTTTGTGCCTTTGGGCCAAACACCGCTAAGCGTAGGCTGGTTCTGCCAATCGGCAATTTCGCCGAAGTTGTAGAAAACTGTTTCAACAAGGTTTCCGTCCATCAAACCCATCTTTGTAAATTGATGGTTGCCTTTGTTTTTGTCTACCAGTTCCTGTCCATAACTATTCAGAACTGAAATAGTAAAGATTATTATAGCAAAGAGAAATATTTTTATAGAAAATTTTTTCACGTTCATTCACCTTCAAATTTCAGATTAAAAATCTAACGCAGCTCCTAACAGCACCTGGCGCGGAGCAGAATAAAAATCCGGTCTTATAAAATATTGTTGAATTGTATTTACACCGCGCGGAGGCGATTGCTGTTGGGTTTCTGCTAATGTATAACCGGCTCGCCCGGTATCCGTAAAAACATTTAATTCATTTGCCGTATCAAAGAGGTTATAAATTTTTAGGAAAACAGAAAGATTTAATCCGGCTAACTTTAAGTATTTGGTAACGTATAAGTCAACATTAAAAAATGTCGGCATGTTAGCGCTATTTTCCAAACCTGTTCTTTGATTTTGAAAAGAAGGAGTATACGGCAGCCCGGTGCCTAATTGACCTACTAAGCTTCCAATAATATCGTTTGGGATTCCTGCTGTTACCGTAAAATTAAGAGAGTTCCTTCTATCCCACGCAAGAGGGACTAGCTGGGTGTTCGCTTCAATAGGTGGCGAAGCCTGAGCTTTATTAAAAGCATCATTCGGATCCGATTCATTTCCTTTTGCAACTTGATATGTATAGTCAACGCTTGCGCCTAAGCCGTCGCTAAATCTTTTGTCTAACGAAATTGTAAGCCCGGTAACTGCACCGTAGTCTGTATTTATATATTCGGCAAATTTCTTAAAATTATTTTTCACAAATAATTCAACACCAAGCAGGTTACGAATGTCTTTGTAATATGCAGTTACATTGATACCTAAGTTAGGCATAATTTCCTGCTGGAGACCTATTTCATACATTGTTGTTTCCTGCGGTTTCAAGTCAGCATTTCCGATAGTGTTGCCAATCAATGCAGGAAAATCTCCTGACAAAGGAATTCTAAAGTTGGGATTGTTATATAAATATTGGAAAGGCGGAACTTCAAAAAAATGTCCGTAAGAAATATGCACCGCGCCTTTATCGCTCATTGGATATGAGATACCAATTCGTGGACTTAATTGATCTTTTATTGATGCACGATGGAAAAAAGATTTTGGGAACGGAGGAGTAAGAGAATCTAGTGCAGCTATATTGTTGGGATCGTTTAGGACTTGCCCGTCCGGCTGGAAATAATCATATCTCAAACCGACATTCACGATTAAATATGACAGCTCTATTTTATCCTGGATATAATAAGCTAACTGATAAGGATGGCTTTTATAAATATTATAATCAAAAGAACCAGGAGAAGGTAAAGCAGGTTTATAATTTGTTGTAGCATCAACTATAATTTGGAAGTCCTCGTAGTTTAACGTATGGTAGTCTACTTCAAAGCCTGTTTTGATTTCGTTGGTAAAATTAATTTGGTCGGTAAAATCAAGCTTTGCAGTAGACGTAGTTGTGTTATGAGAGAAGTACCAGTTTTGAGTACCTCCGGTTAAAAAAGCATTGCCGCTTACATCGCGCATTCTCTCTGGATTTACATATCCCGGGTCTAACGGGTTAGCGTAAACATATTGTTTGTACTCCGAATAATATGTTGATCCTAATAAATCTAAAAATGCCGATGGACTGAATACATGCGTATAGCTTATGCTTCCAAGATAAGACTTCTGATGGTAAGTATAGTCACCATCCGGATTCAATAAAAACTGATTATCAAAAATTCTATAATCCTGTCCCTGGTACAATCCTTCTAAAATAATTCCTTTCCCTTGTCCAACCTTAAATTGAAGTTTCCCTTGCAATGTTAATTGTTTATTATAATTCATGGGCACATCCGCATTATCTCCGGTCGCACCGACATACCACTTGGTCGGATCATTCGCGGTAAAGTTTGAAGAGTCGGATGGATTAAATTCTCTTTTGCCATAGAGGTAACCGTCGTCATTCAAATAACGACCTGAGCTAAAAAATTTTACAAACTGATCTGTACCTGGCACCGGACCGCTTAAGCTCCCTTGAAAGTTATAAGTCCGTGCGGGATTAAATCCTCCCATGTATTGAAACAAACTTGTTCTGTTGGTAATATAATCGCCTGAATAGGCAGAGAGACTGCCGGAATAATGATCTTCCGGGATTTTGGTTATTTGATTTACAACGCCGGATAATGCTTCGCCGTATTCAGCATTAAAAGTTCCTGTTATTACCTGCAACTCCTGAACACTGTTAACATCGGCTTCCATAGTTGATTCACCGGAATAGACATCGTTAACTGATACGCCGTCAATCAAATATTTTACCTCGCCAATTCTGCCGCCTCTAAAATGTCCGTCCACTACACCTGCTTGAAGATTAATTACTGACTGCACATCTTCAACAGGCAGCATGTTTATATCATGCCCGCTAATATTAGCCTGCGTAGATGTTAAATCTTTTTGTACAATTGGTCTCGAAGCCGTAACTTCAACTCCCTTTACCTGAACTGCCTGCTCGCCCATTTCAATATCAAGCCTTGTAGTTTGGTCTACTGAAACTCTAACATTATTAATAATTACCGGTGCATAACCAATTTCTGTTGCCTTCACTTGATAAGTGCCGGGCGGAAGGTTAATTATAAAATAATCACCGTTTAGGTCCGAAGCCGCGCCCATAGAAGTGCCTACGACTATAACGTTAGCTCCGATTAAAGGCTCTTTAGTTTTAGCATCAATTACTTTACCTGCAATTTTCCCTGTGGTACCTGCATAGGTGAAAGTAAATAAAGACGCAACTGAAAGGATAATAAAAATATTAAAAAGCTGAAAGTAAAATTTCTTCATATAGTTTACACGCGCTGGTTATACTTATTATTGAGCAAGAATATATAAAAGGGAGCGCCGTTGGGCGCTCCCTTTCTAACATAGGATTATTTAAGCAAGAGCATTTTCTTTACCGCTGAAAAGCTTCCCGCAACAACTCGATAAATGTATGTACCGCTCGCAACTTGAGCTCCATAATTATTACGTCCATCCCATACAACACTATGAACACCTGCAACAACTTCAGTGTTAACAAGAGTCCTTACCTCTCTTCCAAGCATGTCAAAGATTTCAATCTTGACACTTGAAGATTTAGGCAATGCATAGTTAATTGTAGTAGTAGGGTTAAACGGATTTGGATAATTCTGGAACACCTGGAAATTTGCAGGCATCATTTCATGATTATTATTTACTGAAGTAACGCCGATCTTAGTAATTTCCAGATCGTCGAAATAAATCTTGCCAGTAAATCTAGCATAAACATGCAATCGAACTTCCAGAGCGTTTGCAGTACTGGGTACTGTCATATCAAGATAGTATTGTGTCCAGTCAAATGAAGTAACATGAGGGAATTGGAACTGATAATCAGGCTGACTGATCGGATTGTAGCCAATATTATTTCCGTTACCATTAAAGAATCCGGGCGTAAGTCCAACAGCCCATGTCGTCGGATTTGCGTCGGCTGAATCCGGCTGCAGACTGTCTGCTTTTATCCACACAGAGATTCTTATAATATCGCCTGCGTTTATTCCAGTTAAATGAGCTATATCATGCGAACCCGCGCTTGTTGAATAAAGGTTCGTCTGAGCAGAATCAAACAAGAATCTTTTTGTTCCGACAAATCCATCATGCGGATCTCTGTTTGCCGGTAAGTCGAACTTCAATGAATACATTCCAGTATGTGCTGCCTCTGAGGTTATTACCGTATTCTCAAAACC
>Ga0187812_1000557_pt1 | contig 13102 bp, 7 predicted proteins | sample NC_S_2_FD_130582 | JGI IMG/M metagenome (GOLD analysis project Ga0187812, IMG submission 130582) | Wetland sediment microbial communities from Neuse River Estuary, North Carolina, USA - ASW-S_2 | ecosystem: Environmental > Aquatic > Freshwater > Wetlands > Sediment | place: USA: North Carolina... | reverse complement strand
TTGGATGCCCGCTCCGCGGGCACGGAAGGAATAATCTCCTTCGCGCAATGACGCGATGACATTCGAGAGCGTCTGCAGCGGCCGGGCGAATCCATCGATCAGCGCCGATGCGACTAGGGCGAGATAAACGAGAATGCCGCAGGCCAGCAGCGCCGCAACCGTGACGCTCAACTGGCGCTGATAGAAGAAGACAAAAGACAGAATCAGCGCGGGAGCCGTCAGCAGAACACACTGCAGCCACGCGCGGCGAATCACCGAGCGGGGCATGCGGCGCGCTCGCTTCTCATAACCCATACTTCTCGATACGCCGGTACAGGGCTGCGCGGCTGAGGCCCAGCGCTTCCGCCGCCTGAGAGATGTTTCCGTCGCAACGGCGCAACACCTTGCGGATGAGCATCGCTTCCATCTCGTCGATGCTCATATTGTCGTACGAAGGCGTAGCCTGTCGTGTGGCGGAAATGGCAAAATCGCCCGGCTCCACTTCTTCACCGCGGCAAAGCAGCACTGCCCGCTCCACCATGTGCTCCAGCTCGCGCACATTGCCTGGCCAGGAGTACTGCATCAGTTGCTGCATGGCGGCGGGTGAAAATCCGTTCAACTGCTTGCGGTAGCGAGTGCGGTTGCGGTTGAGAAAGTGCTGTGCCAGCAGCGGAATGTCTTCGCGGCGATCACGCAGCGCCGGCAGGTGAATCTCGACCGTGTTAATTCGGAAAAGCAGGTCCTCGCGGAAATTCCCGGCCTTCGCCTCCTCGTTTAGCTGCGCATTGGTTGCGCAAAGAACGCGCACATCCACGCGCCGGGTTTGCGACGAGCCAACGCGCTCCAGTTCGCCCGCCTCCAGCACGCGCAGCAATTTTGCCTGCTGCCGCAGCGGCACGTTCGCAATCTCGTCGAGAAAGAGTGTGCCGCCATTGGCCAGCTCGAAGCGCCCGATGCGATCGGCGCGAGCGTCGGTAAACGCGCCCTTCACGTGTCCGAACATCTCGCTTTCAAACGTGCCCTCAGGCAGCCCTCCCGCATTCACAGTGACCAGCGAGTTGCGCGAACGTTGCGACGAAGCATGAAGCAGCCGCGCCACAATCTCTTTGCCCGTCCCGTGCTCGCCGGTGATAAGCACGTTGGCATCCGAGGGTCCGACCTGTGCGATCAGTTCCAGCACCGGCTGCATGGCCGGCGCGGCCGCCACAAATTCCGGCAGCCCTTCTGCGCGCAGCAGCCGGTTCTCGAGCTCGAGCTGCCTCGCCCGTTTCAGCGCCTGATGCAGCTCTGCATGTACGCGAATCTGCGAGACCAACCGCTCATTCTCCCATGGCTTCTGCACGAAGTCGCGCGCGCCGCGCTTGATGGACTCGACCGCAAGCTCGATATTGCCCCACGCCGTCATCACGATCACAGGCAGGCGCGGATCGTACTCGCGAATGCGCGCCAGCAGGTCCAGTCCCTCACGGCCCGACGTCGTATCGCGCGTATAGTTCAGGTCGATGAGCAGGACATCGTAATCGGCCTGCCCAAGCGCCTCCATCGCCAATTGCGGCGAGCGCGCCGTGTCTACATCGATGCCCTGCGGCTTGAGCAGCAGTTCAACGGCTTCGAGGATGTGCGGCTGATCGTCGGCAACCAGCACTCTCGTCTTTTCTTTGTGGCCAGGAATGGATCGCCTCCACTGTCTCGCGTTTTCGAACGGCGGTTAACATGTTGCGATTTTGGAGCAGCAGTTCATTGTGCATGATATCCAATCTGCCCGGCGCCGGCGATGCTACTGCGCGCGCGAAACAACCCCCGATTTGGCGTCTTCGATCGAGACACCCGTCTGCTCCAGTGTTTCGCCGGTAGCGCGATCGATATCCACATTCGCTTTTTCATACGCCGTCTGCGCGGCAACAAGGGCCGATTCAGCGATGGCCAGGTCGTGCTGCGCCACCAGTGTGTCGTGGCTGGACATTGCGCCAAGTTTCTGTTCCTGTTCGGTGATTTCGAACGTGTGCTGGGCCAAGTCGCGGCTCTTCTGCGCGGCGGTAACCCGGGCCTGCGCCTGCTGCAACGCGAACTGCGAGTTACGCACGTCGAAGCGAATGCTCTTCTTCTGTTCCTCGAAGGTGATCTGGCGCTGCCGGAATTCCAGTGCGGCCCGAAACTGATCGGCCTTGGCAACCCGGTTGCGGAGATTAATCTGCAGATTCATTCCAAACTGATACTCCGGCGAGGAGTAGTTGAAGGTGTTCTGAAACATGCTGCCGAATCCAGTGGGCAGATCCGAGGCGCACTGTGCCGATGACAGGTTGCAGTTCGCGTTTCTGGGGCCGGCAATTCCGGAACCATCGTAGAATCCATAGACGTTCAGCGTTGGCAGCAGTTCGCTCCTGATGGACCGCAGGCTGGCCTGCGCCACCTGCATCGCGATCTCATCCTCGGTCACGTCGGGGCGGTTCTTTTCGGCTTCGGCGATCAGTTCATCAATGGATTTCGACGCGTTGGGATCGGACGGGCCAGTACGATCGAGAGGAACGACTGGCATCTCGTCGATGAGCGGGTTGTCAGTCTTCGTAACGGCGTTCTTCATCAGCAGTTCGTTCAGACGAAGATTGGCCCGGGAGATGGTTAGGTCGCCTTCACTCGTGGCCACATCCGATTCGTCTTTGGTAACCTGCATGGCCGGAATAGCATTCAACGCAAGCTGTTTCTGGTCCTCGTCCAGGACCTGCTGCGCAAATGCCAGGGAGCGTTCCTTCACCTGTTCGTCCTGGTAGGCATTCACCAGGTCCCAGTAGATGTTCTCGACTTGGGTGACAGTCGCGATCACCTGGGCGCGAAAGGCCAGGTCGGTAATTTGCATGTTCTTCTTGGCGATGCGAATATAGCGCTCGTTGGTAGAGACGCCGAAGCCCGCGAGCAATTGCTGGGTGAGGATCACCTGGAAGTTCGAGTAGAGCGTGGGATTGATGGCTTCGTAGGGGCTGTTATTGGCAAAGCGCTGTCCGTCGTAGTTGACAGTCAGCCCGGTTCCCATGGGGAATGCCTGCGAATAATTCGCCAGCGCCTCAATGGTGTTCTGTTTGAATGTGGGCACGCCCGTCTGGAAGGCATTGCCCTCCTGGGTCACGCTGTGATCGACAAAGCCCTTGAAATCGAGGAAGGGATCGAAAGAGGGAACGGCGGTACCTGCGCCGAGTGTCGAAGTCACAATGCCACCGGCGCCGGCGGCGGCCGAACCGGAAGTAGCGCCGCCCGAACCCGTACCTCCGCCGCCGAAGCCGCCCTGGGCTGACGACTGTACCACCGCGGTATTCACGCCGTTTGCAGTGCCGCCCGCCCTGGTGCGCGCGTAGTCGGTTTGCGCAATCGGAAAGTTGTAGCGGAAGTAAGCCAGATCGAGATTGTTCTCGATGGCCAGAGCAATCGCATCATGCAGCGAAATGTACAGTTTCCCCTCGCGAATGAGGCTGTCGAGGCGAGGAGAGTTGTTCAAGTCCAGCGGAGGCACATCGCTCGGCCGATACGGCGAGAATGGCTTATGCGAGTGTGGCAGTTCCACGTGAAATGGCCGCTGGGGGGCGATCGCCTGCTGCTGCATCGCCTGCATCTGCTGCGCTAATGTAGGAACCGGCGCCGGAGTGCCGCTCGTTGCGGGTGCGGGCGAGTCCGGGGCGGCCTGGAAACTCGTGGCCGCGGTTGGCGATTGCTGAGCCTGGCTCGCAACGCCCAGGTTCATCTGCAAAAGAACGACGGCAGTGCATACACACACCCGCATGCAAAGTGAATTGGCCCGGAAACAGTGCTTCCCTTCTTGCATTGAATTCCTCGTAAACTCGTTCACGCCTTTACCTCCGCCGCCGGTTGAGCGATGGCTTCGTCGCGCGTCACCCATCCGTCCCGGAGTTCCACAATCCGCTTACCGAAGCGAGCGTTCTCCTCCGAGTGCGTGACCTGCACAATCGTGGTTCCCTGCCGGTTGAGTTCGCGGAAAAGCTCCATGATTTCGTGTGCCTGCGTGGAGTGCAGGTTGCCGGTCGGCTCGTCGGCCAGCAGAAGCGCCGGCGCATGCACCACTGCGCGCGCAATGCCTACCAGTTGCTGCTGCCCGCCGGAAAGCTGGCTGGGATAGAGCTCCTTCTTCGCCACAATCTGAAACCGATCGAGAATGTCTGCCACCATGCCCTGCCGTTCCTTCGCCGGCAGGTTCTTATAGGAGAGCGGCAAATCGATGTTCTCGGCCACGGTGAGATCGTCGAGCAGATGATAGCTTTGGAAGACCATCCCGATGCGTTGACGCGCAAGGTCGGCTCTTTGCTTGCGGTTGAGCGTGTGGACAGCGGTTTCGCCAAACCAATAATCGCCGGCCCAGCCGTCGTCGAGCAGGGCCAGCACATTCAGCAGCGACGACTTCCCCGCCCCCGATGGCCCCATGACGGTGAGGAATTCGCCCTCGTCGATATTCAGGCCAACGCGGCGCAGCACCCACGTCTCGGTGTGGCCGTTCCGATAACTGCGCTCCACATTTTTAAGTACGATCATGAATTCGATCTCCTGTTGTTCAAATCTACCGCTCCGCTTTTACTCGATGCGTAGCGCCTTCATCGGTTCAATTGATGCCGCCCTCCGAGCGGGGATCAACGCCGCGCAGAGGAAACACAGGGCCAGCACAAGCATTGCGGCCGTCAGTGCCCACGGATCGTATGCCGGCACACCATAAAGCTGGCTCGCCATCAGGTGCCCCGCCAGCAATGCGGCAGGAACTCCCAACGCGAGGCCGATCGCGATCTGCCACAATGCGCCGCGGAGGACGAGTGCCATCACCGTAAAGCGCTGCGCCCCCAGTGCCATGCGCACGCCGATCTCACTGCTGCGCCGCGCCACAAAGTACGACATCACGCCGTACAGCCCCACCGAGGCAAGAATCAGCGCCAGCACGCCAAATAGCGTCGTCAACCGTGCGACCGACCGTTCCTGGATAAAGTTGCCGCCCACCTGCGCATCGAACGAGCGGAGATCGGTAACCGTGAGATTTGGGTCGATGCCGGCCAGCGTGTGACGAACCAGCCCATCCACATCCGGCGGCGCCGCATTGAAATCGATGATCATCGCGTTCATGTACAGCGATTCCGTCTCCGTCGTAACCAGCACCGGCTCGGCATAGCCGGTGAAATGCTGCATCATCGGCCGCAGGAAAACCGGCCGCACAATATCGCGCGGATTGTTCATTTTGAAGTCGCGGAAGACGCCGACAATCTCAAATGTTCCGGAGTATTTCACCAGGTCGATGCCGAAGTGCTGTCCGATGGGATTCTGATGCGGAAAGAACCTCTTTACAAAAGTCTGATTGACGACGGCCACCGGCGGCGATGTGGCCGTGTCCTGATCGGTGAATCCACGGCCGGCGACGATCGGCACGCCGATGGCGTCGAGAAAGTGCGTGCTCACGCGATCCCAGGTCGATCCGCAATGGTCGTTCGGTCCCGGCGCGGGATGCCCCTGCTGGATAACGCACTCGCCCCAGTTATCGCCTTCGAGCGGGCTGTACATGGCCATGCCAATACTGCTCACGCCGGGCAGCGCGGAGAATTGTTCTTCAAGCTGGCGATCGAGCGCGGGCAGCCGGTCAGCCGTATATCCTGCTCCCGCCGGATCGAAATGCATCACGTAGCGATGGCTGGTGGTCACGCCGAAGTTCTGGTGCTCCAGGTTGCCGAGCGACTTCACCATCAGGATCGCTCCCGAGATCAATACCACGGACAACGCCGCCTGAAACACAACCAGCGCTTTCTGCGGCAGGCTGGAGCGATCGTGGGTGGCGCGATTGATGCCGCGCAGAGCTTCCGCCGGCTGCGCGTGGAACGAGAGCCAGGCCGGCGCCAGGCCGAACAGAACGCCGGTGGCCAGCGAGATCAGAAACGCGAAGCCCAGCACCGTCAGGTCCGGCGCCGCATCGATGGGCAGATAGTGCGCATCGGGAAACGCAAAGGCAAGAATCGCGCGGCTGCCAGCATAGGCCACGCCCAATCCAGCCAGCCCGCCAAGACAGCTCAGCACCACGCTCTCGGTCAGGATCTGAGCCAGCACGCGCCGCCGTCCTGCGCCCAGCGCGGTGCGCAGCGCGATATCCGCGCGGCGAGCCGTGGCGCGCGCCAGCAGCAGGTTGGCAAGATTCGCGCAGGTAATTAGCAATACCACCGACGAAAGAATCATCAGCATCTTCAATCCCGCACCGGTCTGAATTTGAAGAATCTGTATGCCCCCGCCGCCGGGCGCCAGAACAACGTGCTGCTTCGGGATTTCGATGGAAGCGCCATTTTGCGTATAGAGCGGACGAGTGGCCAGCCACTGCCGCAGCGATGCCGTCAGCTTTGCCTGCAGCGCCCCGATGTTGGCGCCCGAATGCACGCGCCCGAGAGCGTACAGCCAATTCGAGTCAGGGTGATGCAGGATGGAACTCGCGCCCTGCACGTACGGCTCCATCTGCAACGGCATCCAGAACTCGGCTGGCGTGTCGGTAACGCGATCCCCGAAGAATCCCCGCGGCGCAATGCCGATCACCGTGAAGGGGTGCGTCTGGACGTAGATGGTCGAACCCACAATCGTTGGATCGCCAGAGTACTCGCCCTGCCACGCCTGATAACTCAAAACGATTGCCGGGGCCGAAGCCGGCGTATCGTCCGTATCGGTGAAGAGCCTCCCGGCGTAAGCGCGCACACCCAGTGTGGTGAAGTAATTTCCTGTCACGAACTCGCCGTGAAGCGACTTGGTCTCTGTCTCGCCGCGGCGCACGCTCCACTGCCCCTGGCCTGCCTGCATCGCGGCCAGCCCTTTAAACTCCGGAGCAGCGCTCTTGAGGCGCTGAAACAGATCGTAGGAGAACAGGTCGAAGTCGCCAGTGTCGTTGTAATATCCGCCGTCGACGCAGCAATCGTCCGAGGCGCCGAGGCGATAAAGCTGTGCCGGATCCGCAACCGGCAGCGTGCGCAGAAGTATGCCGTGCACCAATGTGAAGATGGCGGTGTTGGCCCCGATGCCCAGCGCCAGGGTCAGCACCGCGGTAATGGTGAACCCCGGCGATTTGCGCAACTGCCGTAACGCGTATCGAATATCCTGCAAAACCATCTCCCGGCCTCCAGTCCCTTGTCCTCGTCCCTGCCTTTACTACTCATTCCTCAGCGCTTCCATCGGCTCAATCGTGGCAGCGCGGCGCGCGGGGATCAACGAAGCTGCCAGCGCCAGTGCAAAGATGGAGAAGGCCGCCAGTGCGATCACCAGCGGATCGAGCGGGTTCACCTCGAAGAGCAACGTGCGCAGCAGCCGCGTGGCAAACACCGCACCAGCCGCGCCAATCGCGCAGCCGATAAGCCCCAGCCTCCCGCCGGAAACCAGAATCAGGCGCATGATGCTGCCGCGCCGACTGCCCAACGCCAGCCGGATGGCCATTTCCTGCGTGCGCATGGCCGCGGAAAACGCAATCACGCTGTAGATGCCCATCAGCGCCAGCAGCACGGCGGCGGCGGCAAAGCTCGAGACCAGCGCGGCGTTGAAGCGCCGTGGCGCCTCCACCTCGCTCACCGTCCGATCCATCGGCTGCACCAGCGTTAGCGGCAGTTGCGGATCGATGGAGCGCACCGTTGCGCGCAGCGACGCCTCCATGCTGTCCGGCGGAAGTGCGGTGCGCAGAACGATCGCTCCGCCCTGCGCGTTTAGCGAGTCGGCAGGCGCCAGCGATCCGTATGAGGCAACGTTCTGGTTGAATGGTTCATAGATCTGGTACTGGGTGGGGACGTCGGGGCCTGCCTGTCGGATGTTTCCAATTTCGCCGACCACCGTCATCCACGGCGTCGGCGTCTCCTGCATACCCCAGCGAACGCTCTTGCCAATTGGATTCTGCCGCGGCCAGAAGTGGTCTGCCAGCTGTTTGTTGACGATCGCCACCAGCGGAGACTTTGCATTGTCAGCATCGGTGAAGGTGCGGCCGCGCAACAGTGGGATGCCGGCAGCCCCGAAATAATCTCCGATTACCTGCGACGGCCACGAAAGGCTCAGCTTGTTGCCCTCGGGAGCAACATAGCCGTCGGCAACAAACGCGCTGTTGCTGATGTTTCCCGAGGCCGGCAAAAGCGAAGTGACGCCGACGGCCTGCACGCCGGGTAGCACGCGTAATCTCCGCAGCAGCTGGTCGTTGAACGCATCGATGGACGCCTGCGTGGCGTATTGTTTCTGCGGCAGGCTGTAGTAGCCCGTGAGCATGTGGTCGGCCCGGAAGCCCAGATCGACTTCGCGCAGTTTCTCAAAGCTGCGCAGCAACAGGCCAGAGGCGATCAGCAGCATCAGCGCCACGGCCACCTCCGCCACCACCAGCGCCGAGCGCAGCCGCGCGCTGGCGCCACTCGCCGTTCCGGTGCGGCCGCCTTCTTTCAATGCGTCGTTCACCGAGGTGCGCGCCGCCGCCAGTGAGGGCACTAATCCGCAGACCAGCCCGGTGATGACGCCGGCCAGCATCGCAAAGCCAACCACACCCCAGTCGAGCGTAATGGAGCTGATGCGCGGCAATGTTTCCGGCAGCAGGCTCACGCCGATACGCAATGCGGTGGCCGCCAGCGCCAGCCCCAACAACCCTCCCGCAAAACTCAGCGCGAGCGTCTCGATCAGGGTTTGGCGCACTACTGCCCTCGCGCTCGCTCCCAGCGCCAGGCGCACGGCAATCTCGCGGCGTCGCCGCAGCACGCGCACCAGCAACAGGCCGGCCAGATTCGCGCAGGCGATGAACAGCACCACGGCCACGGCCATGAACAGCATGCGCAGCAGCGGCCGCGCCTGAGCCACTGTATCTTCGGCAAGCGGGCGCACCAGCGCGCTGATATGCAGGCTGGTCATGAACGCCGGATAGTTGCTCATGATCTGCTTGGAGACGCGCTCTGCGTCCTGTTGCGCCTGGGCCGGCGTCACACCAGGCTTTAAGCGGCCTACCATCCCACAGCACCAGTTTGCCGCGGAAGCGCCGGAGCGTTCGTCCGGCGTGGGGCTCAACGGAATCCATAGCTCGCTGCGGTTGAGCTGCCCCGGAATCAGCGGGAATTCGAAGTCCCGCGGCATTACGCCAATAATCTCGTAGGGCTTGCGATCCAGCTCGATCGTCTGCCCCAGCACATGCTCGTCGCCGTGAAAACGGCTGCGCCACATCCCATAGCTGATCACAGCCACGTGCACGCTGCCATCGTCCTCCTGTTGCGTAAAGGTGCGACCCAATAGAGGCAAAATGCCCAGCGTGGGGAAGATACTGGCCGTCAGCCGCGCTGCGTTGATCTGCGCCGGCGCACCCGCGCCCGATAACTCATAACTGGACTGCTCGTAGCCACCGAGGTTTAAGAATCCTTTTGTTTCGTGCTCATAGGTGAGAATCTCCGGCACGGTCACGCCCGACTCGCCATTCCCCTGGGGATTTGCGCCGGCCAGGCTGTCGGAGAGAATCATAAGCTGGCTTGCACCCCGGAACGGCAAAGGCCGCAGCAGCACTCCTTCGACGATCGAGAAGATTGCAGTCGTTGCGCCGATTCCAAAGGCCAGCGTCAGCACCGCGGTCAGCGTGAACCCAGGCGTGCCGCGCAAGTGGCGCAATCCATAGCGCAGATCGATCAGCAAGTTGTTCATCTCCTCGCCTCCAGCTCAATCAAAGGTCATTCGTTGCGCAGCGCCTGCATGGGCTCAATGTGGGCCGCGCGGCGCGCGGGGAAAAAGCAGGCAGCCAGCGCCACCGCGCAAAGCACCGCCGCAACCATTGAGAACGTCATCCAGTCGGTTGCCGGCACGCCAAAAAGCAGCTCGCGCAGGAACCGTGTGCAGACTAGCGACGCCGCCAGCCCAGCGGCGATACCGATCAGCGCGAGCTGAAACCCCTTCTTCAGCACCTGCGCGAAGACGTTGGCGCGCTCCGCTCCTAAGGCCATGCGGATGCCGATCTCGTGCGTGCGCTGTTCGGTGGTGTACGACATCACGCTGTACAGACCCACCATGGCCAGCAGCATTGCCAGCACTCCGAACGAACCTGCAAAGGCCACGGCAATGCGCTCGAACACGCTGCCCATCTGCATGCTCGTTTCGAGAGTCGTCACGCCATACAGCGGCAGGTCCGGCTTTAAATCGTGAAAGGCACGCTCGATGGCAGGCGCATACGCGGCTGGATCGCCGGCCACCCGTACGTGGAGGATCACTTCGTCGCTGAACTGCTGCGTTAGCGGAAAAAGGATGAGCGGACCAGGGTCGTAGACCAGGCGGCGATACTTCCCGTTACCGGTCACGCCCACCACAGTGTAGTCCGTTCGGCCAACCCGAATATGCTTCCCGATGCCATCGCGGCCGGGCCAGAAGCGAGCCACGAGCGCCTGGTTGACCATCGCCACCGGCTGCGATCCATCGGTATCCGATGCTGTGAACTCGCGCCCCGCTACGAGCCGCGTGCGCATGGTTTCAAGGTATTTCGGCGCGACCGATCCCCGGTCCACTTCTATCGATTCGTGCGGGCGCGGAACGTAGCCCTCAGGCAAGACGCCTGAGGAATGAATGGTAAAGTTGAGCGGGGAAAAATCGGCCATGGTCGCCGACTGCACGCCGGGCAGAGCGCTTACCCGCGCCAGAACCTGACGGTCGAATTCCTGCGCTCGCGGATCGGGGTAACCGAACGGGCTCAGGTCATAAGTGGCCAAGTAGACATGCTTAGGGTCGAAGCCGGGATCGACGCTGCGCGCATTGGCAAGGCTGCGCACAAACAGCCCCGCGCAACTGAGAAGAACCAGCGAAAGCGCCACCTGAAGCACTACCAGGCTGGAGCTGAGCCGCGTCTTTCTCATCCCGCCCGAGGTGCTCAGCGCCTCGTCCTTTAATATCTCGATCGGCGAAAGCGCCGAAGCTCGCAGCGTGGGGACCACTCCGGCAATTGCCGCCGTGAGCACCGCGATGGCCATCGTCGCCAGCATCACTCGCCCGTCCACGCGGCCAGTGATGTTCAGCGGCAGCGAAATGGCGGGGATAAACGAGGCCAGCGACCGCGCCGTCCAGAAAGTAATGACCAGCGCCATCAGGCAGCCGCCGGCTGCCAGCAAAAGGTTCTCGACCATAAGCTGGCGAAAGAGCTGCCCGCGGCTGGCGCCCATTGAGAGCCGCACGGCAAACTCGCGGCGCCGCGTGACGGCCCGCACCAGCAGCAGATTTGCCACGTTCGCGCTGGCCAGCAGCAGCAACACCGCGGCCAGCGCCAGCAGGATGGTGAACGTTCCCGACAAATATACGTTGGCGCCGAACGGCGAACGCCACAGCGGGTCGGTGGAAAGACGATTGTCGCCCCGGTGCGATTCCGGATAACGATCGACGATGCGCTGCATCAACAGGTTCAGCTCGTTCTCCGCCTGCTGCCGGCTCACGCCGCGCCGCATCACGCCCAGTACGTTCAACCAGGAGACGTCGCGGCGATTCACCCGGCCCCAGCCCCACACCTGCTGGTCCGCGCCGAGCGGGAGCCAGATATCGGTGCGCAGCCCGCTCTTGCATCCGATAAATCCGCGCGGAGCCACGCCGACGATGGTGTAGCTGTGCAGATTGATCTGGATGGTCCTGCCGAAAACATTCGGATCACCGGCGAAGCGATGCTGCCACAGGTCGTAGCCAAGAACCGCCTCCGCTGCGCCCGCGCGCTCGTTTGCTGCGGTATCGGCGAGTGTCCTGCCCAGGATTGGCTTCACGCCGAGCACTTCAAAGTAATTCGCGCTGGTGATCGCTCCGTAGATGCGCTCCGGCTTGCCTGAGCTGGTGATAGCCACGAAGTCGTCGTGGTAGCCAAGCAGGCCGGAGAGCGTGCCCGAGCCAGCAGTTGCCCCGTTGCGCAAATCGACGTAATCGTCGTAGGAAAACGGCGGCGATGGATGCTCGCTGCGCTCCCCGCGCTGGATGGTGATCATCCTCCCCGTTTGCGTGACCCCGGGAATGGGGTCCAAAAGCGTAGCGTTCATCCAGCTCAGGATGGTGCTGTTCGCAGCGATGCCGAAGCCCAGGGTCAAAATGGCGGTGAGTGCAAAGCCGGGCGAGTTGCGCAGTTGGCGCAATGCGTAACGGACGTCGTGCCAAAGATTTTTCATCGCGTTTCTCCCTGCGCCTGGTTACACCCTTCGCCGCGGAGCGCTGCATGGGTTCGGTAGACACTGCCCGTGCAGCCGGCACCAGCGCCGCCACAATGAACGGAGAGTGGCGATCCGTAAACAGTGAACAGTGAACGGGAACCGTAGCACCTGCTCCCTATTCCCTGGTCTCTATTCCCTGCTCTTACGCCTCCGCTTCGAGTTCCAGCTTCTTCAGCTCCTGCTCCGAGACCACCTTGCCGTCGAACAGATGCACTTCGCGCTCGGCGTGGCGCGCGAAGCGCGGATCGTGCGTGACCATGCAAATGGTGGATCCCTCGCGGTGCAGGTCCGCCAGCAGGTGCATCACCGCCTCGCCGTTCTTCGAGTCCAGGTTGCCGGTGGGCTCGTCGGCCAGTAGGATCGACGGTGATCCGGCCAGCGCGCGCGCCACGGCAACGCGCTGCTGCTGGCCGCCGGAGAGCTGTGCGGGATAGTGGCGCATCCTGTGCGCCATGTTCACGCGCTCTAACGCCTCCTTCGCGCGTCGCTTACGTTCGGCAGCCGGCATACCGGCGCGGTAGGTGAGCGGCAGTTCCACGTTCTCTTCCACGGTGAGATCGCCGATCAGATTGAAACTCTGAAAGATGAATCCGATCTCCTGGTTGCGAATCCGCGAGCGCTCGCCGAAGCTGAGGTTCTCCACTGGCTTGCCGTTGAGTTGATAACGCCCGCCGGTCGGCGTGTCGAGCAGCCCCAGGATCGAGAGCAGCGTCGATTTGCCGCAGCCCGAGGGGCCCGACATGGCCAGGTACTCGCCGCGGTCGATGGTCAGATGAATGCCGGAGAGTGCGTGCGTCTCGACTTCGTCGGTGTAAAAGACTTTGGTCAGGTCCTCGATCTCAATCAGTGTGCTGCCATTGGTTGCCATGCCGTCCCCCGCTTCAGTTGTCAGTTGTTAGTTGTTAGTTGTCAGCTCTCAGCTATCAGTTGTCCGCTGCCATCGGCCGCCGTTCTTG
>Ga0187812_1000556_pt1 | contig 13110 bp, 10 predicted proteins | sample NC_S_2_FD_130582 | JGI IMG/M metagenome (GOLD analysis project Ga0187812, IMG submission 130582) | Wetland sediment microbial communities from Neuse River Estuary, North Carolina, USA - ASW-S_2 | ecosystem: Environmental > Aquatic > Freshwater > Wetlands > Sediment | place: USA: North Carolina... | reverse complement strand
CTTTTTTTACAATGTTTCCATTATTATTACCAACTATTTCTTTAGGCGTTTCATTATGGATTTTTGGGATTTTTCTTTTGAAGAAAATTAAACGTGATTGGTTAAAGACTTAGATTGACCAATCTATTATGAATATTTATATTTGATCATAAATTTAGTTAAGCAGATTGAAAGAGAATTTATTATATGAATAAAAAATTTATCGACCTTCGCAGTGATACCGTAACAAAACCTTCCGAAGCAATGCGCAAAGCCATGTACAATGCCGAAGTAGGTGATGATGTTTTCCAGGAAGATCCAACCGTTAACCAATTGCAAGAATACGCCGCCGACCTTTTAGGCAAAGAGGCTGCGCTTTTCGTTTTAAGCGGCGTTATGGGAAATCAAATTTGTCTTAATGTTTTAACTAATCCGGGTGATGAAGTTATTTGTGAAAGAGACGCTCACATTTTTCAATATGAGTCAGGATCTCCTGCCGCATTAAGCGGAATTCAAATAATGCCCATTGATGGAAGCGCGGGTGTAATAACTTCGGAACAGATTGAGCCTTTTATTCGCCCGGCTTCTGCTTATTATATGCCGAGAACAAAAGTAATTGAAATTGAAAATACACATAACCGTGCCGGTGGTGCAGTTCATCCGCTTGATAATATTATTAAAGTAAAAGAGCTGGCAAAAAAATATAATTTATTTTATCATCTCGACGGTGCACGCATTTGGAACGCTTCTGTCGCATCTAAAATTTCCGTTAAAGAATATGCATCGCACTTTGATACGGTTTCATGCTGCTTATCAAAAGGGCTTGGTGCGCCGGTCGGTTCTATAATTGCAGGGTCAAAAGATTTTGTTAAAGAAGCGTTCCGGGTTCGTAAAGCCTGGGGCGGCGGAACACGCCAGCTTGGAGTCATTGCTGCGGCTGGTCTCTATGCTTTGAAAAATAATATTACCAGGCTTGAAGAAGATCACGAAAAAGCGAAGCTGCTTGCTTCTGCAATTAACAGTTGTAAAAATCTTAAAATAAATTTGCAGTCTGTTCAGACAAATATTTTAATTTTTGAACCGATAAACATTTCTATCGATGATGCATTACTCAAGTGTAAGGAAAAAGGATTGCTTCTTTCTACAGGCAAGCCAGGCGTATTAAGAGCTATTACTCATCTTGACGTAAGTTTTGACGAGATTAATATAGCAAAAAAAATTATCGAAGAGGTTTTCAATTAATATGGAATTGAAAGATTTTAAACACAGTATAAAATTGAAAGTTCGTTTTTCTGATCTTGATGCAATGCGGCATGTTAATAACGCAACTTATTTATCTTATATTGAAGAAGCGCGTATAGCATACTTTAAAGATGTTCTTAAAAAGCCAAAAGATGGGCTTGACTTTGAAGCTGTTGTAGCCCGCATTGAAATTGACTATCAGCAGCCAATTATTTTCGGTGACCATATCGAAGTGTTAAGCCGTGTTTCTAAAATGGGAAACAAAAGTTCTGATGTTGAACATTTAATCTTGATAGAACGAAAGGGAGAAAAAATTATTGCTGCTACTGCTTTAACAAAGCTGGTCGCTTATGATTATAATAAGCAAGTTTCTTTTTCAATACCTGAAAATATACGAAGACGAATCGAAGAATTTGAAAAGTAAATTTCCCTTTTTCAGCTAATATACTTTAGTTGCCTTGATGTTATTCCTTAAACTCTTCATTTAATTTTTTAAGGGCTTTTTCAATATTATTATATTTTTCAAATTTATCTGCCGATGAAGGAGCGGCAGCTCTTTCTTTACAATCAACTAACCTGCATTTTTCACAAGTGTCATTTACTATTCTAACGGGGATTTTTGGATCGTTCCAGAATTTTATTTTTTGCTTAAGCGTTTCATCAAGCTGGAATCCAACTGTTAAGCTCGATAATATATTATTTTGTAAGTTTCCCTTTTGTGCAACTGAGATACACAGATATTCATCGTTTGACTCGTGAAACCGCGAGTGCAGGACTCCTGCTGTTCGTCCGTTAAACTTTTTATCTTTCTTCAAGACCGTTTCCATCTTATTTATCGTCTCAAATGAAACCCAGCGTCTGCAATAATGCTCGTTTCCCTGGTAGCCTCCGGGGTTGCGTCTCGTATTTAATCTTAACTCGTTAGAAAGCTGGTATTCTTTAGACAATGTGTTATAGTTGAACCGCAGGAAGAATAATTTATTCAAGCCAAAATATTTTGTAGAAAGATTTGTAATCCTCTGGAAGAACATTTCTGTTGTCGCATTGTAACTGTCAACCAACGCTAAAAATCTTTTCTCATTCCATGTATTGCTGCTGAAAATATTCTCGATGTCTTTAACAAATAAATTATCGTTGATTAAAAGAGCCGTAGAAAAATAAGATGCTTTGAAATAGTTTAGCAGATGGTCAAAAGTACTAAGCCTCATGCTTGAGTATATATAACTTCTGTCCTTTATTCCCAAAAAGTTATATGCTAATTCTTTCCCAGCCACAAAAGCCTTTTGAGCTTCAGATAATTTATTATTGAGCATCAGCTTGTTTCTTTTATGCTTTAAAACTACCGCTCTTAATTCGGCAAGATCATTATAATCATTTAAACTTGATTCATCAATCTCATATTTATATTTGGATTCTAGTATTGACTTGAGCCTGCTAAACTCTATGCGGTGTTCTGCTTTTATCTTATTTTCCATTAAAAACTTTTTTACCGCTGACTCAATATCATCAAAATAATTATCATTAAATTCTTTGAAAGTTCTTAATGCAGTGCGGCTAAAATTATTTTGACTTAATTCCGAGTTTTTTGCCATTTCGATAAAGGTGGCTATCAAAGCGCTCAACTGTGGCGAGGAATTAGCCATCAATAAAATTAATTTGTTAATATCTATCCCGTAATGGTCTAGAGGAAGCTGCTCAAGTATATTTGATTCTAAAAAATCTTCAATTGGAATTAAGTTTCTCATCAGCTTTAACGAAACCATCTTATCATAAGGAACTTTTAGTGCTTCCGCAAGTGATGAAATTTTATCAGACTTCGGATATTTCTTCCCGCTTTCTATTTCATTAAGATATGAAACGGACAAACCGCTTTTTGCAGACAGTTCAGATAGAAGCATATTCTTTTCCTGCCTCATTTGCTTCAGCTTAAGTCCGAAGATCAATTTTATATAATTACCTTTAGCCATCAATATGTCTTTATTTTTGTTGTGCAATATATCAAAAAAGAAATTAATAAATTTAGCAGAAAATCGTTATTGGCGAAATTTCGCTTGTATTTTAAAAATGAGGTTTTTATATTAGCCTTCAGTTATCGGGAATTAATCTTCCCTATGTCAACAAATCGTTTTAGGTGAATGTGTGATTGTAAAGAAGAGGCTCATCGATATTCTTCCTTATCAAATAGAAAACTTCGCAAGAGTAGATGCACTGTGCGATAAAAAGAACGGCACATGGCAAAAATACAGTTCTATACAAGTTAAAGAAATCGTTGACAAATTTAGTCTCGGTCTACTTAATATGGGATTTGAACCAGGCGATAAGTTTTCCATCATTTCCCCAAATAGAACTGAGTGGACATTTGCGGATATTGGAATTCTACAGATGGGCGGCGTTGATGTTCCGATTTATCCGAACATGAGCGAGATTGATTATACTTACATCTTCAATGATGCGCAGGTCAAGCTTGTCTTTGTCGCAGATAAAGAATTATATAATAAAGTTAAACGAATTCTTCCCAAAACTAAATCCGTTCAGGAGGTCTATACTTTTGATGAGGTACAAGGGGCAAAACATTGGAGCGAAATAATATCGCGCGCAGATACCGCAATGAATGATAAACTAAAATCAATTGAGCAGTCTCTGAAAGAAGACGACTTAGCTACTATAATTTACACTTCGGGAACCACTGGAATTCCTAAAGGCGTCATGCTTACTCATCTAAATATCTTAAGCAATATTCTTTCTCTTCACACAATAATTCCGATTGACAGTACACATAGAATGATAAGCTTTTTACCTGTGTGCCACATCTTTGAACGCACCGCAATTTATTTTTATTTGTCCGTTGGCGGCGCAATTTATTATGCTGAAAACATCGACAAGATCGCAGAAAATATGCTGGAAGTAAAACCGAATTATTTTACCACCGTCCCGCGTTTACTTGAAAAAATTTTTGAGACTATCATGTCCAAAGGAAGAGAACTAAAAGGAATTAAAAAATCTATTTTCGGCTGGGCTGTTAATTTGGCTAACCATTATGACCCGATGGGTAAAAATAATTTCTTTTATAACATTAGAATTAAAGCAGCGCGCGAAATTGTCTTTAGTAAATGGAAAGCAGCGCTCGGCGGCGAAGTTAAAGGGATAATAAGCGGAGCCGCGTCTCTTCAGCCAAGGCTTGCCAGAATTTTTACGGCAGCGGGCATACCCGTTCGAGAAGGATACGGACTTACTGAAACTTCACCAGTACTTACATGCAATCGTTTTGATGAAGGTGAATATTATCTCGGTACAGTCGGTCTTCCTATTCCCGGAGTTGAAATAAAAATTGCCGGAGACGGGGAAATATTTGCAAGAGGTTTAAATGTATCCAAAGGTTATTATAATAAACCTGAATTAACCAAACAAGCTTTTGACGAAGACGGCTGGTTTCACACCGGAGATATTGGAGAACTGGTTCATGGAAGATTTTTAAAAATTACCGACCGCGCAAAAGAAATATTTAAAACTTCCGGCGGCAAGTTTGTTGCTCCGCTGCCGATAGAAAACAAAATGAAGGAATCATGGTTTATTAAAAATATTATGGTGATCGGAGAAAATCAAAAGTTTACCGCGGCGCTCATAGTCCCGGATATTGTTTTCATTTTTAACTGGTGCAGAAAAAAAGGTCTCGATATTAAATCCTATGAAGAAATAAATAAATGCGAAATTGTAAAAGAACGTGTCTGGAAAGATATTCAGAAATACAATAAACGGTTTTCCCACATCGAACAGATAAAAAAGTTTGAATTGACTAATGAAGATTGGACCGTTGAGACCGGGGAACTTACACCAACTCTCAAGCTCAAACGTAAAATCATTTTAGAAAAATATAAAAATTTAATCGAGAAAATTTATTCGGAAAATACAAATTAATTTTTAACAACAAACAAAACGTGCAATTATGAAAAGGATAATAAAAGAAATGGCAGTTCTGGGCTCCGGGGTTATGGGCTCAAGGATTGCCGCTCACTTCGCAAACATTGGCTGCAAAGTTCTTCTTCTGGATATTATTCCAAGAGATTTAACCGACGCTGAAAAAACGGAAGGACTTACTCTTCAAGATAAAAAAGTAAGAAATCGAATCGCTAACGACAACTTGAAAAATGTTCTCGCTGCAAAGCCTTCACCAATTTACCATTCATCTTTTGCTTCAAGAATTACCACGGGAAATTTTGAAGATGATATGAAGTCTTTGCAAAATGTGGATTGGATAATCGAAGCTGTGGTTGAAAACATTGAGATAAAGAAATCAACTTTCGATAAGGTAGAAAAATTTAGAAAACCCGGAACTCTAATTACAACTAATACCTCAGGCATACCTATCAATTCCATGCTGGAAGGAAGAAGCGAAGATTTTCAAAATAATTTTTGCGGCGCGCACTTTTTTAATCCGCCAAGATATTTACAACTGCTGGAAATAATTCCTACTAAAAAAACTAATCAAGAAGTAATTGACTTTCTGATGCAGTACGGAAGCCTTTATCTTGGAAAAACTACGGTACTTTGCAAAGACACACCGGCGTTTATAGCCAATAGAATCGGGGTCTTCAGCATCATGGCTGTATTTAAGCTGATGAAAGAAATGAACTTGACGATAAAAGAAATAGATACTTTAACCGGACCATTAACAGGCAAACCGAAGTCCGCGACATTTAGAACAAGCGATGTTGTTGGAATTGATACGCTTGTAAAAGTTGCAAACAATATATATAAAGATTGTCCTGATGATGAAGCACGTGTGTTGTTTACGATTCCAGAATACGTTAATAAGATGGTTGAGAATAACTGGCTTGGAGATAAGACAAATCAAGGCTTCTATAAAAAAGTAAAAGGCGCTGGCGGTGAAAAAGAAATTTTTGAACTTGATTTAAATTCCTTTGAATACAAGCCAAGTGAAAAACCAAAATTTGCTTCGGTCGCTGCCGCGAAACCTATTGAAAATTTACGCGACAGAATAAAAGCACTCCATGCTTCAAAAGATAAAGCCGCTGATTTTCTGCGGATGCTTTCATTTCACATTTTTCAATATTCCTCGAATAGAATCCCCGAGATTACAGATGAGCTTTATAAAATTGATGATGCAATGCGCGCAGGCTTTGGCTGGGAACTTGGTCCGTTTGAAACATGGGACGTACTCGGCGTAGAAAAAATGACAAAGCAAATGGAAGAGGTAAATCTTCCAGCTGCAAATTGGGTAAAAGAGATGATCGCAAAAGGTTTTAAATCTTTTTATCAAGTAGAAAACGGTAAAAGAAAATTTTTCGATCGGAATTCCTTCTCATATAAAGAGATTCCTGGCAAAAGTGGTTTCATCATACTTGAAAACTACAGAGCCAATAAACATGTCTGGCAGAATTCCGGTGCGACTTTACATGATATCGGAGATGGAATTCTTAATCTTGAATTTCAAACCAAGATGAATTCAATCGGCACGGAAATTCTTGAAGCAATAAATAAGTCAATAGAGATAGGGGAAAAAGATTTTGCCGGACTTGTTATAGGCAACCAGGGTCAAAATTTTTCTGCGGGCGCAAACTTAGGAATGATGTTCATGCTCGCCGCGGAGCAGGAGTACGATGAAATAGATCTTGCAGTAAGAACATTTCAAAACGCAACTATGCGGATCCGGTATTCAAGCATTCCGGTTGTAGCTGCGCCTCATACACTTACACTCGGCGGAGGCTGCGAAGTATGTCTTCATGCTGATAAAGTTCAGGCTTCCGCTGAGACCTACATAGGCTTGGTAGAAGTCGGCGTTGGAATTATCCCCGCGGGCGGCGGCTCTAAAGAAATGACGCTTCGCGCCTCTGATAATTTTGCCGAAGGCAATATTGATTTCCAGGAGCTTCAAACCAGGTTCTTAAATATTGCTCAGGCAAAAGTTTCTACTTCAGCTTATGAAGCATTTGATCTAAATATATTCAAAAAAGGTCGGGACCAAATTACAATAAACCCTAACAAATTAATTTATGACGCCAAACAGGCAGCGATTGCAATTGCCGCTAAAGGTTATACTCAGCCTCTTCCAAGAAAAGATATTAAAGTACTTGGACGACAAGCTCTGGCTACTCTTTTGCTTGGCGCGTATTCATTTAGAGCGGCAAATTATATTTCAGACCACGACAGGAAAATTGTCGAGAAACTTGCTTACGTTATGTGCGGCGGAGATTTAACCCAGGGCGCATTGGTAAGCGAACAATATTTACTTGACCTTGAACGAGAAGCTTTCTTAAGCCTGATCGGCGAAAAGAAAACTTTAGAGAGAATTCAAAATATTTTAAATACAGGCAAAGCACTAAGAAATTAAAAAAAGAGAAAAGTTATGAAAGAAGCATATATAGTAGCAGGATTTAGATCAGCAGTAGGCAAGGCTAAAAAAGGTGGGTTCCGGTTTTTCAGACCCGATGATCTTGCCTCGGAAGTAATAAAACATCTTTTAAAATCCGTTCCGCAGTTGGATCCTCATCGCGTTGACGATCTAATTGTCGGCAACGCTGTTCCGGAAGCGGAGCAGGGATTGCAAATGGGAAGAATGATTGCACTCCAATGTTTGCCGCTTGAAGTTCCCGGCGAAACTGTAAATAGATACTGTGCATCGGGAGTTGACACTATCGCATCGGCGGTAGCACGCATTCGTTCCGGAATGGCAAATTGTATAATTGCCGGCGGAACTGAATCAATGTCCTTGGTTCCTACAACCGGATGGAAACTTTCGCCTAATTATAAAATTGCTTCGGAACACCCGGAATATTATTTAAGCATGGGGCTGACTGCCGAAGAAGTTGCTAGGGATTATAAAATCTCAAGAGAGGATCAGGATGAATTTTCCTATCACTCTCACATGAAGGCTATCAATGCTATTCAAAAAGGATATTTCAAAGATGAAATAGTTCCAATAGAAGTTGAGGAAGTATATCTTGAAAACGGGAAAAAGCAAACCAAAAAATATATTGTTGATACGGATGAGGGACCAAGACAGGATACAACTCTTCAAGCATTAGCTAAGCTAAAGCCTGTCTTTGCAGCTAACGGAACGGTTACTGCCGGCAATTCTTCGCAGACATCCGACGGAGCAGCTTTTGTAATTGTTATGTCCGAAGATATGGTGAAGGAGCTAAATCTTAAACCGATCGCAAAAATGGTTTCCTATGCTCTTGCCGGCGTTGATCCGCGTGTAATGGGAATTGGTCCTATCGCTGCAATTCCAAAAGCTTTGAAGATGGCTGGAATGAAGTTAGACGATATTGATTTAATTGAGCTGAATGAAGCCTTTGCATCGCAGTCCATAGCTGTTGTAAGAGAACTGGGTATTAATAAAGAAGCTGTTAACGTAAACGGAGGCGCTATTGCTTTGGGACATCCGCTCGGCTGCACAGGAGCAAAGCTTACTGTCCAAGTTTTGAATGAGCTTAGAAGAAGAAAAAAGAAATACGGAATGGTTACCGCATGTGTCGGCGGCGGTCAAGGCGTGGCGGCTATTTATGAATTATTGAATTAGTAAAAAAGAATTAAAAAGAAAAGGAAAATTTTATGGAAGCAGAAACAAAAAAAATCCAAGCGCTAAAGGGAGGAGAATTTCTAACAAAAGATTCCGATCCGCAATCGGTTTTTATTCCTGAAGATATTTCAGAAGATCAAAAACTTATGGCTGATGCCGCCCGCGAGTTTGTTGAAAAAGAAATATCTCCAAAGTTAAGTGCAATCGATCATCAAGAGCCGGGACTAACCGTAAGCTTAATGGAAAAAGCCGGCGAGCTTGGATTGCTCGGTGCGGCGGTGCCGACTGAATACGGCGGTCTTGGCGAAGATTTTAATACAAATACTTTTTTGTCAATGGAGATAGGCGCAAGCCATTCCTTCGGAGTTTCCTTCGCGGCTCATACCGGCATCGGAACTTTGCCTATTCTTTACTACGGCACCGAGGAACAGAAACAAAAATATTTACCAAAGCTTGCTTCCGGTGAAATAAAAGCTGCGTATTGTTTAACCGAACCCACATCCGGCTCAGATGCGCTTTCGGCTAAAACTACAGCAAAGCTTTCAGATGATGGAAACTATTATATTCTGAACGGACAGAAAATGTGGATTACGAACGGCGGCTTCGCGGATATTCTAATTACATTCGCTCAAGTCGACGGGGATAAATTTACATGCTTCATCATCGATACAAAATCCGAAGGTTTCACACGCGGCAAAGAAGAAGATAAAATGGGAATTAAAGGCTCTTCAACACGCGCGTTGTTTCTTGACAACGTTAAAGTTCCAAAAGAAAATGTTCTTGGAGAAATCGGCAAAGGTCATTATATCGCGTTCAACGTTTTGAATGTGGGAAGATTTAAACTTTGCGCTATGACTACCGGCGGTGCTAAAAAATTTATTACAACCGCTGTGAACTATGCAAATGAAAGAAAGCAGTTCGGTAAAACGATCGGAAGCTTCGGGGCAATTAAATACAAGCTTGCCGAACAAGCTATTAGAGTATTTGTTTCCGAGTCCGCAACATTAAGAACAAGCGGATTAATAAAAGATAAAGTAAGCGAATTGTTAGCATCAGGTTCAAACTACAGCCAGTCTGTTATAAACGCTGCTGAGGAATATGCGATTGAATCGGCGATGTTAAAAGTATTCGGCTCTGAAATGCTTGATTACGTTGTAGACGAAACAGTACAAATATTCGGAGGCTACGGCTATTCCGAAGAATATCCCGCAGCAAGAGCTTACCGCGATTCAAGAATAAATAGAATTTTTGAAGGCACAAATGAGATCAACCGGTTATTAACTGTCGACATGCTTGTAAAGCGCTCTATGAAAGGTCGGCTCGATTTAATGGGACCTGCGATGGCGATTCAAAAAGAATTAATGTCGGTTCCTTCTTTCGGTGAAAAACCAAGCGGGCTTTTAGCCTTGGAGCTTGAAGCAATTAGAAACGCTAAAAAAGCTATCTTAATGATCGCCGGTTCAGCCGTTCAAAAATTTATGATGAAGCTTGCGGAAGAACAGGAAATCATAATGAACGTGACCGATATGCTTATTGAAGTATTTACTTCAGAGTCTGCAATTTTAAGAACTCAAAAGCTTTCCTCGTCAAAAGGCGAAGATGAAATTCTTCCTTATGTTGAGATGACTCAAGTTTATGTAAGCGACTCGCTTGAAAGAATTAATCTTTACGGCAAACACGCCATTGCTTCCTTTGCCGAAGGCGATGAATTAAAAATGTTGCTGCTCGGACTGAAGCGTTATCTAAAGCTCGACCCGGTAAATACAACAAAGCTCAGACGCGATATTGCCACCCGCTTGCTTGAAGCAAATAAATATTGCTTTTAGTGTTTGTAAAAAATATCTAAGTTGTAGCACAGAATTAATTCTGTGCTACAAATGCTATAATATTTTATCAGATAAAGGATTTCCAAATGCCGGAAAATAATTATGCACAGCCGATGCTGAAAGAAGGATCGCTTAAAGATAAAGTTATTTTAATAACCGGAGGCGGGACCGGGCTCGGTAAAGCAATGGGAAAATATTTTGCGGAGCTTGGCGCCGACTTAATTATCTCCAGCCGAAAGCTTGACGTGCTTGAAAAAACTGCCGGTGAAATTCAATCTTCAACCGGAAGAAATGTTTTACCGGTTCAATGCGATATTACTGATTACGCCCAGGTTGAGAATTTATTAAAGAAAGCTTTGGAGAAATTCGGGAAAGTCGATTCGCTTGTTAATAACGCCGCAGGGAATTTTATCAGTCCGACCGAGCGGCTTTCCAACCGTGCTTTCGATATTATCGTGAATATAGTTCTTAAAGGAACTTACAACTGCACATTGGCTTTCGGAAAAGACTGGATAACAAAAAAACAGCGGGCTTCTGTTTTAAATATTGTAACAACTTATGCATGGACAGGCTCCGCGTACGTTGTTCCTTCGGCTGTAGCAAAAGCAGGAGTATTAGCTCTTACAAGATCGCTTGCCGTAGAATGGGCAAAGTACGGATTGCGTTTTAATGCGATCGCGCCCGGGCTGTTTCCAACTAAAGGCGCGTGGGATAGATTGCTTCCGGGAAATCTTGCTGAAAAATTAAATCCGGTTAAAAAGGTTCCTGTGGGAAGATCAGGCGAACACCAGGAACTGGCAAACCTTGCGGCTTATCTCGTTTCCGATTTTTCTTCGTTCGTTAATGGTGAAGTAATTACTATCGACGGCGGCGAATGGCTGAAAGGCGCCGGGCAGTTTAACATGCTTGAAGCCATCCCCGAAAGCATGTGGGATGAAATCGAAAAATTAGTTAGAAATGCAAAAGGAAGCTAAAGAAATTGAAACCGGCTAAAAATAAAAAGCTCTTTAGGCATAAGCATGATGTAGTTGTGCGCTTTAATGAAGTGGACATGCTGCACATCTTAAACAACGCGGTATATTTTAATTACATAGAGCAGGCGAGAATAAGATACGCTAAGGACCTGGGCATTCTTCCACAAGAAGGGATCGCGCTTAACGACTCAACTTTTTACATGGCTCGCAATGAAATAAATTATCTTAAGACGGCGTTGTTTGAAGACAAGCTTAGAATTTATACACGTGTTTCTTATATCAAGCACAGCAGCTTCGGCTTTGAGCATATTATAGAAAATGTGAAGACGAAAAAAATAATCGCCGAAGGTTCGGGCGTGCTTGTACATATAAACCCGCTGACCAAAAAATCTACGCCGCTGCCCAAGGATTTCTTCAATAAAGTTATTAAGTTTGAAAAGGAAGTAAACATAATTAAAGATTAATTTATTCATACCGGAGGGGCTATTATGCGTAAGGTCATTTTTGATATTGAAACTTCATCCTTCCCTTTTGAAACTTTTTCCGAAAGCCAGCAGGAATACTTGCTGCGCTCATCAGAAAAGGAAAGAGATGAAATGCTTCGCGAAGAAAAAAAGGACGAGGCAATCCGTTTCTTAAGCCTTTACCCGTTCACCGCAAAAGTTATTGCGATTGGAATATATGATGTGGCAAAAGAGAAATCCTACGTTTATTATGAAAGCGCTGAAGAAGAAGAATTCCGTGCGGAAGGGAAAGACGCGCAGTATAAAGGATTAACCGAACCTGAAATGCTTAAAGCCTTCTGGCGAATTATTGAAGCAACCGACCAGGTAATTACATTTAACGGGAGAGCGTTTGACATCCCATTCCTAATGATCCGCTCGGCGGTAAATAAAATTAAGCCCTCTAAAAATCTTTTATCAAACAGGTATGATACTTCCCTGCACATTGATCTTCTTGAGCAACTTTCTTTTTACGGAGGAATAAAAAAATTCAACCTGGATTTTTACTGCCACACCTTCGGGATAAAGTCCCCCAAGTCAAAAGAAATTTCCGGCATGGAAGTTAAAAACCTTTATGAAGCCGGACGCATAAAAGATATTGCCGAATACTGCGGCGAGGATATTTACGCAACATACCGGCTTTATAAAATTTGGGATGAGTATTTACATTTTTAAGAAAGTAATTAAAAATAAATTTTAAGGGCGAGCGCAATGAAAAGACTATTTCTGTTTTGTTTAGTAATATTTTCAGTTGATTTATTTTGCCAAAACATTAACTATACTTTTTCAGAATTAAAGGGAATGGAAGACCAAAATGGTAATACTCATTTATTTTATCGAAAATATTTTTCCCAGGGCAATAGTACAAACTATTACACGGAAAATAGTATTTACCATCTGGATATGAATAGTAATACCGATTCTTTATTCTTAAAGGAAGTATCATATTATTATCTGCCAACCGGCTTTGGAGGTGACCAGCATATTTTTGATTACAAGTTTTGGGATAATGATCCTTCAAAATATATTTATTCGGGCGGGAGCTG
>Ga0187812_1000555_pt1 | contig 13132 bp, 8 predicted proteins | sample NC_S_2_FD_130582 | JGI IMG/M metagenome (GOLD analysis project Ga0187812, IMG submission 130582) | Wetland sediment microbial communities from Neuse River Estuary, North Carolina, USA - ASW-S_2 | ecosystem: Environmental > Aquatic > Freshwater > Wetlands > Sediment | place: USA: North Carolina... | reverse complement strand
GTGTTCTGCCCCGAGGGACACCCCACCAGCGGCAACACAAGCAATACGCAGCCGGGCACTACAAGCCGATACCAACTCATTCTCATGACGAAAGACGCTACCAGCCCAGCACGGGTAAAGCCGCAGGAGGCACTATTCCGATGATAAGCGATGAGAAGCTGCCGGCGTCCGGAAGGGGAGTGTTTTGGCCCTCTGCGTTGCTCAAGGTCTATTAGATCAAGACATTGACATGTGCATCACATGCGAGTATGCTCGCCGCATGGAACGCATGATCCAGGTTCGAAATGTCCCGGATGCTCTTCATCGCAGTCTGAAGGCCAGGGCCGCGATGGCGGGGATGTCGCTTTCCGACTATTTGCTCGGCGAACTCCGGGAGATCGCGGAGCGTCCGACGCTCGCCGAGTTTCGCGCGCGCCTGCATGCGCGCAAACCGGTTTCCGCCGCTCTCGACACCGTGGGTCTCCTGAGCGAGGAGCGCGCAGCGCGATGATCGTGCTCGATACTTCGGCGGCAGTGGACTGGCTGCTGCAGACCCCGGCCGGCGAGCGCATCGAGCAACGTATCTATGCGCACAATGACACCCTGCACACCGTGCATCTGCTCGATGTGGAATTTGCTCAGGTTCTGCGGCGTCTGGTGCGCGAGGGAACGTTGACGCCCAGGCGCGCCGAGGAGGCAATTGAGGATCTGGCGGATCTTCGCATCACGCGCTATGCTCCGATGCTGCTGCTCAAACGGATCTGGCGGCTGCGGCAGAATCTGAGCGCGTATGACGCGGCCTACGTGGCGCTGGCCGAAGAGTTGAAGGCTCCTCTGATCACGCGGGACCGCAGGCTTGCCGCGGCGCCAGGACATGGGGCGGTGGTGGAGGTGTTCTAACGCCGGGTGCCGGGTGCCCCAGGTCTCCCGATTTTGCGGACTTGGGGTCGGGTACGCCCTGCTACGATTTCAGTGCATGGCACCCACCCCCGATGAGTTCGCCGCCCAGTATGCGCAGATGAGCGAGACAGGGCTAATGGAGCTTGCTCGCTCCTACGATGGCCTGGTGGAGACTGCGCAGTCAGCGTTGCGTGCAGAGTTTGCGCGGCGCGGGCTTGAGCCGCCGCTGGTGGAAGAGCCGGAAGAACCGGAGCTTCGTCGCCTGGTGACGGTACGGCGTTATCGGGATCTGGCGGAGGCATTCGCGGGACGTTCGCTGCTGGAATCGTCAGGAATCCCAGCCTGGATTGCCGACGAGCATTTTGTGCGAATGAATTGGTTCTGCTCCAATGCCGTAGGCGGCATGCGATTGCAGGTCGACGTATCCAATGAAATCGCTGCACGGGAGACTTTGGAGGCGGAGGTTCCTACGACAATCGAGTACGCCCCGGAGGAAACCTTCGAGCAGCCAACCTGCCCAAAATGCGGATCGGCTGAAATTACTCTGGGAGACGGTACGGAGCGCGGTCGATCATTTGTGGCCCTCTACCTTCTGGCGATTCCGGTCCCGCCGCGACGGGCATCCTGGCATTGTGAGGCGTGCGGCGCGGAGTGGATGGACGCCGGTGACGGCGAGCGCGTCGGATAGCCTCGATTTCGTAGCACCAGTGCAGGCGAGACGCGGGTTTGCGCGATGATAAGCTAGAGCGTAGAGGGCTTTGCGCGCGCATGGCGCTAAGCCCTTTATTTGCGCCACTCTCATGGACGCCCGCTTCCTTCGCAATTTCGCCATCATCGCCCACATCGACCACGGCAAGTCGACGCTGAGCGACCGTCTGCTCGAGCAGACCGGCTCGGTCACCGGGCGCGAGATGCAGGCCCAGATCCTCGACGACATGGACCTCGAGCGCGAGCGGGGCATCACCATCAAGGCCCACGCCGTCCGCATGATGTACAAGGCCAAAGACGGCCAGATTTACCAGCTCAACCTCATCGACACGCCCGGCCACGTGGACTTCAGCTACGAGGTTTCGCGCTCGCTGGCCTCCTGCGAGGGCGCGCTGCTGGTGGTCGACGCCACCCAGGGCGTCGAGGCGCAGACCCTGGCCAACGCCTATCTGGCCATCAATCACGGCCTCGAAATCATCCCGGTCATCAACAAGATCGACCTGCCCTCGGCCGACATCCTGCGCACACAGGAAGCCATCGAGCAGGCGGTCGGGCTCGATGCCACCGACGCCATTCCCGTAAGCGCCAAGACCGGACAGGGCGTCGATCAGGTTCTCGAAGCCATCGTGCATCGCCTTCCGCCGCCCACCGGCGACCCCAACGCGCCGCTGCAGGCATTGATTTTCGACTCCTGGTTCGACGCTTATCGCGGCGTCATCGTCCTCGTCCGCGTCATGCAGGGAACCATGCGCAAGGGCCAGCGCATCCGGCTCATGTCCATCGGCCACGCCTACGACGTCGAGCAGATCGGCTTCCTTTCGCCCAAGCCCGTCGAGGTCGGTGAGCTCTCCGCCGGCGAGGTCGGCTTCTTTTCCGCCACCATCAAGAACGTGGCCGACACCAAGATCGGCGACACCGTCACCGACGACGCCAACCCCGCCGCCACGCCCCTGCCCGGCTTTGAAGACATCAAGCCCATGGTCTTTGCCGGCCTCTATACCGTCGACTCGCACGAGCACACCCTGCTCCGCGACGCCCTCGAGAAGCTCCGCCTCAACGACTCCTCGTTCTTTTTCGAGCCGGAAAGCTCCGTCGCACTCGGCTTCGGCTTCCGTTGCGGCTTTCTCGGCCTGCTTCACATGGAGATCATCCAGGAGCGCCTGGAGCGCGAGTACGATCTCGACCTCATCACCACCGCTCCCGGCGTCCGCTACCACATCCAGATGACCGATGGCTCCCAGCGCGAGGTCGACAACCCCTCCCGCTGGCCGGAGCCGCAGTCCATCGCCTCTATCCGCGAGCCGGTCATCACCGCCAAGATCCTTACCAATGAAGAGTATGTCGGCGGCATCTTCAAGCTGGTGGAAGAAAAACGCGGCCGCCAGATCAACTTCGAGTACGTCACACCCACCCGCGTGATGCTCACCTACGAGCTCCCGCTGAACGAAATCGTCCTCGACTTCTACGACCGGCTCAAGTCCGTCTCGCGCGGCTATGCCTCGCTCGATTACCAGCTTGCCGGCGAGTGGCAATCGCCCATGGTCAAGCTCGATGTGCTGGTCTCCGGCGAGCCCGTCGACGCGCTCTCCATCATCGTGCACCACGACCACGCCTACGAGCGCGGCCGCGCTCTGGTCTCCAAGATGCGCGAGCTCATCCCCCGCCAGCAGTTCGAAGTGGCCATCCAGGCCGCCATCGGCGCCAAGGTCGTGGCCCGCGAAACCGTCAGCGCCCTGCGCAAAAACGTCCTCGCCAAGTGCTACGGCGGCGACATCAGCCGCAAGCGAAAGCTCCTCGAGAAGCAGAAGGAAGGCAAGAAGCGGATGAAGCGCATCGGCAAGGTCGACATCCCGCAGGAGGCTTTTCTGGCTGTGCTCCGCATTGGCGAAGACCAGCCCAAATAGCCCCGAACGCGCCCATTCCTCTCAAAACGCTTCACGAAATGTTTATATGGCTCTGTGGAAAGCTCACCCAGCGTCCCACCCCGCGGTGGCAGGGCAGGGAGGGCCTTTTATCTCCGCTTAATTTTCCGTACTCCGCTGATTCCGGTTGGGTTCCGGCGCGGCTCGCAAGTCCGCGCCAGTATACTGCGCGTCAGGCAATCCGCAGAAAAAAAATTTTCCGGCGGTTTTCCTCAGAAATTTCCACAAAAAATCGCCCAAAAGGGCCGCTTCGTGCAAAGTGTCGCGGGCAACCTTTTGAGCAGCGCTAACAACCAACTTTTCGGCCTGGCTCAACCAATCAGCCCAAAAATCTTCGGGCCGGCAAGTGTGTTCACTTGCCGGCCCGAAGATTTACTGGCTCGCTCGCCTCAGTGCGACGGCGGCTGGCTGGTGTGGGGCGTCGGCGCCTCTGGTACGCCCGCCGGCTGCGCTGGCGGCGCAGGGATACCCGACTTGGTGTTGTAGGCGTCGATCACTTCCTTGGTGATGTTGCTGCCGTCGCTGGCGTAGAGCACCGGCGACTGCTGCGGGCTGATGTCGAGCACCAGCGTGTAGCCCTTCAGCTTGGCGTAGGCCTCCATCACGTCGTACACCTTCTGCGACAGGCTGTTGTACATGTCCGACATGGCCTGCTGAAAGTCGCTCTGCGCATCCTGCGTGTCGCGGTCGAGCTGCTTCTTCTTCTCGTCGATGGTGCGGCCGCGGGCCTGCTGTTCTTCCTCGCTCAGAGTTGCCGCCTGGCTCTGCAACTGCTTGGTAAGCGTGTCCAGCTCCTCGCTTTCCTGCTTCAGCTTCTGGCGGCGGGGATCGAACTTCTTCTCCAGGTCGGCGAAGTCGCGCTGGCCCTCGTTGGTCTGGGCCACCGCCACCTGAAAGGCGATCACGGCAACTTTGGCGGGCTCTACGCCCTTGGCGGGTGCGGCGGCGGTCTGGGCTGAGGCGTTCAGGGCCAGCCCTGACGCCAGGAGTGCAATCAAGACATAAGAGCGATTCATGGAAACCTGACAACTCCTTCATGGCCTGCGCGCCGCGGTGCAATGCGAACGCTTGCGGGCTGCGCTGTTTCACGGCACTTTCTATTGGCTGCGCCGAAGCTATTGCGGATTATATAGGGCTGGCTGGTGGGCGCGTCAAACGCCGCAATGCAGGGAGCTGGGAACAAGGCAGCGAGGGAGCAAAGGGTGAAAGAAGGCGCAAACGAGGGGAGGCCGCGAATCGGCGCTGCTCCCCTCAGTCCTTTAGTTCTCAGTCCCAAAAAGCAAAGCCCGCGGCCGCGGGCTTTGCTCTTGCATGCGGAGAGTCTTAGTGGGCGGTCGGGTGCGCGGCCGGGCGGGAGGCGCCGGCTGCCGGGCGCGTTGCCGCAGGCGCTTCGGGCGCGGGCGCCGGAATGCCCGACTTCTGGTTGTAGGCCTCGAGCACGGGCTTGGTGATATTCACGGTGTCGACGGCGTAGAGAATGGGGCTGTCCTGCTGCGAAGCATCGAGCACCAGCGTGTAGCCCTGCTCATGGGCATAGGCGGTCATCACCTGCCCCACCTTCTGAGCGACGCTGCCGAAGGTCTGCTGCAGGTCCTGCTGGAAGTCGTTCTGCGCGTCCTCTGCGTCGCGCTGCAACTGCTTCTTCTTGGTCTCGATGTCGCCGCTGCGCGAGGCGCGGTCGGCATCGTTCAGGGTGGCCGCCTGCGCCTGCAACTGCTTGGCCAGAGAATCGATCTCGTCGTTCAGTGCCTTCAAATGCTGGCGGCGCGGCTCGTACTTCTTCTGCAGGTCGGCGTAGGCGCGCTGGAATTCGTTGGTCTGCGTGACTACGGCCTGGAAGGCGATGACAGCAACCTTGGCCGGAGGCACTGTGGCGGAGGCGGCCGGAGCGGCCGGCGATTGGGCGATGGCGCTCAGGGTCAGTCCCGAGGCCAGAATGAGTGCGATGGCGAGCGAACGCTTCATGCGAATTGAAGACTCCTTCGAGATTCCGGCGCCGCCCTTTGCAAAAGACAGGCCGGGCCTCCTGTGAAATCCCACGAAGCCTTTTTCAGGGGACTCCCTCTGGACAGAGAGGAGGCAGAAAAAACCGAGCTTCAGACATCAGCAGGAACTAGTTGGATTATACGCGGAATCGGCGAAAGGCAAGTCAAGAGGCGGAAAAAGGCGAGTCAGCGAGCTGGCAAGTTAGCCAGCCAGCCGGCCGGCCGACTGGCTGACTCGCTGCTTCTCAGAACGTCGTCGAGATCGTCAGCCGGAACGTCTTGCGCGGCTCCCGGAAAACGTTCTGTGCGCCGTACAACTGGATGGCCTGGGCGTAGCTGTAGTCGCCTGCGCCGCCCGGCGGGAACATCGTCCGGGTGATGAGCGCAGCCGAGCAGCTCAACTGGTGCGCGCCGTACAGCGGGTTGTTGCAGTACGGGCGTTCGTAGAGGCGCAGCGGATTGTAGGCGTAGTAAAGGCGGAAGGGGGCGTTGATGATGGGCATGATCACGCCCAGCTCGGCGCCCGTGGACATGCGCGGAACAAAGTTCGTGCCCGAGACCGGCCGGATGTCTTTCTGGAAGCCGACCTGGGTGCCGGGGATGCCGCCCTGGCACGAACCGTTGTTGAACACCGGGCAGCCGTACAGCGGCGCGGTGAGCGAGGCGAAGCCTTCGGGGCTCTGCTCCAACTGGCCCTTGTTGGTGGCCGTGTTGATGCCGAAGTCGTCGAAGAACGAGAAGGTGAAGGGCCCCACCACCGGGATGCGGTACTCGATGTTGGTGGTCAGGTTGGTGTCGCCACCCACCGAGGCAATGCCGTAGATGGGCAGAGGCACCTCGATGCACTGGTTGTCCTCAGGATTGTTCGGGTCGCGCGGGACACAGCTTCCGTCGGGATTGGTGAGCTGGAAGTTCACCCGCGTCGGCACGTAGCCGTAAGGCGTGGCCCCGCGGATGTCGAAGCCTCTCAGGTCGGCCTCGCCGCCGGAGTAGAAACGGTTGTTGGGCGGCGCCACGTCCCCGCCGTAGCCCTGCACGTACTGGAGCTGCGCGCGAACCGCCAGCACGTTGTGGCCATTCTGGTTCGGCGTGAGGTAGTGCATGGGGATATAGGTCTTGTAGGCCACGGCCGGCGAGAAGTAGCGCACGTCGCCCCACAGGCCCGAGGTCTGGAAGATGGCCGTAATCTGCTTGCCGTTGCGCGGCCGCATCGGGTTGCTGACCGTGTCGTACATGTAGCTCAGCGAAACCGAGCTGCTGACGATGCCCGCCAGCGGATTCGATCCCTGGATGCCCCCGCGGAAGGCGATGGTCTGGAAGAAGGTCTGCGACGCGGTGCTGAACGCCGTGATGTTCGATCGGGTCAGCGAATAGGTAAAGCCAACCTTCTGGAAAGCGTGCCGCCGCAGTGGATATTGGACCGAGAAATTGAACCCGTCCGAGCCTTCGTTGTAGTTCTGCACCAGCGACTGCTCGGCAGAGGTCAGGTTGGCCGACTGACCGGTGGTCGACTGGTAGTTCTTGGCCGCGTTGTAGTCGTTCTTCTGGTTGAAGATCTGGAAGCCCACATTGATGGGGCGGTTGCGAATGTACGGCTGCGTGAAGCCGAACAGGAACTGCCGGCTGATCGAGCCCAGGTTGGCCTGCACGCTGAGCGTCTCGCCCAGGCCGAGAAAGTTGTTGGTCTGGTAATTGACGCCGAGGAAAGCGCCTTCGTTGCCGCTCACACCGCCGTTCATGCCAATCGAATTCTTGCCTTTTTCCTTCACCTTGAGCAGCAGATCCACGGTGCCGTTGTCCGGGTCCTGGTGGGCTTCGGAGTCCTGGTCCACCTTGAGCGGCTCGAAATACTCCAGTTGGTTCAGGCGCAGCAGGCTGTACTCCCACAACTGCGAGTTGTAGATCGAGCCTTCGTCGAGCAGCAGCTCGCGGCGGATCACGCGATCGCGCGTGATGGTGTTGCCCTGGAACTCGATGCGCGACACGTAGAACTGCTTGCCCTCGTCGATGTCGATGTCCAGTGAGACGAGATGCTTCTGGTCGTCGTAGGTGACCTTGGGGACGGCGGTGGCGTTGATATAACCGAGCGCGCCGTAGGCCTTGCGCAGGTTCTCCAGGCCCTTGCCGATGGCCGTGGCGTTGAACCAGTCTCCATCCTTGATGGCGAAGGTGGCGCGCAGCGCCCGAATGTTGTTCACCGCCTTGTTGCCGCTGAAGGTGATGGTGCCCAGCCGGTACCGCCCGCCCTCTTCGATGGGCAGCAGGATGTCGATGCGCTTGCCCGTGCGCGGGCGGAAGGTGAACCAGTTCAGCCCGCCTTCGTCGCGTATCTGCGTCTTGGGCTCCTCCACCGCCGCGTTGGCGTAGCCCTTGTCGCGATAGGCCTGGCGCACCCGCTCCGTGTCTTCCTCCAGCTTGGAGGCGTCGAAGGTCTGCGGGAACAGGTCCTCGAAGACGATCGAGTAGGGAATGCCGATGGGCTTCAGGTTTTTCATCGCCCGGCGCAATTCCAGCGCGCCGATGTGCTGGTTGCCGGTGAACTTGATGGTGCCCACCTTCACCACCGGGCCTTCCTTCACGTTGAAGTTCACCTGCACCGACGCCGGCGGTATGGTCTTGACCTCCGGCTTGATGGTGGCGAACTGGTGGCCGTGCTCGGCCAGCATCTCCTTGAGCACCGTCACCGCCCGCAGAATCTTGGTGGAATCGTACTGGCTCTCCACGGAAAGGCCCACCTTCTCCTTCTTGAAGCGGTCCAGCACGTCGGAGACGGTGATGCTGTTCAGGCCCTTGTAATTGATCTCGCGGATATTCGGCTTCTCACGGACAAAGATATTGAGGATGACGCCCTTCTCCGTGTCTTCGCGCTCGATGCGAAGATCGTCGAAGTAGCCGGTGTTCCACAGCGAGTTGAAGTCGCGCTCGATCGAGACCGGGTCGTACTGGTCGCCCACGTGCGTAAACAGCCGGGCGATGATGGTCTCCTTGGGAATGCGCCGGTTGCCGATCACCCGGATCTGGTCGATGGTCTGCGAACCCAGGGGCTGCGTCTGGCCGGCGTCCTGCACATCCTGCGCGCGCGCCGGAACGGCGGCGCCTAGCGCCAGGGCAAGTATGGCGCCAGTCAGGCAGGCTTTCCCCAATGAACGAACGCCCGATGAACGAATAATGGAATGGGCCATCCTGCGGACGGCTGTCGGCCCGTCGTGGCGGATGGAAGTGTGCCTGTTCTTCACCGGGCCAAGGCCCTGCGACGAGCACAAAAACTGGTGCGGTCCATGGAACTGCTTCACGGGAAAAATATGCACACCCTCAATTGCGGATAAATCCGGTCTCTCTCGAAATCGCGGACCGAAATTCCTGGCCCGATGTGTGTGGCTGGCGCGGCAGTTGCGACGCGATGGCCCTACCCAAAGCTGCGCCAGGACACGGCAACTGCGATTTCGCCGTAGCCTTCACGGAAAGTTCGATTATATGGGAGCGCACCCACGCACGCCCAACCGCCGCCAGCCGCTTCGGCTCCCGGCAACCGCTCCTCCCCAAATACCGCCTCCCGGCCTGCATGGCTGCGGAGACGCGCGCGATCCTCATCGACCGTGAAAACCGGCTTCCTGGGACCTCAAAAACAGTCTACCGGAGCGAAGCGGGTTGGGGAGGGACTCCGGGCGCGGCAGGTTCGCGATTCGTGGCGCGCCTGGGTGGGAAACAACGAACCTGCACCCGCTCCGCACCCGCTGCCTTTAAAATCCCCACAGACCGCGGGATTCCCCATGACCAGCGCCGCTCAATCCCTCTACTCGTTTTCCGCCCCGCTGCTCGATGGCCGCACCGTGAGCCTCGACCGGTTTCGCGGCCGCGTGCTCCTCATCGTCAATACCGCCAGCCGCTGCGGCTTCACACCGCAATACGCGGGGCTCGAAACCCTGTTTCGCGCCTATGCCGATCGCGGATTCGCGGTGCTTGGTTTCCCCTCCAACCAGTTCGGCCGGCAGGAGCCCGGTTCGGCCGCGGAGATCGCAGCGTTCTGCGACCGAAACTTCGGCGTCACGTTCCCCCTTTTCGCCAAAATCGAGGTGAACGGCCCCCGTGCGCATCCTCTCTATCGATATTTGAAGAAACAGCAGCCGGGCGCCATGCGCCTTCTCACGGGCGGCCGGATACCCTGGAACTTTACCAAGTTCCTGGTCGCCCGCACCGGAGAGATCGTTGCGCGCTACGGGCCAAGGGTCGCCCCCCAACAAATTGCGCCGGCGATCGAGCAATTACTCGGCTGACTTTGCTCGTCCGCCGTACGGCCGCGAGGCAACCGATTGCCGGCTCATATCGCAGGACGGCCCATGAGTCAAAATGTATCTTTTGGGCGCTCCGGCTCGTCCTAAAAAAGGGAACCTCCGCGTATTTTCTGCTCGCTATACGCATTCGACGGCAGCAGGACCAGGGTTGATGTTTCCTGAAGCCAATACCTTTACGTCGACGCGGCCATCAGGGAGCGGCGACCTGCTTCAATGATGGCCATGCCACGGTAACCCTGGTTCTGCTCTAAACTATTACCTTCAACCGGATGATCTGGACCGGGTGGGGCGCAGGGCCTGAATCGGCCTCGGCATCGGCGGCCGCTCAAGAACCCGAAGTCCCGTCCAAAGCCAGATGCCAGGGCCATTTGGCCCTCTGTTGACGAGCGCCGGCGCGCCGGCGGGGAGCGGGTAACAACCCTATGATGTGGTTTGTTCGGCTTGCGCTCAGGCGGCCTTACACCTTTGTCGTCTTCGCGCTTTTGATATTGATCCTGGGCATCTACAGCATCGAATCGATGCCCGTGGACATCTTTCCGAACATCGACATTCCCGTGGTCACGGTGGTGTGGCAGTTCGAGGGGCTCTCCGCCCAGCAGATTGCCAACCGCATCATCTACAACAGCGAGCGCGGCTTTACCGTCACGGTCAACGACATCGATCACATCGAGTCGCAGTCGCTGGTGGGCAAAGGCATCATCAAGGTCTTCTTCAAGCCCAGCGTGAATCTGGGCGAGGCGGTGGCGCAGATTTCCGCGGAAAGCCAGGCCACGCTGCGCGGCTTGCCCGCCGGCACCCAGCCGCCCTTCATCATCGAGTACAACGCCTCGAGCGTCCCCATTCTCCAGCTCGGCCTCTCCGGCCAGGGATTGAACGAGCAGCAGCTCAACGACCTGGCCACCAACAATATCCGTACCCAGCTGGCCACCATCGAGGGCGCGCAAACCCCCTATCCCTACGGCGGCAAGGTGCGCGAGATCGTCGTCGATCTCGACATGCCCGCTCTCGAGGCCAAGGGCCTGTCGCCGGCCGACGTGGTCGATGCCGTCTCCACGCAGAACATCATCGCACCCTCCGGCACCATCAAGATCGACCGCTTCGAGTACCAGGTCGAGACCAACTCCGCGCCCGCCCTGCTCGACGAGCTGAACAACATGCCCATCAAGGCGGTGAACGGCTCGGTTATCTATATCCGCGACGTGGCCCACGTGCGCGACGGCTATTCGCCGCAGACCAACATCGTGCGCGTCGACGGCCGCCGCGCCGTGCTCATGAACGTGCTCAAAACCGGCTCCGCCTCCACGCTCGACATCATCAGGGACGTGCGTGACAAACTGGCCTACATTCACGGCGAGCTGCCCCCCACGCTCAAAATCAACGCCGTCTCTGACCAGTCGCTGTTCGTGCGCGCTGCCATCGGCGGCGTGGTGCGCGAGGCCATTATCGCCGCCTGCCTTACCGCCGTCATGATCCTCGTATTCCTTGGCAGTTGGCGCTCCACCATCATCATTGCCGTCTCCATTCCGCTCTCGATTCTCTGCTCGCTGATCGTGCTCGACGCGCTCGGCCAGACCATCAACATCATGACCCTGGGCGGCTTCGCGCTGGCCGTCGGCATTCTCGTCGATGACGCCACCGTCGCCATTGAGAACATCAACCGCTATCTCGAAGAAGGCAAGGAGCTGGAGCAGTCCATCATCGACGGCTCGGCGCAGATCGCCGTGCCGGCGCTGGTCTCCACGCTCGCCATCTGCATCGTCTTCGTGCCCATGTTCCTGCTCAGCGGCGTGGCCCGCTACCTCTTCGTGCCCATGGCCGAGGCCGTGGTCTTCGCCATGCTGGCCAGCTACGTGCTCTCCCGCACCCTGGTCCCCACCATGGCCAAGTACATGCTCCACGAGCACGACGACGCCATGGCGCAGCGCAAACGCGCCAGCAGCAATCCGCTGGTGCGGTTCCAGCTCGCCTTCGAGACCGCCTTCGAGCGCATGCGCCACGCCTACCTGCGCCTGCTCACCGTGTGTGTCGACCACGCCGGTGCTTTTCTGGCTATCTTCCTGATTTTTGCCTTCGGTTCTCTCTGCCTGGCGCCGGAGCTGGGGCAGGACTTCTTTCCCGCCGTCGACGCCGGCCAGTTCAAGATTCACATGCGCGCCCATTCCGGCATGCGCATCGAGGAGACGGCCGCGCTCTGCGATCGCATCGAACAGACCATCCGCGAGCAGATTCCGCCCAAAGATCTGACCGCCATCATGGACAACATCGGCCTGCCCAACTCCTCGCTTAATCTCTCCTACTCCACCTCCGCGCCGGTGGGCCCATCCGACGCCGACATCCAGGTGCAGCTCGCTAAAGATCATCGCCCCACCGAGGAGTACGTGCGCAAGATCAGGCAGGTGCTGATCCGTGAATATCCCGGCGTGATGTTCTACAACACCCCGGTCGATATCGTCACGCAGATTCTCAACTTCGGCCTGGCCGCCCCCATTGACCTGCAGATCGTGGGCAACAACCTCAACGCCAACCGCGCGTTGGCCGGGCGCATACTCGACCAGGTCCGCTACGTTCCCGGCGTGGTGGATGCGCGCGTGCAGCAGCCCTTCAACGATCCCAACCTGACCGTCAACGTCGACCGCACCCGCGCCGAAGATACCGGGCTGACCCAGGAGAACGTGACGCAGAGCCTGCTGGTGGCGCTCAGCGGCAGCTTCCAGACCACGCCGGAGTTCTATCTCGATCCGCGCAACGGCGTCTCCTACAGCATTGCCGTGCAAACGCCGCAGTACCGGCTGGATACGATGGCCGGCCTGAAGAGCCTGCCTATCACCGGCTCCGGCTCCGTGCTGCAAACCGGCGCTTCGACGGCCACTTCAGCCCCCGGCGCGGCGCTGCCCGCCACCCCAGGTGCGGCGTCCACCTCTGCGCCCGGTGCGCCTAAACCTGAGCAGGTGCTCAGCAACCTTGCCGCCATCGTGCCCGGAGCCGAGCCGGCTGAAGTCAGCCACTACGACATCGAGCCGGTCATCGACCTTTATGCCAACGTCGACGGCACCGACCTGGGCAGCGTGACCCGCGCCATGCAGCGCATCGTCCGCGAGAACGATAAGTACCTGCCCCGCGGCTCGCACTTCATCCTGCGCGGCCAGAGCGAGACCATGTACCGTTCCTACATCGGGCTGCTCACCGGCCTGGCATTCTCCATCCTGCTGGTCTACCTGCTCATCGTCGTCAACTTTCAGTCCTGGCTCGACCCGTTCATCATCATTACGGCGCTGCCGGGCGCGCTCGCCGGCATTGTCTGGATGTTGTTCATGACCGGCACGACGCTATCGGTTCCCGCCCTCAC